>JAABUO010000036.1_pt1 | contig 380396 bp, 406 predicted proteins | sample 5559291 | NCBI WGS metagenome assembly JAABUO01 (sample SAMN10711878, study PRJNA513372) | rock metagenome | isolation source: Antarctica rocks | place: Antarctica: Victoria Land, Finger Mt sud | reverse complement strand
AGAAATTGGAGTTAACGGAGTCCTTCTGAGCATTGTGGATGCAGTTGAAGAAGGTGGATTGTTTTGAAGGTACGCGATTTTACGTGTTTTCGCGATCCAGCCGAAGACTTAGTGCGGGGTACTGTAGGTCAGAGCTCAACCCGTTGCGCGGAGTATTTGTGACTGTTTGAACGTAGAAGCCAGCCTGGGTACGAAGCTAATCGCGCGGTCGCATTTCTGCCGAGCGGTCGCGTTCGCTTTCGCTTTCCTGCCGAGCGTTAGCATTGCTACCGACCCTATTCCCTACCCTAGGCAGTATTCGGCGTATTGCTTCCTTCTAAACGGGGAAGAAGGAGTAGAGCCGATAATAGGGTAGCCGGGTAGGTTTTGATTGGAAACAAGGTATTCCGTAGCTTGTGGGTTCTGTGGGTTGGCGGGGGTTTGAAGGATGAATTGGAGGATGTGGAGGAAGAGTGGTTTGAGGTGATGGCAGGTTGGGTGTTGCGATCCCATCTACAGTATCTAAAACCGCGTCTACCTACCCCCCCCACCCCGACCCCGAACCGCCAATAAGTACGTCTTCACAATCACAACCCTTTCCGTACAACCGCATCCAACACCGAGAAGCAGCCGCTATCTATCTTCTGACGAAGAATCGAAATACAAGCGTGTGAGAATCCGGTGTTTGTACGGAGTACGGAATAAAGGTTTTGGGGCTGGGAGTGGCAGGGGATGGGTGGGGTTGGACAATGAGATCGAGACATGGAGGGTTTGCGTGGATAGATGAAGCGGACCAATAACTTGGGGCTTTCGTTCATGCTCGACTGCGTTGCCTCTATACCATTCATATCCTCCATGTTCTAAATATCCATCCCGTCCCATCACCACACCCTTAATATTCAACCTTACAAAAATTAAACGCATGGGACAGCCCAACTACTCCATTTCCGGCGCCATAACCTCTTCCGCTTTCCTCTTTGTGCCGTTTGTGATTGATGGAGTGGGATGGGGGAGGGAGGTTGGGGAGGTTTTGGTAGAGGGGCGGAGGATGATATCCATGACCTTGCCGAGGCGGGTAAGGGCTTCGGGGGAGATTTCTGTTTAGGGAAAGGGGAGGCAGGTTTAGTTAGGTAATTAGGTAGATGGGTAGATGGGGTGTTTGTAGGGTGTTTGTAATCGGGATATGGAGGGAAGGGGGTGAGGAAGGGGATGAGGGGGAGCAACGAAGAAAGGAAGAAAACACTCACGATAATGCACCACCAGCCTCCCCCCCAACACCTTAACCCCCTCCAACACCGCAATCTCCACAAACCTCTCCTTGCTACACCCCGCCGCCCCCAAATCCAACCAGCACATGTTCGTCTCGCACTCCCTCTCCAGTCTTCCCCCCCTCCCCACCCACATCGCCGCCACCTCCCTTGCCTGCGCATGACTCCCAGCCAACAACCCCCCCAAAAACGTCTCCTCGACCCCCACCCTCGCCGCCGCAGTCACAACACCAGCCTGCCGCAGCCCGCCCCCGAGCGATTTGCGGATCCAACGCGCGCGGGTTATAAAAGCGTGCGAGCCGACGATCATGCTGCCGATGGGCGCGCCAAGGCCCTTGCTGAAGCACAGGCTCACGCTGTCGAAGCAGGCGCAGTAGTCGGCGAGGGAGCCCGCGCCGGCGGCCACAGCTTCCCAGAGGCGCGCGCCATCGAGGTGGAGTAGGATAGGCGGGTGCTGGGCACGGGCCCAGGTGGAGATGGCGCGGCAGTCGGAAAGGGGGAGGATGGAGCCGGCGAGGGTGTTTTCAAGGGCGAGGACACGGGTGGGGCAGGCGTGGATGTCGGTGCCAAGGATGGCGTGGTGTTGGATGTCTGGGAGGGTAAGGTGGTGGCAATTGGAGGGGAGGATGGGGATGGCGAGGGCGCCGCTGAGGGAGGCGAGGCCGCCGGCTTCCCTGTGTTTGGGAGTTTAGCTTGGTGGATTGTGCGAGGGTTGGAGCGGGGGTTCGTTTACCAGCCGATGATGTGTGAGCGGGAGTCTGCGAGGACGGAGTGGGGAGGTTGAGTGAGCAAGGTGCGGAGCGAAAGCTGATTGCCCATAGTGCCGGAAAGAACTAGCAGGGCGGCCTCATGGCCGGTCAAATCAGCAATGTAGGATTCGAGTTGATTGGTCGTTGGGTCCTCGTGGAAGACATCGTCGAGGAGGGTGCAATTTTGAATGGCGGCGAGCATGGAGGGAGTGGGCGTGGTGACGACATCGCCTGAAGGGCATCAGATAATGTTGCGACGTCTAAAAAAGGTGAGGAAGGTACTGCGGAAGTCAAATGCGGCGTCGCCGGGCGCGGACCAGGCGTTAGGAGAGGAGGAGGGGGTGGGGTGGCCATTGGTACTGTTGGGCGTTTCCGAGGGGGTTGCGTTTGTCATGTTGGAGGATGATGCGGTGGGGGATGCGGTGGGGGTTACGGTGGTCTGTGTGTTGCTTGTAAGCGATATAGGGTTTACAGGAGAGTCCGGGCTTACGAACGACTCTTTAACCTGTCATCCTGTGGTTCGGAGGGAGGGGGTGCGACGGAGGGAGGGGGTGGGAGGGAGGGAAGAGAGTAATGTGAGCAATACGGACAATGTGTCGCCATTGGTTTGGGGAAACCCCAAGCGGGGATCTGCCATTTGGAATGACGATCTCTTCGTCTCTCAAAGTTCATGTTCTTTGTCGTGGACCAGCGCCAGAAGCCATGAGAAATTACAGCATGTTACATGTGCGCAGGTTCGAGAGCAGGCTTTCGCAGTGTTCGGTCAGAACATAAAGCTATTGAGCAATACTTTATCGTTACCATCTACCCATTTACATATGTGGAAGCAATAGAAGCATTGAAGCGCATTGCCCATGACCTCGTGACACGATGGTACTCATGCTCATCTGCGCACATACGCCAAGCAGCAGGGCAAAGAGCGAATAGCAAGAAAAGAACATATCCCATGCTCCGAAGACCAGCGGAGCCTCAACCCGCCCGGCTCAATCATAACGTAACCACCCACATCCATCGTGTCCCCCTATGCCACCAGCCTGTCGGCCGTGAGAGAGCATATCCCGGAGGCAATAAGCCGTAGACGCATGGAGGCGCATTGCTTCTAGAACCGGCCATGCGCGGCAGGAAGCCGCGTCTTAAGTAATGGTTGTGTAAACAATAGAGTAGCACAAAAGAAGAATTCGAGATTGGAAAAAGCCGAGATCGTGTCGCAACCGGGTATCGCAATATACCAGTACAAATGCAATAACATACGCCACCCGATCCATCCTCCCCCTGGAATTGCGAAATCGCCGTCTAATGATTCGTAAGACAATGCCGCCTCGAGACCCATCCATGAGTAGAGCTCCCCCTAGAGTACAATGATACCGAAGCTCCTAGGGTGATGATGTAAAGCACTTTTGATACAGACAAATGAAAGGAAATGCTTTGGTGTAGTGTGTTTCGTAAATTTGATGGCGTAGAAGAGAATGAGGTTGTATCGAAGCGCCAAGTAATTGCGTCTTCGGACAAGCTAGAACCCTTGCCTAATCTTAGAGAAGGCAAGCAAAGACCGTCTACCGTCGCTCCTCCGAGTACTGGACGCCCTGCATACTCGTGTTGATAGAGTTGTTGATAGGGTTATTGATGGGGTTGTTAATCGAGGGAGCACCGTTCATCAACGGTGGAAGTGAGCGACACGGGTCGGCCAGCATTGGAGCGTGTGGAGCTGCGTATTGAGGGGGTGCTATCACAGGTTGGCGAGACCCTTCGCGATAGTGCTGCATTTCTTGATAGAGGCGACTATTCTCGCTACGAAGGCTGTCGTTTTCACGTTTGATGGTATCAAGTTCAAGACCGATCTGAGACAGTTGGCTTTGGGCCTGGCGGCCAACTTTGTTCGAATTTTCAAGGCTCTTGATATATTCGGAAGCTGGAAAAGTCAATTGTTGAGCCACCTTAGAGACCAATGCACTGAGGGACGAACCTTTGGAGAGGATCTCCCATTTGCTCGATTTGCTGCCATGGCTAGCGGGAATCTGCGCTCGCAGAGAATCAAAGAGATATTTCATTTCAGTACGCCGCTTGCGCTCTGCCAGCTTGTGGCTGGCTCGAAGGGCCGGTGTGCGGCTATATGGCGATGCTGCATCCGGAGACTCAGACTCCTCAGCAAGATGACTGACTTGCTTGTGCTGAAGTGAATGATGGTGAGTGCCGGGTATGTCTATGAGCACGAAATCAGTCTGAATGTTGCACAAGAAGAAATTGATGTGTACTACCTTCGTCCAGCCTGTGTTGTCCAGCGGGCATTCGAGAGTCACTAGTAAAGATGCTGCTGGTGATTGAAGTATGATCACTGTTGCGGCGGGACATCATGGTAGATCCAGAGCGAGGGTCATCACCACTTCCGCTCGAACGGTTCGATATGTCAGGATCCGGAAAAGCATACGGTTGACCTGCAGTGGGTTTTTCTGCATGGTAGACCTCTTTCATAGGATTAGCGCTAATGATAGGTGCCGTCCGCGTGCTATATTGTTGCCGCGACTCGCCAGGGAGGGGGCTAAGAGGAGACATTGGCCCCATATTAGACGACGCACGCGAATTGCGAATACCATTAGAGGTTGAGCCGATTCCACGTTCACGTTGGAGGCTGACCGCAATCGAGCTCTGAGACGCATTGGTGCTGCCATGATAGGGAGATACAGCACCGTTGATGTGGAGGTTTGTGAAACCAGAATTCACTTGACTACCAAGGCTGCTCCGACGAGATTCCTGAGGAGGAAATTCGTGGCTTCCACTGCCTCGATAGTTCGAGTTCGATCCATCATGATACTGCTGATTGATATTAGGGAGACCTAAGCTCTGGTGAGGGGACGCAAATCCAGGGGAAGGCTGAGGATTGCATGAATTTGAGGTGGTAGAAAATTCCACTGGATGAGAGGTGGCTCCTAGCTGGCTTGAATTGGAAGCGCGGTGGGGAGAGCTTATCGAAGAAGAGTAGTAATAGCCATTAGGACCAGAGGAGTATGCGGAGGAACCTGGGTGCACTCAGTACCATATACAACCAGGGCTTAGAAGTAAAGACCACCGCCTATACCAAGATCATAGATTCAGAGAAAAGAACATGAAACTTACGGGTACTCTGCGGCTGACTGGGCCAAGGGTCCGAGTCTCGGTTGCTCGAAGGATAGTTTGGAGACTGTGGGACACCATTCGATGCGCCAGGGAGATTGCTGGTCAGAGTAGCAATTGAAGGAAGCTGAGCAGGCCGAGAGTCGCTGATCGGAGTTGAGTTTTCGCTTGGGGTTTCCCAAATACGACTATTAGATATAGTCGACATCGTGGGCGTATCCCTTAGAGCCTTGGTAGGTTGGCTTGGTTTGAGCAGTGACGAGGTCGAACAACTCGAGGCGGCTTATCCTACGATATTTTTCGAGCTTTTGGAAATGTCTTGCTGGGGGGATTATTTTTGACTCAACATATAATTCGATCTGGACAGCGAATAAATCGAAGGAGTCGTACTGCTTCAGGCAAATATGGAAGGATACCAGGTGTATGACAGAAACAATAATAACATGCGGTTGAAGAGGAAGGCCGGCCCAAGTCAGAGTCTCCTATACTAAGGTGGCTGTGGGAGCCCTTGGGTTCCCAGTTAGCGCCAATCGCTCCTGATCCTTAAAAACAGGGCGATGAGGCTATTCGATATTATGACTACTCGGTTGTATTGCCGAAGTAGGCTTCCAACGAGTATAGATTGTCGCGGTAGGGTTCGAAATTTTGCGTCATGGAAGCGTGGAATCAGGCCTCGTAGTCAAGCGCCGAAAGTCATTGATGGACGAACAACCCAATCATGTGCCCACAGATATTGTCGAAATGCTCCAGCAAATTCCACCTCTTAGACCTTATCCGAACCGCTTGCTCCAAGGTTACCACCGTACAAGTGGTCTACCCCTCCGATACTCGATTGCCGGGGCCGAATGCTTTGGCACGTCTTGAGACAGCTCTGAGGCGAGCCACCAGCCTTCAAATAGCTCCAGTAACAGATGTACAGAGCATGTCAGAGGTAGGAGAGTATGGTCGAGGGTTTGAGAGGATGTCGAATGAAGGTGGGATAGGAGTGCGGGAAATTGAAACGGTCGCAAGGTGTCGAAAGTTGTCCCCCCCAAAGTCCCAACTCTATCTGGCTTTCCGGTTAGGGTACCGTAGTTCCAGTACTCTCCCTCCTTGCAGGCCGGTGTGCGTCCGACAGAGCTAGAGCATCAAGTAAGGATCTGCAATTTCCTCGAATCGACCAGAAGTGAATGGTGCAGGTCTGGTGATCGTGTTCTTGTGACAGGATGGAGTAGCGAGCACCATGGACTGGAAATAACAAAAAAGGACTGCTTGGTGCAGTGGATACTACGGAGACACTTTCTATTCATCAAATGTCGATTTATTCACCAGGGCGTAAGCTAAAGTACCTCCAAAAGTAAGAAGTAAGGATGTTCTACGGCGTGTGTTACATGTGGTCGTCTAGCTATGTACTTGTACTGTATTCAGAAATCTTTCGATTCACTCCTTGCAAGGATTAAGGATTAATGCGAGTGACTTCAATTCTAGACCTATGATTCTCCGCGAGGCGTTCAGCTAGTTCTAGTTGGAGTGTCGGCCTTCTTTATTGGCGGCGGAAAGCTTTCGTACTCGCAGGCCACGTTGTCCTGTGCCACGAGGTCCCCCCCCTAGCCCTGGATGTACTTGTTGCTCTGTCAGAATTGGCTTGGCCGTTTCCCACCTCTCAAAGCTTTGGATTAATTGATACCTTGTTGTTGTTGTCAGTTGTCGACATCGGACGCCTTGGTCGGAGGATCATGCACGTCTCACGCTGACAAAAGCTACTCTTCCGTCCCTCCGCCGGGGCTGTCATAGGCGGGGAGCGACGGTAGCTCCAAGCTGACTGCGCCGAAGTTCTCCTGACTGGACTCACGCTGTGCAGGGATCTGCATACAAGGTCCATCCGCCGTTTCCGTCCGATTCAGGTGCCGGAAGCGTGATTCAGACCAGAATGCCAGCACGGAGGTATCACCAGTCGCCACCAGGAACGAAGAGTCAGGCTATCAACAAGGGATCGAACGCACCTCTGATGAACGTGGTCCAACGTGCCAGTGGCCATCTGACGTTGATGTTCTCCCACAGTGTGACACTGCTAAGCATGCACAACGTTCATCAACGACCACCACCGGTACCCAAGGCTCTGCTTCAGGCACGATCGCCTCTCTCAGCATAGATGCCATATTGAGAAGCTCGACAATCTTGTGATATCGTTGTCCCACTGTGCTATCTCCCGCGCGCAACGAGCCGATGCGCACAAAGCCTTCATGTTGTGTTCATCGAGGACAAAGATTAAATTATGACATCTATCATGCGAACAAGGCATTCGAGTCGTGGCCGGTGCCCCACAGTTCCTCCTGAAGTCCTGACGAGACCGCCCAGTCGCTTCCTACCGGCCACTTTGCTACTATCAGCACCGGCGAAAATTGAAGGAATTATTTAATGAACAAATCTTCAAGACGATCATTCGCCCGCAAAAGGGACCGCGTTACGGCTACGGGCCGAGAAATCCTTGCAGGGGGAAGAATTCGATGGAACTTCCTTAACGGGACTGATGCGGCCTTGTTCCGTCCCAGGCACGCTAAAGCTCAGGCCAGCAACACAAAGTCCATCAAGGAACTTCCTTACCGTCCCTGCCGTTTGGTGATGTCGACAAGACGAGTCGCTGAGCTAGGAAGAGAATACAGATGATCTATCCAAAGGTTGTCAAGTACGGAGTAGACTGCTTTGATCTCAACCGTGTTGGCTTGGGGGGATCCGTGCGCGCAAGATATGGATGACCGCAATCGATCAACATTCAACATCGTCGCATTATTCTAGTAGAATGTGCGTTTGTGAGGACTTAGGGGATCCAATCTAACCACCTTTGAGTGTCACTGCGAGTCAGCAGGCCAAGGAAGGGGAAGACCAGGCGTAATCGCTCACGGTAATAAGCACCCTTCTTCAATCGGTACCTCGTGAAGCCTGTCTTTCGAGTGCGGTGAGGTATCGTACATTGACTGTTCGTTTGGCACCGAAGCCTTAGATCTACGAGATTGTAGGGCACGAACTCACTGTCTTACGTCTAATTGCCCTAGCCTGGTCGACGACTCGCCAGGTGTGGAAAGAGCATTATGTATCGAGGTGCACACTAAGACTAGGTGTGAATTCTCAAGATATCTAATAAGGTACCTAGATAATCATCAATCTTACCCACTATTCCACCCACTGCTCTACACACTGTTCTACTCTCTGCTACATGTATGCCTTACTCGCTGTTCCACTCACTGCTCCATACATGCTCTACCAATTTCTTCATTGAGTGCTTCATCAAATGTTCCATTCAGTGTTTCATTCGGTATTTAATGCAGTGCTCTATTAAGTGCTCTATTGAATGCTACACTATGTTCACTATCAGTAAAACATTGTTAACTTCGTCGCAGTTCACCAAACACAAATGAAAAGTGCTAGACCGCGGCAAGACTTCTTGAACATTCGAATCATATCATCAGTCTCAAGCAAAATACCGAATCGAGGATACCATGAAGCTTTCCGATGTCAACCACGCTGTAACGGTGTACGGGTGGATCAGACGGAAGCTTTCGGCAAAAGCTACGAGGCCAATGCTCGTCCCTTGAATAATTTGGATGGGGCTGTAGCTTGGGAGAACGTAATTGTCTGCTCCAGTTGGTCAGCACGGAACCAACTTGCAGGACGGCACATGTGAAGTGCTTTCAAAGGGTTTCCATTTAGCATACGTTCTTTGTACGTGGTAGACGAGCAGTACCAGATGGATAAGAAAGATCGTCTCATGGAACTTGAGGACATGCGGACTTTGTATCGTGCAGCGCTACACCTTCGAAGAGCGAGCTTGTCGTCTTTTGAAACACCACATACAGCTTTTCTCATCCTTCTCATCGCCCTTATGGCGTCTTCGTCTTTAGATGCTTTGCATAAGAAGATAGTGAAGATACCGTCGTTTGATGAAGCAAGGCCATTCTTCACATTTTCTTGGAATGATTTGTCAATCAGCTCATGTCTTGTTCGAAGCAGTCCAGGACTTTCCAAAATCGTTCCGATTGCGGGTCTAAGCTTCTATGTTAGAGCTCTGGTTCTCAAGTCCCACATGTACGTCATGACATTATCCCTCCTCTTGAGCTGTCTAGAGGTCATGGTGTAGACACTTTGACTCGTAAGCATTGGGCAACAGCAGAGACGAGGTATTCCGACAAGGTTGGCAGATGGCAGCATCGCTAATCTCTCCATCCGTCAGTCATTCCACTATTCAATGGTGCTGCCCCCAACAATTAACACGCCAGCCTCGAACTCCGCACATGTCGGAGATTTGAAGGTACACAGCTCGCTGGCTCATCATACCGACTCAATTCCACCAACAAGAGCCAACATCCACCCCCAACCGCCCCCAAAACCCACCAGTTTCATACCGCGGCTCCGCGGGAAAAACTACCGAGATCTCTTTCACCCGCACCCAGCGACAGACTCTAGAGTATTCCAATCTGCTTCTTCTTCGTTACTTGAACCACTCTAGCGGCTCGCTGCTCGCGAATACTTCCGCTCCAAACCAACACCCAACAATCACAGTCTCACAGTCTACAGAGCAGAGCCGGAATTATTCACCCATTGCGCTCTCCCCTCCAATAATCCTCGAGACCCATCTCGGAGCCACCAACAACGACCAAAATATCCCCCTCCGTTTCACCACAGTCATCACAATATCATATGCCAAATCTAACACCACCCGTCACGCTTCAAACTTGTCGGCTAAAAAGACAGATCCCCAGATTCCCCGTGCGAAACGGCCCCCAAACCTAAAAGAATTCCAAATTCCAAATCCAGGCCGCGAGCCCAAAACAGCCACGGGTTTTAGTCGTTGTGGAAAGAGGGCTGAGAATGCCTTGCACTAGATGGGAACAGGTAATAGCGATCGTGGCGCTAGCTTTATGCGAATATGCGACGTGTACTCGTGGTTTGGACGAAAACCGTTAAATCTACCTACAACCTTCTCAACCCTCTCAACCCTCTCAAAGTAGCCATTCTTCTCTCTGAATCATGTGATCATCGTTGGGGAAAAATCAGCTCACCGGATTGAAAATGTCACTTGCTCACAACTTGATACCGTACTGAAGTTTGTTTCAGAACAGGGAAATAGAAGTCAGAACACAACAACCGATATTCGATTGTCGGTCAGAACAATTAACTTTTCCAGACAGGATCCATCCCTTCCCGCATCCCCTCATATCCCCGCCTCACACGGACCCTTCCCACCCCACCCCACCCCTCTTCCCCCCCCCCCCCCCCCTCTCTTCCCTTCTAACCGCTTGCACCCACCTCTCCAAATGTTACTTCAGTCAAAACGATACAGCGGTATACCAATATTAGCAATCAACACCAACCCCGAAACCCGCAACCCCCCCCCCCCCTACTTTCATATCCCTTGCTCAGACCATCCCTACACCTTCTCTGTCAGATTTCAGGGCGTTGTGTATGTCCTGGCATTCGTATACCTCGATACGAGATCAAGCATGGGTTGCAGCAGACGAGATCAGCACACAGAGATGTTGGGGTGGAGATGGGTACGTGAAAGGGAAGGGAGGGGGGGGGGGGGTGGGGGTGGGCTAAGGCAGATGGGAGTGAGGTGGAGACGTGAAAGAACGTCGCGGGGGACGGGGTAGTCAATAGCGCTAGGAGCTCGAGAAAATAGGGAACGGCAAAGAAAAAGAGTCACATCCCCATTATTTCTTCCCATCACTTTATTCCAACCATATCTTCTCTGCTAGGACCCCCGGGAAACTCCATTCTTTTTCCCTTAGCCGAGGCGAGTTTCGAGGGTTGCGGAGGGCAGAGTTGGGCAGGGGGTTTGTTTGATACTGAGGATTGGTTGGGGGGGTGGTGGAGTATGGGCTGTGGGGTATGGGTATGTGTTGGATATTGGTGGTATGGTAAGTTGAGAGGATTGATGGGTGTTGGTGGGCGTTGGTTGGGGTGTTGTGAGCAGGGAGGTGAGATGGGGGGAGGGGTAGGATGAGAGGATATCAAGAGGGCTATATGAACGCGGTGAGAAGGAGGGCGTTGCAAAAGGGGGTTCCGGGTGGAAAAGGGTGTGAAAAAATTTGTGTGGGGGGGAGGGGGGTAAATGAGAATAGTTGAGGTAGTGGTCCTGTTGGACTCACGGCTTTTCTTCCGCTGCGTTGATAGATGTTCTTGCTTCTATTTCTTCTTCTGTCATCTTCTTCTCTCATCTCTCTGTTTTCTTAAAAGAGCTTCACTCTTCTTTCTCGTAACAAGATTTTCCCTTCCTCCCTTATCTTGTCCTCCTCCTTGCCTTCCTCAATTCCCCACCTTGACACTTTCTCCTTCTCCTCCCATCCCACCCTACACCCCTCATCCCCTCTTCCTCCGAGAAACTTGAGCGATCCGAGTAAGATCAGCAGATTACCGACATTGAGTCTCCAATGAGTAATATGTGTGAAATCGAAGAAAAGATTAAACGAAAACGATAATGCTGTCAACGAGGTGAAAGTGACGAGAATGAAAATCGATCAGAAGACTATCTATCTACTTGTCCCCAACTATACGTCAGATGATCAAAAAAACATAAATAAACCAAAAAACTCACAAAATCCCCAAGTCTTATGCTTCAGCGTAAAAACGATAACATCAACAACCTCCTACAGCATCACCACCAAAAATCAACACAGCGGCCTCACTATCCTCACTCCTCATCTTCCGCATCAGCAAAATTCTCTCTTCTTCTTCTTCTTTTCAACCTTGACAACGGCATCATCCTGCTATTTGTGCATATATCTAGCACTCTCGCTGTCGCCTCCCTCCACTTTCTCCTCCTCCTCCCCCTCCTCCCCACCACTTAAGCGCGCGCAGCAAAGCCCACACAAACATTCCTTCCACTCATCCACAACCCGAAGCCAGCAAGTGAGGAAAGGATATCCTCACGATGTACAGCTATTCGAGCTCTTACAACGAAGACGAAGCTATAGAAAGAATATCAAAGTGTGCTTTCACAGAGAAATTGATATCTGTGCTCGTCTAGGGCTGATGAGTGAGTCGTATGTTACCCCTGATAGATATGAGAGAAGTAGAGAGAGAGAGAGAGAGAGAGAGAGAGAGAGAGAGAGTGCAGATAGTCTCTCCTCCTCATTCCACAAAATCCCCAAGCTCTTCCCCAGTCTAAATCCATCCCGTTTCCCCCTTCCCCCCTTTCAACATCCTCCCCACCCCTCCACCACCCACCACACCGCACCACCACCCCAACCACCCCAACCAACCAACCTAACCTCCCCAATCCCACCCCTCGCCATCATCCCCCCCCCCAACAAAAAAACGAGGAATCTCCAAAAAACATCACCGCAACGAAACCCGCAATGAACCTCCCCGTTCCGTTCAGAAACTCGATGCTAGCATAGCCAGTAAATCTATTTATTCATACAAGTAGACGATAAAAATCGAGAAGGTCGGTACCGTATACAACAGAGAAGAGGGCGGGGCTTGGAGATACGGAAAAAAGTCGGTCGGTTGGTTGTAGGGTATTGGAATCTGGGAGGGCGGGTGTTTTCGCTTGGAAAGGGGGATGGGGGGTCTGGTTTTGTGGTTCGAGAGAGAACGAGCAGTATGTAGATCGGTGAACCTTTAGCGGTGACGAGGGGGCGAGGAGGGTCATGGCGCAATGGTGAAGGCGGCGGGGGGATGCTGGGTGTCGAGGTAGTCGCCTTGCTACTGTACTCTGCTGCCCCTTCTTCTGCGTGTGGAGGGTTTTTTTCGGCTCCTTCTTTTCGGCCTGGAGTTGGTAGTAAGTGGTGGCGTGGCGTGATTAGCATGACGTATGAATAGTAGACTAATTACTATGAGAAGGGAACGATTTTAGTTGAGATGGATTGGTCTATCTTGTTCGAAACCTCACTACGTAAGTAAGACATCAAAATGCTTGCCTAGCTAACCCGCTCAAAGGAGAAATTTCTCCTTCAATATCTCGCACAAACAAACAGCACATCGCCAAAACCTCCAGCGGTGCCGAGCGACAACGAAGCTCATGGCACGGCGGCGGCGGAGGCGGCGGCGTTGCTGGTTGTCGAGGTAGCCGCCTCGCTACTCTCACGGCTCTTCCTCGCCACCATCTGGAGGAATTTCTCCTCCTCCTTTTCCACCTTGAACACGTTACCCTCCTTCCTCGGCTCCTTGCTTGCTCCGACGAGAAACTCGCATTTGAACTTGAGGAATTCAGCCTCTTTGCCCTCCTTGCCGATGGCGGGGAAGATGGTGATGATGTCTCCCGTGTGGAGTTTGCCGAAGTTCCAATGCCCGTTGCCTTTCTTTAGCAAAACGCCGTTGACGAGGATGGCCTGGCTTGTGCGGGTGGCGACGATGGCGTAAATGTCGTCGAGAGCGGTCCAGTCAAGCTTGGGGTTCTCCGCCAGCTGAGCCTCAATTCCGGGACGCCAAAAGACAACGTCAAGTGCGCACTTTGGGATACGTGCATCCAGTCCTTCTTTATGCTGATAATCGCTACCAGGGTCGCGGCCGTAGGTAGTCATGCGCTTCTCCAACTTGATGGTTGGCGTGAACATCGAGCCTGGGGTTGGGGTGAGATTCCCAAGGCGTGCAAGGGGTTTGGTGAATCCGGTGGCCTCTTCGGCAGCTGGGGTGGATGTAAACTTATTAGAGCCCAAAGACCCTTGGTTATTGTCTTGGTGGTGCTCAGTCTTTGGAACGTCGGTTAACACTCCGGCGTCCTTGCTCTCCTTTTCGGGCTGCTTGTCTTTTGTCTTTTCAACAATCTTCTCGTTCGAGGCCTTTGTATCACGCGATTTGGATGGTGAGGTCGAAGACTTTCCACCACGGGTCTTGTAATTTTCGGCATTCTTGGTGGTTGTAGATTTCGGCACTGATTGCTGGATGGAGTGCTCGACAGAGGGGCGGGATGGCGACTCGGAGATATTCGACTTTGCACGCTTAGGAGTTGCTTCCTCGCTCTGCGACGACATTTCTTGGGTTGATCGCTTTGATCCCACTGGCAAAGTTGACAAGGGAGAGGGCTCGCGTGTCTTTGGAGTCGTTGGCGCGGCGGATGTACTTGTAGACGGTCCAGATACAGCGGACTCGGGTGACGCCATATTCAGTTGACCGACCAATGCTTCTGTACCAAATAGACTGGGTGCAGATCCGGTAAAGTTAGGACCAGGTAGAGCTCGTGGATATTGAAGTGGGTGTTGAGCCAATCCGTCACTGGTAACACTATTATCGGTAGTGTAGTGAATATCAGACGCACTAGCGCCCCCATCGCGATTTCCGTCCATGGGCATTTGTAAAGCAGCATGCGCGTCATAGCCTAACACTCCAGAACTACGAAGCGCCGATGCTCCAATTTCCCCGAATAGTCGGTTCACTGTAGGATGAGTTGACTCCGTATGAAGCCGAACCCCTTGTATGCCAGGTAGGTAAGGATAGGTAATGTCTGAAGATGAATCCCCATCAGCCACATGTCGATCCTTGAACCGCTTTGACTCGCGAGTGTCCGGCAACTCGTCAACATCACTGAGGAATTCCCCGTCAGAGTCCTGAATCTCTTGATGAGCAGGGTTATCGATCAAGCTCAACTGAGAAGCGTCGAGGTCCTCTTCATCGTTATCCTGGATCGCCAAATGGCCTTCAGTGCCAGCTTCGAGCTGCTCCTCGTCGTCCTCTAGGATGGCCAAAAGGTCTTCAGTGCCAATGTTCATATCCACATCGATATCATCCCAGCTACCTGCGGCCTTCATTATCCAAGGGTGACGGAGGCATTCAGCGTCGGTCGACCGAAGCGCAGGATCGAGAACGAGCATTCCTCGTAAAAACTCGATCGCTGCTCTAGAGACACCAGCGTGTCTCAAGCGATCCCAATCTACGGGAACTGTCATCACGGTTTCAAGCATTACTGCCCCTCTATAGTCGGGAGTTCCTGTCCACGCAGGTGTGCCACAGAGCAGGTGATAAAGAACTGCAGCAAAAGCCCAGATGTCGACTGACTGCTTGTATGGAGAAGTCTTCGGTGGTCTGATGCCGCGTGTCAGTCATGATGTAGAATGTTTATATTAGAGACAGGACTTTGACTTACGGTTCGTTACGGCGACGCTTTCCTCGTTTTCCAGCTTTAAAACGATCATAGTCCGGGTATACTTCAGGAGCACAGTATAGGAGCGTGCCGCAAAAAGTCTTCAGGAGCGTTGCCTCATCGGATATAACCTTTGAGAGGCCAAAGTCCGTCAGCTTCACCTCGAATGGATCAGTGCTAGCAATAAGGATGTTGTCAGGTTTGATATCCCGATGCGTAATATTTCGCTTGTGGAGATAGTCGAGCGCACTGCAAATCTGCTGAGCCATGAGTTGACCCATATACTCTGGCATCACTGTCCCGCTATTGAAAAACGTCGTAAGATCTCCGTTGGGCACAAATTCCATAATGATATAGAGATACTTCGGTATCTCTTTGTAATCGACATATCTTACGATGTTTGGCTGATATATGAAGTGGTTAGCTGCAATTATATCATGTCAAAACGTTGATGACTTACGTGACGAAGATCCTTCATGATCAAGAGCTCATTGTGAAGCTTCTGGTCAAGAACACCATCCTTCATGAAACGACGCTTCTCCAACTCCTTTGCAGCAAAGAGCTCACCATCATGCTTTGTGGCAATCTTGTAGACCAAAGCGAATGCTCCTCTGCCAATGTATTCTACCACATTGTATGTATCATCTCCCTTCCAAACCATGCCGTGAGACGAACGTTCTGTGCCAGCCGCAAGTGCTCGTAAAGCGTTAGCACTTGGTGTCCCTTCTCTCTGCGCGTTCCCTTGAATGTTTCTTGCGACCTAGTTTTCATCAGTAAGTACTGCGCTAACCAGACGTAAAGCGAAGCCAAATCAACAAAGCACTTACAGTCGGCGGAATTATCAGCCCATTTCCATCCATACCAGCTTCTTCAATAGCTTCTCTCTGACGCTTAACTTGCGCAACATAGTCAAGATACTCGTCCACCTTTGCAGACCACCGCTCACCTCGTACGGGAGTGCTAACAAGGAATCTAATGCCATCCTTCGGATCCTCCACGGTCATGATGCGTATTTCTGAGCCTCCTTGGATCATCCACCTTACGCGAGTTCTCAAATCAGGAGGAATGGCGGGATCCTCCTGCTCGTACTTCGTCTTGCTAAGGGAGGTTGTGTCCACCATGGTCCCATTCATAGATGTGTCCTCAAGCATCAAGGATCCTGATTCATTAAGGTAGATCCGAAAATGCATTGAACTAATCAGGATGGCTTGAGAATTGTCACAAATTAGTACATCTGACTTCCGGGCACTCCGACCAAAGGTCCATCCAAGGCAGACATCATTGACACGCGATGAGAACCGTAGGGCTATGTCTTGAGCAGAGGTGCCGCCCGTACCAGCCGACGGAGGATCATCAGCTCCATCGGTTTGAGACAGACCGCTCGAGGCATTATCTTGCGTAGTGCCCTGGTCCGGAAGCTTGTCGACTTCCTCAAGGATATGTGATAAATCGTTGTTCTGTAGGATATGCTGAGGGGTGATCTTTGCAACAATTTCAACAGCCTTGTACGCAGCTGGGGAGGTGGGATGGAGGACGCAAACAACGTCATTATCATCCAAGTCATTGACTACGGGTTTGCTGCCTAAGCGGCGTGGATCCACGAATGGTTGAGTTGACTGAGTTGCATGTTCTTCCATTTCGTCCTCGTCGTCGGCGAATCGGGGATCTTCTATAGGCAGACGTCCGTTGCAGTTGAATCCCTTAGCGTGGAGAGTCTGTGATAGAGTAGAGATCAGTATGAGGAGTGTATTTATATGGACACAAGCTCTGATGTAAATTTGGTTCGTCATTCAGCAACAAGCGAGCGCATAAAGTAATATATATATATATACGTGTGTGTGAGTTGTTGAGAGTGGAACAAATACAGAATTCAAAACGGAATGAGCAACACGGAGAAGATGCGTAGCTACCCGACCATAAGATGTGTTGATTTATGTGCGATTGCTAATGAACGATTTCTAGAAAGAATGAACAACACAATGCGATGTGGACAGCAGTCTGGTCGATGCTAATGCGTAATCGTAACCCAAGGAGTCATAGAAATCTTAAAAATAACAGCAATAAGATAGATTAACTTACGTATTTGAAACCACCGGGAGTATCAAGGGCGTTTTCAGCTTGTGATGGATTCTGTTGAGCGTCTAAAAACTCGTTGAAAGCGTCTGAGAGGTCTTCTTGAGCACTATCGTACTCGATTCCAGAGCGTTGAAAGTTGTCTTCAGTGGTCAGAGGATCTTCCTGAGAATCTGGGCCGTCTTTGTCAGTGCCCGAGAGGTTGAGATCCGCAGGATCTTCTTGGCTGTCTGGGACTTCTCTGGCGATCAACCAAGGAATATCTTCTGGAGCGGCCGAAATGTCAAAGTGCTCTTGAAAGCGGGATTGATAGCCCTGGACCGAGTCTTTGTCGTCGCTCGACGGTTCGCTCAAGGGGTTGTTACGTTTCTTGTCAGCTTTGACTTGGGAATCTTCGGCGTAGTCAAACTCAGCTGCAGATGGTTCTGGTAGATCCACAGGTGCCTGATTGACGCTTACAGGATAGACTGGCACATGACCAGGTCGACGAGGTTTACGCTGAGCTGGAACTGTGGTAGGCTGAGGGTGCTGAGATGCTAGCTGTCCATCATTAACTGCTGGATTCAACTGTACAAAAGAGGAAGCATCCGAAGAGCGACGCTGAGATAGCAGCTCTTCATTGGCAGACATCTTGAAGTATCTGGTAGTAACAATGCAGGTGTGTGGTTGGGATATGGAATTGTTGAGATTAAATCTCACAACAAGCCCTCGGTAGCTAGAGCAAACAAATGTAAATTTGCAGCTCCTGCAATGAGCAGAAGTGCTACGAGGTGAAGCACAGGCAGAAGGGAGTAGAAGGTCTAGCTAGAGCATAGCAAGCATGCGAAGAGAAGAAGGAGGTGTAACGGATGAAGAAAGGATGAAGGGTTGGGTAGACGAGAGGGAGGCAGCGAAAAGAAGAGAATATTGATTTGTGGGCGCTTACATCATTCGGACTCTACCAGACCCCCGTCAACTTCTCGCCCTAGACCGAATGTAGGCGGTAACGTCGATATTATACACCAAGTAACTCTTCCACACCTTTCCGCACCCCCCCAGAGCCTCATCAACCTATCTCTTCACGGTAAGAGAGCTGCGATGATATCTCAGACTGTGAGACGCCGATGAGGATGCAGCAGCCTCAGACGCTTCCCAGGGACTGGCAGGGTCTTCCAAATAAGATCAGACAAAGCCGAACTCAGTTCGACTGCACTTTGGTACCTTTGGCCCCTGATCTTGGGTCCTGACCGTTATCAGGCACACGCGGCCCAGGTAGTATTCAACTGAAAACCAGGCTGGAGAGCAGGTCTTTGACCAAAGACCCAGAGGAGCAACTCTTTTCCCTTCTAGAGCCAGCTGTTCGACGGTAAGGCTACGCTGCCCGTCTTTCTTTCCACACTATTGCTAATGGCATGCAGGCTTATCGGATGAGCCTATGAAGATCAAGGCCTCCCTCCTCTTTGGTCACTACCTCTGCTGAGGATCTCCTTCGCCTCTCAGAATGGTACGCAGAAAGCGGCACCCTGGAATCTTTCGAACACTGGCAGATTCACTATTAGAAAAGGAAAAGGGATTCTATACAGTTTCTCCTATTCGCGCTATACAGAAAGAGCAAAAATCCAACGTTGAGAGGGGTATCAAAAGAGAATTTGAATCTAACAGGACTTTTAGAATACTACTATCTCCCAGTATTCCTCACGACTCAGGTACGTTAAAGAAAAAGCTCTTCACCCTAGCGTTTAACCTTTCAACTCATTCATGAGACAGCTTCCCTTGGGTGAAAACAAAGAAGTACAAGACGGCAGGGCGATTGATTAGGATAGGAATCAAGTATGTCTGGCTATGCCTCCCTTGGGTCTCTTGGTTATCGTGAAATGGTACGTCTGTTTGTCGTGAGAAGTTCAAGCTTCAAAATCGATCTGCTTTAAAGCTTGACCCCTGCTAACGGGACGCTCGGACCACCTGCAGCCTGCGCCTGTTCAGAAGCCACCTGAGCCCTATCGTCCAGCAAGAAGAGTTTGAACCTCCCCAGTGTCGTCCACGTTACCGTAGCAGCAGCAAGAGGGGTTTTCTAGCAGGATCAAGAGCCATACAAAGAGTAAGGGCAGCACGAGAAGGTAGAAGACATTCAATTAAGAGGAAGCCATGTCAATACCAGAATCCATCCGACCGGCGTTCGGACAAACTATGCGCCTGATCGACATCCAACCTGGATACCTACTTTAGTCCCAGTGGCCTTGGACCTTTCCTCTTGTTCACGATTGAAGTACATCGAGACTTCGTTGCACAGCTACTCACGCCAGATCTCTACTAATCTCATCTACTCCTAGTATCGCTGCGAGCTGTAAATCTTTTCGACCAAAGACACAACAAGTATCAGCAGTGAAAGGGCTTAATTGTATCCTCAATGCAAACTTCTCCTCGTCACCCCCTTCCCTCTATACTTCTTGCATCACTTGCTTCCCATTCACAAAGCCAACTCCTTCACTTCCGCATCACGCAAAGAAGGGCATTGCTTGACCCAGCTCATTCACCCCAAAGGTCTTTGTGGTGTTCGACTTTCAATCCCCACCACTGTATCTTTCTGACACTCCATAACTTCCGTACTCTCCAAAAGCCCCCAAAACCCGAAAGACTTTCCTCAAAATATCCAATTTCTATTGTACTGCACCTCCACATTTCAACCTTCAGCCCCCTTCCTAAGACCAACACACTCCCACCATTCTCTTTCAAGCCATGGCATGGCATTGCTGCAGAAGCAAAAAAGAAATCTGTCGCTACCGAGTAAGGATGTATGGGCCGCACTGTACGTATTGCCAGCATGGTCGTTGTGGGGAGTGTGCTGATGCGGAGGATTGGCGTGGAGGGTTTGTGGCGCGGTTTATGGAGGAGATGAAGGCTACTGGGGAGGAGGCTGTGAGAGGGGTTAGTAGGGGATAGGGAGGGGTTGGGGCGGGGATATAGGAATGAGGGGGTTAGGAGAGTGGATGAAGGTGGGGGATTTAGAGGAACGTCAGCGGTGTGCAATCGCTCATTAGGGTGTGAGCAGTGGTGTTAGAAATTGTAAGGTAAAGTCAAAGAGAGATTGCTTGCATACCAGGAGAAGAGTAACAATTTTAAGTGGAGGAAATATGTCGCAACAAGACCAATTACTCAATAGGAGCGGATACATACATACCTGAGGAGATATAACATCGCAATTGCAGCTAAAACCCGTTGCTCAAACAGTGCATTCATAATGATCGTAGTCAGAGCAATGTTTGATTGGGTATCTCGCTACTAAACCGCTATCTCCAATGATACCTACAAACACCTTTACAGGACTTCCCTCCAACAATCGCAGCAGTCTCAAGAGCCGCCAAATACATCATAATAGTAATCCTCATCCAAACCTTCCCGGCTCGGAATCTCCGGCGGCTCGCCCGCAAACGTCGAGTCATCGAATCTCACATTCAGTAATCGAATTTTGAGCCCGTAATTACTGACCAGACCGATTAGCTTGTTCGTTTCAGCCGTGATGGGTTGCTGGTTCAGCAGCATCAAGAGTCCGTCTAGCCATTCGGAGGCTAGGCTATGGGATTGAGGATACAATACCAGGAGGATGAGTTCTTTTCTGTTGCCGAGGGACTTGGTGGAATTGGTGCGGGTGTGGTGGTGGGAGGAGTGTGGTTCGGAGGAAGGTGCGTAACCATGGATTGTGATCTTGGTGGAAGAGGAAGGTTGCGGTAGGGTCTTGAGGGTGGAGGTTGAGGAGTTGGTGGAGTCAGAGTTGGTGGAGACGTTGGAGGCGACGGATGATACTAGGGAAAGATCGACTAAGGGGATATTAGTTGAATATCGTTCAAATGCTGGAGGACTCACTTTTCTCATCAAGGACGTCAAGCTCGGGCTCGTCGTTGCTCTGCGACTCAAAGTCTGCGTAGTGCAAGTATCGTCGATTATGGGATAGTCTAACGTAGCGATATGATGACGGTACGGAGCGTTTTAGATCTTGCTTCGTAACGGGTCCAGCTTCGGCTTTGTACCCGATTCCAATAGGAAACCAAGCACCTTGTAAGAGACATCGAATACGTTGTTCTTTGACAAATTGCAACGCCTCATGGTTGAGCTCGTCTCGAACTTGGCGGAGATGGTGACCCCAAGTGTCTTCATAAGTCAACTCAAATAACTCCATCTGGAGCTGCCTCAGCCGTTGGTGCTCAAAAGCCTCGATCTCCTCCTCAACTTCATCAACGCCTTTGGTCCGCGATGCTGCTCCTACGACAGCTTCGAGTAGTATCCGGACCAGCTCCACGACCTTCACAAAATCTTCGAGCTCCGCACCTGTGGCCTTCCAAAGCCGGAAAAAGGACTGTAAGCCAGCAGTATGCAGTCTTGGCCATTGAAGGATCAATGGCTTGAACACTTTCTCAAAGTTTGATCGCGATTCCAATGCTAGGTAATTCTTCGCATCATCTACGTCAGACTTTTCTACCTCAAAATGCTCATAGAGTATCGCAGTCACCGCGAGGCTCGCTCTTGCGATCGGACATCTGTGCTCCGGTGGTTTTGCCGACTGTTCCAACAGCAGCTTCTGGAAACCGTCCTCGCGCTTCCGTACGTAATCTATCAAATCCATCATTCCTAGGTATCCCACTTCTTCGAATTCCCAAGCCGGGGTCTCAGACTCAAACCCTAGACGTCTCCACTTTTCAGGGTTATGATACTTTTTCGGTTCATCTCCACTCTCGGACGCTTCCATGGGCTTCTCCGGATTACTAGCCAAGTGAAGGCTCTTCAACGCCCGTCGGTGATCTGGGTTTTGTAGATCTACCACAATGTCCCTCCGTTTTCTCAGGAGCAACTTTGACAGCGCTTGGAATTCCAAAAGCGGATGCGCCAGATCTTGCAACGCAGTGCTCTGCAGTAATGCGTATACAGCTTTGATCACACCCAGATCTTGCAGCCTCTTGATGAACTTTGGCCATTCCGTTTTCGAATCATTCGTGATCGCGTCTCTCATTAATGAGTTAATCAGTTGTAGGGCATTGGCGCACAAGGCATGGTCAGCGGAAGATAGTCTGCTGACAAGCATCTCCAAAAACTGGGGGTAGACCGTAATGGCTGGTTTTAAGGCTCGAAAGCCGAAACTGTCAGGTTGGGCCGTTTTACTGGCCGAAGTATGCGGATGAGACACGATGGCTACAAGAATAGACATGGCACCGCGTAGAATATTCACAAGCGGATGCGTAACAACCAGTTCGACAACCTGCATAGGTTTCAGCAACAACTCTAAGGCCGAAACCACGATCGTACCCTTTCCACCAAATCCTGATTAATGTACTCCCATCCCTTGTCCACCTCTAGCAGACGCGAGAAGGAGGTGAGGCTGTAAGCAAGGGTATTACCACTCGCCTGGAGTGTTAGATACCGCAGTTTTGTCAAGCCTCCTTCCGAAATGAAGATATCGGCGAACGATGGATCACCGATATTGGACTGTAATTTGAATACAGCCATCTTTCGCACGGCATCTTCATCGCTACCTAACCGCTCGACGAGCTCCGAGACGTTGAGGCTTTCCATGGCGTATGGGAGCCCTGTAAGATTGCTAATTCATCAATGGATCAAGCAAATGCGCTGAGACTTGATGATTACCTTACTATTTCGGAATCCACATCATACCTTCCAGAATAGCGAATCGAGTTGGATGTGAATGTCGTATTCGTTTTCCACTTCGGTTAGCTCCACCATATTGAGCGTCGGCGCCCCGGCGCGCTTATTCCGTAACCGACAAGGCTGAGTAGATCTAGGGTCGCTCCCAAGTCCCAAGTCTACCCTTTTCTACGGAGTACGACTACGATATTATAATTACGGAAGACGTTGCGTTGTCAGTATCAGGCTAAACCGTCTGGATCGTACCTATGAGTCCATTCGCAATGCCCGAGAGAAACCAGGCGGCTGCGGTCCATATGGCTGAACTAACTGAAACAGTACCAAGTCTTGGTATATGTGGGGGAGGTGGGGTAAGCATGGGCATGGATGAGTGTCTCATATGTCGCTCGAAGTAGCTGCAGCGTTCAAATGCCTCAGGCGAACCGCCAGCATGCCTTTATGTTCATGCAATTTCAACAACTGTGCTCCATGAACACTTATCGCGCAGGTCTGTTGTACTACCACATTATCTTATCGGACAAACGGGATGGTCATGATTCTATTTCCATTCGGCTCAGTGGTTCAGACCCCCTTTGATGAACCACAGTGGCGGATCCTGTTGTAATTATCGATGTACGAGTGACAGCTTGGTGTTTTGTTACCGCCAATGAACAAAGAGATAAGGACCTTGTGTGCGCCACCAAAGGCGGACGCGACAGCTCTGCATTGCCGAACGCATGGGGGAGGTGGCGTGTTGATGCAGGGCAGAGAAACGTCTGCCAGTCGTGCTTGAATGCGCAACATTGATACGCTATAAGCTTATCAAAAGAGTAAAAGCACATGACCGATAAGCGATCGAGAAGATACATTGCAATACATAAAACCGCTATCCCATCACCAACTGCCTGCTCCGTACATTTAATTTATATTCGACACTATGCCTCTTCCAAGCCGTCCAGCCGCAAGTGGGAAGTTTCTGGGCCTGCTATCAGTATTCGCGCCAAATGCGCTCGAGTACACCATTTCAACAGACGTGGTCGGGATCAGGGTGTATCTCTACTCCTATCTAGCGCCAGCTTTGTTTCGATGTTACGGCGGTTGTCCAGTTTTACTTCACCCGTCCACCTAGACTTGGCGAGATTAGCTGCCTATACATGTTAAAATTATCTTTGCAAGCGGCCACGCCCCGCAGGCTTGGAGCTCTTGGTGGAAATTGCTGCCACCAAATCGTGGCCCTCGAAGCTTCAAGCTATGCTGAGTCAAGACCCTGTAACTAGCAGGAAGGGTTTCAATTCCGTTGTTCGACTCGAGAGCCACAACAGCTCCGAATCTCTTATCATTCCTATTCGAAAGCAATCGTGGGTTTCTTCTATCAGAAGCTTGTTCTGGTCATCCCGCGCTTCCTTCATTGTTTCATCCATTGGGCTGCCGAGCCTTGTCGACCCCTGTGGAAGCGAGCTTTTGGCCGCTGTAGATCTCCCGGCTGGATCTTTTTCACTTGTGCCCAACTATATCCCGTTCAAGCTCATCGAACGAATCACAGGGTGGTAATGCGTGCGGGTACCGGAAATGCATGAAATGCATGGTGAATAGTAGTATGGAAGTCTGATAAGCTATCACACGACCGGCAAGAAGTGGATAGAAGATGATATTGACGGAATGCTAGGTATTGTAGATATCGACTATGGAGTACTCCCAGTTGTATGGTTATACCATCGTCGAGAGATAAGGCAGATAGTGGTTGCTTCTGCTTCAAGGCTCCCCTGTCTACGGTACGCTAAGGCATGCAACCATACCTTGTTCGCATACGCCACAAATGCTTTGCAGGTCTGTGCGTTGGGAGCGGTTGCCAGATCCAGTCCCAGAGATGAGGTGCATGTTCGAAAAGAACTATAGGAGCTCATGATTAAACGATTGATTGTTATCAAAAGAGTAGGAGTGATTGCTTGATCTGCAAATAAGGCTGTGCAACGAAACGGGTTTTGTGGCTGGAGATCATTTTGGTCCAACTAAGATAGCCAACTTGTGGCGCTATAATATCCGAATATCCAACTCACGTCCATGAAGTTCTTCACCTCTGATTCGAGGCTATGATAATAACGTCGATGCACACCGATTTTGATGCTATGAATTCGGCCACGTCAGAGAGAGCGCAAGGGGAAGACGTCAGAAACGAAGCGGAGCGGGGAAATGGGAAGGTTAGGAGAGAGATGCCAACAAAAATGACTATTCAATCACGACATACCCGTAAGCAGATCCAATCAAAGGGAATTTTTCCCACGAATCGAGGGCCCAGAGCCGCCTCTGGGAGGTTTTTCGAGCAGCCAAGGGAAGTAGGCGACGCTCATCGTAGAATATGTGTCTGAAGCGGTTCTCTAGCCGCAGAAGAGCAGCAAGGAAAATGCTCGCAAGCATACCTTACCAAGTTGCACGTACTGATTGAAACACGACTGCGGAACATAGGCATACATGTCGCATCTTTCGATCTCAACAAAAGCACTTATGCAAAACATGCTCAGGTCTTCTATCGAGATTGTCGTGTTACTACTGTGATGCTCTTTACCTATCTTATCAAACACGACGCGGGCGATCGGATTAGACTCGCTGCTGGCGCGAGGGTTAGGCGGTGCAGTGCAGACAGCAGAGTGCAGTCTGCAGTCTGCAGGATTACGGAGGGAAAATCCAAACGAGTGGAGGCGCTGCCGATATCCCTGGCTGCTGCTTCCTGCAACACGGAGGTACCTTGGAAGGCTTCTCTTAATTGATTGTTGGGGGATGATATACTCTCTCCCCCTCATCAGTCCGTACTGCACGTCGGATCAAGGTTTTCGACTCCTCTGTTATATACGAGTCCCTCATAAGGTATTGCTGCACAACCTAAGGTGAAGCGAATTGATTAGTGATTAGTAACAACGTCAGGGCACGGAATACCGGCCGAGACTGCTTGTAATTAAAGTGGCCACCCCCAGAAAACTCTTGGGGGACTTTTGCCTGTTTCTCAATCTAATTGTTGAAGCGTCTAAGCCCGTAGACTTTGACCTTGCAACGCTTGGCACAGGACTGGCCCAATGTTTCGTGTCAGTCTAGTACTGCTGTAGCCAGTAGCACAAATGATACTGTCAAAGTCTTTACAAGGGATAAACAAGACCCTGCCAAAAACCCCACTTTCATCCCGACTAAGATAATTCGTCGAATTCAATTCTTATTTCCTTCCACGGTACTTGAGTACCGTGCTTGAACCCTCCTGATAAAGCCCATCATACTCCACGCCTTTTCCCCCCACCCCCTCCTCCAAAAGAATTTATTCGCCGTGGCTGGAGATCCCACATCTTGCCCCGTTGCAGATCATTTCGTTTGTCCAAAGTCATTTTCAACATTTACCATTCACCATTCACCACTCACCACTCACCACCACAATCACCATATACCACCAATTGCTATGACTTGACACTTGCCCTAAACCAACAATTGATTCATACCGTGCATACATATCTGAGCATCTTAATTTACATCAAATCCACGAGCAGGATTCTGGCTTCTGCTCTACGAAAATTCCAATGCTCTAGTAGGCCTAAGGCCTGGAAACTCACTGGAAAACCTTGGTTAAGTCGCCATCGATGCTCACTCCGTTAGACTCGCCTCACTGCTCACGTTTTACGCGTGGTTGGCTTGGAGGAGGAGGACGAGGGAGGATTTGAAGACCGTTAGTTGTTGATGCAATCGCCTTGCTCCCGTTGAACCGGGCAGTATCCTGCAGGATGACGGAGGTTTTGTCGATACAAACCCAAACAGAAGGGCCCTCACATTTTGGAACAAACCCTCTTCGCCGATCACCATCTCAGACCTCCTTCTTAATACAGAACCCTCCTTCTTGTCCTAAACATCCATCTCCACCTGCCAAATCGAAATATGCGAGCGCTGGTTATGACAACCGCCGTTCGGCATCGCTCCCCTCTTCCGCTCCTTCATCTCCACGCCTAACGCACTCGGAGTTCTCTAATCAACCATCCTACACCTCTACGCCGTCGAGCAGCCTTTCTTTGGACGAACAATGCGATGAGGAGGAGGAGGATGTCATATTTCCTTCCTACGACGACTCGGAGTACTTCGAGGGACGCACCGACCTAGAGTCCCCCTGCAGTCCTGATCCCGAGATATTAAATACTATACCACGATCTGCAAGCGACAGCTCTGTACATGCTTCGCCAAAACCTCATGTCCCAAAGGCTCCACCCACCGCTGGAGATGATTTGTGTATAAGCAGAGAGCCTACACGGCACGTTGACTACCTTTCACACAACTGGAAAGAGGAGGATATCTGGTCATCATGGAGGCACATTGTAGCAAGGCGAAAAGTCTACAGTAACAGCCCAAGGCTTGAAAATGCATCCTGGAGAACATGGGTCAAGTCGAAATACCGATTGAAGACTGTCTCGCCTGAGGCACTGAATTGGTACGTTGTTTTTCTTTCGCTCCGACAAGCGTTGGATAGTCGATTGTACCTCTCCTAACACCGAACAGGTTGAAAGACCATGATGTGACTTGGCTCTACGGTCCCCTTCAGACAGGCACAGCCAAACCTCTAGATTTTGATTCGGCCCCTCCAGCAAGCCAGCTCTCAAGAAGCAATTCCTTTAGCTCAAAAAAGCCCATCTTGAAAAAGCGGGGTTTATCAGAGATTATGCTCCAGCGGTCACTATCTTCTTCGACCCTAATGAAACAAGCTACCGATTCTCTCCGGGCTCAGCAACCCGAAAAACGACGACGAGATCGACCGATCTTAGGCAACAGAGTCCTTTCAGATTCCGTCGCCTATTCCAACCCGGAATCACCCGGTATAGCATCCTTTTCACCGGTTACTCTCTCATCCGCATCCGCTTCTGGCCGGCAATCGCCTTGTACCAAACGCCATATCCATTTCAACAACAAGGTCGAGCAATGTATTGCAATTGATAACAAAGGAGACCACGAGGATTACTATAGTGCGATCCACGATGATTCTGATGATGACCTATTAACGATGAAGCCTGTCCAAACCAACGGAGCCAAGATCAGTAATCGCAGTACGCCACGGAACAGCTTTAGCGGTGAAAGCAAAACCATTGCCATGTTACCTTCCACGACCCTAAACTATCGGGGAGATACCCCAGAGCCTGCGGAGCAAAAGTCTAAACAACAAAGGGCATTCTGGAACCTGGGCTCGAAGCTTAGCCCGTCACCATCTCAAGAGACTCTTATTCCTTCAGCACCTTCTTCAAATTTCCTTCTTGATGATGAGGACGAAGATGCAGATATGGATTGGCAGCCTTCGGCTTCTGGCGGGAGAAGAGATAGCATGTTTCTCATGCGTGGCCCCAAAGATGAAGAGGAGGACAACGAAGGGACAAAGCGAACTGGCTTGAGACGAACACCTTCCGGCATGTTTATGCCATACGAAGAGGATGAGTATGACCTTCAACCCTCCGGCCTCTTGGGCAAGGTTGTCGACACAGTCAACACTGCAAAGGACATTGCCCACGTAATCTGGAATGTCGGATGGCGAGGGTGATTAGTTACGACCGAGTTCGATTTCACGGCGTATGGAGGCTTTTTCGTAACCATGTCCTCGGACAATATGCACATAATGACTTCATCCGAGATACAGGCGTTCTTCGGCTTCTCGGGCGTTGGAGGTTCTAAAAGTACCTGCACACTAATGAAAGTGCATCTTGTTCAATTTTAATATTCAGGAGGTGCTGCTACATAAAGTCTACTTGTGCGCTCCACAGGTGCGCTTGCATGCGGACGAGTCTGGCGTTTTGAGTTACTGAGAGTAGCTCACTATTGCTATGTATTTAAAGGATTTTGGCACATGGCTCTCCATCAGATACGAGAAATACCACAATTGTGCAACAGTGTTTGTGCTTTTGCTTGGTTTACATGGTTAGTTTCTCTCGTCACCACATCGATGAGCTTTGTACTACATAGAAGGTTGCTGAAGCGTTATCGAGAATCCCGTGATTTGCCCAAACCCTTATCAGCCGAAAAGGGCTTGGACTGAAAAGCGAAGCTCAAGCAACCCTCATCGACAACCAATTTTGCCGTTCCATTATACCCAAGAACGTCGAAGCTGTAATTTTTTTCACAACAACAACTATTTAGCCAAACAAGCCTACATCAACTATACACCCGAAACCCTCCCCCACCTCACGTAATCCATCATGGCTGAAGCCGCAACAGCCACAGAGACTAGCCCTACAGAACCGCAAGCTCGACATGTAGTATACTGCGGTGGTAGGTCATTGCCTATGAAGGACTTGACTTAATTCTAGCGCTAACAGCTCGATAGTCTGTACCCTTCCCCCAGAGGTACGCCCCATCGCCTTTCCGTCATCTACGAATTCTAGCTAAGAAACAGGCTGATGCGCATAGCGCGCCATAGTACTGCGAATTCGGCGGCACGGCAAAGAAGTGCAAAGAATGGTTAGAGAAGAATCATACAGACATGCACGAACGGCTTTATTCTGAAGGTGCTCCCCTGCATTTCCTTTCCCGCTCTCCTCCCCCGATACGAATCCAATCTAACGCTCCTTCTCCCCGCCCCTTCAGAAGCCCTCACCGCCTCCCTCTCCACCCTCTCCGTTGACGCCCAAAAACGCGCCCTCAAAGACTCGCAAAAAAAAGAAGCCAAAGCCGCCTTGGCCGAAACCCGCGCCTCGGAAACCCGCGCCTCGGCCAAGGTCCTCATCAAGCGTGTCGAACGCAACAAGCGCAAATACGTCACCGCGGTCCAGGGCCTCGAGGTGCACGGCATGGATCTGAAGAAGGTGGCCAAGGAGTGGGGGAAGAAGTTTGCGACAGGGGCCAGTGTAACGAAGACGGCGAGTGGCGGGGAGGAGGTGGTGGTGCAGGGGGATAATTCGGAGGAGATTATGGAGTGGGTGGTTGGAGAGGGGGTGCCGGAGAGGAATGTGGAGATGGTCGAGGTGAAGGGGAAGAAGAGTGCGGGGTGAGGCGTGTGGGTAGATGAGAAATTCAGGGAGATGGCTTACTCTAGGTTCTCGCCGCTACGTTAAAGTCCACATCGCAAACAGAACCCCCTGGGTATTGCCCCAAAACCCACCTCAACCAGAAACACATCCACAAGAACCACAAACACCGCGCAAGTTCCTCACCCCACCCCCTCCTCTCCCTCTCCTCTCCCACCCCCCAAAACAACCAAAACCCCACATCCACCACTCCACCCACCCCCCCCCCCCCCACAAATCTTCCACCCCTTCCACCAATCTACGCAAAATAGCGTACAGTAGCACAATAGTACATTCTACCCTAGTTTGCGCGAAAAGGGGTGTTGATTTTTTTTTTTTTTTTTGGTGCGTTGTTTTTGAAAAAACCGATTTACTGTAGAGTATAGCGATGAATAGGAGGAGGTTATATAAGGGGCACACATGTTTTTTGGGGGGGGGGGAAACGGCTTTCGTTGGAGGAATGTTCGGATAGATGTTTATTTTTTTGGGGGTTTCTGCGAGAGTTCTTTTAATTTTCTTTTCAGGACCGCGTTGCTTCGTTGGTTGGTAGGCGCTTCTGCTTGATCCCTTTCGTTCTCTTTTTCTTTTCTTTCTCTCTCTCTCACTCACTCACTCCCCTCCCCTCCCTTTCTCTCTTCCCATCTTTTTTTTTCTCTAGAACAATCACACTAAATAAGGGGCCTCACTCTAAATCAACGTATTTCATTTCCTTCACTCTAGCTTAGCCCCAAAACTCATAAGTTTTTTTCCTTTCACTTTTGGCATTCGGTCAATGGCAATGAAAACAAGTTTTTTGGGATTTTATTTGATTTTCAAGTCTATTATGTGAGGTATCCCGATGGCTCTTAGCCAGTTCTCGGACGCCTCCTTCAGATTGGGTGTATCTGCATCTCCTTGCGCCTCTTCTTCGTCGTTCCGTTGTCGGTCTTCGGCTTCTTCAGCTTCTTCAGCTTCTTCAGCTTCTTCTTCTTCATCTTCATCCTCCCAGGGCATCTCTCCCTTTTCAAACCTCATGTTTGTTACATAGAATCGCTCATAATCCACCCCCTTCGCCGGCGGGTTATATTCATCCAGCAATTTACGCAGTAAAATACCACCCGCCGCCCGGACCTGCTCGTGCAAGCACCACTTCAACTCCCTTCTGACGTCCCCCAGCATGGCCTTGTTCATGCGCGTTTGGTAGGAGCGAAGAATGTCCTCAACCAACCCGGCGCCGCCTAGGAAGGTGATATCGCTTCCTTTTAGTCTCGTCGACCGGCCGGTGCGTTTGAGCTCCTCTGCATCCCCCCACCGACCCACCTCAGCGGTCGGATCGCCATGCTTGCGGCACGGCGAAGCGTACATATCACCCTTGCGCGTCTCGCATTCCAGGCACCATTTCCACCACTCGTAAAGCTTCGTCGTCGCAGTCAGCACTACCTGCATCCACATCGCCCCACCCCACGCGCACTGCTCCACCGTACTCGCACTTTTTGCAGCGAGCCAGTCAAGCCAGATGGCGCGGGCGAGGAAGCGAGTTTCTTCGCGGATGGAGGGGCGGTCAGCGGGGTTGGCAAAAATGGGGGCTGGGAGACCGAGGGTGGGGACGGTTTGGAGGGATTGCGAGAGGTTGGCGAGCAGGGAGAGGAGTCCGCAGTGCTTCTTATAGGCAAGAAGCGCAGTTGGGGAGCTTAGGAGCGTGGAACTGAAAGGCCGTAAACTAGCGTTGAGAAAGCCGCGGCCGACAAAATGCCGCATAGCCTCTTCAAAGACCGGACGTGATCGAAGCAATTCGCCGATGGTAAGGTAGTATATCGGCTTTTCAGCTATGTTATACCTCAGATTTGCGTTCGTACGTAGGCCGGCTTCGAATTTCCGTTTGAGCGGTTTAAGGAGTTGATAGTACTCAAGTAAACCGAGAGCGATATCAAGCATGAGCGCAGACTTGGTGATTCCAGGACCCTCCAGGCAGAATGGCTGATCGAATAATAGTGTGAACACCAATTTGTGTGCTTCAACACACTTTGCACGCACATTTTCGACACACGTGTTTCCCGTATCAGCGTTGTCGCCTCCAGATAATTCCATCGTACTCAAAAGTGTCGGAAGAGATTCTTGATCCGCTGAAGAGGACAATTCGTCTTTGTTCTCTTCGACTCCCTTCTCCATGGACTGCAGTGTCCAGGTCTCGATTGACGGATCAAGCACGAGTTCATACTGCCAGATTGGAATGCTGGCGGTTGGCTGCAGGCGCGGTTCTTGCCATTTCAGGCTGGCTTTGAACCAGTCTGAATGGGCAATGAGTTGTTTTGAAGGGAGGATAAGGGTGTCGGCCTTGGTCTTGGAGAGGTGGATGACGACATCACCACCCTCAAAGCGAAGGCATGTCGACGATTCCATTCTTCTGGTGGTGCTGGAAGAATATGAAAGTTTGGGAGGCCCTCGAGCTCTGAGGTTCTTGGAAATCGTGAAGTTCTTCAGGTTCTTGATGTGTACGAAGGATGGAATATAAGTAAGAGGTCAAGAATGTCCAGTATATATATATAACGAAAGATCCTAAGCATGAGAGTGTCAGTAACACAATCCTTTGAATGACGTTCCCGTCACAAAGAGGAAAATTGAATGCCAGCTAAAACTTTTCCCCAGCACAGCATCGACCGTGAATCCCCTACAATGACTCTGTTCCAACACCGTCTCCCAAGGAAGAAAATATAGCGTACAACGATGAAGGATCTTGTAGGGACTCACAGTATAGTATATGATCACCATTATTCACCTCCTAAGGTGGCTGATCGTCTCAGAGCGTCCAGAAAAATCACAAGTATATGTAAAGATATAACAGTTTGGTAGCGGTGTTCGTGCATTATCAGCACCTGCAATGACCGAGCACGACTCCATTCACCGGTATTATAACGCTGCCAATGCTTCAGACGAAATAAGTTTGTCCCGGAGATTAAGGTCCTTGTATCGTAGGCAGTTCGAACGTGCAGTTGCAGACGTCCTCATCGCTATCTTCCAGGTTAAATATATACGATGATGCACACCTCCGGACAGCTCAAGTTCTTAAAGCATCTGCTATGCTTCGAGATGGTCGTGTTGGCCAAGCAGTCTTTACTACCGTTGGAAGCCTTCGAGCCCCCTGGGCGGGCTGATGGTTTCCACGATGGTTACTAGGATTGTTGAGGCCCGGAAACGCGGCCGAAAAGCTGCCGTGATAAGCTGGAGTAGCATCATTAAGGATCCCTTGAGATAGGAAACTTTGGTTCGGCCATAACATTGTCGGACTCCTGCTGACGAACTGGCCAGCGATGTGTTTCTCCCGTGTCGAAAGGGCTTCAGCCTTCATGTTTGTGTATGCATATAATAGTGACATAAACTTCGTTCGAATGAGGAAGTAATTGTGGTGCTAGTGCCTCCACCGTGTAATGATTATGCCACGATAACAGTACTGCGTCACAGTTGCAGGGGTTTAATACCAGAGGATAAGGAGATGATATTTGGGTTAAGGAAATAGAGAGCCACCGGAAAGAGTGGGGATTGCTGAAGGGAGTATATAAATCAGAGGAAGGCAGCGAAGATATTTCTGGCACATGTATAAGCAAATAAATCGACAAACAGCAACGGGTAGAAGCATACCCTCGCACGCCTCCTAAACAAACCATGATGATTGCACGGGAGACAGCAGTGAAAATAATCACACGGGCTCTTCCTCTTGTGTGCTCAATCCAGGATTTCAAAGTCCATTCACCTCCTTTTCACAGCTCATCCAAAAGCCGCAACGTAGGATTGTCATCCAGGTCCACATCCGTTTTGCTAGTGACCTCATCTCTCACTGTCCTGCCCTCTTCTTTTCCCAGAGGCCCACTCGTAGCAACAGGCAGTGTTGCATTCATGCCCACCACGCTCTCAATCGACATATTACCAAATCTCGCCACTGGCGGCAACCCTTCCCTTGCTCTTGGCCAACGCCGTATCACCAGCAGTAATACGAACAGTCCCACAATAGTCCCAACGCCTCCCCACAGCATCCTTAACCTCCTACTCATCCTATCCCTCCATTCCTCCTCTACCCTCTCAAACCTCTCCACCTTGCTCTTTACACGCTCCAGTCTTCCCCCCAAAGCCAGGACACTCTTCTTTCCGACCTGCATACGCTCTTGCAGGGCCTTGATGCGTTTACTCTGCGCGTCAAAGTCCTCAAAGGCGGAAATCTGATGACTGATCTCTTGGGTAATTTCGGTGGATTCGGTGGAGAAGGTTTGCTGGAGGGTCAAGGTGGTAGAGGAGAGGGAACGAAGGTCTGAGATGGTGGCGGTAAGGGCGGAGAGGTGTGAGAGGAGGGAGTAGTAGATGTAGTCTAGACGGCGAGTCGTGGTTGTGGACAGGGCGGAGAGGCTAGAGAGGGTTTGTCGGAGCTCCCTTCGATATCTGTTAGTTCATAAAGTTTGACCGTATAGTAGGTTGAGACCAATAGACTGGGACAAGAGGTTACATACTCATCAAAGCGCCTCCTCCCCTCCCTTTTCCTCTCCACAAGCCTCCACCCCTCTTTCACCCGCTTCTCCTCTTCTTCCTTCTTCGCTCTCGCTTCCTGCGCCACAGCACTCGAACTCCGACTATGGTGGGAGTGCGAGGCGTCGTTGATGCCATCGCTCTTGCTACTCGTGTGGCTAATTATAGGACTGAGGATCTGGCTGAAAGGTTTCGTAGACAGCTGGATCGCCGATTGAGGGACGCTTTTGTCTCGGGAATGGTGGTGATGATGGCGGTGGGGAATGTGGTGTTTTGATTTTGCGGGGGCGGTGGTAGAGCGGGCGGGGGCGGAGGTATTGAGGGGGAGGGGGTGTGAGGTTGAGGTGGGGACGGAGACAGAAGGGGTTGTTGGGCGGGACATTGTAGGATGAAGCAGTTTGTGGTGAGTTGGGTGAGAAGGGAGAAGCTTAGATGCTCAAGCTCAGTGGCTGTGGAACCAGCGATCTACAACGGGAAAAGACAACGGCGATGATCAAAAAGAAAACCAAAGCATTGTTGTGGATTGCTTTGTAAGTCCCTTTCCTAACCCACTGACACATGGCAACGCCTCTATATGCTCTAACCTCCAGTCTAAACTCCATCACCCAAACCAGCCCCTCAACCCCTCGTATATTGCAAATATGAACGCCGAACTTGGTGCCGATCTTGCCACTGTAATCCCACATCCCCTATAAAGCCCTGGCAGTCCCTGCTGTCTCCATAACGCCTTTCCACTCGCCCAGAACGTCCTTCTTGTCCCAAGCCCAGCAGTGCCGACCTCTTCCGTTTGCATTCGCGATTTTATGGTGTCGGCAGGGAAGAAGACAAAGTTGTAGCTTACACCTGCCGTTGCACCTGCAAGCATTTGCTGCCACATAGGAAGGACTTTTTGACCCTTTAAGGAAAAAGCGCTGGAACTGGAGGGAGCGTTGTATCTTCTAAAAAGCTCGGAAACACCCTCATAACTACCAAACCAAGCAGCCGAACCGCCAGTCTCCCGAATGAAGGTACCTAAGTGCCCGCGCCAAAAGCCAAAAAGTCCATGGTGACGAAAAACCGAGGCAATTATAGAAAGTGGACCCTGGCCGCGGAGAGCGGATGATGAAAGAGGCACTTGCATCTGGCATTTTATGAGTTCGATCGGGGTGAGGAGAAGACTTGTGAAAGCTCCGCTGGCTGCGCCGCAGGCCACAAGTGCATCTAGTGAAAGCGGAGTGCCTTGTGTGGACGGGAGGAGGCTAGCTTGGAGTGCATCTTGAGCGATGCGGTAGCTGAAGAATAAACTGCTTGTTTCGATGGCTGCACCAAATAGGGGCGCACTGATGCCTCGGTAGAGACCCGAAAACCCTTCAGCGCGGAGGGATTGTTTGAAGCAGTCGATGGGGCCGGTGTAACGTAGAGGGATGTGGTCGGGCTGGGATTGCAGGCGGACTTTGATGGTGTCGAATGGGTACTCAATAAATTTCCCTATTATACCTGCTGTCTAGGAAACGGGGTAATTAGGGTCATTTTCCGTGAGACCAAAGGGAGATGATTATAATTACAGATCCGAAAACAATATCCTTCAAAGCCTCTATTCCCTGATCGTCCCTTGCTTTTGTTTCCACTTTGGGTCGAAGCCGGTGATCTTCATCTTCGAAGGATGTGATGTTTCCCGCAGTGTCGGTCATCAGCTTTGGGTTGTGGCAGAAGTGAAATTTAGAATGTTCGGCCGTTCAGGTACCGGAGAACGGCCAAGAACTGCATCGTGTGGGCGTTTCGCTTGTGGGACTAGGTTGAGCGGTGAGTTATATAGTACCACTGCAACGTACTCAAGTGAAGCCTTGAGATTGGTAGACTTCGTAAACCTGAAAGACCAAACTCATAACAAACGGCTAAGAGCGATATGGGATTGATCAAATGGTTTATCAATCAAACAAAGATGTCGAAGCGCAGTCGAACATTCGAAGTGGAGTAAGATTACTTCACGATCTTATCTTGATCTAATCTTCGCGTAAGATAACTTAGATTATCCCAGCGCCAAAGCATGTGCAAAGGTAAATTTAGCCCCACAACCATAATTTGAACCTTCGAGCTCGAACCTCAATGTCTGCTCAATAGCTCAACAACTCCATATCCCAAATTTCGGAAGTAATTCACTGCTTCAAATTTTTTGAAAACCACTCCGCTATCATGGCCGAAGTGGCCCTTTTCCCAGCGCCAGCACCCTTGATCCTCACATCCTCAAGCCTCCGAAAGAATGGTCTGCCCTCCTTCTCCCTTTTAGACCCCCCTACTTACCCGTCAATCCCAGGCAAACAATGGCACGCCCAGAAATCAGCATTCCGCCCAAGAGCCGGCCAGTCCTCCTACAATAAAAGGACTGAAGAGCGCCAAGCGATGGCGGCGATGAAGGCCAAAGAGAAAGAGATGAAGGATGAGAAGGAGGCTGAACGACAGGTACGAAACCTATCGCGTGGCTGATCTCAGCTGTTTGGCACTGCTGATACGTGTCTGAGAAATATAGAGACGGATGCAAGCGATCAAAGACAAGCGAGCGGCAAAGGAGGAGAAGGAGCGGTATGAGAAGATGGCGGAGAAGATGCATAGGAAACGGCTGGAGCGCTTGAAGAGGAGGGAGAAGAGGAATAAGTTGTTGAAGTCATAGTCCATAAGAATTCTAGGAGGGTGGTGTTGTGAGCGATGGCGTTTGCTTGTTTTACGGGCATAGCGTGGGGAGTCCGGTACTGGAAGGTTTATATAAATGGTTGTAACGAATCTTAACAGCCATCTACCAACCAACCAAGCCAGAAGTCCAATACCCGCAGTCCCTATCCTATATCTTCCCCTTCAGATCATCCGGTCCGAAACTCATCGGAAGCAACTACTTCCCCCACAGAATCAGCCCCTTCCCCCAACCCTATCAGAAATTCACATATTAAAAAAAAAAACACATACCTCCTCAAGTGTCTTCACCACATACGTGCCAGTCTTATCGTACATATAAATCGGCAGGCTCAGGGGGCAGAACTCGCGGATACTTTGTGTGGGAGGTTTAGCCGAGAATCAGATACAGGCCTGCCGAGTGGAACAGATACGGGAAAGGATGTCAGGGAGAGAGAGGAGAGTAGGGAAAAGAGGCTTACAACTGGCGACACATGCCGCAAGGCGATGCTAGGGATGTTACTAAAACGTGCTACATATCTTAGATTCTCTGGTACACGCACCTGGAGGACTTATATCCGTCGCCACCGCTAGAGCTCTGAATTTCGTATGGCCTTCTGTCTACGCAGGAGTATCAGCCCACAACATCCTTGCCCTCCTCTACTCCCCCGCCCCTCACTCTCCCACCACCTACCCCCGGCCCCCCCCCTGGCCCTTCCCCACCAACTAAAAAAAAACTAAAAAAAAAACTCACAACAGCCTTCCCCAGCGCACACCTCTCCGCGCACATCCCGACCGGATAGCTCGCATTCTCGACATTGGCGCCTGTAATGAACTGGCCCTCTTCGGTAAGAAGCGCGGCGCCGACGCGGAAGTGCGAGTAGGGGCCTAGAAGGGAGGGAAGATGGGGGTGGGAGGTTAGTGGGTGTGGTGGGTGGGGGTGTTTTTTGGGGTGGGGGTAAAGGGGGAGGGAAAGGAAGAGGGAAAGGAAGAGGTAGGATAAAAGGAAAAGCAAAAGACATTTCAAAGAAGAGCGAGACAACACCCAAAAAACCCAACCCTCCAACCCTTCCCCCTCCCCCTCAACCAAAAAAACAAAAAACAAGACCCACAAACTCGAAAAAAAAATAAGTAAAAGAAAAAAACCACGTACAATAAGCGCTGTCTTTGGCACTGATAGCGCGTTGGCCTAGGTTGCGGAGTTGGGTTTCTGATATTTGGATTTGAGTGGAGTGGGAGTGGAGGTGGGAGGTGGAGGTGGAGGTGGACATTTTTTTGGTGTGGGGAGGTTTAATTGTGGGTGTGAGGAAGTGGGGTATGTAGGTTATGGGGGAGGGAGGGGTGTGGGGTTGATGGGGTGGGATTGTGGAGGTGGGGAGGGTTACGAGTAGAAGTGAACGGTATTTGCATTCCCTTGCGCTCGCAGGATAAAATCATTACAAAAGACTAGAATCCCACTACACGCTGTCCTATCCACACCCCCAACCCCAGACATAAACGCCACCCATAAATGCCGCTCGCTCGCTCGCTCGACTAATCTACACCTCCTCGTCCTCATCCTCTCCCAACAACTCGTCCTCATCCAGATCCACAACCGCATAATCCCCCCTCCCCCTCGCAAAACTCTGCCTCGTCGTATACCTCCTCCCACCCCCAAACAAGCCCGTCACGCCCCTCCACACACTCCCTAGCAGCACCGGCATCGCCGCAACAACGGCGACAAGGGCCGACACCGCCATGATCGGGTACGTGAACCAGGGCTTGTCGGCATCGAACGCGCCGCCGGATTCGCCAAGCTTGATACGCCCGAATTTGCCGTCCCAGTTGCGCCACACCCAGTATCCGACTGCGGTGGCCACGGTGGCGGGTAGTAGGACTGCGATGACGAAGAGCCAGAAGCCGCTCAAGCCGCGGTGTTCTTCCTCGAATTGTTTTTCGTGGCCGGGGCAGGCCATTTCCTTAGTTGTGTATTCGAGTTCGCGGCCGCCTTTACACGTCGTCATGGGGATGCGGCGGTAGCCGGTGGGGAGGAAGTATGATTTTAGATTAGGTTCGGCTTCGCAGGCTTTGGAGTGGTCTGGAGGTTGCAGGCCGTCGACAAGTTGGCAAGAACCATCGTTGGCAGTCTCGTAGTTGTAATCGCTAAAGGCGAACGTTAGCACCATGGTCGAAAGTCACCAACACACTGGATAGCTGGCTTGTCTTACCATTCAAAGTCCTCTCTGGTGCAAGAACAGTTGCTAGCGATACTGTAGAGTTTTCGAATACTGCGACCGTTGTAGCATTCTGCACCCTGTTTTTTCCGGTGGTATTGTGCTACATGGCCAAAAAGGCACTTCTCTTCCTTTTGTAAAGGATGTTTCGGCTCCCAGAGGTAGTAATCTTTATTGACGGCGTTATTCTCATCTAATGTGCATTGCCGCTCCCATAGTCCTGTAAAGTCAATATTCACGGTCTTAATCTCACCATCTTTGTCGGACTCTTTGCCCCAGAGGAGGAAGTTCCGAGAGTTGTCTGAAGGAACGGTCGAAATGCTTGAAATTTCCATCTTCGACTCGGTGAAGTGATACTCTTGCCACCTCTCACCCTCATCGATAGAGTAGAAGATGACGTCGGTAGCTACGTTCTCCTCGACAATGACGATTATCGAGCCTTGGTCACCATATTCCCACATGAAATTCCCTTTCTTGACCGCGTGCCATTCCACACCTCCGTCACGTGTGATGAACGTGTCTCCATCAGCTTTGGGGGTCAAAAATTCACCAACGTTGCCAACGCCGATCATCATGCCAACAGCCGCAGGAGAGGAAAAGATATCTCGGGGATCTCTTCGCTCAGTATAGCCATGGAGATGTAGGGAGCATTTTCCGATGTCTGTGACATCACATCCATAGTCTTGGTCGTCGGTGTCTTTTTGGGGCGCCTGTATTAGTGCCCATTGAGCGCCATCGTTGTGTGTGATCATAGTTTTCAGTTTCTTAGAAATCCCTGTCTCGGCTTCGTCAATGTTGTCTACAATGTTGACAAGAGCAACACCTTCAAGCACCAACATCTTTTCAAAGTCGACGTAGCCGCGGGTGTTCCGGTTCACTCCATTCAGACTCAAAACATAGGACGTGCCATTACTGTTACTCTTGACAATCGACCCATATTCGAACTCCTCATGACTGCCTACCGTTACATGCATGAAAACAGCATGTGTGGAGCTGTCGAGGACAGTATAGGCCCTTTGCACTGGTACGTTGAAATTCGATGGAAATCTAGCGTCAGCGAAAGTCTTTCCGTCTATGCTGGCATCGACCTTGAGAGACTCTTGGTCATCGTCCTTTGCTGCGACCACGATAAACTCTGACATGGTAGCAAAATCAATAATGTCATCAAAATGTGTTGTTGAGTCTGCAAACCAGTTCTCGCTCGATCGCAGCTGAAGAGGGCTATCAAGCTTCTCGTCCTTGTACTGTTCACAGTACACAAGATTTTCGCTTTGCCCTCGGCCTTCTTCTTTGATAAACTCGCACCTGCGAACGTAACGGCTTAAGGTCTTCCAATCGTCGCCCCTATCTGTACTATAAGAAGCGACGTTGTGGCAGTCGCCTTTCCCCGAACCGCAATTCTTCGAACCAGTCCATATAAGCCAGTTTTTGTAATTCGGGTGAAAAGTCAGGACTGGCAATCCACCCTCAGTTGGGTCGTCAGGAGCGCGGAATGCTTGGATTCTGTCCCCTCTGTTGACAGAGTAGAACACCTTCTTGCTTCCGGTAAGGAAATAGACAACGTCATTGAGGTACTGGTGAGGATAAATAGCTGTGATCTTTTCTTTTTCATCCTTAAGAATCTGTTCCCAATTTTTCCCATGATCTTTGGTGATATAGACTTCATGATCATCGGTCAGCATGACTACTGTCTCGTCAACATCCTTGCTCAATGCATTTCTCTCAAGGTAGTAGTATTCTTTGAAAGAGCCAGCTTGGAAGGACGTTGACTCATGAGTAATCTCGCCACTAACAGGAAGCTTGCCAGCCTCCTTGCATGGCCAATCTTCCTCCTTGTCGAGCTCCAATCCTCCCTTGCGAACACATTCGTTTCCGGCAATGAGCCTAAAGCCAGAGCTGCCTTTATAAGTATCGGCCCCGTTCTTACATGCACCCGCGGGAACTGTCATTATTCCAGCTGGTTCACAAGTCTTGCCGTCTTTGCTTCGTACAAAGTTGTAGTCGCACTCAAAGTCCTCTTCATGACAAGGGCAAGGATCGAAACCTGACTCAGGCTCCTTGAACTCCTCATCCACAAAACAACCAGCGTCCGCCTTGCGCCTGTTGTACCACTGCTTGCGACCCATTATACAAGTTCCTTCTTTTTTCTGATCAACCCGTGCAAACCATTGCTCAAAATCAGTTTCCTTGCACCTCCCTTCGTGCAGGCCATCGAAGTCAATAGCGAAGACGACATTTTGAGCTTCATCTCCTTCGTCTGTAGTACCTATTAATATGAATTTCAGGCTGGTCGAGTCAGGGGTGGTGGTCAAAAGTTTAGCACGGATCTTCGCGCCCAGATCAGCATTCGCCCACGTTTTGCCATGGTCAATGGAGTACGAGATCTCTTTTGTTGGGCCCTCGTCATTAATAGCGACTAGGATGGATCCCTGATCACCGAATTCGTATTTATGAGCGTCTTCCAGAGCCCTTGTCCACGTCGCACCTGCATCATCGGAGACGTATAGATCTCCCTCCTCGTAACCCATAAGTCTCTTGCCCGTGTTGCCTACGCCCATCACAAGGCCTGGGGCTGGACTCGAGAATACCCTGCCAACGTTCGACATTTGAGTCATGGAATGGAGGTGTAAGGTTTCACCATCCGCTTTAAGGTCGTCAAAGGTTCGTCCATCGTCAAAACTGATCCGACTCTTCACCTTCTTCTTTGCCCTCGGTGCTTCTTCCACCTCTTCCCAATTATCAACGACATTCACTAAAACGATTCCCTGTATCCCCTGCACCTTTTCGAAATCGACTATTCCGTGGCGGTCTCGATTGGTGTGCTCGATATTTCGGGTAAAATAGGTACCATTTGAGTTGCTGGTGAAAAGGACTCCCATGGGGTTGAATGGCATAGTAGTCATCACATCAACTTGAATACTGTAATTCGTGGATTCCAACACAGTATATGCATCTTCTTCTATTTTGTGATCACTTGGGAATACCGCTTGATGCCACTCTTTGGCATCTTGGGTAACGTACAAGGCCAATTCAGCCGTGCCCGCAGATTTCGCAGCCGCAACGAGAAAGCCTTTAACGACGGCGATGTTGATAATGCCCTGGACGGTGCGATCACCATCTAAATAAGGTTCCATCTCGTCATGAAAATAGTTGTCGGAGACCACCAGGCGGTTATCGGTAGACAAAGGGGAATATCTGCCCATCGCAACGCAAATAATCCGATCGTTGGCCTTATCATCGTCACTGGTTCGGAATAGAGGTGTGGAGTGAGCGAAGACGCAGCCCTTGGTATCGCCGCGCAAAGAATGTATAGTATCGAAGCCGTCAGTTGTATAAGACGTCGACTCGTCACAAGCTTTGAATAAACCGTGGCAGACCGCCTGGTGGAATATGACCTTATCGCTGTCTCCTGCGTGGAAGCTGAATGGTGGTATATAGCGTGAGGGCGGTTTCTCAGTTTCGAAGCTTGTCCATGAATTGCCCTGGTCTTTCGTGACCCAGTGGACATATTCGTGGCCCAAAACATATGCTACCTTATTATCGTAAGGGTGTTGCCACAAGTCCCAAGCTTTTCCATCATCGATATCCTTGACATGTTCCCAGGACGCCCCAGCGTCGTCCGATCGGAGGATTTTGCCGTCGTCAGCATCATGTATCAGGATGATATCCGTATCGGCAAAGTAGAACAGATTCGCTGGGGGGTTGTCAAGCGTGGTTTTTTCGATATGAGGTCCATCTCTCTTGGCGTGTGATAGTAGTACCTGCAATATCAGTACACCGAGTAAGGTTAGGCCTAGAGAAGGTCTTGTTGACCACATGGTGATTGTCTAGTTCTCTCCGCACGCGCTCTGTACCATGAGAATGGAGGTAAGAACTCAGAATGGAAAGCTGAGAATAATAGGTATCTGGCTTGTCGCTAAATGTGGCAAAGCTCTGCCGGAGCTTTGGATCATAATAAGTGGCACATTTTTCTTCACATTTTTGCGAGAACGTCTTCGCTCTGAATTTGCCAATCATTTTGTCAAGAGTTACGCCAGCCTTACTGATGGCACAAACGCTCAAACGCTGACCGAGGGACCTAAGGTTTCATGATCGACGTCTAATCACCATGTCGAGCTCACCTTTTGTCGTTCGTGTCATAGTATCTAGATATTCCAGTTCCTGTGCTCTAGACAGTCCAGGCTGGAAACCAAAGCACGACTTCTACTACTGGATGTTTCAATTACATCTCAGATTTCATTATCACTCCTTCATGGTTAATCCAACGTGTTCGTGACTTCTACTATACATCTCAAGCGGAACTTGACAACTGCGATTCTCGCGCGCGCTAAACGTCTGATGTGCAATCCTCCTACTTCAGTCTTGTAACTATTATCATACAAACAGCCAGCGGACCTAAGCGCTGGGTAATAGGTACGCTTCCAAGACGAAAAGAGAATCGTGGAACATCATAGCCGTAACGACCGAATTTCCCCCATATATCCATATCCATTTTGTTCCAATGAAGGATCCCATCTAGTTACTAACATACCGTCCCCACTCCGAAAGGGAAGGAAGTTTCGACTGTATAAGACAAGCGGGGTATCTGCAAGATGCGACTGTGGTCTGGCAAAAGAAATGGAGTAAGATGGACAAATTAGATGAGTGACTGGGTACACTTGCTCCAAAGGCTAAATAACACGAACGCTGCGTAATTCGTAAGAGTAGGTCTCGGTGATCATCGAGCAGAGGCCAGCGGCTGCTGCAAGACCCATAAGGCCGGATTGATTCGGAAAAAATTGCACAGCTAATCATGCATCGTCATCGGCCTCGTCCTCCTCTTCAGGTTCCTCGCTTTCCTCTGCACTCGTGCTTGTCCTTGCCACTTCTGTCTTGACTTTCTTACTTGTTGGTGTTGGACCATCAACACCAAGAGCACCCGATTTTCTTTTCGAACCTGCACCTCTAGATCCAGATATGCTACCTTTGGCAGATGTATCTATATCTTCCTTACTATCCCCGAGCTCCTCCCCAAGCTCCCCACCCTTGCCAGACTCGATCGCGGCAACCTCGTCAGCTGTCAGGAATCTACCGCCTGGACCTCTTGGTCTGCGCATTGCGTGCTTGTGCCTCGACTCGTGCAAATACGGCTTCCGGCCTTTCGACGTGAGTCGTAGTGCTTCTTCGAGTCTTTGCCGAGCGACCCGTCTCTTCAATATACGGTGGAACTGCTTGGCATTGACATATAACGGTGCTTCCTCAGCGCCGGTTGCAGCCGGTTCGGGTGAAGGCTGATGTTGTTGCAGCTGTTGTGGTGGAGGCATTTGAGGTGGGACCGAGTTTCGCGGAGCTTGATGGTTCATCATGACCGTTTGCGCATTCTGTATGTGAGGACTGCTAACATGATGGCCGATATGACTCTGAGACAATCTTTGATTTTGGTTCTGATTTAGCTGAACCTGTGACGGCAAGGGTGGCATCTGATTTGGCACCTGTGGTGGTGACCTTGGCGTCCGTTCGTTCTTTACCGCGATGCCTGCCATCCGTGGCGAATCTCGAGCGATGCCGTCTGGCATTGAGGTTTGTGGCATGTATCCATAAGTCTGACCCGAGGCTGCTGCAGTGGCCATCGCTGCTGCTTGTGTAGGTGAGATACCGTATTGAGAATGCATGTTCGCAGGGGCGACACTGTATTGCTGTTGGTAGTTGATTCCTTGATGGACCGGATGGTTAGGCTGTGGTGGAGGCTGTGGTTGATATGTGTGGCCCTGAGAGGGAAGTATGGGCGAGGCTTGATGTGGGTGTTGGTGCATTTGTGGAGGGTTCGGAGGGGAAGTGATGGATGGTCCTCCAGTATTCGAATTCTGTTGCGCACTTGAATATCCTCCTTGAAGATGCGGTGCGTGGGGGTGCTGCCCATGAGAGGGAGTCTGATATTGCGCGTAGTCCATCATGTGTAGAGATTCGCGAGTAGAAATGGATAACCGTGATGCGAAGGCGCTACTCTCCGTAGTGGTCTTTCTTGACAACCGTTAACGAAACCGAAGCTCCGGATAGGCTGCGAGACTCACGCGTCAAGGATTAGTCAGTGCAAACCAAGGTCGGAGGTGTTCCTTTATATGGACCGGCGACACTGGAATCTTGATTGGAAGAAAGCTTTTCGAGTGGCGTCAGGATCTTCTGTTCGCGGGGGTTGGCGAGAACGTGGATTGGAGGATTGGTTGATGCACGCTGCAGCCCTACCACATCGTAAGCCTTGTAAGTTTCATTGGAGAGCAGTACCAAGGAAGTAATCACCAGCAACCGCAATATTGTCAAAAACCCTCGACGGTGTCAACTGTCTTTAGTCGTCTTTGATCTGCCAGATCTTGATTGCAATGCCAAGTCTGCTGAGTGTTGGTTGGGTTGCAATGCAGATAAGATGCGCTGTCTGAATTAAATTAGCTAGCTCCCTCAGCACGAGGCTCAAAGCCGGTGGCCGCAGTGGTGTTCGAGGGCGTGACTTGGGAAGACCGAATTCGAATTGCTCGCCCCACAAACCACGTTATTTGACCTTCTCTAAGAGCGTTCTCTTATTCGGCGTTCTCCAGACGAAGAGTCTCAGTCCCGAGCAGCGGGGTCTTACTTCTTGGGAGTAGTCTGGTATGTGGATTTGCGTAAGACGTAGAGCTTAGCCCAATGGTATTTGTGAGGCTGTGCTTGTCGTTCGCGAAGCGGCCTACTGGCAGAACAGCAAGTCAAAGCCACTCTTGCGTGTATCAGTGGGCTTGTGAGGCGTCGCTCCTACCCGTTTATTGGAGTGTGAGGACTTGATTGACAAGCTGCCGGCTCTAGAAGGAAAGCGTCCATTAGCATGCCCACAATCATCAAATCGAAGTGGCGACTCGAAGGTTTGGAGCAAATCCATATGTATGAAATCAAGGTGATTGGCGGTGATGCGCTGGCAATGCGCCTTATAGCGCCGTCTTATGCAGAGGGGAACCATACCTTGTCAATTGCCGTATGAATATCCTTGATGTCCGAACGGTGTTTCTGAATGAGAACTGTACCGCACGGTGGGCTGGTGAGTAGTATACAGGTGGACGAGGGCGCGTTGGTGGGGTTTATCAGAAGTTGCAGCGCTTGAAGGCGTCGGGTAAGATATTGAGGGATTGGACGGTATGCGACAAAGAGTATGCGCGAATACGAAACGTTTGCTGTATGATTTCGAATCAAAGAACCTATGCGATGTATGTTCAGAAGGTCAATTCATAGCTGTCGCGTCGGGCGAAGTCTTTCAGCGAGTCCGACGGAGAGGACCTACTTTTCGCTACCAGCCCAGCAGCTTGACGCTTTTTCACCCGCGGGTAAGGAACAAGCGGTCAGGTGATGTGTAGAACAGACGTCGTGCAGACGTCGCATGAGCAGTGATTGGGTTCGGTAATCTGCGCAGTCGATCTTCCGCAACTACTTGGATACGTCGATGATTGGTGCAAGAAGTTTGCAAGACGGGGGGCGACTCTGAACGAATAGCCCAAGTATCTAGCGCCGACAGACTGTGAAGTGGACGAATGGGTATTCTAAGTGGTGCAAAAGAAATGTGGGAAATGAAAGAAAGAGAATTTTCTTATTGGCCAAGAGCGGGGTTCCGGGTGGATTGAAGTAAAGTATTACCCTTAGCCGCTTAGTGGTGTTGTAAGAGTAAGAGCGGTGTGACGCGGATCGGTAAGGTAGAGCAGAGCAAAGAAAGACTAAGGTGGAGTGATTGGGACAACGCACTGGAATCCTAAAGTAGAGACTTGGAGGAAGTAACAACAGGGCGCGCACAGGAACAATGATAATTGATATTTAACGATGATTATTCCGTAGAGTTCTCAGGTAATTGTGAAAAGAAAAGCATATTGGAATTCACACGCCAAGGAACCAATGACATTTCATCCCCGCTCTTGAAACCTGCAATTTGAGCCCCTGTCACAACAAACCAGGGTAAGGTACTTAGCGCACTCGTATTTCATCCAAGTAAAACCACTCGTGCCACTTTAGACTAAGGTACCTCGAGGTAAGCAACCCAAGTTGGGCGGCAAATCAACAGTAAGGTAATATTGGGCTCATGAGCGTCACGAGCGTCATCATCGGATAAAGTGAGGGCTTGGATGATCGCAGTCTTCAAACGGATAAGCCACTTTGACGCTCGGTGAAGAATAAGGGTGATTGGAATGGGTCTTCCCTTATTTTTCATCACCTTTCCTTGACCTACGGTATCCTTTTGTCCCTCACAAAATAGAATATTCTATGGGAAATTAATTTCTAGATCGAGTTGGCACCTCCACTCCATTCCCTCTTTCAAGTTTCAACAACCGTTTCCTGATTCCTCCTATTACTAATGAACCATAATTGATTAACCTTTACAGCCAGACAGCCTGCGTGAAGTGTGCGTCGTGCCTGCCGGTATTGTAGAAGCTTTTTGACAAACTGGTCGAATTCAAAGTCTATTCCAACTCTCACGTTCTTTGTCCCCTTTCAAACGTGTATTCTATACTTTAACCGAGGTTACAATACGGTATCTAGTTTCTCAGATTACCTTTCTGGAACCGACCGGCGACGGGACAAGGGGAAGTATTTTGGCACTGGTGGTTTTGTAAGAGCGATATCCATTACTTAGCTGCCTCATACAACGAACAAGCTGCTTAAACCGGTCATGCCACGGATGTGAAAGTCCTACTCCGTCTTTTTAGACATTCGCCAGATATCAGCGTGTATACAGCAATTACCTGTGTATACGGCAATTACCTGTCTGCAATGCGTTCTCTTATCAACTTTGTCATCTCCCACGGGGACTACCTTACGCTTCATCACTCCTTAATATGCAACAACATTGGATGATCTATATGTGCAACGATCGAAGATATAAGCCATATATGTCAACAATCCCTCTCATCAAACAGATCTCGCTGCTACTGACAACCTCAAAGAGATTATGACGGTTTATTGGCGTATAGCCGGTTACCCTAGGACCCTGTTTGAACTTGGCTGCCTGAATGTTCGACAGAACCTCCTACCTCAAGGGCACTTGCGGACGTGCATGGGAGCCAACGACTTCTAAACATCTATCGAGTCGCAAAACATTACCGCATGGTGAGAAAATAGCATCAGGAAAATCACAATGGCTTTGAGATATCTCGTTCCGGTCGCTACCCGACAGCTGCTTCGAAGCTTTTAGGGGTATAACTTTTGGGAGGCTTGAACTCGACGGTTTTATACCTGCAACCCATGTGCCGATCGATGCTTGAGTACAGACCGAACAATTCTCGCGATCCGCTTGGAGTATCTTCTTTTGATGCGAATACTTGTAAGCAGTAACGAACTTTCGGTCTGAAGATTATTCCTGGCCTCTTCTCTATCCCATTCGTGAGAATACCAACCTGAATCTTTTAGTCTAAACCAGGATTAATGTCCGCTATTACGTCCACTAGCAGTACTCTTTCTTCATCTATCAGCCTTCGGGCCATACGTATCTCTTCTCCAGCCTCAAAAGCCTTCCAGTTCCATTATGCCAAATTCAATGAATCTCGTTTCAAGATTACGCAGATCAAAAATGAGCGACTAATATTTCCGACAATGTCATCAGCCTTGCTTTGTTTCCTCATACGGCCTGCGCGTAGTGTACTGGCTCTCTCATCCACTAGTAACAATAGCCTCTGGTCGGTGCCTCGACATTTAACGCGAATCAGATGGGTCGTTGTCAGCGAGTTCTTCGGATGCAGCAGCTGCAATTGGAACAGGTTCAGGCACTGGAATATCCACCCTCCCACCATTGCCTATAATACCAGAGTATTCTTGTGGTGGCTGCAAATTACTGGGCTACATCTGTATCCGCACACTGTTGCAACGCTTCGCTTGTTGTTGATAATTTAAATGGTTTGACGAGCACCTCAACGATCCTGGGAAAAATTCTCTCTGCCTGCGTCTGGATTACTGGTCGTTACGACCGTCACACGCACTGTGGTGACTGAGATTAATTCCAGACACACATTGGGCGTATGTACTCCTATTAAATCCTCAGCCTCAGCCATGCACTGCACCACCGATCGTATCCGACACTTCTTCATAAGTTTTCAACCCAGACTGAGGCCAATCTTCGCCCAACATCGGTCCAGCACCAGTCCATGACTCCATCCAAGCTGCCGTTTGCTCCATTGCAACCATTTCCAATCCACAGTCCGGGGGTGCTGCTTTAGCGCCTGCATCTACAACTACTACCAGTAACTAATCTATCGACGTTAATTACATTTCTCCGTTTTTTATTGGCAGCCAGACGCTTCAGCAAGGTGGTCCAAAGATTACAATATCCAGCTCCGAAATCTCTCTAGGCCCGTCTGCCTCAAATATTGTAATTGGTGCAAGCACCACTTTTTTGTCTCCACTAGCGACCATCTCACCTACGCTCACGCCCGTCATCACTATCAACAAGAAACCAATCACAACCAATACTGCTTCACAGTATGTGATCAGCAGTCAAACGCTTACGCCAGGTCCCGCAGCTGTAACCATGTCCGGAGTTCCAATCTCCTTGGTCCCATCCGCATCCGCATCCCACGTAGTCATTGGTAGCATTACGAGTCTGCTAACAACTTCAACCGCAACTGGACCGGTTGTTATTATCAACAACCAACCGGTAGTCGCCAACTCAGCATCACAGGATATATTGTGGGGAGCCAGATCCTTGCCCCTGGTGGTCCACCAATTATGATCTTTGGCACACCAGTGACGCTCGCTCCTTCAGCTACCCTAGTCATCATTGGTTGTAGCACTAATATTGCTCTTAGACAACCAGCAAATCCATTACTCCCAGCGAACACTATAGATGGTGCAATGCCTCCGCCAATAGATCCTCACACTACATCATCTCCGGCCAAATTCTCTCCCGCGGCTCCGGCATCACCATCTCCAAAAGCCCCATCAGGCCTCCGCCCTCAAGCCTCTGCCCTCATCATCGGCATCACCACCATCCCCCTGAAAGCGCCAACAACAATTCGACCTCCTGACCTCACCTTCGCCGGCCAAACCATCACCGCCAACAGCGCCTCGAACTACATTTCGGCGGGCAAGCGCTCGCTCCAAACGGTGCGGCGATCACGTTGGAAGCAACTAGGATTAGACCTGTGGCTGGGACGTCGAACGTGGTGCTGGGGACAAATACGAAGGGGTTGGGCGGGGTGATCACTGGGGGTTTTCTAGCGGCCCAGGGACGATGTCGACGGGCTGCGGACTGTAGGAAATGGGAATCGGGAGTGTGGTGGGTGGTCTTCCAGAGGAGGGTGACGAGAAGGAGGGTGGAATGGGGCTTTTTAGTTCGGATGGTGTGGTAAGGAAAAGGTAAGGTATTGTTACCTTTCCAGTTTTCATAGCCGTAACTCACGAGCACAAGTAATTCTCTATTTGCACTTCCCTTTTTCCTAACTTTATCTATGTTTAAGATTTACAGTACGCAGGCTCCCGTTGTATCTCCTCGTGTTCCATCTCTTCATCTCTTCATCTCTTCATCTCATCTTCGTGTGGTCGGTTCTCCTGGTTGGATAGTTTCTTCGCATAACTGTTCTGCATCTTTAGCGTCTCGGGTTTGTGCTGCAGGGCTACGTGATGGTCTTGTAGAATTGGAGCTGGCGAGGTGGAAGGACGGACTGGTAAGGCAAGTTTCGGTATCTTTGTGCCAGTCGCCTTGACGAAGAGCGGCCAGTCGGCCCTGCTTACTGGACCAGCTTTGTTGCGTACGAGGTAACTCATATGCGAAAACAAGAAGCTGGAACGAGCTTTGTTTGGTAACAGAACATCACTCCGACAAAGCAAAGTCACTCACAGCAACACAGTCAGCCACCAAGATGATATTGTCGCCGTCTATGGTGGCCATCGTCGAGGTTGGCTTCGATCGGACTGAGCAGACTTCTGCAAGATCAACACTGTCGCAAGTGGCTTTGACGTAGCTGCAGATGATGGGTAATACCGTCGTCGAATACTATCCCAGCTGTGTTATACGTAGGATCCCGACTGGAATAACATGCTTTGGGTCTAACCCATTCATGTTGAGTGGCAGACTTGTACTCCAGAATACCCCCGATGATCTTGAGCGGAGCAATGGTCGAAGACGATGCCGTATCCAAGAGGGAGATGTAGATCTGGGAGGCTGCTCGGTAGCACAAAACATCCACGGCAGGCAAAAAGCTCGCCGCTCCCGAAAAGTTCAAGTCTTCATAGGTGATAACACACGTGGAAAGTGTGGATTAATACCTGATGCATTGAATCCCGATTCACTTCAAAGGTACAAAAACGACTTTCAGCACTCAGTTAGTTTACGTCCTCCTAAATTGTTTCTTATTTGCGTGGCAATTTCAGCTACCTTGTCTCCGAGGAGCACAAATATCAATTTGCTTTTGCTAAGGTCCTTCTAGTCTAAACTCTAGTCCTTCACTTGCCCAGCCAGGTTCTCGCTTCACAGCCTCACAGGACAGCTCACACTTTCACAGTGTGTATGCAAACGCCATCTCTAACAACTTATTCATCCAAGCCGAATAAGAAAGCTAGACGATCAATGTCAGGCCCCGGATCCTTCTGGGACGGCTCCCTAGTCTCCTGTGCGTGTGGTTTCTCTTGCTGCTTGTATTTTCTGTTGCCGACGGTCTCCTTGGACTCCATCTCCTTAAGCTTCTTCTCTAGATGCCCTATCCGTTCTTCCATTTGCCGATGGTACGTTATGGAAGAGTCGCAGTTTCCTTTAGGGTTCGCGGTTTCTCGATATCTTCCTTGCTGACGCTCCGCTTTGGAACAGCCACGGTTTTGCTCGGATTTTGACTTTACAGGCGTTGGCTCGAAGATACTTGACCATATTGCTTGAGTTGTGTGGCCTGCCTTGTTGCTGGCCACGTACTTTAGATGCGCGATCATGCTTTCGGGCTCTCTGTGAGGACCAGGGCCGAGGTCATCATGTGGCGGGAGCATCAAGTGAACTGTTTTGAACTCGGACACCGTCTTTGCTAACGGGAAGTCCATTTCACGTCCTTTATACCAATTTCGGCGGCCTGAGAACTTGCACTCCACCACCTTAACAACGTCAAAGTTGACGAAGTAGAACAAACCGGGCTCAATGGTGCCGTCCTTCATGACCCGACAGCCGTGGCCAGGCATGACCTTTGCTGTGATGACTACGTTGCTGACCTTCAGCTTCACGGTGCAAGTATTTCCATGTGCGTCAGTCTGGCCAACGCTGATGCCATCGTCGAAGTACAGGTTTGTGACGCTATAGCTGGAGGAGCTGTCCATTGGCGTACAAAGGCGTACAAACTTTTGAAACCCGTTGGTGTTGAACGAAAGATCGGCTTGGTCCTGGCTGACCGGAGGAACCCTCCATTGTAGTAACATTCTGAACACTAAAGGTAATGATAGATATCTAAGCCTGCGATACAGTTAGCTTATCAGAGGATCGACTTCAAGGAGTACTTACTTACAGGTGTCTCTTGGCCTGACGCTATTCGATGATTCGACTCTGTCTGCAAAACCGAAGTCGGTGACCAGGAGAGTATAAAATGACAGAGAGTATAAAAGGTAAGAGGAAGATCCGAGCTGTTTAATACTGCTCTCGCACACGCTAGTGCTGTGAAATCAGTGGTGGATATCACAAGCATATAATCCATCCGAAAGTGATGCATCATAAAATGGGAGTGTCACGGAAGGAGAAGTGATGTGGAAGAAAAGCAACACAACAGGGAAGTATTATTGCTTGACCACCCCTATCTTCACCGCGGTGTAGGAAATGGATACTTTCTCTTCAGAAGTGAAGCATTATGATGCAAGTATCACCGGAAAGTAGTGTCACAGTACGAGAAGTCTCTTAGAAAAGCAACCGCTATAGAAGAAACCCCAACACAAGAGGAAAGCACCATTCTGCCAGCTTTCTCTACACCAAACCCAGGAGGGGGGTGGGAAGCGCTACAAGCATTCAGATACAAGAAGAAGCCCTCCAGAACAAAAGTAGCACAACGGAAACCTATCATTCCCCTCTCCATCCCACCCCCTCTGCCACCCTCCTAAAACAACCCTCCATCTTCAGCCCCCTAAAAAAACAACCATCCCCACTCACCCCAACCCCACAACCCACTCAACCGAAACACAAACCACAGCAAAAGAACCCAGGAGAACCCTACCAAAGAAAATTATGCATCTCCGAAAGGGGGACAAGCCCAGCCGAAAACTCTTTTTGAAAAGCTTCAAGTTTGATGAGGGGATGGATATGAACGAGGTTGTTTTCGTAAAGCTAGATACCATGACGGAGAGAGAAAGAGAAGGAGGGGGGGCTGTGGCGGTTGCCTCGGAGAGAAAAACGGGGACGGTGGATGGGATGTACTGTAGTTGGATTGTGGTTGCAAGGGTGGGTTTTCATGAACGCAACCATCAAGGGTTTTGTAGAAAGTCAACGATTTCAACAATCGATCTGTGTATTGATGATGTTCGGATAAATAAACCGTCCGAGCAAGCTTTAAAAGCGGACTTTGATGGCAAAAGCTTGTGTGATAGAGAAGGAAGCTATTGCGCAAAGGAGCGTGTGGCACTATAAAGACATTGAAGTTTCATTGCGTTTCCCTGGTCTATACATGGCGGAAGTAATAAAAAAAAATTTGAAATATGGTAAAGGTGAGAAGTAGCCGTCAGGTTTACGCGTGGAGTTCAGAGGGTAATTTGCATAGATATGGTATTCTGCATGCCCTCATTTGCTCCTGAAGCTTCTAGCGTTCACGTCCCTATCCAGTATTTGCTATATATTCCTTTATCAGTCATGTGAGATAAATAAGAAGCTCTTTTCCTCCGCAGGTCTCTGTTTCAATTGATGTTCCTAATCCACTGTGTGCTACATTTTAGGTGGTTGTGAGCATGGTTGCGAGGATGATTCTGGTTCTTTTATCGGTTGTACTGGTTAGTACGCGTTGAATTGATGCTTATTTCAAGAGAACCCCCTTTGGGAGGGGGGGGGGTAATCTTTGCTTTTATATCACTTCCCTTTTTTTTATAGAGCTTCCAGGTCACTTTTACTCAAGAATACTTCACTTCTGAAGGCAATATATTCATGTCTTATACCAGACACCAATTCATCCGAAACCAGTGTGTCGAAGACGAGAATGCAGGTGTATTTATACAACTCGTATTTTCCTCCTTGCTTCGTATTTATCTGTTATTTCATATCTTCCGGGCCATCAGATTGGCTTTCTAAGAAGGTCATTGTTCATACAAACCCTGTACTTATCAAAGGATATCAGGCCAGAGCATAAGTACCTGTAACTTTTACTTGGGCTGAGTACTTCGTAATGCTAAACCGTGTTTCAGACATACATCAGAGCTCAACACAACTCCAAAATGGTGTCTTCTCTGACCATCTCACTGATCAAGGTCGCCCGAGGCGATCTGGAATATAAGTTGCCAATAAGACCGTACCTGTCGTGGACTCGACTGAGTGCACCGTTGGTGGAGCGCTCTGCAACATCCACAGGGTCGAACCTGGTCTTTGATAACGGCATCAGCATCAGCCAAGCCGATTCATCCTGGTTTCGAAGAACCTGCATGGTAAAATGGAAGCTAATAAACAACAATCACCATACAGCACGTTCCCGGCAGTAATTCGCCACAGACTCGGAAAGATAGCGAATAAGCCCGGTATGCATTACATAGTCGAATTCGACGTTGCTGAGATGCTGGAACGCACATTTTCATCATCGCATGCGAGAGATTTTCCATTGGCTAATGGGGCCGACCGGTTCATCGCTGTTCGCTTGCATCTTCACCCTTCTGACTCTGATAACGAACGATTGGCCGCCCGGCCTGATGTCGTGATATCGCAACTGAAGTACCTGGCCAGTAACGAAGCCGGCCGGGTAGCCCAAGCAGATTGGTCACGTCTTTTCGGGCCAAGTCTTGCAACCTCGAGCCCTGAGCGGAACTGTGAATCTTCCTCGCCGTCTAAGCAGCAAATGGAAGAACGCATAGCACGGGTGGAGAAGAAGCTTAACGAGACGGAATCCAAGGAGACCTCGAAGGAAAACCCCAAATATCAAGTGGAGCGGTATACACAAGAGATCAAGCTGTCTTTGCAGCAGACGCGCTTCATCGCGAAGCATTGGGGTAATGGTGGGTATCTAGGTTATCTGGGCCGGGATGGGAAAGGGCCTATTTAAGTATCTAGCCGTGCCGATTATGGATCTTACAAACACTCTGTGAGGTTCTGAGCTGGTCTGCAAAGCAAGATCTTGGCTAGGGAGGTGAAGGGAGGGAATACCGGATTCGTAGTAGCAAAAACAACTTCATGTTCGTGCTTCTCATGAACGAAGTGACTCAGGAATGTGTAGACAATGGAGAGATGGCTGAAAGGTGTGTCAAAGTGACAACTAATTCGATACGTACTACCCTTCCGTGCACAGGTGACAAGTACCTTATCCGCTTCATACTGTCATGTGACTATCATCTCCTTGCGAATGAACCAGAGCCGTTGAGCAAGCGTAAATCTGTCTGTCACTTGTTATCATTCTCGGTATCGCCTTCGATCTCAACATCATGAAAAATGCATACTTCGATACCTCACGAAGCGCAAGCTAAAGCAAAACGATCAGCATTAGGCGCTTGCTAAGGGATTGAGGTGAGTGCAGAGCGGGCTAAGATTCAGGGTGGTGTTTGTTGTGGGAGTGTGTGGAAATCTCTCGAATTGAAGATGTTCACTAACTGTTAGCTGAGAAAAATGCTTACCGGTATTGGTGCTCCATATTACGAAGGAGGGCAAAACAATTACACCACTCTTGATACATCAGTACTTTCTTCCGCTCAGCAGTAAGATGCTAGAAGCAGTCTCAGCGCGAGCGATGACAAGATATTTCTGAACTTCCACTAGTTTCTCGCCGAGGTACTTTCCAGGTGCTTCCAGTACCCTATTTGACACCTCTTCCAAGTAATCGTGCACCCGAGCAATTCTTCCACTACGCTGTAACATCCTAAGTTGTCTCTTCCTTTCCTCTTTACTTCGTCTTAGTGTAGCTCTCAGACCATAACTTTACTTCGTCCTGATATAGCTTCCCAAATGTCTATCAAAGGCTTCACACCTGATGGGCATTTCCAACTGATAGAATGGATTCTTCGTCACGTAATCGGCATATAGCTCGTATATCTTCCTCATAGTAATATCTACATTCGGCTGATGCGGTTCGCTGAAAAGCAAAAACTTCGTACCAGTGAAGGTCTGGAAGCAGGTAAGGCGAAAGAGGGAAGATTCAAGGACTTCGATGCCGGTGCGCTGGGAGGAGGGAAGGGAGAGGGTGGAGGGGGTAAGGGATTTGGTTATTGCGTGGACGCTGTTTTAGAGCAAGGACGTTAGCGGGTTCTCGAGTTAGAGATGGGGGCATTCAGAGTGTATGGGGGACGGGGCACCCATGAAATGTGCCGGCTAGGACAAGGTAGTCGTTTGTGGAAAGTTTGTTGAGGGCAGTAGAGAAGTCGCGCTGATAGACTAGGCCGCCGGCTTTGTTGATGATAATGAGCGAGTAGACGACCCTGGGATTTGGTGAGAAGTGTTTTGAAAGAGGTTATTTGCAGCGTACATGATGTGAGGTTCATGTAGATGACATAGAGCTTTCGAAGCCTGGGAATAGAGCTTGGGCGCCTGGTCAGTTTCGAGGTGAAAGCTTTATTGGAACTTGCGTCTCCATATTCGCCAAAAGATAGAGCTTCATTTGTGGGACGTGGAGATGGTAAAACCGCATTCAGTCTAGCGGGTTTTCCTCCGAACATGCACAAATATAGATTCACATGTTCAACTTTTCAACAAACAAGACAACACGACATTTCAACACCTCTCGGAGCAGACAGTAGTATCTGCGCCAGAACTTCCGAGTACTTCGTCATAAACAGTCCCTACAAAAACCTCTCAAGCTTTGACTTCGACTTCAACCCGCACTATCCCTCTACCACATCCGGTTGACTACCGTCCTCTTCCGTCTCCGCGCCAAATATCCCTCCTTTCTCGCTCCGTCCTCCAACCATGGCCTCCACAGCGCCAACCTCCCGCTCTCGCGAGAAAGCCACCGGCGACGAAGAAGCAACTACGGACCTCAAACTCGGCGAATTCCAAAACGTCCCCACGCTCACACTCTCAGAAGCGCGGCTGCTTATAAACGCGGTGATGGATCATAGGAAACAGCAGAGGAAGGTGGAGGAGACGGAGTGAGTGCTTGGCACTACAAATGCTCCTTGCTCGTAGTGTGGAAGAGGATGGAAAGAGAGGAAGAAAGGGCGGGGCTTCGATTGGTCGCAATGGAGGGCTAATGTGTGACGTGGGAGGTTGTAGGACGTTAATCAAGACCCAAGACTATCTGGATGTGTTTGCGCGATTCAAGCAAAAAGAGAACATCGAGGCTGTGGAGAGAATGTTGACCTCCAAGACGGAGTTGGAATTGTTTGAGAGGTCGCAGCTTGGTAAAATTACATTCTTCCTTTCCTTACGAGGAGGAAGGACTTGTGCAAATGAGGCTGATGTATTGTGTCTCAACAGGGAGTCTATGCTGCGAAAGCGCCGAGGAAGCAAAGACGCTAATACCGAGTCTGGCGAACAAGATCAGCGATGCGGATCTGCAGGAACTTCTAGACGATATTACGAAATTGAGGAACTTCGTCGAGTGATGATATGGTGGTGCGTGTGGGTTCGGAATTTTGGATTTTATCGAGCGGTTTAGCAAGGCGTTGGTGTCTGGGTTTATTGGATTGCTTGTGAGGCTTTGAAAGCAAGGAGGCCGGGGGGCAAAACATTCTTCACACTGCTAGAATTGGCGGCTGCAAAGGTGCAGAATCTGATCGCTACAACAAAAAGGCCTTGCTTATGCCCGCATCCCTAACGCAACGCCTTGCTATGCCGAGCCATCGCTATGCAGTATCCATCTTGTCCTCATCCCCATCCTCCTTCTTTTCACTGCTCTCCTTTTTCGCCGCCTCGTCCCCTCCACTCCCACTAGCCTCCCCGTGCTCGTTCAGCAAAGGCTGTGTCTCCCCTCCTTCCTCTGGGATACCCTCTAACGTTGGCTCCTTTGCCGCATCCTTGTTTTCCTTCTCTTGCCTCGCTTTCTCCTCCTCCATACTCATCCTCAATGCAAGCGCAAGTTCCGGGTCCGTGCTAGGATCAATACCAAAGTCGAAACCGCCGCCGCCTGTTCCTGTGTCGCCATTCATGCCGTCTTCGCCGCCTCTGGGTGCTACGCCATCTGCAGCTAGTATGGGCGTTGTGACAAGGTGGTCGCTTAGCAAGCTTGGGCCTGGGGGGATAATTTCCAGATGTGAACCCTCCGCGCTCTTGATCTTTTCGTTGAAGGCTTCTAGTTTCTTAGTGTTTTCGGGTCGGAGGTCACCGAAGGCGATGAAGTCGATGGAGACATTGTTTTTCTTCATTTTGTTGGCGAGTTTGACGAGTGATTTTTCGTCTTCGTCTATTGGGGAGCAGGTAAAGATGATAATGCGTTGTTTTTGGGATTTGTTTTGGCGGTGTTTGAGGGCGAGCTGGGCAGCATAGCTGTTAGCAACGACAGCGCATTGGAGCCGAGCCTGCTTGGTACTTACATGTGCGATTTGTATACCTGTAGCTAAATGTGTGCTACCTCTTATCTTTGTGCGATGGATGCCATCTAGGATCTTTCCAAAGTCCGTTGTCAAGGTTACCAATACCTCTGGCCCTTTGCCCCCCATGCTCATGAGCCCAACCGATGATTCGGGGTTTGCTTGTGTTTTGGCAGAGAAGATAAGGTTGACAGCATCGGCTTGAGCTTCCCATCTTGAAGGGACGTAGTCACCATTCCTACTGCTCTCGCTGTTGTCCAGCCTAGGCTCGAAAATCAGCTGAAGCTTAACTATGATTATAATCAGTGCTTACATTATTATAGTCGCCTCGAGCACCATTTTGTTAACTTGCCGCTGTCCTCTAAGTAGGTATTTGATGGCGATCGAGCAAGTTAGTGACTTAGTCCAGGAAGATGGAAGCGGCCCACTTGATGCAGTGTAGCCACTCAGGAATATGTCGAAAAGTGAAAGAAGTTGAGTTGTCTTCCAAAACGGCTAACTTATGATGCAAAGAAGCTTGACTAAAATAACCGTACTTTACTTCAAGCACGCAAGCTTCGAGCAGCCCTAGGAGGCCGCGCTTAAGCCGCGTAGCTTGTGTGCAGGTGGATTACCTCGTATGGTCAAGCGCGCCGCATGCGGTTAGGCTTGAGCTCGCCAGGCCTTCCACTTCCTGTTTACAGTACATCTTAAAAGGTTAAAGCAGGCGACAACCACAGCAGTTCCGCCGGTCATCTACAAATTCATGAATAACGTACGGTGTCCGCTCACTCTAATTTTGATTTGTCTTCGAGTCTAATAGCTCTCAGCGCATAAGGAGATGCTTGTGATGATGCAGGAATGGCTCGGTCGATTTGGAGTGCGTTGAATGATTAAGGCTCAGTATATGCGAAGTGCCCGTCTACTTTGATGGAGTTGTCTCTGATTGAAGGTTAGGTGCAGAGCAAGTGGTTGTATGTTCGTCTCGTGTTGTTGCTCAGACCTTTGGAATGGCGGCGCAGGTTATTGTCCTTCTCTTTCCCAACGCATTCTGAAGCATACATACAGCTGATTCCTATAAGATGCTGAAGTGACAAAAGAGGTATTGATCCAGGCCATATTCGATTATATATTATTTCAACATATGCAATATCGAATCATGTGACGCGAACACCCAGAGTATTTGGCACTGACCCACAAGAACCGAGTATCTCGAGTGGTTGCGATTCATCGGATGCCTTAGGTGATGATGGGTTTGAAACATCCTCCCGCTCGTCAGCTCACCACTCTCCTACTGGCCTGTCCTCTCTCCACTCGTTCGATCACCCCCCCTCTTCCCCGAAAAAAAAACCACCACTCCGTTTAATTTTAGCGCCCAGCCTGGTCGTCCACCCATGCATCCAGCATCAATATACAAACCGTAGTTCCAGCTCATTAGGGGTAACGACTAACCGCTGATATTTGCTGAAGAGATCCCAAAGAGTGGGGAGCAACTGACTGATTTAGGAGGATGGTGTCTAGGGTAATACCTCTTACCACTCGGCTAACCAAGTAATGGCAAAAGATTACGCCTAGGAACAATACATGTTCTGCCCACAATGGTGCAGGATTCATCTAAGTGCTAGGGTTATGGCAGTGATCGCATCTCGCGCTGAGGGATGCAACAATTAGACCAAAGTATTTCCGATCACTTAACTAGCAAGTCAGCGAACTAGCCCCCTACGTGCTACGTCTGTTGACGGACTGTGTCCGAGAGATAGTGAGAATACATGGAAATAGATGGCCCAGTTGCGACTAGAATGTCTAGATGAAGCCGAAGAGAAACATGCAGCTTCCGATAGAATTTGAGCGTTTTGGGGGGTGAGATGAAGCTTGTGAAAGGGGTAGAGACTATTCTGATAACGAGCTCCGTACGACACAGCGAAGCAAAATATAGAACGGTTAAGCGCAGTACAATGTCTAGCTTAAAGCTTAATTCTCTCTAAATTAACGCAAGTGCGCTAAAGAATTTACCAATGGGTACCTTAGCAAAGCGGCAGATCCCCTGATTGTCACTTCTCAATCACATCTGAGAGCCGAGGTTTTGTTGTATGATGGGCGTCGTTGCGACGGACAGCCAAGTCAGACTGTGGTGGAGTGATCGGATGCAGACCGTACTGATGATTATGCAACTCTTCTAACATCCTTGTTGAACGCTCCCGAGACCAGTCCTGGGCGTTCCTGATGTATTTTCGAGCGGCTTTGAAGTGTTTGAAGGAGTGTCGTGGAGTGTCAGAATATAGTGGGTAGCTGTGATGTTGGACAGCACTAGTGGTTTCGACAGCGTGGTTAGCTAAAATGGTCATATCATTGCCGTTATTGGCCAGAGTTAATACCTGCGTGGTCTTTCAGAAAGAACCAAGCTCACTGCCAAGGGATTCATGAGTTCTCCGAGCCGCATCAACCATGATCGCACCGTAGTAAGCATATTGCAGCTCTGCCTTCATGATTCCTTTCTCAATGGACTTTGCTTCGACGGCGAAGGTGGGGATTGCCATAGTGTACGACGTAGGGGCAAGGGTGGCACCCAAGTCATCGATAGATTGTTGTGGATATTTGCGCAGGCGGTAAGACTCGGTGATGTCTGGTTTGGCGTTCCCGATCCGACCCGTCACAGGAGCATCTGCTTCAGTCCACTCGAGATTGGCATCACAAAGGTAACCCTTGCCCGGCGGCGGTTTTGCTAGTTCGTACCAAGTAGTGAGTTGCAAAGTCGCCTCATTCCTGCTTTCACCAACAGCTTCAAGATAATCCTGCCAGTCTTCTAGCTCGGGCGAAGCAGACGCCCGATCCCTATGTAAGTATACCTTAACCTCGTCAAAATCTTTCGGAAGCTTAGCCTCCCAGCGTGCGTGGACGACACCATTGGCGAACAGCTGTTGGCCAAAGCGGTTTACCCGTTGCAGTGCAAGAAGATTGTGACTCGGTTTGGGAATTGCTCGAAGATGACTTCCTCCTCTGGGCCATGCTTTCAGGTCCTTTCAGGCTTTTGCGGTGCTCTTCAAGATTTCTGGAGGTGAGCCGGGCCCTTTTCGTTGAAGGCAGGCTTGTTGGCAGGTAGGGTTGGACCGACCGCTTGCGTTTTCCAGAGACGGAGAGGGTAGGTAAAGGGTGCTCTATGCTCGAGTTTCTAGAAATCTATAGTCAGGAGCGAAGACGCATAGCCAGCAGTAAGGATATCTCTAGACTGCATAAGTGACAGAGCCGTAGGTACTGAGGAGGTGGAAGTGGTCGCAGGTGGAGTGGACGGAGGAAGTGGATGGGAAGCGAATGGTAGCTGTAATTGGCTAGCTACAACGGTACTTGGGGTAATAAGCTAGTTGTTTAACGATCGTACTAACGACTGTTACCCCGAATACTCTAGTTGCAGCAGTCACATAGATCTGAAAGTTACCGACTAATACCGTAAGGTCGATTACACATTTCAGATGCTGACTCATCCCTGCTTTGTTTACATGGAAAGAATCAGAGTAAGTCTTCCTCAATCGTGTCGCTCATATTCTACATCTGATCCAGTATTCCATATCACAGAGTCAGAGTAACGCTAACTGAGAGAGATTAAAGCGATACTTATCCGAAAATAATCAAGCTTACCTTCAAGCCCACTACTAATACACGTATTGCTTGCCACCAGCACGGCATTGACAACAGTCTCAAGAAGGCGAACAGTCACTATTGGACATGGCACCTATCCGCTCAAAAAGACTAAAGTCTCTCTCTTCAGAAAAGGCGATGTCTAATCAACCCTCACATCCCCAAAGAGTTGCTATCAAATCTCCCGCGAGGACCCCAACGCAAAGCCCTAAGCAGAAGACCGCGATGATCACGCAAGGGCAAAAACAAGCACTGATCGACAACCTCCAGCTTGAAGGTAAGCTCCTACGACTTTCTAGCTCTTAACACGCTACCGTGACTTACTCGAAGGCAGTCACTGAACGCGCACGAAAACTCAGAGCTCAATGTGCCCTGCAAGCGCAGAGTCTTCGCACCCGGATTGAACTACGTGTCAACCGCATACCCACCTTGCTACGCAAGGCGAACATGGGAGAACTTCTTTTGAAGTATCAGGAACGTAAGAAGCAGGTACAGCAGACTGTCCCCGCCGTCGTAGAGACCGAGAAGCCTACGAACGACGAGGTGCAAGCGGACAAGGCAGCTCCAATCTCAAGGGATCCTAGGCCCACTACTCGATTTAAATCAAGAGGAATTAAGAGAACAAGGTATAATCGCCGTGAATTGCACATTACTATTGACTTCTGACAACTCCCCAACAGCGACGCTATGGAAGACGCAAATAAAGAAAACGCCCCAGATCCTGTTCAGCCCATACCCAATCCAAAGAAGCGCGCGAAGGCCAGTGCCACAGCCAGCAGTCGTCAACCACCTTCTCAATCGACAGTCCTGTCTCCGAAGTCGTCCAACTCCCGCACTTTCCCTCAATCACCGATACGTCCTGCTCTCGGGTCACCCCAAAAGTCTTATGTATCATACCCAGCCTCCCCTCTAAAGCCTGCACTGCCACCATCTCCGGCAAAATGCGCAGCTATTGCAGCAACGGCTAGTTTAGCGAATATGGTCAATGAAAAGCCAAAATTCACGCGCTCTAAAGCTACAACCGGGAGAAAAGCCACAAATCCATCTGCAAGTGCTTCAACAAAGCCTGCCGTGTTTCGGACAAGGCGTGGGGCAGCGAACACTCAGGCTCCAGCTGTTGCCGAAATTCGTTGTGCAAGCAGCGGTAGTAATACATCGAATACGTCTACAGGTACTACGGTTGTAAAGAAGGGGGCCAGAGCGCCTAAGACTGCTAGTGTCTCTGCTGCTACCAGAAAGAAGAATAATAATCTCGTTGTTGCGGCTGGGAAAAAGGTTACAGCTGGGACGGATGGTCCGGCGGCTGGAAGAAGAGTTTTGAGAAATAGACCCTGATGCAGGCTCTGAGGCGGCCACAAGGTCTTGAAGTATAATTGGTAGTCGAAGTTATGGGCTGCATGGTGTTCTAAAATCGAGATGGCGTTCGGTTGGGAGTTCATTGTAAATAGGGTGAAAGTCAGTTTCTCACATTGCATAGCAACAATGGACGAGAATTGGATTATAAGAATCCAGTCTTTACTTCTATTCTAATTCTCAGTGCCAGAGTGCATTATAGATCTATTCTTTCTGAGCCACTCCATTAACGCAGAGGTGTGTTCCTCATCTGTAAGGGTTTGGCGTCTGAATACATTAAAAAATGTGCTCATTACATTACCTTACAATAAAGATGAGATTGGGAGCTACAGAAATCACATCAAATACCCTTTTAATCAAGGGTGGTGGTTTTTGGATTTCTAATGTCACGTGGTGATTACCAGATCTCCGTTGTCTTCACACAAAACTACCTTAGATAAGCTTTTGCCTTAGCGAAATCGCGAACAGCCACGACAAGTCTCAGTTGAAAACTTTCTGATAACAGCAATCATGTCTCTGTCACTCTCATCAATAGTGACCGCCTTACCCTCCGACGAAACATGGGGTCCGCCAACAACAACGGATGCCTTGGTCGACGGGGTACCATATGCGCCATATTCGAAGGGGGACAAACTAGGGCGGATGGCAGACTGGACATCGGAGGGTAAAGATAGAGACGGGCGGGGCGGAAGGCAACAGTATAACAGGAATTACCGAGGTAAGCAGCGCGCTATATGGAAAATCCTCTAAGTACGTGATCGTTAACTTTATGCTGCAGATCAGCAAGTTTATGGTGCCGGTACATCTAGCCTCTTTGCCATACAGGTCGCTGAAGACGAATCCTCTTTCTCCGTGGTTGATAATACTCGTACTTCAACTAAGACGCGGGGTTTCGGCCGTGGTAGTGGTACAATTTTCCGTGGGCGGGGACGAGGAGGCCGTGATCAACGTGGTGGAAGAGGAACATTCCAGCGTGTGGGTGGGCGTGGCGGTCAACAGAGCAATTACTATGACAACCGTGGAGGACGAGGAGGCCGTGGTCGTAGGTTTGGGTGGAAAGACTATGATAAACCCCAGCGCAACAGAGACTCTTCAGTCAACATCAAGCCTGAATGGCAAATGCTGGAGGAAATTGACTTCAATCGCCTGGCTAAATTAAATCTGGAAACTAGCGCTGGTGAGGATATCGACAGCTACGGATTTCTATACTACTATGACCGCTCATACGATAAGCCGCCTGTCAAGAATACGGAACGAAAACTCAATGTCGTTGACCGAGCTTCCTACAATGTCACCACCTCACAAGATCCTGTCATGCAGGAGCTCGCCGAAAAGGATGAAGCCACAATATTTGCTACAGATAATATCCTTTCGATGCTCATGTGCGCCCCACGCTCTGTGTACTCTTGGGATCTCATCATTACCCGACAAGGTAACAAAATCTTCCTCGACAAACGAGATGGTTCTTCCCTCGACATGGTCAGTGTCAATGAAAATGCCGCAGATGCACCTCTTGAAGCATCCGAAGGAAACAAAGACACCATGAACTTCCCTAGTGCACTCGCTCTCGAGGCTACCTTCATTAACCATAATTTTGCCAACCAAGTCGTTATGGAGTCTGAAACCTCCAAGATTGAAATGTCCCATGAGAATCCGTTCTACAACCCTGCCGAGGAAACAGAACCACTGGCATCAAAAGCTTACAAGTACCGCCGTTTTGATCTTTCCCTCGAGAAGGACGAAGATCCCTTGCATCTAATCGTACGCACGGAGATCGACGCTGTGGTCAAGAACAACATTAGCGGCGAAGATCAGCTCCTGACTGTGAAAGCTCTCAATGAGTTTGACCACAAGGCGCAAGGCAGTGGAGGCGCGCTAGACTGGAGAACTAAGTTGACGAGTCAGAGGGGTGCAGTAGTAGCCACAGAAATGAAGAACAACAGCTGCAAATTAGCGAGATGGACGACTCAAAGCATCCTCGCCAAAGCTGATGTCATGAAACTAGGGTATGCTTTAAAAAAATGTAGTTTCTTGTCATTGCAAGTCACTGACCTTATCTTACAGGTTCGTCTCTCGTGCCGCTCCAAAATCGAATGACCGGCATGTCATCCTCGGGGTTGTAGGGTACGATCCGCGTAAGTTTGCTGAGCAAATGAACCTTAATCTTAGTAATGGATGGGGTATTGTGCGTACGATTGTGGACATGGTGCGGAATATGAAGGAGGGAAAGTATGTTCTCGTGAAGGACCCAAATAAAAGCTTGTTGAGATTGTATGAGGTGCCTGTAGGGACTTTTGAGGAGGGCGAGGAGGAAGAGATGGAGCCAGTTGCGGAGGATGGAGAAGAGTAGATTAGAGGGGTGTGTATTCCGCAATAAGAGAATTTAGAAGGGACAGGTATTCGTATTACTAGGCATAGCGTTGTATGCTTCACGTTCTTCATATCCCGTTCTAATGGTAGAACTGAATTCTCTTCAATATAAAATCGCAGCTTAATGTACCCTAAGTGAGCCAAGACTGGCATAGCGCTACCCGATTGATAGATTCCAGCGTCCCAATGCTTATACGTCAATGGGAAGGTCAAACACTCCCCTAAACTCTCGGAGCGATGAGTGCTGCTCCATCGGATAGTCCGTCCGCAGGCATGTTTCGTCCTCCTATCAATCAGACCATGAAAGTCCTCGACCGCTTGTTTTTCCGCAAGGAAATACCGTTAGCGGCAGCTCGAGTCCAAGAAAAAGAACAGATTGCACAATTTCGAGCGGAGCTGCAACCGGATATCTTAAAACTAGAACGGTTCAAGGCCATAAGGAATGACCCGATCAAGAAAGGTTTCAAATCACTCATTCTGCGACCCGAGATCAAGTTCGACGGTATCCCTACATTTTCTTTGGAAAGACAAATTCTAGAGTGCTGACAACGATTCAGATCCATCAACATGGAGTCAAAGGCTTCAAAAGCTTGTTGATGCTCAACAGGTAGCTGTAACACCTTTCATTCTATGTTTGGACTACGACTACTGGAGCTATCGTATGTATGTCAAATACACTTTGACGAGAATTTTGCGTTCTAAGCGTTTCAGAGGATATCATGAGCGCGATCGTTCCATATGACAAGCAAGACGAGTTTCCAACTGGCTTTACTATAGTAGGTCATGTTGGTACGAGCTTTCTACGTTTCCCCTTCACTATGCTTCATTCAACTGAACTTTCGCAAGCGCATCTCAATCTCCGGGAGCAATACTTCCCATATAAACACCTGATCGCCTCTGTCCTACTGGACAAAAATCCTACGATTTCCACCGTGATTAATAAAACCGCCGACGTTGGTAACGATAGCGCCTTCCGTACCTTTGAATATGAGCTCCTCGCGGGAGTCCCAGATCTCAATGTCGAAATCAAACAAGAAGAGTGCTATTTCCGCTTTGATTACTCCAAGGTCTACTGGAATAGCAGGCTCAATACTGAGCATAGACGTCTTGTTGAGCTATTTCAGCCCGGAGATGCCGTCTGCGATGTTATGGCAGGTGTAGGGCCGTTTGCAGTACCCGCAGGGAAGAAGAAGGTTTTTGTATGGGCTAACGACTTGAATCCAGAGAGTTACGCAAGCCTCAAGGACAATATCGCAAGAAACAAGGTGCGTCAGAAGCCCACCTTCGATGTTTCCATATTCCAATAACTGTTCCATATCGCCCAAAAAATCCCCCCATCTTTATATCTACATAATCTTGTAATTCTCTTTTATCTAAATGCTCACTTAGCATTAATTAGCAACAGGTCTCGGAATTCGTCCGTCCATTCAACGACGACGGCCACTCTTTCATTCGCTCCTCCACTCGCGAACTCCTCCAAACCAATCTATCCGTCAATATCACCCCCAGACCCTCTCGCTCTGCCACTACGGTCTCTTTACCTTCCCCAAAATTCCTCCACCTCCTTAAGACTTTCACCCACTACGTCCTCAACCTTCCCGCCAGCGCTATCTCCTTCCTCCCATCCTTCATCGGTCTCTATGCAGATCAACAGCAGCTGTTCACACCTCATACTACGACCAAGCTACCAATGATTCATGTTTATTGTTTTTCGACCAAGTCAGACGACAATGAGGAAGAGGAGATTAAGATACGCCAGGAGCTCTCCGAGCAGCTAGGATATGAGGTTGGACAGAATCATGAGGATCTAAACATTTGGGATGTAAGAGATGTGGCGCCGCTGAAGAGGATGTTTTGCGCGAGTTTTAGGCTGCCAGGGGAGGTGGCATTCCGGGGTAGCGCATAGTCGAAAAGGAGGGTTGATTGGAGGAGATTTGGGCAATGAACATAATTGATACTTAACAAGGCACAGTACTGGATTAATGGCCATGCGGAAGTAAACAGGGGAGAAGAAACTGGTAGCTTGAGTGGGTATGTCTGAAACAATATTTCCGTGCAGGACGCCGAAATCAACTATTAGTCCACTGAAAAGCACATTATGCCTGTGTCATTGCTGAAACCTCCAAACCAACAGAACCTCATTCAGATTTATTCCTCATTGATATACTTCCTGTCCATACCTTTGCCCTTACCGGTTGGAGGCTTATTGGTCTCTTTGTCAGCAATGTCCCAGTCGTTGAGGTAGCCAGTGGCAGCCTTTCTTTTCATTAGCATGAACCCCTTTCAAATCTGATAACAGGAATCTTACACTCAAATAAGTAGCAAAACCCAACCACCCCAAATAAGGTACCATTCCCCATGCCGCAACCGTATCAACCCCAGACCATATATAGGTCAGGTACCCCGTAACAGTAGTGAGTGCCACCATGTCAACAGTAGCCTCAATGGGACGCTTGAGCCCAAAGAACAAGGGCATCCAGATGAGGTTGAGGCCAAGCTGGATGGTGTAGAGTGTTGCGCCTTGCATGGCCAACGCGTTGATCTCCGGATTCATGCTCGACGTTCCGGTCGTCCAAGCACGATAGGCAGAATATCCCATGAGCCCGTACAGCGTGGTCCACACGGGTCCGAACACTTGAGGCGGAGGTCGGTAAGGGGGCTGTTTGAGAGCCAGATAGGTACGTTGGGTGTCCTTAGGGCGAACGACGAATCCAACGCTGCCGCCGAGAAAAATCGGGAGGAGGATTGAGGCGGCGGGCTGGGCGAATACGGACCCGGGGATGGTTAGGGAAGGGATGTAGGATGTCATTGTGGTTGTATCTGTTAATTTGTAGCCATCAGCATCTGCTGATCTACTCCAGACTTTGCGCTTGGACAGGTGCTTGCGAGTTCCTCTCGTTGGATAGTCCATGGAGGAAGATTGTCAAGACGGAGAATGGGGTCGCGCACCTTGTAGATAAGATCAGCTTCTCGCTTTATGAACAATAGACTGTTGTATGTAGATCAAAAACGCGTTACTTGTCGAAAGCTATGCTGCCTCCTCTCATGTGCCCTGCATGGTATCTTTCGTACTGCGCCTTCCCCTAAAAAGCGTAGCACGTTTCACTAGAACTAAGCGCCGAAGCACAAGCGAAGCCAAGCTAAAGCGCAGGTCGCAGCCTCACCTTCTCCATTACACAGCACTCGACCTGGTGGTTACTCAACAGTGATCCCAGGGAATAGGCAAAACGTGAGTTATTTGTCACGTATACAGGGCCCTTACATAGCTTCTTCATTTTCCCCATCATCTGCTTTTACATCGAGATTCTCGCGGCTCAAAGATCCAATAACTATCTACCCTCTATCTTTCCCTCAGCCCCTCCGCACCCCTCATTCTTCCATGCTTCAGGAACACTGCTTCTTCATCTATACACCCTATTAAGCACCTTATCTATCTCTGAGCACACCGTCTTTTACATGATCTACATACTGAGTTTACTCTGACACGAGACAATGTCGACAAACAGCCACAATCCGACCGTCACCCGCTTCTATTCACCAACCATCACCTAGCCTCAATCACAGTTCTCAATCACCACCTTATTCACTCCATTCGATCCGCGAACGCTTCATTCGATGCTACAACAATCAACTTTCCAGACGATAATCACCTCCTCCTGACAACTCTACATTATGGAAGCATTCGAAGCTTATCGTTCCCCTTCAGTCAAAGCTGAGCCTAGATGGGGTGGGCGTGACGATATGATTGACCGTCCGCTTGGTAATGAGAACTATCGCTCTCGGAGATCTCCTGGTAAGACTTCCCTGATAGGGCAGTTCAACTGCGTTGATGTATTGTGTTGCGGTCCAGCTACGATGATATTCACCAAAGCATATAATATTACTAACCCTCCATTCTTACACATTGTTCTAGCAGTCCATGGGCTGGTCTTACTGCTCTTTACCGTTTAATACATAATCAAAGTACTTATACATTCTTTGTGACAGGCATGCAAGACCGTCGTGGAGGTCATCGTGGCCCTCGAGCCCGTTCGCGCTCTCCTGTCATGATTGATCGTTACCAACCCAGCGACCGACTACCTCGAGATGACTATTACGGCCCATCTAGAGACCATGCCTCTCGTGACCGAGAGGACCGTCGCCGAGCCCCTTCACCCTTGGGCAACATTGACCGCTACGTCCCTGGGCAGAACCCTGGAAAACCACAAGTCCGTACCAATCCATTGCCAAACCCACTCACTCTCGACTTCCAAGTTGGCTTCAATTGGTTTGCAGAATGGTGGCGTGTTGAGCGAGACATAAAAGAAGATAAAGAGCGTAACAAGGAGGGAGGACGGAGACCATCTGAGCGTGGCATCAAAGGTGAACGAGAATCTCGGGAAGACCGTGAGAAGGAGAGAGCTCAGATTCAGGTTGCCTACGACGCCTACAAGGAGGAATTGCAAATCAAAATGGCTCGGACATTTGTGCAGCAACACAAGAGTGAAGAATGGTTTAAAGAGCGTTATCTGCCAGAAATCCGTGACCCGTTCCGTCTGCGCCTTACCGATTTCAGGCGAGGTGCGCTTAGTCAATGGGAGCGCGATATTGAGAGCGGAATATTTGATGAGTTCACTTTGGAAGGAATCTATAAAGCAGAGAGCAATGGTGTCGGTGGTATTGTGGAGAGGGAGGAAGGGGAAACTGTTGCCGCTGCTGAAGTTCTGGGTGTTGGAGATCTGGTTCCTAGCCGAGGCGGAGACATTCGCGACGAATCTGCCTTACAGCCAGCTTTGCTTATCAAGACCCTTGCGCCTATGGTAAGCCGAGGCAAAATTGAAGAATTCTGTAAGGAGCACCTTGGAGAGCAAGATGGTGGGTTCAAGTGGCTTAGCTTGAGTGATCCGAACCCTCTCAAGAAATGCCACCGAATTGGATGGATCATGCTCCACCCAAGCGCCGAGGTAACGGAAACAGCAGAGCGAGGAGATGGTAGAGACGAAGAGAACGAAGGCGAAGGAGAGGAGAATGGCGCAGTGACGGAGCCGAAACCCCTGCTCAGCGCTGCGGAAAAGGCACTGGATGCGATAAACAGCAAGACCATTTATGATGAGGCTCGTGGGGACTTTACTTGCCACGTTGGTGTCCATGTTCCGCCAAGAGAACCAAGGAAGAAGGCTTTGTGGGATCTTTTTTCGGCACCAGAACGTATTGATCGGGATTTGGAGCTAGCGAAACGCCTTGTCTCTAAGTTTGACCAAGACTTCGGAAATGATGCTGATAGTGTAAGCAAGGTCGAGCAGCGCGCTGAAGATCTTCACGCCAAAGGATGGCTACAACCTCCGGCATCTGGTCCTGTAAGTGCGAAACCAGAGAAGAAGAGCAAGCAAGTACTCGGAACGGAAGATGACGAGATGGAGGATGCGGAGGAAAACGATGAAGAAGAGGAAGAGGGAGCCTATGATGAGGAGGTTGACAGTGAAGAACTGCTGGTCAAAAAGAAGATATTAGATCTGCTGGTCGAGTACCTGCGTAGAGTCTTTAATTTCTGCTTCTTCTGTGTATTTGAGAGCGACTCAATCCACGAGCTTATTCGGAAATGTCCAGGCGGTCATCTACGTCGTCCAAGAGCCAGTTTGAGTTCTGCGGCAAAAGCTGCTGCTAGAGCCAGCGCGTCTGGACAGCCATTCCCACTCAAGCGCAAAGAGTCTTCAACAGCAACGGAAGACGGCGAAGCGAGTTCTCCTGTTGTTGAGAAGTTCCATCGAAATGGATTCAAGAACGACCAGCAACTTCTGCGTGCTTTCAATTGGGTCAAGATCTTTGAGGAGAAGATTCTGCAAATCCTCGAACCTGAGAATGTTGACGTGAAGAAGCTTGGTGGGAAGCCTGTTGAGGAAGGTTTGGATGAAGAGCTCAAGAAATACGTCAAGCAGGAAGACGAAGCAAAATTCAGATGTAAAGTACCAGAGTGTACCAAGCTCTTCAAGGGCGACAACTTTTGGAGAAAGCATGTCGAGAAGCGTCATCCCGAATGGTATGAAGGCATTAAGAAAGACGTAAGTTGTATACCAAGGTTCTCATTCACCGTTCAAGTACTAACACACATCCAGCTTAACCTCGTCAACACCTATGTCCTCGACCCGTCCCATATCGCCCCCTCCCGGTCCGACGCAAACAGCAATGGCCACTTCCCTATGAATAACCACTCCCTCACCACAGGCACTCCCCGCGGCTTTAATCTTGCAACCATGCCTATGATGACCACCTTTCCCCCCGGTTTCCCACCCCCAGCAAACTTCCCCCCTTTCCCCAATTTTGGCAACCACACCGTCCAAACCCCCACGGGCTGGCTGCCCAATAACCTCCCTTCCAATGATGATAACATGCACCATCAACCCGGTCCTATGCGTCGCGGTGGTGGAAGGTATAACACTCAGCGAAGTGGGCCGTATGATAGGAGACAGAACCCGAGGTTTGGGTCCATTGGCGGGCGATTGACGCCACCTAGGAACGGGAATCCGATGAGGAGGAACATGGGTGGTGGCGGTGCCGGTGGAAAATGGGGAGACGGGGCTGGGCCGCAGACCATGGGACCCGAGGACGCGGTCAAGGGGAGAGAGATTAAGAGCTATGAGGATCTTGATGCTGTGGCTCCTACAGGGAGTGGGGAGTTGAATTACTGAGAAAGAAAAACCGAAGATGATGGTGATATCTTGGCATTGGCTTCATAACTCAGGATTGCTTGGATGCTGCTCGTGAGTTGCCTTGAGCTGGAACCTTCTGGCATCTCGACATCTGAGATTGCTTTTCTTCTTTTTACTTGCTTGGTCAGCTAGACGATACTTTAGCAGCGAACAAGTTTTAGCTGCAAAAGCACTTTTCTTCAAGGTTGCGAGCAGACAGTTATCAACCATCTTTTTGGCTTTTGCTTGATATCTCTCATCTACCCTAGATTTGCTGGGTGTGATGGAGGCACAGGGAATGTCATATTTTTGCTCTATGCCAGTTATTACAGAAATTGAAGGTTTTAGGTATTATTGAAGCCTCGGCAGGCGATTGTTCCTCAAGGATGCTGATCTCTGCAAAGATTCTTCCTTCATATCGATCTTATAATTCCATACCCGGACATTCTCTATTTCCCATTTTACACCCCCCCTTCTTTTCCAGCTTTACCAATCCCTACCTCAAATAATCCCCTACACATATAATAGTATCTTACCTCTTCCTTAAGCCTCCCTCCAACCCCCGGAAATCCCCAAACAGTCCAATTGTTGATTTCCGTTCCTATACGTGTGATGTGTCTTTCCTCCTTGATTGGGACACACCGAATCATATCATCAATGGAAACCCCCCCCCATCAACCGCCCTATATCTCAACACATTCCAGCCACGCCTTCCCAACTCCGTACCAGAGAAGATAGCACTTGTTCCAGAGGAAAGTGACACGGCCAGGTCAACAAGTAGCACCTTAATTGTTACATTTGGATGTTGTGATTTTGGAACTGGAGAGTGCTTCGTATATATTCTTTTTCAACTCTTCCTGGTGTATAAATCTTACAACGCCATCATGCTAAGGAAATCAAAAAGGTCAATCTCATCCATACAGAGATTAGGTATTATTTACTGCCCCTTTTTTTGCAACCCGTCTCTGGTGGCGTTGCCGTGATCTTCACCTAGTGGAAAGAGAAAAAGTGTGGCTGGGTTAAACTATTTGAGAAGATCGTGGAAAAGACACTTTGGTGGAAATAATATACGGTCATTAACGCAGTCCTATTATCTACAGCTTGCGTTAAGACCTCATCTAATACACTCATACCTTAGTATCTATCGTTTATCTTCCCAGCCATAGCCCCCATAATTCCTTACCGGACTACACAGCTATAAGCGTAGGTATCAGTCATCCAGCACAACCCTCAACATCGCCAGAAACCCCTCCCTCAATTCCCCCAACACCTTCACATTCGGCTTTACCGGCTCCCCCGCCGTCCTCCTTAGATGATCCTGCTTCCTCTTCCTCCTCTTCCGCTCCGAAACAATCGGATCCTGATTGTCGCTGTCATCAGAAGATTGGTCAGAGGAGAAAGGTGATGAGGATTGCATTTCCGCGAGGTCAGACTCGTTGACGCCGAAGTCGGATGATCTGAAGGCGGATGTGCCGGGGGCTTCTTGTTGGCTGCTGGAGGAGGGGTTGACGGCGGTGGGAGAGGAGGACGCGGCCATCTTCTGGCGGGTTTTGTCTTGGTGCCATTTCTTGCGCTCTTCTTGCCATTTGACAAGCTGATCGATTTCGGCAATGGCTGTGGCCTTGTCGATTTGGTGTACGTCGACTGCGCCTTGGAACAAGGCGTTCATGTCGAGCTTGCCGCCTTTAGGACCATGCCTGAGGAATTCTAAGATTCCTTCCAGCCAGCCCATGAGTTGGGCAAAAAGGCCGTTGTCATGCACATGCACCTCGTGCACAAACTTGTAGAAATTGTCTTGATGTCTTGCGCACAAGTCGATAAAGGATTGCACTGTTTGATTTGGGTCTGCGGAGACGTCTTGGCGTTGAGCGGTAGTTATTACGGAAATGGCGTCGTCGGCAAAGGAAGCGAAGTCGGTAACGGAGGAATAGACATTTGCGGACTTGTAGACGCGAATAAGAGGTTCGTAGAAGATGGTGAAGAGGTCGCGGAAGAGATGTAGTGTTACGGGCTATTCGGAGAAGTTAGGTTAGTTGATGTTGTGAAATGGTAGTGGGGGACGCACCTCTTCTATTACGCTGAGCATCATGGCTTTGTCTCGCTGGCGGGTGTACATCTTCAAGAGTTGCTTCAAGTGAGCAAATAGTTGAGCACCGTGCTTCATCTCATCGTCAACCTGCTTCAATTAGCTGTATATCGTTTGCAGATTTATGGAGAAGCATACATTCTCCACGGCGTTGTTCCAGGCTACGTAGGCGTTGAAGGCTTTCCCAATTTGCTCGGGTTGCAACTCTGGCGAAATATCCTCAGAGCGCAGAATAGCCACAATCAGATCGATATCATCGGCCACTGCTTCTGCCCTTATCGTGTTCTTCAGATCCTCATCAGCGTTGCAGAAGCGCTTCAATTTCTGGCAGAATACAGGCTCATCAATCTTAACAACCAGAGAATCTATCGACTTTTGGAAAGACCTAATTCCGTCGTTCAAGGCCATACCGAATACCCTCTGGGCAAGAGAGCGTGCTCCGAAAGGTTGTGCGAGGAAGAGGTCTAAGACACCACTCATGACTAGTGCAGGGTTGGCGAAACGGATGACTTGCTTCAAGGCGGTGTAAGGTAACATTGAATGTATGCGCTTAGCTTGGGAGAATAATTCAGGGGAGTTGTCTTCAGCAAGGAAGAGATGGTAGAGAGTTGCCGCGACTCTATATGGGCGTAAGTAAGTGACCCGAGGATAATCTGCAGCACTTACTCTATCCGCAACCATTCGGCAAATTTTTTGTATTCTATCGTCAAGCCATCAATCTTCTCCTTCTCCTTAATTTCTTTGAACAGGTTCGTCAGTCCATCTGCGTTGCGAATTAGCCTCATAGTTGATTGATACGAATATGGTGTTGTACTCCTTTCTACTATATCTCTTCTAAATTTTTCCATGTAGACATCAAGCTCCTTGGCTCTCTGCCTGGCAATTTCGTAAAATTGTTTCTGCTCCTCTATTCGCTTTTCGTCCATTTCCTTTCGCCTCTGAATATCTCCTAACTCTTCTTCGTTCAGTTTGATAGGGCGTGCGGTAAGGAAGTCTTGCATTGCCTTCGATTGAGATATCTGCTCGTTTTGGAGGAAAGTTCGCAAGAACGCTCTGAGGGACACACGCTGATCCTCACGATATAGCGTAACCTTTTCCCTTCCAAATTCACCAGATGCTCGTGTCGAATCGCTACTACGTTGTATCGATGCGGAGCGGCGATGGCCCTGACCCATACCGATAAGGCTTCGTAGCGAATTACCATCCTCTGGAGTTGTCGCCTGCGTCGAGATCGAAGACAACGAAGAGGCATCATCGTCACCTCCAACACTCAGCAAGCTTGAAGTTGAAGTCTTGTTCTTCCGAGGCAACGGTGCTAGCACCTTGCCTGGAAATTCTGTGCGCAGGCGTTTATGGAGTTTTACGAATTCTCCGTACCTCCTACCAACAAAGATTTCTGGCTTACCGGCCTGCTTGACGCGCAGAATGAATTCCTAGTTCGATCAGCATGCTTGTAGATATCTCCCCGAATCCGAAGACTTCATTACCGCATGTTGATGGTACCTCACAGTACGCTTGACCGATGTAGTCCGTACACCGGCCACATTTATGTCCCATCCATTAATGTTGTTGCCTTCGGGCATGTTTACAAGCAGTCCATTCTCGTTAGCCCCTCGATCTACAACCTCAAGCTCTGAAAACCGTATTCGCTCTTCGTAGCCGGATGCGGTGGGTATGCCGGAGACCATCATCAACTCCACCAACTTCTTGGACTTCATTGCCAGCTTCCGCCTCTTGGTCTCTTCCAGTCGGTCCTCTGAAGATGAAATATGCTTTTTTGCGAAGGACTCCAGGAACTACAGATTGTCAAGCACCTGCAAACGTGGCTCCTGTTTGATATTGAACCTACCACTTGGAGTTTGTCCTGCCAAAACTCTTTTTCCCTCGCCTGGTCCAGGAACGGGAAATTGCGAACATGGTGAACAAAGATGTAGCGTAGTATTGGAAGATCAGAGTCGACGGGGGAGACCTCTCCGTAGTCGGAGCGAAAGGGAGCTCCAAATCTCTGTAATGCGGTTGGAGAGGCCAGCTCTGATATTTCGTAATCGACTTGCTGTGAGATGAGTTCCCGCTTGAGGTCTTTGTAATGTTAGCAATGAGCCCGCCTCTCTTTGAGCCATCCACTAACAGTGCTCCTGCTTTCCCGTCAAAGCGTGGCCCGACTTCGTTGTTGTAATGCTGTCAACCTTAGCTCTTGATGGTAGAGAAGCGGCGTTGGGAGGGCTCGGGTTTGTGCCATCCAAGGCCTTGATCGACATTGAGTTCTTCTGGTCTGACATGTCGGAACGAGAATGGTGTGGCCCCTAGATAGTCCCTAGAGCTTGGCCCGCGTTGAAGAAGAATTCATCTGGTGATCCAAACGCTGGTAGTGATGTAGCTACTCGAAACATTACTAGGCCACTCTAAGTACTGCGGTGGGAATACAGAGGTTTTAGATGCGTTATGTAGCTGGAAAGGCCCAACAAGGCAAGGCAGCTCAAGTCGACCATTTTACTTTGCTGACTTCTACTGTAACGCTGACCCCTCCTTAGGCCCGCCTAAGCCTCCGCAGCCTCAAAACACTATTCTAAGCTGCACCCGAACAAGCCTATTCCTTACCCGAAAATCCGGACCTTGAAGCTTGTTGTCATTTACAGGGGTGCCTCGACGGCCTCCAAATTGCTCAATTGCCTGCTGTTTTCACGCGATACCTCCATGGAATCCATATCCAAGAAGACCAAGCTGCAAGTTGGAGTCACTGAAACCTCAAGCCCTCGTTCTGTCAACTCCAGGGCTTGAATCCGCATTCAGACACCCAATGATATTTCCCAAAGGTCGCCATGGCTGCAGGCAACATCAAGGTCGTGGTCAGGGTAAGACCCTTCAATGGCCGCGAGTTGGATCGAAGGGCGAAATGCGTGGTGCAAATGAAAGATGCCCAGACCATTCTAATACCACCACCTGAGGCAGAAGAACGTCTTCGGAAAGGCGGCAAGGGGGTGGACGGTCAGAAAGTGTTCGCATTCGATAAGAGCTACTGGTCCTTCGACCGTGGTGACCATCACTTCGCAGGGCAAGAAGACCTGTTCAAGGACCTAGGTGCGCCGCTCCTTGACAACGCCTTTCAGGGCTACAACAACTGTATCTTCGCCTACGGGCAGACTGGCTCGGGGAAATCGTATTCCATGATGGGATATGGCGAAGAGACCGGAGTCATTCCCAGGATTTGTCAAGACATGTTTGAGAGAATCACGAAAATGCAAAATGACCCTAACCTAAACTACACCGTCGAAGTGTCCTACTTGGAAATATACAACGAGCGAGTCCGGGATTTGCTCAATCCGTCAACCAAAGGGAATCTCAAGGTTCGAGAACATCCCTCTACCGGACCCTACGTTGAGGACCTGGCAAAGTTGGTGGTTAGGTCATTTAACGAGATTCAGCATCTTATGGATGAGGGCAATAAAGCAAGAACTGTGGCAGCGACGAGCATGAACGAGACATCGAGTCGGTCTCACGCCGTTTTCACATTGACAGTCACCCAGAAGAGACACGATGTCGAAACCCGAATGGACACCGAGAAAGTTGCCAAGATTAGCCTTGTGGATCTTGCCGGATCGGAAAGAGCTACATCAACGGGAGCGACAGGAGCTCGCTTGAAGGAGGGGGCCGAGATCAATCGCTCCTTGTCGACTCTAGGTCGTGTCATTGCAGCCTTAGCAGAACTATCAACGGGGAAAAAGAAGAACATATCAATGGTCCCATACCGAGACTCGGTCCTGACATGGCTCCTCAAAGATTCGCTAGGTGGAAACTCAATGACAGCCATGATTGCTGCAATCTCACCCGCCGACATCAATTTCGAGGAGACCCTAAGCACGTTGAGATATGCCGACTCTGCGAAACGTATCAAAAATCATGCAGTTGTTAATGAGGATCCAAATGCTCGCATGATTCGGGAGCTGAAGGAAGAGTTGGCCCAACTGAGGTCCAAATTAAGTGGCGGAGGCACTCCAGGCGGAGTCGCCGAAGAGCAATATTCTCCTGACACCCCGTTGGACAAGCAAATTGTGTCCATCACTCAAGCCGATGGCAGTGTAAAGAAAGTGTCCAAAGCCGAGATTGCGGAACAGCTAAATCAGTCGGAGAAATTGTACGAGGATCTAAATCAAACATGGGAAGAAAAGCTTCAAAAAACCGAACAGATACACAAGGAACGAGAAGCTGCACTTGAAGAGCTTGGAATTAGCATAGAAAAGGGCTTTGTTGGGCTTTCGACACCTAAGAAAATGCCGCATCTTGTTAATCTGTCAGACGATCCATTGCTTGCAGAATGTCTGGTATACAACCTCAAACCTGGAACGACGGCTGTTGGCAATGCTGAGGATTCGAGCACTTCCTCTGAAATACGACTTAACGGATCGAAGATTCTTCGCGACCACTGTACGTTCGAGAATGTGGACGGACTCGTTACACTTGTTCCTAAGGATGGCGCTGCGGTTATGGTAAACGGTCTTCGTATTGAGCAACCAGAGAGACTTCGAAGTGGATGTCGTGTTATTTTAGGAGACTTTCACATATTCAGATTCAATCATCCGCAAGAGGCTCGCGCGGAGCGGAAAGAACAAAGTCTACTCAGACATGCTGTCACCAGTAGTCAACTCGGTTCGCCTGCAACAAGACCAGGCCATGGCCGAACGATAAGCAGACCTGACTGGGATCTAGATGGTGAAATCAGCAGGCCAGACTCTCCGGCGCCGTCAAGAAATGGGCGCGACTCGGACTGGTCATACGCACGAAGGGAAGCTGCATCGGCCATTCTCGGGGCCGATTTGAAAATTTCTAACTTAACGGACGAGGAGCTGGATACACTCTTTGATGATGTGCAGCGGGTGAGAGCAGTGCGTAAAGGCCGACCTGAGTCTAGGCTCTTTGGGCTAGATGATGAGGATGCCGAATCTGTAAGCTCCTATCCCGTCCGGGAGAAGTACATGTCCAATGGAACCATCGACAACTTTACATTGGACACAGCTATCAGCTTACCAAATAGTCCACCGCAAGATGCCACTGATGGCTTTCACAGTGAAGACGATACAATGAAGCAGACACGAGAAGACATGCAAGAGCAGCTTGAAAAGCAGAGAGAAGACTTTCAAGAGAAACTCGAAATTGCTGAATCGTCGTCGACACATAATGCAGACGAGTTGAAACTTGAGAAAGAGCGCATGGAGTATATCTTGAAAAGTACTAGGGATAACTTCCAAGCAGAATTGGAGCAGCAAAAGATGGCGTTTCAGAAAAAGCTGCAGGAGACTAAGAAATCTAGCTCTCCAAGAGTTACCAAGACTGGCTTTACTGATGTTCCAGAGGAAGAAAAAGGCATTGCGCGGCTTAGTGCGGCTAGATGGCGGCAGCTGAGATACGTGCGACTTGCGGAGATGATTCTTCAACATTCAGCAGTATTAAAAGAAGCCCAGATCATCAGTCAAGTGATGGACAAGAACGTGTTCTTCCAATTTACCATTGTTGGTGAAGGACAAGTTGTTGGTTCGTCATATGATGAGATTCTGAGTGGCATCTCGGGTGACGAGGACGACGCTCTGCAGAATGCTGTCAAGCCTTGCATCGCAGTTCGAGTCATCGACTATCAGCATACGGTAATTCATCTGTGGTCTCTGGAAAAGCTTGAACAACGTATCCACGCTATGCGCCAAATGCTCCAATATCTCCATCGGCCAGATTACCTCCAGCATTTCCAACTCGAGAATCCTTTCATTGAACCATGTCTGCCGCAATTCTCAGTGATCGGCGAGGCCAATGTGCCTTTGGTTACAGTATTTGAAGCGCGTGTGCATGACTATGCCCTCGACGTTGTATCCACCTATACACTAGAAACCGTAGGCATGATTAAGCTATCTCTTGAGCCATCATCCGCCCACGCACCTTCGTCTATGCTCAAATTCAATGTTGTCATGCACGAAATGGTGGGCTTTGCAGAGCGGGAGGGATCTGAAATCCATGCTAAAATGTTTATACCTGGTATCAGCGAGGAAGGAGGAGCAACCACGACTCAGATGATTGGAGACTTTGATGAAGATCCTATAAGATTTGAGAGCGTTCATAGCATGACTCTACCGCTTAATGCTCCACATACTGCAGCACTGCGTGTCGCACTCTACGCTAGAGTGACTACTATGCACTTGGACAAGCTGATAAGTTGGGATGAAATGCGCGAGTCAAGCGAGGAAGATTTGAAGAAAGCTCAGCAGCAAGGTCGTATGCGGATACCGGAAAACGAATATTACATGCAAGAGCACCATGACGTGTTTGCAAAGACGAAAATTTTGGAAATGTCTGAGACAGGCGAATATTTACCGGTGGAAGTAGAGCAGCACGACAATCTAGACCCGGGGACATACCAGCTTCATCAAGGTCTCCAAAGAAGAATCGTGGTTCACCTCAACTATTCCTCAAGCGAGTCGATGGAATGGAAAGAGGTCAAATCGATACGGGTTGGAAACCTTCGACTTATCGAACCCGGGGCTTCTCCCCCACAATCGAGCAATCCTCCCGTAGGGCTTCAGCTGAAAATGTTACATGACCCAAACATCCAAGAGGACGCCAACCAAGCAAAAGGCGTTACCATCACCGCGCAGTGGGACTCGAGTCTCCATGGCTCCTCCTTACTTGACCGTCGTACTGCAGATAATTACACTGTGCACATGACCGTCACAGTCGAAATCCTATCCACCCGCGTCGACACTCCCCTCTTCTTCTCCTACGATCAAACCCTCCAAATCCGGCCCCGCTCCTGGCTCCGCCCCCAATCAATGTTCAAACAACTCTGGAAAACCACCCGCATCGTCCACTCAACCTCGCAAATCTTCTCCGTCGCGCTGAAACCCGCGTCGCCCAAACGAGCCGCTGACATCTGGCGCATGGACAGCCAGCACACATATGTCAGAGGCGAAGAAAACCTCGAGAACTGGAAACCGAGAGGTATTAGTGTCATACACGACTACATCAAAGCCCAGCAACGCAGGCGGCGCATCGCAGACGTCGAAACTACCCGCTTGTCTCTCAGCCGCTACCGCCCCACATCATTTACCCCCAAGCAACCCTTTTCCTCCGAGCAGCAACAAGCCCTCCTCCAAAAATGCCTCTCCCTCTGGCCCTCCTCCCCCTCCCCACCACCACCCACCACCCACCCCTCTCCCTCCTCATCCCAAACCCTCCTCCCCTTCCCTCCGCCCCTCCTCCACCCCACAATCTACCCCCATCCCAAAAACCCCACCGTCCTCAAATCCGCCTACCTCCTCCTCCCCACACGACACCCCCCACTCCTCTGGCATCGCCACTTCGCCGCTTCGCCGAACTGCGCCCTCCCTATTTACATCTCTATGCCGTCCCCTCAGGCGATGAGATCGAGGTCGTGAACCTCCGGAACGCGAGAATAGATGTCAAACCGGCGATTCCAGGTGCGCATGGAAGAGGGAGGGGCAATCTGTGGGCGGTGTATGGGGGCATGCAGACGTGGGTGTTTGCGGCGAGGAGTGCCGGGGAGAAGAATGAATGGGTGTTGGCGGTTGATGGGATGTTTGAGAAGGGGGGGTGGGATGAGGAGGAGGGAGGCGGGTTGTAGGGGTCCTATTGCTGGAAAGCTAGGCATCTCCTATTGTGTTCGAGGTTTCTGGTTAGATTTTCTTGGAGTTTTTGCCAGAGTTTTGATACCCCCCATGGCGCGCGCGAGAGAGTTTGTGTATCGATAAGATGGTTGTTAGAGTTTAGACTGGGGATTTTGTGGGAGGGATGGGACGCATAGTGTGTAGAATAGAGAAGATATTTATTTCCGAAATTAAATTCAGTAATGACGAGCTCACTGTTCGGTTCTAGTAAGGTACCTCGGGCACGGCCCAAGCAAGCAAGGATTGGAGTAACATGTGTACTATTACTATGATCTCAATCTCTTCTTCCTGGGAAGAAAAAGGTCCAAGAACTCGGCCTACATTGAAGCACCTCTTCCCCTTCAATTCGGCTATGAGGGGTCCAAGAACTTAGCATACATTGAAGCACCTCTCCTTCCTTAAAGCTGGCTATGACAAGTTAAAGAACTCGACGTACATTGAGATACCCTTGACCTCCTTCCATTTCAGCTATGAAAAGCCCCGTCCATGTTCTTGGGAATCCCGCTAGCGAAATACAATGACATCCACCCCCGAAAAAGTGTGCTGGCGCAATAAATCTCATTTTAAAACTCCGCAGACATTAACGCCATCGCTGAAAAAACCGACATGAAAAGACGTACGTATGAGAGGAAAAAGGCCCTGATGAGGGTTTTGGTATCTTTGGAAGAAAGGAGGGTTGAGGCGACCGTGGTCGTTGGGGATATAGTACAAATGAAGGGCTTTTTTCCTCCTTAAGATTAGATTAAGACGATCGCGGCAAGTCTTTAATTGTTGCGGTTTTACGCCATCGTGATGCATGGAACCAAGTGGGGAAGATACGATAGCCGCCAATATTCGATCAAGTTGGCGAGGGCGAAGGCGGATCCGGCGACAAAAGCATCGATCGATTACTCATAACAGCGGGTATGCTCGTCGGCGCCCTCGGCGTAGCATCCATGTCAATAACCGCCACTTTCTCTCCGGCCTCTTTCGGGAAGATCTCCGGTGGTTCAATACCAGCATGATGGCTGTCTGCACCCTCTAGCTTCGCAGGCGACATCGCTGGAGGCGCAAGACTCCCTTTGTACGTTGAATCATCAGGCCCAGAAGTGACACTGCCCCGGCTGTTCGTGCGCATCATTTCTGTGCCGAGCTTTGAGCCGCGAGGTTTACCTTGGGGGCTTCGAGTGCGTACTTGCACGTCGCCGAGCTCATCGTCTTCGTCGTCGCCGGATTCGGCACACTCATGGCGGTTCTTTTCGAGATTCTCACGCTTGGTTTTGATAGCTTCTACAGAACGTTGCTTGCGTGGAGTCCGGAGGTCAAGGACTGGAGGGGCAGAGTTTTGATGGATGAGATGTGGAAGGCCAGGGTGGAAGAAAGGCTTGGCTTGAAGCGGTTCTTCGGATATGCCGAGGGCATTATCGTGCCAATCGTCTGAGGGTCTACCGATTATAATGGATTGGTCTTCGGTATTTGTAGAATCTGTGTCGCCAAAAAAGCTAGACCCAATGGAGTGCTCGCGGCTTGTGGGATTGTAGGATCCAGGTATACGCGTGAACGGACCCGAGGACTGCGAGCTTGGACTATCCTCAGTATGCCGGGATTCTTGTCTAAGTCCAGACGGCATGTTCTGCATTTGCTGTGGGTTCCAGCCTGGCGGAGGAGGTTTCCACTGACAAAGATTGCACAATGCTTCCTCTAGTTTTGTCAGCGTCGGGGGTTTCTCCATGAGCGAATCAAAATGATGGGTCCGTGGCAGCTCCTTGAGATAGCCAGTGACACAAACGATCGGTGTTTGAGTGTTTGCACTCTTTGTGTCCCGTATCATCCGAGCAACATCAGCACCGTTGATTTGCGGAAGCTTGAACTCCATCATGATGATATCAAATTGTACTTCGCTCATTGCATATCTTGCCGCCTCTGGCCCATTGACCACTGTGATAGTACGGCACCGGAGTTTCTCCAATAGTCTTTCCATGACCAACCGCGACACTGGGTGATCTTCGCATATCAGAACGTCTAGAGGACGGAAAGTAGGCCCATCGCCGATCATGATCTGAGACATCCGTCTTGAACTCTGTCTTCTCCTTTGAACGCGAAGAAGAGCTTTGGTACGGGGATCTTCGTTATCTGATGAAGATGGCGATATATCGAAGACTTGGCTTCTACGTTTGTGATGTCCAAAGGGTTTGGTAGGAGGTGGTAGATTGTCTTCCTGGGATCCAACCGTCTGTGACCTCGCTCGTGCCGCGGGCATGCTAAGGGGGCGTTGTAGCATTGAGCTCTTTTCTGGCGACATTATCTGCATGTTAACAGGCGCACGACCTGTCTTGATGGGAGATGATGTCGCAGATGGAACTGAAACTCCAGTAGGTAATTTGGGCACATCAAAGAAGCTGCCTGGCTGTAACGACCCGCTTGAATGGTGTGATAAAGACGATGAATTACTGGACGTCTTCCTTCTCTCGTGGTTCTGACCCGTGGAAAAAGACACAAGCAATGGGGACGAAGGTTGAGATGTCCTATTTGGGGACGCATTGGTGTGGCCCAGGTTTGAAGGCGAAGCAGGCCTGTTGTTGCCCCTGTTCGCAGACAGTGCTCGCTTAAGCGGCATCGGCAGAAGAGGGCTACCGTCCAGAGAAGGCCCTGGTGAGCCAGCGCTTGGAGACTGGCCTGGCAAAGACACCTTCGTCTGCTTCTGAGCCGCCTCGGCACGTAACTTTTGCAGTACATCTTTATTCGCCTTTTCGAGGACGGGAAGGTTTTTGAACACGAAATTACCAAAATCGTCCGCGACAACAGGCTCGCTAAGCCTTCTGCTGCGGCCGTCACGAACATGGGCCGGTATGTGAAGTGGCATTAGCCCACGCTTGATGGAATTGACCTGGTTTCTTACACGCGAAAGCGCGTCATGAGGTCTCTCTGGATAATCCGCACGCGTTTCAGCTGGAGACGAAGCTTGGTCTTCTAAGTCTTCTGCAAAAGCTTTCAAAGTAGCACCCCTAGAATCAAAGTATTCTGTGTCTTCGGGATTCTCAGGTGCTGGGACAAATTGCGCTTCATCTTCAAGTAGGGTTTCCCAGACAACGCCCTCGAACCAGGGATGTCTACGAATCTCCTCGCCACCTGATGCGTACTGCTCCGACATGTTGGCACCAAGACGCGCCTTTGGGTTTATGGTCATGAGTTTCTCCATGAGCTCCTTTGCTTCTGCAGATACCGCGGCTTCCTCGTCTACAGGCCAATCGATTCTCCGCTCTAGGATATTTTCGAAGACCTTCTCGGGACAGTCTCCGTGGAATGGTGGGTAGCCAAAGAGAAATTCGAACAGAATGCACCCCAAAGACCACCAGTCACTCATTTCATCTTGACCTAATCCATTGATCGTTTCAGGCGCCAGATAGTCCGGCGTCCCGACAAACCGTCGGTTCTGATCTTCGGGGTCAAAAAGAGCCATTGGCGGCGGCAACATACCAGACAGGGGCGGAGAATTTTGGAGACCAATGCTAGTATTGGTGATTACTGGCTGTAGGGCGTATGGATCAGGAGACTCGCCGCCTTCGCCTGGAGAATCACTACCCTTTTCTTCCTCAATCGAGGCTCCTCTTGGCGCCGTTTCGTCTTTAAGCGAGAAGTTCCTGAACATTGCAGGGAAGGTATCGCTATTCCCGCTGTCACTTCGATAACCCGACTTTCTCCTCGAATGGTCACGTCCTAGAACATTTTCACGATTTAGATTAAAATAAGATGGCTGACCCAAGGAACCGGCTAAATCTGGTGTCATGACTGGGGTCGAGGTCGGAGAATGGGTTCCTTGAAAGTCAAACGAAGCAGACCTTGAAGATGTCATCGATGGTGTGCGAGCAAACGGACCATGTTTGAACAACTCTGGAGTAGGTTCATTTGGACTCTTGAGGTGTCGCTTTTGACGTCCAATGAGACCCATCCTTGAAAGACCGAAGTCGGTGAGTTTGAGATGCCCTTTCTGGTCGATAAGAAGGTTATCCGGTTTCAAGTCTCGATGGACGATACCCCGGCTATGCAGATGCTCGACCCCAAGTACCACCTCTGCGAGGTACTTCTTCGCCCAATCCTCAGGTAAACCTCCAAGAACCTTGACCAACGAGGCACAGTCACCCCCATTAAGATATTCCATCACCAGGTAGAGGTAATCCTTGCTTGAAAAAGTCCAGTAAAGCTTGGCAACAAATTCGCTTTCGCCCTGCCACATCATAATGGCCCTCTCAGCTTTCACGTTGGTGACCTGATTCTTGGCTACCATATCTGCTTTCTTCAGCACCTTGATAGCAAAGTAATCACCCGTAGATTTCTTCTTCGACAGATATACGCTGCCAAATGCCCCCTTACTTATTGGTTTTATGATTTCAAAGTCTTTAATTGATGTTGGCACAGCCCTTGCTTGCGGGTGACTGATAGACGAGAGTCGTGGGGAGACCGGAGGCTTCGCGAGATCCAGACTCGAAGACGCTGCTGAAGATTCTCGGCGATGTCTTGGAACACCTACAACTGGAGACGAGTGCTCTGTATTGGACATAGAAGGCGAGGTTACTGGAGACGGAAATGAATCTTGACCGCTGGGTATTCGGGGTTTCGAAACTTTCAAGGGCGACGATGGCGGGTTCATTCGCGATGGCGAAGGTTGACGGTGCGGAGAAGGGAAGCTTGGAAGCTTGAGACTTCGGCGCTTCCGTTCTCCAGAACTCGCGGATCTTCCCAGCGCACGGTCCGAACTCGGAGACTCGGTTCGCATGGCTCCGGAGAATGCTGAGGGAGGAAGATTAGAATCACTGTCTCCCGCATCGCTGTCAGCATACATAGAACGACGCTTGCTAATAGACTGTGACCGACTCAGATACGCGATACTATGGGTGTGAGATCGAGGCGTCGGACATTCCATGGGACTATTGGACCTCGATGACGGTGCGATAGAAGATGCCCTCCTTTCCGAACGAGACGCCAGCGACGCGTCTGAAGTACTACGCAGAGCGGAAACCATTGCTGACGGTCCGCCAAAGGAACCCATAAACATCGAAGGGTCTTGCGCGGCCGGCGTTTCTACTTCGTCATCACCCTCATCATCTCCTTCGGTAGAATCGCTCAGCTGGCCTGCAGCAACACTCGCAGCCTTCTGCATGGCCGCATCAATACATTCCATGACAAGCGTATCGTACTCGACGCGGATGCGTTCAGAGTACTCAATGATTCCTCGGTGGCGTTGAACGGCATCCACCTTTGCTCGGGTGACAACTTCAGTATCTGCGTTCAAAGCCGCAAGGCCAGGTTCTTTATCCAGGGTATTGACTCCTGGTGTCTGCCATCCCAAGACCTGTGATATCCGAGACTCCGATTGTGGTGATTGAGTTCTGAATTCTCCGTCGCTTAGGGGCTTACTCTCCTTAATTGCGGGTGTGCTGATTTCTATAGCAGTATCACAAAGATCGAGTACCAACTCGACAATCTTGTATGCAGGACGACGGGGAGCAAATGATCTTGACCGACTATGGCCCAATCCAGTGACTGACCGTTCACGAGAACGAGAAGGGGTTGCAGGCGACAGTCTCCCTGAATCTGAGCCTGATGCAGGACTCGACGAGGAACTGATCAGTAAGCCTTTATATTCCGCTTGTGGGACTGGAGATCCAGAAGTTTCGCCTGAGGTAGGACGACCTTTGCGTGCCTCGAGTGCATCTAGAACCTTCACAATAGCGCCGCGATGTTCTAGAAGGGCATCCTGCGCAAATTGTACCTCCATTTCCGCTCGGTATTCCTGCAGACAAAATTCAGAATGCTTTTCAAACCACCAAGGTGTAATCTGACGTTCGCAGATGCGGCATAGAACTGGCAATGGAGGTGGATGATTGGCAGGGTCGTTGGCCCCGACTTCTGCTAATGCCGTTAGATATTGTGCGAGCATCTCGGCTCCCACACCGAGAGATTCAACGAGTACTTCTGGTAAGTCAATTGTTACTTCTCTCGGCTGGGCAGATGGACGGATCATCCACATTGTCTGTAGTTTATTTAGTTAAGATTTGACACACAATTACGATAGGGACACATACATGACTCTCACCACCGGACGATCGATCGTAGACCATAATTCCTTGTCCCTCAAGATTCAGTATCTCCTCTTCCTGAGAGGTCGTCCCTTCCGCAGACGATCCTCCCTCACCAGTATCATCTTCGGTCGAAACAGGTTCTTGATTGAGTACCGAAGACGGACCCATTCGTACACGGAAACGTACGATCTGACTTCTAGACTCATCCTTTTTCATAGACTCGACGGCATCGGCAAAGGCCTCCTTATTTGATAGTAGGATGTCCGCAATAGGTGTGCCTTTAACCGACTCCGCAGACGTACCGACAACATCTTTCCATGACGGGCTGACCCAACGGATAGCCCCATCCAAACCAAGGTCGAGGATCACGTTCAAAGACTGTTCGGCGGCTTGCTTGAGATCCTCACGTTCGGCTCGTATGTCTGAACTTATTGTTCTCTCCATAGACACTCGGACAACCCCATCTTCTCGACGCAAAGCAGTGACTGCTGGTGGAGCGAGGAATTGCTGGGTACTCGTTTCTTCACTCGACATCTTGCCAAATCGTCGACCACCAGAAGGCCAGTTGCCCTGTTTGCCCCGAAGGGCTACGTTGTCCCTGCGCCAAGGTGTGCTGCATCAGCTGTTCCAGATGCAAAGCATCTTGGTGGCGGAAGTCTCGTGGAAATTCGCTGGTGCCGTGGCGTTGTTATTATCAGAGTCGGGTAGAGGAATTTCTTTGAGACCCGCGCATGTGCTTCAAAGAGTCATGGCTCTGATCGCCAATGGATCAGCCCTGCCGTGGATACATTGTAGTTAGCTAGCAACGACGAATATCCAGGGGTTCCAATTCACTACTGATCTGATTGTAGATATGTTACGGAAGAGGGAGAAGTTTCTGGTAGTGGAGGAGGTGGAGGGGCACCTAGGGTTGCGGATAAAGTGTCTACAGTACGGCAGAAAAAGATCAGTCACCATCTTTGGCTTCGAAACACAAACACGTGAGCGTGTCATCCAATTAGGTACCTACCTTCCTTACGAGCCATGGTAATTATGACGAGGCACCAGACCCCTACTACATCCACGACAGGATTTAATTTTGCTTATCGTACATCAACAGACATGCAGAGACTGAACCCAGAGCCAGACTCCTTGCAGCGCCATAGCTTCCACCACCAGTTCATGCGTCAACAAGAACCCTTCATAACTCTGCCAACGCACGAAACACGCAACGGTCAAGTGACGGGTCACGCTGTCAAAACCCAACAATGAGGATGAAGCAAGACGAAGACAGGAGTACCTTTTGCAGAATCTTTTTCCCCCAAGTTCGGAAGGAATCGACGTGCTGCCGTGGTTCGCAATCCGCCGCTACTGCACCCGTGGTCTTGGGATCTATGTGGGGTAAGCACAGCTACTGGGGAAGACTGGAAGGGAATTGCCGGATGGTGTTGAGAAAGGATGGTCAAAATCTACTAAAGTATGTAGGTTGTACAGTTGGATAGACAGTCAACCCTGCATAACAAGCTAAGAGTGACACTGACGCCGGATGGCTTTGAAGGATGCCCGGTCCTCAAGCGATGAATGCTATGGGGAATCGAATGGTCGGCCCTCGATAATGTACAGTACTATCTATCTTGTCTACTCCTATGGTACAGGCTCGTGGGAGCATACGGAGTACTGCTCCATTATTGTGACTTTTTCTCCGGTCTGCGCTGATCATCCCTCTCCTTGAACCATTTGACAGTCCTCTCTACCCCTTCCTCGACCCCAACCTGCGGCTCATAGCCAAGGACATTTTTTGCCTTGTCGATATTATAGTACCTCGTCAAACTACTGTATATGACCTTCTTCCTGGTTAGATTTGGTATCCTCCCTCCAGCCAACCAGAAGAGCCACTCGATAAGCCATACGATGACCAGGCCCAACTGCGTCTGTATCACCCACACCTGTGAGGACTGTGTCTTGTCTCCTGCTGCCAACCATATCCTTCGAGCAAAATCCCAGAAGTATATAGGCTGATTATTCGTAATGAAAAATGCTTCGCCATCTACCTTTTCGTGGTCTAGTGGTTGAGTTTTGAGCGCATGTGTGTTCACTAATGCAACAGCAGCAAGGATATGCGCGTTGGCCACATTTCCGACGTATGTGAAATCAAAAAGATTCTGATTTGAGCCAAGTTGAAACCTTGTCTGTCCCTTCTTATACGCCTTCAGAAGGTTTGGTGTTATGGCCGTATCCCCCTCCCCGAAGATCGTTGCAGGCCGCAACGCGGCGGTAAGCATGTTGCCATATCGCCTGTTAGCAGCTAAGACAATACACTCAGCTATACCCTTCGTTTCTGAGTAGTATTCTCTCTGTTTTGGAGCGCGGAGGATGGGCCAGCGCTCGTCGGCGTTGACGAGATCGCTCACTGTGTCGTGGATGACGGACGCACTAGATGTATAGATGAAGGCTTTGACGCAGCCAGCCTCTCCTGCGCGCTCGACTAGATTCCTCGTGCCGTCAATGTTGACTTTCTTGTAGAGCGCTCTGAGGGCCTTCGTAGTGTTGTCAGCTCCAGGGGGTGAAGCCGTATGAATGATTATTGCTGGTTTTGTCTTTTCCAAGGTGGACCGCACATCAGCCTCTGAGGTAATATCGCCATCGTAGTAGCTGACAGAGGGTAACCGATTGTTTGTGGTGCGGAGATCTAGGACGGATATTTGGGCGGAAGTAGAATCCAGGAGCTGAGATACAATATGGTACCCCAGGAAACCACAGCCGCCGATGACGAGCACGGAGCCGAGAACTTTGGGGGATTTCTCAGATGTCATGCTACCGAGGAGATCAGTGTCATTAAGGCAGGTGTAACAGTAAGTGCGAGCTCTCCAACACTGCGTACAGAACAACATGGTGCTTAGCGCGGATGCAGGGTCCCGATGTCTTCGGCTTTACGTTTATCCATAATCCGCTTCATGGTTAGGGTTAGAAATGAAGGCACAAGAGCACATGGATGATGAAGAGCGAGACGGCGTGAATTAAGCCTTTCTACCTTTCTTTTATGGGTTTCTAGATGAAGAATGCAAATGTCCATAACAGATAGTCTCATTTCTTCCTAGGCAAATTTTCGACTTTGTTGCTCTATCCGTCCACAACAGCCGTGCAATCGAACCACATCGCTGGTCAATCTATTTCCCGTGACATATGTCCATCTCGTTCTAAGCACTGTCGACTCTGCATGCTGATAGAATGGTCTGGCGCCTTGATTCGTGGTAACGGTAGATGCATGACTTCACGAGGTGCCCACTTGGCAAAACCACCAATCGTTAATCGATGGCCCATGTTCTTGATAGTGCAGAGGATAGCACGTTTTCGATGACTCTGTCAAGTCTCGAAACGAGCCCAGCCCTTACACAAAGCAATTTATACCCGTTGGAGTGCTTAATCGTAAAGAACTCGAAATTTGGAAATAAACTAGCATTCAGGTCTTGACCTAGAATAAAAAATTTCAAGGTAACAGATATCTTACTAGATAAGATAGCAGGAGCAAGGTTACAGCAGACCTAAGATATATTGGCTCCTGGGCACTTTCGGATCCGCGTCTGCTATCAAATCCAGTTTGCTATCCCCTTAAATTATCCCCGCTCACTATGTTCAACTTGCCGTTCAGCTCCGCTTAGTCCAACTTGCGTCTCTGGTCCATCCAGCTCCGGTGGTTGTGTATATGCCTCCTGCAGCGGTATCGGCTGTTCTATTGAGCCGTACAGTTCTTTAGCCGCGACATGCTTAGCTCCTCGAGCTCTTCGCCGCCGCATAGAAAAGATGAGGATAGAACTAATGATAACGACGATAACAAAAACGCCAATCGTACCGCCCGCTGTGGTTGCAATATGTGAGCTCGTCGGCCTTGAGCTGAGTGGTATTGCTGGAGAAGTAGATGCTCCTGCGGTAGTTAGTGGTTTTGAGGTAGTCGATGGCCTTGGGGAAGTCGATGTGGTGGTATTCGAGCTAGATGAGCCTATCAGGCTTGCAGAATCCAAGTCATGATGTTAACTTATGGCGCATGTTTAACGAAGGGTAGAACACAGATCCGACTAACTACTTGTGAAGTGAGTATCCTTCAAGAGTGAGCCAAGTCCGGAAGTGGTATCGGGGTTTGGTCTCATTGCATGTCAGCAATTCATCATATTCAGGGGAGTATTGGTCTAACTCACTGGTTGGCATAATAATTCTGGATTAAGTATGACTGCGCATACAAGGGGGCATTTGCAACGTACTAGGTCGCAAATTCAAGAGTTGTCATATCAAAGATTGCCAAACCTTGTTTAAATGGATCTTCAGAGGTGTTGTAGGTGCTTCGAGAAATATCGTGCTGGTCACCAACGTCAATCTTCGAGTTTGCATCCACGCCAGCGATGGTGAGGATCTGGCTACCGCCAACCGCGTTGAAGGACAAAGCGAAGCGAGGGCTTTGAGGATTGTAGTCAACTCGGATCCAATGGAAGGCTGGTAGTGTGAGAAAATGAATTGTGTCAAAAGGGACGGCCGCTGCACCGAGTTGATAGGCCCGTCCTGCGTACAGAAACCCAACGATCGCAGAGGTCAAGTTCAAGTCCGGCTAGCAGTGTATGATTGGGGACTATCATTCTTACACTTCGTATGTGCCATTAGTTGAAGCAATGCCAGCAGTGCAGAATTCCCTTCGCGGCTCTGGCGTATATCCAGTAGTAGTTTGATTAAACCATTGTCGCGATGAAGGGTCGTACACTGAAATCACATTGAAGTCCTGGAGATCAATTTGGTTTTCTCCACCCATAATGACGAAAAGACCTTGTGGGCCATAGAAAGGGACGTAATGCATCGAACCTGATGCGGCGGTACCATTGAAAGTGTACCCAGAAGCACGCGAATTGCAGAATGAGCGAGTTGTGAAGTTGAATTGCACGAGCCCTGGAAGAAGTGTATCGCGATTCGTTGGGTCGGTCCCTCCCAAGATATACGCGCTATCGGAGCCGTAAGATATCAGGCAGTTGTTGGACCGCGTTAATGTGTTCCAGATGGGGTCGTCAGAGCCTATCACTCCGCTCCAGTTGCCGCTTCCGGTGTGATCTGGTTTGAACAACCACACATACATGGGAGGTTCTGATTGACCAGCAACGTTGGACGGCCCGCCGGCATAGCCAGTATAGAGAACATCTTTCTGTTTATCGTACCAGAGTGAGGGTTTGTTCTTGGATGGTACTCCTGAGGGTTTGCTAGTCGACTGTATTGTCACCGATGAATTTGTCCAACTCTGAGAAAGATCGATGGAGAGAATCGTCGATGCTGATGTCAAGCTTAGCCTAAGCGAACCCTTCGAATTGAAATATACTTCAGAAATGTACAACAGTCGTAATTTGTGTCGCCGTTATTGGTCCACGCCAAATCCCCACCGTCAATGTAGACCAAGCTGCCGACAACAACAGCTACAAGTTCTCAGTTCCGGCATCTCGGCCAGCCCTAAGGGTATCAGTACTCACAAGTATGAAAGCCTCGTCGAAGGAACTCCGATGTGGCTATAACGCCCGGGATTTAACGGCTTTTGAGGGCTTTTGCTGATTGATGGTTATTTAGGATTGTTTTAAGCTGTCCTATTGAAGACGAGAAGTAAACGATAGTTAGAAACGGTAATTGAATAAGGAGCGCGCATATTCTGGATTGATATACACGCCCTGCCTTTACAAAGCCATAAAGAAGAAAAGAAGTTTGGAGATAGACAGGCATGGGGGGAAGTAATAGGCTTGCCCTCCGAACAGAGGCGCAATTGGTGTTGCTATAGCCTACGTAGCAATAACTGTAATATGCATTAGTGTGAAACCTATTACAGACTCCTCTCGCGGTTCTGATTTCTCGAAGGCCATTCTTGAAACATGCCTTTTCCAGGAGGAGAAAAGCCTGGAAGGCTACAAGATTATATTGGCAAATTAGTGGGATCCCTTCAACTTTTCCCCCATTGTTTGAACCAGCATGTCTTCCTCAATACATTAAGGAACATAATGACAACGAGAAGGAAAGGCAGCAGCACACTGTGCTTCATCTCATGGCGATTTTCCAGAAGGGACAACTTACTACCAGTTAGAAAAGCGAAAATCATTGGGTAAGATCAAGTAAGTATAGTCGCGACTAGCCTCAACTGAATGATGTACAACGCAGCCTGGAAGCGAAACAACATCTCATGAGCCCAAGGAGTGCTTGTGCAACCCAGCTGTAAGTACAGCTATATTTTACATCATCTCATTCGCTAGCTTTTCGACGAGATTTGAACGCGCAGGAAAGTAAAAGGGCTGAGCATTCAGGGGTAGGGCAAAGCATTCTCTCTTTCAAGGCATTGCACAGATGCAACAAGGATTTCGATCAATACTCTGGTCATCCAAAGGATAAACAGTCAAGAGAACCTTAGAAGGCGTCAAAAGCTTCAGGCTCACATGACTCAGCAGCTCCAGCGCTAAACCTGGGAGTTGCCTCAGGACCTCAGACGTGCGTTGCTAAGCCCCTTCGGGTTAGCTCTGCTCACTTTGCGAGCTCAGGCGTAATCAGAGCGCTAACCCGAAGGGGCTTAACCCCCACGTCTGAGGCCCTGAGGCAGACCTCACCCCCCACCTCCTCTCATCCGAATTTCTCCATTTAACGTTTAGATAGCTTCAAGGTTACAGGTGTTGACCGTCTGCAGTTGTTGTAGAACGATAACCAAGAGCTACCAGCTCGATCCCTTCGTTCCTCATGTTGCTGATCAACTACTAGCAGTGAGCTCGGCTAAAATACGTAATTAGTGCCCTCGAGGAAGCCGTGAACGCCAACATCTGGGCTCAGCTTCTTCGATCCTTTACAGACACACTTACCATGGCGTCTCCGACAGGCGCGCGGATCATTGCACGCAGTCTGAGAGACTTGGGTGTGACTGTTCTTTTCGGAATTGTGGGCATACCCGTCGTCGAGATAGCAGAGGAAGCCATCAATCTGGGCATCAGGTTCATTGGGTTCAGGAATGAGCAGGCTGCCGGCTACGCAGCAAGTGCATATGGATATTTGACTGGAAGACCTGGGGTGTGCTTGGTAGTTGGAGGTCCAGGGGTTCTACATGCCATGCCCGGTGTATGTAGTTCTTCGAGTCTTGTGCGGAATTCAATTCAATCTATTTGACTGCTCGCTCTGCATTCATCCCTCAAATTCGCGTAATTTCAGATTACATTAAACGCTGAGGTGTTCTAGATTGGTAACTCGTCAGTCAATGCCTGGCCGCTTCTTTTCCTTGCCGGCTCCTCAGAAGCGCATCTGGTGTCTCGAGGTGCATTCCAAGAGTTGGACGCCATCTCCCTTCTTACACCACACACAAAACTCGCCATCCGCCCTCCCGGTCTCGAGGTTATTCCAAATGTCATTCAAAACGCATACCGAACATCATGGTACGGCCGGCCAGGCACGGGCTTCGTCGATCTCCCGGCGGATATTATCCAAGGCGTCGTTGAAGATGCCGCTGAGGTCCAGGATATATTCCCAGTACCAGAGGGCCCAAAAGGCGCAGCCGAAGAAGCCAAACTCTTTAAAATCGCGCAAATGCTCAAATCCGCCAAAGCTCCCCTGGTCGTTATCGGCAAAGGCGCTGCCTATGCTCAAGCGGAACGCGCTATAACAGACATGATTAACCGCACCCACCTCCCCTTCCTCCCCACTCCCATGGGTAAAGGCGTCCTCCCAGATTCCCACTCCTCTAATACCGCCAGCGCCCGCAGCACCGCCCTGAAGGAAGCCGACATCGTCCTGATCCTGGGCGCCCGCTTAAATTGGATCCTCCACTTCGGTGATGCCCCCAAATGGAACCCCAATGCGCAATTCATCCAAATCGACATTTCCGCCGAAGAACTTGGCCGGAATCGCCCCAGCGCCGGGTCCGTATCTCTCCTCGGCGACCTTGCAACTATAGTGCCCCAAATCACCGCCGCTCTCGGCTCCTGGCATTACCCCCCTAACACCCCATATACCCAACACATCCACGCCTCCACGCAAAAGAACCTCGCCACCGCCGCCACGAAAGCCGCCTCCACCGCCCATCCCATGACCTACTCCCGCGCCCTCTCCACCATCGAACAAACCCTGCACTCGCTCTCCCCTGTCGACGACGGCGGCATCGTCTACATCTCCGAAGGCGCAAACACAATGGACATATCCCGCTCCATCTTCCCCGTCTCGCACCCGCGCCTCCGCCTCGACGCCGGCACGCACGCAACCATGGGCGTTGGTCTCGGCTACGCAATCGCCGCACATGCCGCCTACAACGGTCCCGCCCCTGAAGCGCGCTCCGGCCCGCCAGGACGAAAGAAAATCGTCTGCCTCGAGGGCGACAGCGCGTTCGGCTTCTCGGCCATGGAAGTCGAGACTATGGCCCGCTACAACATGGACGTGCTGATCTTCGTGCTCAACAACGGCGGCGTCTACCACGGCGACTCGGACTCGGCAGACCACTGGCTCGCGCTTCAAGCCGCCACCGCCTCTGGGAAACCAACTGGGGGACTCCGCAGCACGAGTTTGGGGTGGGAGGTCGGATATGAGAAGATTGCGGAGATGTGCGGGGGAGTGGGGGTTTTGGTACGTACGCCGGAGGAGCTGGAGAGGGCGGCGAGGGAGGGGTTTCAGAGCGGGAAGGTGTTTGTGGTTAACGTGGTTATTGAAGCTGGGAAGGGGGCGAAGCTGGAGTTTGGGTGGCAGGCTAGTGGGAAGAAGATGGGGAGGAAGAGCCGGGGTGGGGAGGCGAAGTTGTGAGATGTGGAATTGGGAGTCGAGAGCGGGGTTGTATATACGTGAATATTTATGTCCATGTAAATACCTTTGGCAATCGTTAGCACATATCTCCTGTCTAAAATTCCATCCGTTCACGAGTAAATCCAGCATCTCTGCTCCTTAAACTCCAAGAAGAATTAAAACACCCCACTACGTTCCCGGAGAAAATACCCCGATCTCTTGCCACCAAGGTCAAATGCGACTGGAATTCTCAAGAACAATCAGAGTGATACCGGCAACGATGTCGAAAAAAATTTCATACATTAAGGAAGAGGAGGAGGCACACTTAGCGTGACAGAGCACATTCGGGAAAAGGATCTGTTCTTCCTGGACAATGCCGGGCGCCATTCTCTCTGATCCAAAATTTGGGAAAAAGATATATTAATCTGATACTGTAAGATGGCTGAATATCTATAATTAATTTTTATATATATTTGCAGTATGTACACCCAGGGGCCCTCTACCTTCACCCCGACTTCTCGCTGCTATCGATTAGAAGTGCTTGGACGGAATGTCAATTTATAGTGTATGATTACATGGCATTGATGAAACTTGGCTAAGAAACATCGACAACTCTTCATAACCTATGCCGAAAAGTATGACGTAGGCCCGGAAGGTTTATCCGCACTTGCAGCCGCCGCTGCCGTTGAAGTAGCAGCCGCTGGGGCAGGTTCCCTGGTAGTGGGGGAGGCTGGTGGTGCGGGTATGGTAAGTTGGGGTTGGGGTGGGGTTGAATAAGGGTGTGAGATTTGGGGGGGGGGGGGGGGGGGGGGGTAAAGGGAGCAGTGGGGGCAGATTGATGACAGTAGGACGAGGACGGAAGGCAGGGGAAGTGATAGGTTTAAAGAAGTGAAAGAAAACAAGACTCGCGCAAGGTAGGTAGCGCTCCGACCTTCTAGCCTCAAGCTCTATAGGTTCCTCTGCTGCAAGAGGCATGGAGTGTTTGAAGACGGAGTAGCAGCGACAAGGAGGGCCGCGGCGAGGACGAGCAGGTTGGTGAGGTGTATGATTGGTAGGGTAGAGGCAAAGGAGTTTCGAAGGAGAGTTAAGGCAGGAACGGCGGCTTGAGATTGGGGGATAGGAAATACTCGTAGGTAGCAAGTGGGTCCGGGGTTGGCGCTCTTGCCGACTGCCGCGTGCAACTTACTGTAGCAGTATATGCCTGGCCCTTCCAGATTGAGTGGGCAGGTTGAACGCCCTCGAGCCATGTCCAATTCGACGACACAAGCGGGGTTCTCATCATGAAACAAAAAGTGGGTGCGCCTTTCCTATCGAGCGCCGCTCATACAAGATGCCAATACCGCTGCGGCTCTAAAGTTCCTAGGGAGCCTGCACATCAGATTGGATCGTTTCTGCCCTTTGACCCTGTTTCCCGTTTATGCGTAAGGTCCGCGACTGAACAAGGCAAAGTGAAGACTTTTCTTCTGAAATATCGGCTATTGCTCGCCGCTCAAGAATCTTTAATGGGCCGTTTTACCTTTAATAAATTGGGGTTCATAGACTCAAAATTTGAAGCGGCAGTGATAGCACATAGGAACGTGCCATGCCTTCAAATACTAGGATTACGACGTCTTAGTATGCCAAACCGACAGACATGAGGCTCAACCCTATTCTGGCGGCAGCAGCAATTCGACTTTCCGTTGTCCTTTCCCAGATCATCTGTAACGAGAAGCTGTACGGCAAGATCAATCTCGGAGAATGCTCACTTGCCTACAATTTGTTGCCCGGAGCTTGGGGACCCCCTGCTCCTTGGATAGATGCACATCGAATATTCGCCGAGCCCCAATTTTTCCAACCACCCTTTACTAAATTGACCAATCCCTATAACACGAAGATGGTGCAGCTACCCAAGATATGGCGATCATGTGAGTAACAAAATAGACAGACGACACTATCTTGCTTCTGAGCATTGATGGATTCGCTAACTGGGCGACTGGCTTGCAGATAATTGCCGATTCGCGTTGATGAGCCTTGCCAATAATAATGGCAAAGTCGCGAGCCCGATAAACGTAGGAAGCTGGAGGCCAATTCTCATGTATGCACAAGGAGCTTTACAAACTTGCGGGGCCAGCTACCACCATTCCGGTGGGCTGCAGATTGTGCGACTATACGGTTTGTTCTTCGACTAGAACTCTGGCCGTTTGGGTCTGACACCGAATATAGAGTTGTCGGGGTATCAGATCATTGTGATTTACGTTTATTCAGCCGGCTCTCCGTTCGAAACTGTGTTGAATGAGTATATGAATAGTGGTAAGGGTCTGGATCCGTACAATATTAAAGGAGTCAGTAGCGCAGGCTGGGCGAATTCCTCAACACGAGTGGTCCTCCCCGGATTTACCCCTGCAGTAATGTAGGAGATGCGAAGTTTAGTGAGCAACAAGGCAAAACCGGGTCAAGGGTCAGATTATATGGCGGTGTGGGTTCAGATTGACTCATTCATTTTCATCAATTTCTTAGTCCTGCTTGTCGTACAGGCTCGCGATTGAATTCGAGTTAAACTTTATGTTTTCACAATAAATCGAGGGGACGAATCTTTCATGCGGATACGTTGAGTGAGGTATGTGATTACCCTCCAAAATTCGGTGTTTTGGCAACCTGTGGTCATGCTTTTGACTAGAAACACCAACTATCCACTGATCCGGCACCGTTTAGTACTGGAACCTGACAGCAACGGAAGCTGCTGATGAAAGGATTTATTTTTGGCGCCTAAGAGCTTTATGATTATCCACTGAAAAACCATCTTCACCGCTGATGTCTTTGTAGCTAAGAATATCCAAGCTGAGTAAGTAAGTATCGAAGAAATATTGTTATTCTGTGGTCTGCGCTAATTACAGTCCTTTGAACGATGAATAGAGCCTTTGGAAACCGGTTGACGCATCGTCGTTCCAAGATGTATCGTCTAGAAGTGCGGATATCGCAAAATGCCAAATGCCTGGTAGCATTGTGGAATACAAGCGATCGCATGAGAACTGGTACAACCTATTAATAACATTAGATGACACTTTATAGTATTCCCGTAAATAAGAAAGTCTCAACGTCGATGAGGTATTGCGCATAATCAAACCTGACCTTGGGATTCAAGTTGATATCCTTCGGGACTTCCTTTCTAATACTGCTGGGATCATGAGAACACAACTGTTCCTAGTCGGACTTTCCTTGACCTTCGCTAGCCTCACCACCGCTCAAGATCTCCGCTGCGGCAGCAGCTACGGCGCACCGAAGCTCGGTGATTGCATCTCCCTTCTCGAAACTTTTCCGAGGGGGGGAGTACCTCGTGTCTTCGACGAAGAGCAATTGCACACTGTAGGGACTTCATGGCCGGGAATTATAAACCCTTTTCCACGGCGGGTTGAGCAATTACCAAAATACTGGAGTCTAAGTAAGTGAGCATCAGGATCCCATTAGACCTCCTCATGGGCGGTAAGTTCGGGTTTTTGTCTTACACTTAAGGTCTTAGGATCCTGTAACATTGCGATGGTCAGCTACATTGGACCAGATTCGCAGCTAATAAGTAGTGTTATCAACTGGGAAAACATTAGGAGGCAAGTCACCAGACTTATGAACGAATGCCTTGTGAATAAATCGAAAGGAGGCGTGGTCATTGCGCAGTCAGATATGATTTCCCCGACCCTTCTCAAACCCTTCTTTACGTGCATATAGACTTATCAAAATAACTCCAAGTCACCATTCCAAATCGCAATTGTCTTAGCCTGTTCCTGTGGGAAACTTCTGCGTCTTTCGAGAGCTTTATCAACGAGTACCAGAATGATCCGAGGGGGTTTTCTCCTAAGGATGTAGCATGTGCTCTTGGACAAGGCAACGTTACTATGTGTGGAACTGCCAATAGCACTGCTGCAGGATGAAGTCTTGTATCCTTAACGCACAAAGATAGTAGGAGCCTCTGGTGAGCTTTCAGAAGCCAAGAATCATGATAGGGGCAGACGCTCCGATACCTATAAATACCTTATAGGACTATTGAGTCGCCTTAGGGTGAGAGCATGTGTGCCACACTCCTTATCTATGTCCGCTGCCATCTGAGCGCCTTATTTTGATTTCGGTATGCGAGTATGTGGAGTCTTATAGAATTATGGAATACAAGAGCGACGAATGGGGACGAAAGATAGAAAATCAAAACGCAGAAATAACGAGCATAGCGTTGCAGGTCAGCTGTAGATACACCCAGTTGAAAGAAGATGATACCGTGTATTCTGTAGCGCAAAGAGTGAGCCACAGTGTAGAATATATGCTCAATCACACCGATATCAGACAACCAGTCTGTCACCAGGAGGCCTACGATGATTGTGCGTATGTAAAAAGGAATTAGTAACACAGAACACGGGCTCACCTGCATCTCACGTCATCTCAACTATCTGATACGCAGGGTATCAGCATCAATCAGACCCTGTAGATTTACACGAGTAGCCATGCTGGACAGCTCTGCTATGCAGGCTCTTCTGACATTCATGCATCGTCCCGACAGACTTCCGAGCCTCTGTACCTCCCTGTGTCCACCAGGAAAGGCGTAGCGAGCTCGGCGTGTGACAGATCATAATGGTGCTTTCTGAGCATTAGCGAAGAAGGGAGAGAAATTGTGGTTGAGAAATGGACTGCTGAAGTGACTCTAGAGATGTGCGTGGGGCTAAACCCAAATCGGCTGGACCTTCGTTTCAGGTAACAGCCCTATGAATGTGCAACGCCTTCAAGTCCAACGGTTGGAAGGGATTGCGCAAACAATCCATGACCCGCATCCGCATTGCATGAGGAGTGGAGCATACTTGATCTCGCAGGAAGTAGGCACGTTGATATGATACCGACGTTTCCCGATCCCCCAGTGATTTCATAGGTTACTTGCAGAAGCTGGTGCCGAGAATATCCTCTACTCAGCTGATACGACGAGATCGATACCTTTAAGAGAAGCAACTCATCACGGCGTTCTACTGATATAAATTGAGTGACCTAACGACGGGAACCAAGACGGCCAATCTGAAGAATCAGGCAAGTCGACGATTCCGGCTTTGACTGTTGGACGTCTTGTACGGTCGCCCCACCATCACAAGGCTAGAGAAGATTATCAAGACCGCAAGACAACGAGTATTTTATATTGCCATCCATTCATATATTGTATTATCGCGGAAATATCGCATCAAATCTTATGAAAGAAGGAATCCCGATCTTGGATGATCACAATATTAGGGCTCGTAACCGGAGGAAAAGGACCCTTGACCGTCAGGAATGGCGACGATGTCACCCGTCAACTCCCATATGGAAGGCCATCATGACCATCCGTTGGATACTAGTGCATATGGGAGCTCCGAGTCTCTGGGTGGTAACAAGAGCCCCCGGTACGTGAATCTGGGCTTCCTGAAGAATCTAACAGAGCGGAAGACCACCCGAGGTAACCAATGATTGACTTCGCCATTGCGATGATGCTTACTGAAGTAGAGGGCCAAACACCGAAAAGGAGGGGGCCGAAGCCAGACAGCAAGCCAGCTCTTACGAGAAGACAGGAACTAAACAGACAGGCTCAGCGGTAAGTAATCATTACTGTGAATAATCGAAACATCATTGGTGCCAAAAGCTGAAGCTTTTGTAAAGCACCCATCGCGAGCGGAAAGAAGTCTACATCAAGGCACTGGAAGAAGAAGTCATGCGCCTGAAAGAATCATTCACCATGGAAGTCCAGTCGAAAACCTCCGTTGCAAAGGAGAATCGAAGGCTAAAAGAGCTTCTCCAAGCTCACGGCATCGCTTATCAAAGTCAAAATCTCTATCCACCAGACCACTTCACCTGTAAAGGTACCAGTACCTATGGCGGTAGCTCGTTCAGCGGCTCAGGTAGCCAGATCCCGGGCCCGAGTCTCAGCCCCGCCACGACTGCTGCTTCAGATCTGAATTCGCCCTCGCTGGCGGCGGAGATCAAGTCCGAGTACCAGGGAACGCCGCAATACACGCAGCTGCACGACGGGCTTGACCACGACCAGATCGGCATAGATTTCGTCCTAACGTAAGCCCCCCCCCAAAGATCCCTATCAAACCTTCCCTCTCACCACCACAAGCCTAGAAAAAGCCTGCAGCGACCACCAACAATTCCTCTGCATCCGCTCCCAACAGGAACCCGCCCCCACCATCTCCGGCCACGCCCTCATGGCCACCTGCCCCCCGCGCAGCCACATTATGAACAGCCCCGAGGAGCAATACCCGCACAAAACATGGGATATCCCCGACCCGGAGCTCATGAAGCTTTTTGACCTGAGCCAGAATCTACCGCTGGATGGGGAGATCACCCCGATTATTGCGTTGCAGATTGTGAGAAACCATGAGCGGTTTGGGGAGTTGAGTCTGCAGGATTTTGAGGCGTTGAAGGAGAATCTGAGGGGGAAGAGTAGGTGTTATGGGTACGTCGTGCAATTTCTCTAGCAATCTTTCTATTATCTATGCCCCCATGATACAGACTCGCTAACAAAAGTACCCCCCGCAGCTTCGGCGCCGTCCTCGAAGAATTCGAAGTCCAAGACGCTCTAAACGCCATCTTCGCCAACAAAACCAACGATTTCTCGGCGTTTGCCGGATGGTAAGTCAAAGCTCACAGAAATATTGAAAGTAAAATGAAGAATCTTGGATATCAGAAACCCCCTGATGTAAAATTACTCTAGGACCCTGACAAGGGCGTTTTTGAAAGCTTGGTAAGATTACGGAGATGTAGCGCCATATATCGCGGTTCATGGTGGCATACAGTGGGAAACTGGTTTTCCAATTTTGCTGCTACGGTTTTGAACCTGGCTGTATTACCCCTTAGGCTCGTGAATTCGAGTTCAATCTAGAGTTGCCCATAGACACCTGCACTACCAGCCTCGCTCCCATTATCTTATATCCAACCTTGGGAGATGGGGCTTTTGTTCCTATTGACATTGACAGTATGCGAAAAGGATGGTTCGAAAGGGGAGCTAAAGGACGCAGGTGAAGGAGAAATACACTTCAAAAGGTAAACTTTGTTCGTAGTCCGCGACTTGGGGTATTTATATTAGAAAACGACATGAATTTTTTTATCAATGCAATCAGCCTCTTCCTCGCAAGACAAAACCGATCCGCCCATTATCAATCATCTGCCCCCTCCCCAATCGCCGCCCTCTTCAACTCCAAATCCCCCTGCAGACTCTGAATCTTCTTCACCAACTTCTGCCTCAGTATCGGATTCTGCAGCTTCGCCAGCTCCGCCTCCTGGCTCCGCACCGCCGCCTCCAAATCGCCAATCTCCTCTCGCTGCCGTTGCAGATCCTGTTGCTGCTCCAACTCGTCCTCGTCAACCTCGGACGCGCCGGCGTCGGACTCGTCTTCGCCGGCCGAGGACGTGTCATCGACGCTGGAGGGTTTGGAGGGCGTGGGTGCCGGGGTGCTGGTGGAGATGGGGGTGGTTAAGGGGAGGAAGGTTGGGTCGGGTGTGGTGGCGAGGTTTTCTTCTGCAAAGGCTTGTTCTAGGTCGGCTTCGAGACCGTCGTCGGGGGCATCATCGTCTTCTGCTGCGCCTTCGAAAAAGCCGTCCATATCGTCGACGTCGCCTTCAGCGTCTTGCTCACAGTCTTCCATGTCTCCTTGGTCCTCGCTGTCTTTGGCGCTCAGCTCTCTAGTCAAGCGATCTATATCTAGCACTTCGTATTTGCTTTCGCCCTCGCATTCGTTGTCGAGCTTCAAGAGGCGCTCGACTTCCTCTTCAACGGCCTCAATTGTGCGGTTGCTGACGCGCTTTCTGAATCGTCTCTTGCGGGCCCAGCGCATCGGCGGCGTCAAACCATGCGCGTATTGCCACGTTTTCTCATCCACTTCTCTTGGTAAGGGGTACGTCAACGCCTGCTCGTCGTTGGTAACGGACCCCAACACAAGTAGCATCTGGCAGATATCTACGCTCTTCCACCAGCCCCTACGGTCCCAGCTCTTCATCCCCTCGACAATACATGGTAGGTCAACCATGGACGCTGCGTACATTTGGCCCCGAACCGTAACAGTTGCCCTTCGTCCATCTGGTTTTAAAAACCTCATCTTTACATCCGCACCTCCTTCTGATTTGGGACCCCAATTTTTTTCTGCAATCGCTTGGCGAAGGTATTCGCAGTCGTCGCCTGGCTGCATGCGAAGGACGAAATCCTCTTCGATTGTGGGGTCATCTTCCCTATCTGACGCTTCACTGTCGTAGCCTACACCTACTGGACGGAAAGGTTTCTCGCCCCTAGTTTTGACACGTATGAAAGGCTTAGAAGTAGACGGAGGCCGGGTCTTGAGAGTAATCTTTGGGATCTTGGCTGGTGGAGCGGACCGAGTCAAAGGATCGTCATCGTCACTGATGGTTGAGGCGGTGAGAGCACGCTTTTTGGCGGTAGGTGTGGCGGTGCGAGCGGGCTTGTCCTTGTTGGTTTTGCGGGGTGCTTTTGTTATTGGCGGAGCGAGGGAAGCGGGTGGAGCTGCGGAAGTCTGTTTTGGAGAAGCGGCCTTGGTGCCACTGCCGAACTTGAGCTTCAGTTTTGGGGGCGCGGTTGAGGGGCTATCGACGGGTGCTGGAGTGCTGGGTTGGGAGTTTAATTTGAGTTTGAGGGTTGGGCGTTGTGACATTATTGGAACAGAAAGCGGTGAAGGAGGAGAATAAATAGTACCGTAATAGGAAGAGACTGAAAGAATGTATTGAAAGTTCGGCGCTAGTAAATTAGATAGATACACGGAATCCAACATCACAAATTCACAATCAAAAGACTCAACCTTCAATTATTGAATACGATGCTCTATAGTTTCAAGCCTACTAGTCCATAGTGGAACCTTCAAAATTTTGATGACGAGGTCAAGCATGCTTTGAATGGCCTGGCATGTCATCCCACGCCCTTTACACGTCACTGCTCCGCCCACCAGTCCTCCACATCCTCCGCGCAGCCGGTTTCCACGCCACCCGCCCAGCGGTTTTGGACACTCTCGTTGATCTTGCAGCTCGATATCTTGCTCTACTGGCAACCACGACAGCTTCACATGCTATGATAAATCACAATGAGCCCACTCCAACAGTCATGGATGTGCGAATGGCCTTACAAGATCTGGGCGCGCTAAGGCCACAGATTAGTATCATGGAAGAGCAGTGTAGAGGCGAAGAAGATATGCGGGGTATTGAAGCATTTGTTATGTGGGTGAAAGGGGAAGGCAACAAAGAGATCCGTAGGATAGCGGGCTTAGCCCGCGAAGCGGGTGAAGTCGTGGATGTTGAAGCTATGGGGGAGAAGGAGGACTTTCTGGCTGGTAATTTCCTGACTAGGGGTCTTAGCGTTGGACAGATATCTAATCTATACGATCTGCAGTCTTAAAGAAGAAGCATAGCAAGACAGGTGAAGAGTCAAGATATCAAGGTACGGTGCTCGGCAAGTCTGCCGATCAGAAGCTTGTATGCATCGAGGGTGGGCACGTCGAAAGTATACAGGCATGGGAGGCACGTCTTCGAGAGCGAGGGCAGATCCAGAAGCCCTACCCTGTACAAAGGCTCAGTCTCACTATCGAAAGCGCCGAAAGTAGCCCACTGTCAGAAATCTGAGTCTCCGCGTCCGAGGTTCACAACCGCAATGTCAGAAAATCAGCGTAGACTTAAGGTCGCATCAGCGGTTGTCATATACGAAGTTGAGGATTCGCGCGCGTTCATATCGTCGGAAAGATGGATAAACGAAACATCTACGTTGCAGTCTTGTTCCGTATTGCACTAACGATGAGCCTCTGGCGAAACACTAAGGGTTGGTGCTGCAATTTCTTCCAGACGAGGACCCAGTAATGGTATAGAGTCTATGTCGAGGCTTCCAGATGCTACTTGCTCATAGTATGTCGCAGTAGGATCGTACAGGAATCGTCGAAAAATTCTCGTTAACGTCCCAACACATCCTCCACCAGGGAATGTCGAAAGTTAACAAACAACGAACCCCAGTAACGCACGCTGGGGATGAAAAGCGAGAGTGATTAGTTCCAAATATACCCTACCCAATGCTTCGTATCGCACGAGCTTTGCAAATGGAACCGAGTTAAAGGTTTATACTATTGCAAGAGAATAATGAGTCTAGCTGCCAATTTGGGGTTCGCTAAGCTGAGCGAGTGTTGATGTACTGACTTTAGGTTGGGTTGTGCACCCTCTGATGATCAGTAGGTGCTACGCAAACCAGTTATAATTCCTATCTACCGTTTGCTAGATTTGTGAGGTCGCAATATCCTCACCCTCGAACGTCTAATCGGTTATATGCTAATTAGAAGAAAGAAACTCTTCGTCAAGATACTTCGGCTGTTCCGGTCGTTGGTACTACCTGCTGTCCAAACAACAACACCTTTATTACCTGCTTTGGGCCAACCAGTTGTTTGCCGCCAATTTTGGGACGCCGCTCGAGACACTCCTTGATAATGTTTAGAGCTACATCTTTGATATTATGCAGAGATAGCATATCATAGTCATTTTCCTCGAGCGTATCGACATAGATGATGCAGGATTGCCACGTGAAGGCTTCTGGGACCAAGTAATCGCGATCAGGGTTGACAAGATGACGGCTAAAATTTCTGCTTGTCCGTGGATCCACTCCATCCTTCTGGATTTTCCATGCTGCATTCAGGCAGTCGATGTACATGGGCTTATAGTGCTGAGGCTGTCCGGGTGGTTCCTGAGGAATGCATCCAACACCATAGTCAACTGTATCGCTGGCGAGGGAATCAATGACTCGCGAAGATTTTTTTAGAGGAGCCGACGACCACAGCTCAGCAGACTCGTTGTAGGCTTCTGCTAAGTGCCTGCGGTTGAAGGATGGTAATGACACGGAGGGGCCGGCAGGGACTGACCATGCGAAGAGAAGAGGGAGAAGCAGGCTGGCTAACATAATGCCTTTTCGCCACCAGTCCTTGGCGAATGCAATATCGACGATGAGGATATGGTGTATTATTGTTATAAGTCCACGGAAATTGGACATCGGGGTTCAACTGTCTAATTAAATACTCCATAGTAGCGACGCTATTGAAACCCGCGAAGCGCAAACCTTCCTGCGGATCGAAACCCGTCTTAGTGTCTTGAACGATCGGACGGGAATAGCGAAGGGTTGTTATTGGAACGCAGAAAGAGGACAGTGGTGCCCTGACTCAATCTATTAGCGCATCTGGCTATAAGAGATGTTTGCATACCTTGTAAAAGGTCGTTCTAAGTCCGACAGCTCTCATATAAGATTGCTGCCTTAAGTATTAGATAATGGGATATTCACCTTCACATGAATATCACATCAGCGCGGTGTGAGATATGAGCTCAATTTACTTAGGTAGTATTGCTACTTGTTGAAGTGCGAACGATGTTGATATGCTTTGATATGCTTTGTAGACATAAATCGATTTTGCTTCGATTAGATAGGTGTTTCCTGTCGTAGCTGGTGGGCTAGTCTTTCATCTGACATTGTATTCCACTAAGAGAAAACCCAATTATTCAACGACAAGAAGGAAGATAGATGATCGCTAGTCAGAGCTTCTTATGGTAGTCGCCTGAACGATATCTTGGATTTAGCTCACGAATCAGCGAATTGAAGGTTACTCATCAAGGACATCGCTGAGCACTTGCCCTGTGCCGGTAGATTAACACATTATAACATATCTACTAGATCTAATCATGCCTTATGCATTTCGTTTGCCCACTACGTCTACTCTTTCTTTTCCGGCGTTCCTAAGCAGCCCAACTCATCCAAGTTTGCCATTCACTTCCACCACGCACCGTGGCGTACTCCGGAATGTGCTGAAAGAACACAAACGCCTATCTGTTCAATCCCAAACTTCAAATCTCAAAACTGTCCTATCTGCGTTGAATGAATATCTCCCATATGTCTTAGCTCTAGACGCTGGATTAAGTGGTAACCCAGTCGCGGATGAGGAGCTTGATATTATACTCGAAAGAGAACTCGAAGTGGAGTGGCGAACATGCCTAACAGCGAGTCTTCCAGGCCGGGAACCTCCTCGAATCAAAGGGAAAGGATTGGACTACGAAGTATGCTTTGCTCTTCATACGCTTGCATGTACCTATACTCTTTCTGCTCGAGCGCAGCTTCGTACCATTTATACGACCACCGCGCCCGCAAACGGCCAACGAACGGCATTGATTATGATAGCTACCAAGCACCTCCTACTCGCTAATTCTATCCATAGCTATCTCATGTCACGCAATGGAGAGGGGAAGGCCCCTTCCGTAATCCTCGAAGCTACTCCCTCTGTTCAAGGTGGGCTGGCTGCTCTCGCTCTTGCAGAAGCCACACTTCTAGCAGTGCTCAAGGATGATCCTTATCCGCCTGTTGTTGCCCATGATCGCGACAAGAATGACAAGGAATGGATGATCAAAGCTCCAGAGATTCCGAAAATCCGTGCTACCCTGTTCGCAAGATTATGCCTGGCTGCCGCAGGCCACGCTGGAAAAGCGGAGGCTATGCTCAAGTCTCCGGGTGCTGGACGATCATGTCAATTGGATGATTCACTTATGAGATACATCAATGACCTGAAGAAGACTTCCCAGGCAAAAGCTTGTAGATTCTTCGGAGTCGGTGCCGAGTTGAGTGGTGAGACTGGCCAGGGTCTTGCTTGGCTAATCGGTGGCAACAAAGCCTTAGGCTTCCAAGGACCGCAAGATGAAGGATCGACACTCAAGGGCATGACAAAATTAAAGAAGGACTGGACGGAACGAAGAGAGGACAAGAAGATTGAGAAAGGCAAGGATTGGGGTGGAGATGCGGGAAGATTGGAAGAAGCAAGAATCATTGACATGCTGGAGAAGAAATGGAACAAGATGAACGACACTGTAATTATATTCTTTGTGTTCTAACTCGTTGTACACAGTCTCTGACGTGGATGACAGATTAACACCCAATTGATACCACCATTCGAGCCACTGCTGGCCAACATGCCTTCAGGCCGGGACGTCCATACAAGCAGCCCATACATATGCCCAGTTCTTGACGTAGATGTCTTGGCAGGCATGCGAGCACCGCCAGAGGCCAGTGAATTTACAAAGACAACAGGCGATAACGATAGCAGCGGTGACGAAAGTATCGACGAGAGAAGAGAATTCTCAGGGGCTTTTCCTGGGCAGCCTCTACTTAATCCCAACGAAGGCAATTATTATTGACATCTTTGAAGAAAACTCCTTATCACGTATTCGCATTTTATACCCAGCCAAGCAGTAAGTAGCAGCGAATTCTGGGAGCAAGAAATAGAAATGGCTGGGGCGATTAACCACAAACCTTGGGGGTGAAGTAATCCACCGTTCCAGGACTGCGTCTAGACAGTTATTACCTTAGGATCCATAGAAAGTCCTGAATCCTGACGCCTACACTGACCTCACAGTCTTGCTGCAATGACTATCACAAATGCTGGATACCCCAGCCATTGGCATGGCTATGGCTCGCACCCATTCCCATCACCCAGATTTCGAAATGCTATATCCCTCCGTTACCCTTCTCTCACTCACTCCCTTCTTCTTCCCATCCCCATCAGCGTCCCTCGCGTCCCTCGCGTCCCTCGCGTCCCTCGCCACCCTCTCCAAGCATGCCACCGCCTCCTCCTCCCGACCCACCGGCACGAACAGATGATCATGCCACCACCCTCCCACCACATTAGCCGGGATCCCCCTTTCCGCCAGCGCCTTTGCCAACACAGCCATAAAGCCCACCGCCTCCAACGAGCTGTGCACCTCGCATGTGATCATCCGGCACGCGAAGGTGTAGTCTTCCGCGGGAACGTTGTGCGCGAGGGCGGACTCGAGGGTCGTAATAACCGTGAGGCCCTCGCGCTCGTGGAAGGTGAGTTGCGTGGGGAGGCTTGGTGGGGGAGCGGTGGGAGGGGGGTAGGTGAGGAAGACGAAGGTGGAGGGGTGGAGGGTGGGAATTAAGGAGGAGAGGAGGTGGGAGAGGGAGAGGGAGGGGGCCAGGATTTGGGTCATTGTGGTGGGAGATGGTGGGACCGGGAAACTCAGATTGTTGCAAGATTTAGAAACATAGGCCACAACCCTAACCCTAGACTCGGGATATTGCATACCTTATATCTGGGTACTAGGTGATTCGAAGACTGATAGCAAGGTGCATAGCAATTCCAATTCGTAACCGCTCTTATATAGGAACATTACGGTTCATGCTGAACATAACGCTCTCACTTAAAACTAGCTTCATGGTGCCCACATGAAACGCCAGGGTTCTTTATCCATTGTGCCTCTAGACGCAGGCTCAGCCAACGTGTAACATCTGAACCCCTATCTCAATATTGTATCGTTTCCCGCTGCAGTACTACTCTTCCTTCGGAATGTAATTCTGCTGTGGAAACAGGTATCCCGTAATCTTGCCTTCCTTCAACGCCTTGAAATATCGCTCTGCCGCCGTGGTCAGCTCAGCTCTCCCCCCCCCCCTTCTTTTCCATTTACTCTCAAACGGAAGCCCTCAGTCAAGAAATCTCACCTCTCAGCATCCCACACTTCTCCAGGTGATTGACCCCCTCCCTATAATAGCATTTTCCAAGTTCCTCTCCGATTAGCCGCGCCATCATGTTCCTAACCCATTGCTCTCGGATAATCGCATCTTGAGCCGCTTTTAAACGCGGCGTGTCATCGTAGTCGACGCCATCGAAGGTGGGAGGAACTTTGGGTTTTTTGGCAAGGAAGAGGGCGGATTCGGGAGTGGGCATCTTTGAGATGGGTGGGGAAGGGGGTGCGGAAAAGCGTCCAGGGTTGGACTAACGGCAAGAGGAGAGCAGTTGAGAATGCCGAGGGCAGCAGGTGGAGGTATGATCAGGCACGATGTTCCGTAATAATGAGGTGAACCCCAAAGCCCTAGACGCTCATGGTAATATGATACACTAGCGGATTTAGATTACAGACAACGTCATCCCACGTCCGCGGCGGAGACTTGGTTCCAAACCTCTAAACGTTGATATCAATCTTTGCTCACACGGAACGTCGCAGTAGATGCGAGCCAGCAATGGCTACAACACCGGAGTTATTTAAATATTTCTGCAGGACGTGTCATACACACATCTGTACATATATCAATGAATGGATCGAGATAACCAAGACTTATTCCACCTTTGAAAATGCTATAAGCTACATGGGATTTGAGATTGTGGTTTTGGATGAAGAACGGTCTGGATACAAGGATTCGGAGCTCGAGGGATGTACTCTTCAGCCGTTGAGCTGCAAGCGATGCCGCAAGATAGTAGGGTCAATTTGTGTTTGGGCGCCCGAAGGAAAGGAACAATACAAGTAGGTGCTTATTTTGTCATGTTTGCAGAAGATTTAAAGACCGTAGCTATAAAGCTGCAAGTCTTGCTGCCAATGCGAGGTTCGAAGTCATGCAGGAAAACATGCGTCTTTCTCGCAAGACCCTCCCTAAGGAAGATTCAGATTCTAATCTTTCTATATCAGCCAGTCTGTTTTCGCTTCTGGTCTGAATCAGTGTTAAGCCTGATTACTAATTGATTGAATAGAGGTCACAGCTTCCTGAAACTTGCCAAGATGAAAGCGATATCTGAAGCGACTGGGAAGACTGTTCAGCCGAAGATCATGAAGCGAGATAATTTCCCCTCTTACAACCAAGGTCTCAAGTCTGCCATGGCTACGGCGAAGAGTTCCAGTCACACCTCGAATGGGTCTTCAACTTCAACACGTCTCGCTCATCCCCAAAACGTCGAGCAGGCAAACGGGCATTCTAATCACACACCAAATATCCTTAGCGAGCAGAGAAGAGACATCGACCGCATCTTGAACACTGTGGAAGGACTTCAAGCACAATTCCGTGATATGAAGACTGCAATTGAAAGCTTGAAGGGGAATAAGAACTCTCTTAACTCAGGTCAAGATTCTCCTGGAGATTCTGGCTTTACGGAAGAGATTGAACTCCTCACCGAGCATGTTTCTGACATAAGTAGCAAAGTCCATGAGGTGGATGAACTAAGACTGGAGTTAAGGATAATGAAGCGTCGCGTCCAGCGTCTTGAGGACGGAAACATGTCAACTCAATCCTCTCACACAGTCACTGGCCTTACGCAAGATACTCCGCGTGCTAAATTCGCTAAAATGACAGGGTCACTTGCAAGACGATCAGTACTTTCCGGTACAGGCGCATCACATCCGAGTAACGACTCAAACTTCATTGGATCCTCTATGCCAAATGCCGTTCTGGACTCATCGACAAAGCTACCCGCTGTTGAGGACAAGAACACAGCCATACAGCAAGAGATCCCGGTTTCGCCGAAAAATCCTATAGGGAGTCGTGAATCTTCTGCGGTTGATATGCAGCCGAATTCCCCGGAGCTGAGCAAGTTAGGTGCTGGACGCGGTGCTGTAGCCATTAATACTGTGCCTGCACATCCAGTAGCTACGTTGATACAACGGGTTTCAATTCCTGAAACTGATGTTACGAGCTCAACCACGATATCTAGTACCTCGCAGCTCTCACCAATACCAGCCGAACATCGTCCAAGGCCTACTACTCCTACAAATCGTGTAGCTAGAGCAAAACCTCGATCCGCTACTTCTCTCAACAACCATGAGGTTGCCCCTCCCTCTGATTCCGAGGACGACGACTACGACCCAAATTTGAACCAGCACACTACTCCGCCCCAGGGCGGGTCCCGTGGGAGTAACCGAACCCGTGGATCTGGCCGTCGTCACCGCCGCAGCGTGCCCGTCAGACTTCCTACGCCTGAATGGGAAAAGCCTGACTGGACTGGTCCAATTGTTACGACATCAAGCACTCGAGGTCGTGGCATCATGCGTCGAGGTGTTAGTGGGAGAAACCTGAGGGTAGAGCCAGACCGCAAGCGCCGGAAGACGACTTCAAATGATGAGGGATTGCAGAAAGATACAACCAATATTCACGACTTGGCCTCTTTAACTCTACACAGTGGATTCGAGGAGCGATCATTGAGGACAAGCAAAGATGGGAAGGAAGTAGTGTTGACTCGATATGGACTGCCAGATGCACGACGTATTAAACGCGCACGAGACGAGCATGGTCGCCTGCTGAGGCCGGATGGGAGCATAGACCGACGATCAATCAGGTACAAAAGGGGTATTAAAAACACAGAAAGTGATACTCGGGCAGCATCAGAGGACGAGAGTATCGAGGGAATGTCCATAACCGAGAACGAGAACAACAATGTGACATCGACCACTGAGAAGCAGGCACGGCGCAAACTCGACAAGCGAGAGAGAGGCGCGAGAGACGTGGACGGGTTCTTGCTGAAGCCAGATGGAACCAGAGATGGGCGATCGGTAAGGATGATCGGTATCGCAAATTCGAAAGCGGAGTCATTGCAGGTTGAAGATGCCCACGAAAAATTGATGAGGCAGATATTGGGTCCCAGGAGGTGAGAGGCGCTCCGGCGATCGCTGGAACCCTATCAGGATTGTCGATTCCCACAGATCACCATTGGCAGCGGCGGGGCCAAATCGAGTCCCATATGTCATGCATGCACTGGGATGTTCGACGAAAGTGCCAATCTACCATGACTGGTTTGGGGAAGAGGTGAATATCGATCTCAGGGGCCTCAAAATTACTCTGTTTTCCACTAAAACATACCAGTGGCAGACCTTTGGTCCCCAAGGCGAGCCGATACTTTGATTAAAGGCATCGAGAGCAATTCGCATGTACAGTACCGGTCGGGCTGGAAGCAGCTACGCGATGCACCCTTTCCCCACCTTCTGTCCGCCTACTCATCGGACCCACCCTGTTCCTACCTTGCGAGCAGCAACGTTCCTATCCAACGCCACTACTGCCAACGGTCTTGCATGACAAGGCCCAAGGCCCAGGAATCGTCGCATCTCTCCAATCTGATCTCTTATGCCCACGATCATGCTCGCTGAGGTCGAAGATAGCCAAAGGGCGGAAGACGGGAGAAGCGTGTTCACGGGGGTCACCCAGAGACAGAGACAATCAGAGATACCTTATGTTTAGATGATAATTTTCGATGGAAGTACCTACTCTACTTCAGCGGTTACCCTTAGTTGATAGCATTTCAGAATCCACTACTCCCGACCTGGAAAGAGTGGAGATTCTGTCGCGTCCGCCAAAGTTTTCCGGCGGGGTACTGTACATCACCCGTGGGGACGAGTCTTTTGTTTGTCACTCCGACGTGTTACCTTACTTGATGCGTTCCCACTCTCCCTCCTGCCCCCGAGCCTGCTCTTACTGTAGTAGCGATGAAGTCGAGGCATACAGGCCGCATCCACATGCGCTCTTCAGATGACCCGTTCGTTCCCTTAGTCAGATCAACAGACCTGCCCCAATGGGCAAGGCCACGCACGTCATCCCGGTGTCTTACCCCGCAAATTTAGATTTCCGCCCTCGTTGGAAAGTGGGTGGGCTCGTTGAATATCTCGACTTTGATCACATTACAACAAAGTTGCGCTCTTGATGCATGGACAGAATAACACGACATTAACCAGACAGCGATCCACGTTATTGAATCATATCAAATTACCTACATGCGAGAGATGGCAAGGTGGCGCGAGGGGCATGTGGCGCTGTGCGATAGATTGTGCTTGGGGGGGTTGGGGGGAGGGGGGCAAGACTACCGAAACGTTAACTGAAAGCTTAAGTGAACTTCAGTCCAAGTCATGAGTCCTGACATTTCCGGCATCGTGGTCTTTCCGCTGTGACCAGGGCTTGAACAGTCATCCATCTACCAATCGGAGATCGCTCACCTTCAGCATGGCGGACGTCCTTGACGGCCTTGTTGGATGTACTCCGTACCTTAGAGAAGCAACATCTAAGACAGGAAGCACATTGGTCCAGCGTGCAAATTGCACCGGTACTGATTCACTTTCCCGGGCACGCATCGCGAACAGCCTATCAGCAGGGGACGTTGAGTAGTACCACTATCAACGAAAACAATATACTTTGGACTGGCTGGGTAGACTCGCACGACTCGGCAGGAAAGAGGCGGTCCACCAACCTCATTTCCGGTAGGTGGCCGCACATTGTTACATTGGTAACACCGCATGTCGGCCACTGCACATCCATCTACTTTTAGGCACGTCGGACACTCTGCACCGTACGGAGTAGAGGTCAGTAGCATCATGGTCATGGTGTACGTTGGCGTGGATCAGGGCTGTTCTTCCCCAGACGCCACATCTGGCAACGTACCATCTGCCGTCGACTGATCGGCATTGCTGTTTGTTGGGCATGAGAAAACCCTGCGGAGACTGCAAGTCCGCTGACCGATCAGGCAGGTGGGTTGAGGCTCTGCCCCGAGAGGGATTGTTCCCGGCGTCGTTGTTGTTGTTAAGCGCACCATCAATCACGCGCATTCCGCATCTTGTTCAATCCAGTTGCGTTTCTTTCTCACGTCACACATTCCTCGGTTGCGGTCAGACCTCGGATGAGCTGGCCATGTTCGGCATAGGCTCGTTCCCCGGAGAAGAAAGCTATTAAGAACTTACCGGACAGGGTTGAGGAACACTTCAAACATACATTAGCATCTCCCACGAGATGTGCGGGGTGACCCGTCTCACTGTCAATCACGCTAAAGTAGGATAAGCGGCGGCGGACATGGTTCATCCCGGTCTTACCTTTACGGGGCAAGTGGAAAAGACTAGTAGGTAGTCCCCCGTCCCCCACTTATCCCACCTGTGACTGCCAAGGTACCTTAATACCTTACCTACCTTATGCTTGCATAATTGCATTATTCCTTGACTGCGGCATTTCTAATCATTGGTTGACTGTGGTACTTTAGTCGTAAAGGAGGTTCTCTTCATCTTACTCTACCTAGAGAATCAAGCGGACCTTCCATTAGCCTCTTGGTATCATACCTTCGCTCCCGAATTATAACACCTCACTAGAGAGTAAGGTACCTTAGCATCCCCGCCCTGAATCGAGGCACCTGCATTTGTAGTATGCAGGCAGGGTTCCCCAGGCAAAACGTTTCCTTACATGGTCTCATGCCAGAAGCCCGAGTGTCTGCCAAGTGCAAGGTTGTGCTTCCCCCGGTCTGCCCGGAGTCATGATCTGATCACTGTGGCTGGTGAGATCCCACCAAACATTGCAACCCACGTATCGACATATCAACCAAAAGGTAGAGAGAGTCGGTTTGGTCCGCCGTTGCGAGCCGGTTCCTTGTCTGTTCTCCAAAGACCGCCAGGGGTCAGGCCAGCGTCAACTGACGAATGAAAACATCTGATCCGCACATCATCCGATGACAGTTCACATCTCCGAAGGTAAGATTCGTCCTACCGGTTTCCCAGAGGAGAAGACGTGTGAGCCCTGCACACTGGCGGTCCAGCGTTGACCCCACTCATCTCTCTCTGCCATGTCTATAAAGGACTGGGCCTTTGCCCCCGGAATTGGGAAGTGCCACCGCCAAAAGCTATCACGGTCTTGCCAAGATGAAACTCCTAACGGCTGCCGCACTGCTCGCCTCTATCCTCGACCTCTCCAGTGCCGTGTCAACCTTCACCCCGGCGCGACCCCCGGCTATCCCTCTAGCGGTCCGATCGCCATATTTGAGCACATGGCTTGACTGCGGCAGCGATGGAGGGAACGGAGGTTATTTGGCCGGTCAATGGCCGCAGTTTTGGGCGTACGTGTCAACTCCTGGAGGGCTGGCGCGCTTGGCTGACGGCTACGATAGGAATCAGATCACGGCATGGGCCGGTATGGTTCGTGTGGATGGCCACATTTACACCTGGATGGGATCGCCGGGTCCAGATGCAGTCACCCAGACGGCGTTCGAATATACGTCAACCCGAAGCATGTTCACGATGACGGTGGGCGGCATGGTCAGCATGAACATAACCTTCCTTTCGCCAGTGACGCCAAACGATATGAAGAGGCAATCGTTGCCGTTTTCCTACCTCGACGTCGAGGTGGCGTCCATGGACGGTGCTGGGCATAACGTCCAGGTCTACGCTGATATTTCTGCTGGTTAGTAGCTCAAGCGATCCAATCTCGATGCGTAGCAGCGGTGGATAACGTGTACGTAGAATGGATTTCCGGAGACCGAAACGCTATCGCGCAATGGGACTATGGTGTTGCCCCAGACGCAACCAGCAGCTCGACGCCTACAACGATGTCGACGATGGCGTCTACAGATGCTACCGACAAGAAGTCGGAAACCAAGACCAAGGATCCCAAGTCGACGAGCTCCGGCTCTACACCACTTCCCACCGCCGTAAAAGGCGGCACTGCTTACCACCGAGTGTACAGGCAGACTCAGTTGGCCTTTTCTGAGACTGCCGATCAGACCGACTACGGCTACTATTACTGGGCGACAAAGAACGTGGCCAATCTCACTTACCAATCCGGTGCAGACACCTCGGTTCGAACCAACTTTGCCACCAACGGAAAGCTTCCCGACACCCAGGACACCAACTACCGGGCCATTCAAAATGCCTACCCTGTGTTCGGTCTTGCGGTCGACCTTGGTTCTGTTGGGACAACGGCGGTCAGCACCCTGTTCGTCATTGGTCTCGCTCAACAGCAAGCGATCCAGTTTGACGGTGCAAACGGAATCGTGTCCCTGCCGTCTCTGTGGACCAGCTATTACTCCACCGACCTCGCTGCTTTGTCTTTCTTCTACAACGACTATGCCACGTCCGAGTCGAATTTTGACAGCCAACTCAAGACTGACGCTGTCGCCGCTGGAGGCCAGGACTACCTCACGATCACATCCCTTGCGGCTCGTCACGCTTTTGCTGCTACCCAGCTCGTTGGAACTCCTACCAAGACATATATATTCCTCAAGGAAATCAGTTCGGACGGAAACACCCAGACTGTCGATATCATCTTCCCCTTCCACCCCATTCTCCTCTACGGCAACCCAGGGCTCTTGAAACTCCTTCTCGACCCCCTTTTCGAGAACCAGGAGGCCGGCCAATACCCGCACCAGTACTCAATGCACGATCTCGGCAGCCACTACCCCAACGCCACCGGTCACCCCCTCGGAAACGACGAACAACAGCCCCTCGAGGAATGCGGCAACATGCTCATCATGACCCTAGCCTACGCCCAGCGCAAGCAAGATACCGCGTATTTAACCCAGCACTACAAGATCCTCCAGCAATGGACTCAATACCTGATCCAAGAAGCCCTCTACCCGGCCAACCAAATCTCCACCGACGACTTCGCTGGCTCCCTCGCCAACCAAACCGACCTGGCCCTCAAAGGCATGATTGGCATCGAAGCCATGGCCGTCATCGCCAACCTCACCGGCAACGCCGCCGACGGCGCCAACTACACCGCCATCGCCCACAGCTACATCACCCAGTGGCAAGACCTCGGCGTCGCGCACAACGCCAACCCGCCACACACGACCCTCAACTACGGCGCCAACGACACCTTCGGCCTCCTGTACAACCTGTACTCGGACCGCGAGCTCGGCCTCAACCTCGTCCCGCAGTCCATCTACGACATGCAATCGGCCTTTTACCCCACCGTCAGCAACAAGTACGGCGTCCCGCTCGACACGCGCCATAGCTACACCAAGGACGACTGGCAGATGTTCGCCGCGGCGGTCGCGTCCAAGAGCACGCAGGCGCAGGCGATTAGCAAACTCGCGGCGTTTATCAATGAAACGCCGATTAACCGGGCGTTTCCGGATCTGTATGATACGGTCACGGGGGATAATAATGGGATTCCGCAGTTTGTGGCGAGGCCGGCGCAGGGCGGGACGTTTGCGTTGTTGGCGCTGCCGAAGTAGTGGGGGGTGAGTGAGGAGGACGAGCGTCTATCGAACCATTACACGAGCAAAGACTTGGTTTTGGAAACGGAGGGGGGTTTTGACGGTGTGCAAAAACAGTAAATAAACCGATAACCTAATTTTCTTGTCCATATCTATTATCTACCTATTACCATATCCACCATACCAACCACTCACATTCTCACTATCACCTCTCACCATCACCATCACCACCATCACCACCATCACCACCATCACCACCACCACCCCAACCCAAACCCACCCTACCCACCATCTCACTCCCCAAAAAACCCCTCCCCACACCCCACCCACCATTCTCACTCCCCACTCCCCCCATCTCCATCCCCAAACCCCCCCCCCCCACAAACCCCCCAAGTCCAAGTCCAACCCCACCTCCCACCATCTCACTCCCCAAGTCCAAGTCCAATCCCAAGTCCAACACACAAGTCCAACACACAAGTCCAACACACAAATACAAATACAAATACAACAACCCCCAAATAAAAATAAAAAATCGACACACGGGCACATTCGCAATAGGGGGGGGGGGGGGGATACAGTACAGTACAGTACAATGCATAAAATCTTTATATTGTCGTCGTCGCTGTGGATTTTATTTTATTTTATTTTATCTTATATTTGCTTCTTTTGAGTTGGGTTGGGTTGTTTTGGGTTGGGTTGATATGTGCCCCTAAGGATAGATATATAGAGATAGATATAAATACAGCCGTGAATGTCCCGAATAGAAAAATGTTACTCAACGCCAACCGTGCGGATATATTGTACATAAAACGAACCCCCCCTTTTTCAAAAAATAAAAATAAAAATAAATAACTTCCCGCATCGCAGAACGATCAAATGGAAAAAGGGGGCATTCTTTTCGAGGCCGAGCCTTGCCTTACCTTTGCGATTGCTCAGTCTCCGCTAGCTGGTGCTGGGAATCTCCAAGATCTTTTTGGAAACAGACGAGTCCGATTTTTGTTCGCGCGGGTGACGGAGACTTGAAAGGGTTGAGTTGATGTATTCGTCTATGTAAAAAAGAAAAGAAAAAGGGGGGTTTTCTAATGACATGTTTCCACGTGCCCCCGGCTATGCATATACTTTCCGCTTCATCGAAACTGTTCTGTCCCTCAAACCCTACCACTCCCGAAGCCTTTCCCCCGGGCTCAACCACCCCCGAAATTCCTCCACACACACCCACACCCGCCACCGCCGCCATCGATTCCCCCGGGACCACCATCCGCGCGACTGACATTCACGTTCCCAAAAGGCCCGAGCGCCGGATTCACCAGCCCGCCGCCAAACGCGCGGTCCTCGAGCTGCACCTTCTTCTGCTCTAGAAGAATGTGTTCGCGCTGATCGAGGCCGTAGCAGTAGATGAGTTTTTTGGTGATGTCGCCGCCGTGGCGGTCGAGGGTGATGGTTACGGGATAGGGGAAAGAGCCAGGACGGCGGAAATCGTTGGCGGAGGAGGAGTTGAGGTTTTGCGGGTTGTTTTGGTTGGGAGGGGGTGTGCTGCTGTTGGTGGAGTTTGAACTTTGGAGGAGGGACGCCGCGGTTCCCTTGTTGGTCCAGATTTGGACTAGGAAGCGGGTTTGAGCCCAGGTGCAGCGGACTGTCGCTGCGTTCTCGTTTGCTCCTCCGTTCTTATCGTCTGGAACTTCGCCAATGGGGGAAGAAGCGTTGACGAGGGCGGTGGATTTGAGGAAGATGGAACGGTCGAAGTAGGTATAGAAACCGTAATGTTCGGTGGGTAGACCGCGGTTGTAGAGGCGGAGAGGTTGGGCCGAGGGCAAGGGGAGAAGATTGGCAGCTGCGGCGGTACCATCAAGGTTGATATCTGGAGGTGGGATTGCCTTTGTGAGGTCGGGGAAGGGATCGGTGAGGTTCTGAAGGTCCGCGAGCTTGCGCTTGGATAATTGAGAAGATGAGAGCTTGGAGGGGTCTTCGAAGCTCATATAAAATGGTGTGTATTCGCCGTCGAAAGGGGCAGTGTTGTTGTCAGTGGTGTTTCCAAGGAAGACTTGGTCTTCTTGGTTTGGCGGTGATGGCGAGGCAATGTAGACACTATTGGTGAGAGAGTCTCGTGCGCGGAGCAGCCGATTCCGGATGAAACTACCTGCTGAGACTGGGTTTAGAGAGCCATCCTCCGATCTCCTATTTACACTCGTAGCATTGAGAGCGGTGCCATTCGGAGAAGTCCCATTGCGGAATCTGATTTCGAGCCGGAAATTCGGTTGATTCGGGGCGTTGGGGGCGATGGACGGCTGTTGCTCCTTTGGCAAAGAACAGTCCCATATCGTCGATGGTTGGACGCACCCAGAGTTCTCTGATATAATATCAGGCTGTACAATCGTGGAAATGCCTGTTGGGATAGGTGGATATCCAGTAATGTTCAGCCACTGTGATTGAACAGGCATTGTATCCCCTTTGCGGGTCAAGAACACAGCAAGTAAGACTACCAGTAATATTAGAGCAGTCAAGCCAGCTGCAATTCCAGCGCGAATCCATTTCTGCTTTTTCGTCCTCGGTTTGACCTTGAAGCACATCCGACATTTTGAAGATTTCTTTTCTTTGGTATATCGAGGTGGATGATCATTTTTCTTTTTCGAGTCAGGACTCTTCTTGTCTTCAAGTTCTGCTCTTGGCGGTGGATCAAATCTTGGCTGAGGTACGAAGTCTGCCAGAGTGGTTTGTTCACGATGTCTCCATAAAGCAGGGTCTCCGTGGTAGTGATTTACTATGTACGTCGTCTGCGTTGGCGGAGGGTCATCAATTTCTCGAGATATCTCAGCCAAGGGGATCGCATTCTCAGGACGAGCTGCTGAATGTGCAACTGGTGGCATAGGTTCTGGAGAAAGGGGTTGCTCAAAAGCTGGTCGAGGATATTCCGGAGGCATTACAGCAACTACTCGTTTGGCAGGCTGGTCTGCTTTTGGCGGAGCGGGCATTACTTCTGTTGAAGTAGCTTTTGCTGGTTGCAGACTCTCCTCTATCTCCTTGGCGCCCACAGGATCTACCTTGGCCTCAAATGGTTGAGAAGCGGGTACTATTGCGCCACCTCGAACAACTGGGGCCTGGTGAGCTTCTTGGACTTCAGGAGTAGTGTCAAGTTCCTCGATTTCTGTGGTTTCACTCATCGGACGAGCAGGCTTAGCTTTAGAGGTAAAGGCTTCCTTGAAAGCCGCCGAAAAGCGGTTGGCTGGTTCCTGTTGGAAGGTTTTGGCCTTGGGCAGGTTTTGATCTCCGGTCTCGTCCGCAGCCCGAGTAGCGTTAGGTTCTATGGTCACATCCTCGCTATGACCAGATGTATTCGCAAGATCCTCAAGAGCTCTAATCTGTCTTGGCAGACATGAGTGATTCTGACAGTCAAAGTAGGGAGTTGGACTGTTCTGATCATGCCAGCACGCCTGGAAATACTCTGCCGCTTCTCCAAAACCCTCGAATGGCTTAGGAGGGCTATAGCTCTCTGTGCTCATAGCTTCTCTTGGATGCTCGTCAAGACCTCGATCAAAGACAAGGCCACTTTTTCCACGCTCTGCTTCGAACCGACTCATTTCTGTCCAGAAACTTGTGTGTCCACTCTTGGGTTCTTCGAATTCGGGTGATCCTTGTGTAAAGCCAGGACTCATTTCCTTGACACGTTGTTTGCGGGCCATGTCCGCTCCAGGACTTGGAGTTGGCAAACCGGGAGCCGATCCAGAGGGACTCCTTAACATCATGGTGTTGGAACGTGTAAGAAATGGAGAAACGATGTAATTCCACCAGCCTTGTGAGCGATGCCGCGTCGCTAAGCTGTCTTGACTAGATCGAGTCAATACTTGCAGTTGAGATTCTCCAGAGAAAGGCCTCCCTCTCGAAGCTGTTGGTGGGCTCTCGTCTTCGTCAAATACAGTACAGGACGAGACAACTCTTGACCGCGAAGTCTGCTGACCACCAGGAGGATCCGAGTTATCACGCTGCGCCTGATAAATAGAGGGGTATGCGGGCACAGGCGGTATATCCGACAACTGGGTCACGCCTCGGCTACGTTGAACTGCTTGCGAATAGACGCTCGAAGCTGGCCTCCTATGGTATGCCATGACTTGCTCGTTTGAGCTTGCAGACCACGGCGCTTCATCCTTGGCAGGGGTCACGACGATCGTAGGCGTTACTGGTGGGCCATCGTTCGTTGCGTACTGCCAAGTAGTGAGGCCATGAGGCTGAACTGAATCTCCATCTGGACTTATCACATGGTCTGCAAATTTGCTCGAGGGTATGGATATTCCGATCATGATTGCCCTATCTGATGGGGAGATGTTGCTCCATTTGCTAGAAGCTCGTTTTAGATTGTTCACCGTGCCCTTGGTGTGTGGGCTAACGGCTACAGGCTTTCCATACCGTTCAAGTCCAAGCCCTAGAGCTGCATCACCATTTATTCCCACCAGGTCTTTCGGTAACCCAGCCCGGGAACCTTGCTTTGAGGTCTGATTGATGCTGGTTTCCATTGCGCCCATTTTGATTATGTCTCTGTTCCCAACCTTCTCATCCTTGGTATCTGATAGAGAGACAAATTCCGGCTGAAGGTATTTGGTATCTGGCCCGAATTCACTCTTTGGGTTTCTACCTACGTCGAGGGCATTCTTAGCAAGAATGGGAGGCTTCGAGAAGTTGGTGACCACGTTCAACCCGGGCCAGCGGGATTTGTTTTGGCCTTTCTCTTTATTTCGTCCCCATTCTCCCTTTGTGGGTTTCTGTATGGAGAATTTTCGAGTCCGAGGGGAAGTGTTCCCCTGACCGACTGCCCTTCTCGAATTCATTCCTTGAGGTTGGAATGAGTTGTATGGGGAGTTTGGCGAGGTTGGCGAGAGTATCTCTTCGCCCATTGGCGATGAGAAGGGCATCCGAGGGATAGAGGGCGGTATGAGATTTACGTGGGAGAATATATCCTTGGAAGGCGTGTATGATGTAGTCATCTCCGTGATAGTGTTCGTGATGTTGCAAAGCTCAAGACTGAGGGGGAAGTGTCAGCAGTTGAGGGATGCGATGCTTGAGATGTAGGACTTACATAGGCGAAAGTAATATACATTAGAGCACCAGGGTAAGACAAAAGGGTATCGACATAAGTGAAGGTTTATTGATGAGACAATTATATCTACTGTGGATTCGAAAAGAGATAGCTCCTATTATCGAAATAACAGGTTATTGTCAACAACAATAGCAAGTCAAAGAACATCTGTCAGGAGTCAACAAGATCGATCAAAGTCGTCGCATCAGGTAGATGCAACAAAAGAAAATATCGACAGCTCGAGCTTGAGAAAAGGTTAACACAGATGATCCGCCCAGTAAGATGAGTTGAGAGTGAGATGTTTTGGAGCTCTTTGTCTACGAGGTAGGGAGAACATGACTCAAATACGCAGATACCAAATTAGCATACGCTCGTCATTAGCATAGAGACCCGAGGTCTGCGGAGTCGTCATGGTACGCATATCTTCTCGACTCGACCTGCTGCGTAGGCGGTGACAGCAGGCGCCACGTCTTTCCGAACTGCCCAAAGCCCAAGCTCATTGGCTTTCCCTTTTAGGCTTCCGACATAAGTTGTATGGACATAAAGCTAGGATTCATAGGCGCTGCGGTGTTTTGAATGCGAATAATCTGACTGGTGAAAGTGGACGAGGTTGAAAGATAGCCGTGTGGATTGGGCCAATCAGATAGGTCAAAACTGACCACGTCTAAAAACGCGCTATCATGTGACTCATGGCGCTTATGTCTAACAAATCAACCCTGTACCTAATTCTTAACTATGTACTCGTACTTCACACCTTCCGATAGATCCTTGAAGGTTTCAAGGCATATAAGATGTGAGTCATTCCCTCGGGAGCAAGGAGGGTGTCATCGAGAATGGCGTTCAACTACGCTATTATCTCGAAATCGACCCTACCATGCAAGCAAACCTAAAGGGCATATCAATACATATAACAAAGACCAGCTACGGTCCAGGTATCCGGCAGCAATATAATCGAACACGGAGAAGTTCATCCAAAAGCACCAACATGACTATTCGCCCAAGTTCTTCTAAAACACCCATCATCCCAGAACTCAAATGCACCAGCGTCGGGGGAGACTTCGAAAGCAAAAAATACCTGTCCAGGACGGATCTGATTATTTTTCATCGAAGTGATGACTTGACATCAGGCTCGTGGGCCCCTCGACAATCTTCCATCATGAATCGTCTCCTCCCCGGTTCCTTTTTTGTTTTTGGAATGCTTCTTTCATGGCCTTCACTCTTTCACTTAAGCCGTCCTTGAACTTTTCCCACAGCGTCCGGTTCAACTTGTTGCTTAATTCCCGGTAATTGTACATCTCTCCCCAGCAGTCTCTTCCCCACTCACAACCCGCCATGTTGACCACGAAATCCCTGTCATCTTCCCGATAATGTATCCTTGGATCTTCCCCCTTTTCGTCACACGCTCCCGGTGGGAAACTGTTAATCTTCCTTTGAGGAATGAACGCCGTGTGCGGCCTGATCCAGGGTTGATTAATATACAGGTGCTCAAGAGCATCTTGTTCCTTATGTTCCCACTCCATGTGTTTCTGCTCGTAGCCTACAGGATCCCACCATATGTCAAGGAGGCGGTCTGTCCACGCACTACGCCGAATGAAAAAGGAGCCAAGGTTGAAGCCAGCGCAGTCCTGAGGAATAACGAGGTCGATCGAGCCGACTTTGCCGTCGCCATAAGCTGAGCGAGATACAGGGTCAAGAGTTTCGGAGTCGAAGGGATGCGATACGTTCAAGGGGTTGTAAATGTTGATGTCACGGTAGGTGTTGCCTTGGAGGTCGTTGAAGATATGAGATTGTAGTGAATACGAAGGTTCCATAACAAAGGTATTGAGGTCCATCCACCAGAACCTATGAAACAAGTGTTAGTGAATTTGGTCATGATGTGTTCCCATAGCCTGCATTACCATTCTGCTTCTGGATACTTTCGCATGCAATTCCGGATGGTATCCACCTTTTCCCAACTTTCTCGCCACTCATGGGCATATCGCTTTTTTGTGCTCATGTCCACAATCTCCAAGTCATATCCCCACTTCTTCGTGTACTTCTTCTTGTTCTTTACACTATCTCTTTCAATAGCCCATTCTCGTGGGCCCTTCCATTCCATGACCCCTCCTCCCTGATTGGCTGCCAATATGACCACAAATTTATTTCCTCCTCCTAATAAAGAAGCTCTTCGATACGCTCGATGCACGGCTGTTTGAAGTTCAGTTCATGTAAGAGCCAGTTGAGATGCGTGACCCACGAGTAACATAGAATAACATGACGGCCAATATAAACCCGAACATGATCAATAACCGTAATCTCATACGCCATAATATTCGTCCAAGATGCGTCGCTAATCGACCAGTCCGACTTCCGCTGTTGGGTAGCCATCGCCGCCCTCTCCCAAGCTTCTCTTTCTCTGCGTAATCCCTCCGCGTCCCTATATGGAAGCTTGGTAGGCTTCTTGAAATCTGCCTTGCGTGCCTGGAGAAGAAACCATTGTTCCTTGTCGAAAATGAAGGATATCCGTTAACTTCTTCACTCTTTGCTTTCGCGGTAGCCCAAGTCACATTGCTGTTGCTTGCTGCCCCATTCATCTGTAAATCTCCATAGCCCCTTCTTGGACTGGAAGTCCTACTGATATTGTCGAACGGTGTTGTGAGTCCTGGACTTGACCACCCTCCGCCTCTATTAGGCGAGGGTGATCGTGATAAGGACATAGGATTGGAAGGTGTGCCCGGTATTGCCGATAATGTTTGAAAGAAGCCGTCCGCCGGGAGCCCCGACGAGGCTCCTGGACTGGTCTGCGCCGTGTAAGATTCTGATGGATTAGTCGATGGTATGGCCTTGACCGCAGACGATGAGCGTCGGCGCCGTTGTCCCGTCGTAACTTGGACGGGGTATGAAGACGCCAGGTTGCGGATGCTGCAACTTTATCTGTAGACGGTGGACCCCAACCTCTAATCTCGACTGTTTTCGTATTTCGGGCCTAAACGTTGAATCCGATAGAGTGAAGGAATCAGGGTTAGACTGTTGGTGGAACAAAGACTTGCGAGTTAATTAGGAGTCGTGTGCGAAGAATTAATCGAACAAAATACGATCTCTACTTTATCTTTACGCAGCTTAAGTTACAGCGCCAGGTGTGATCCTTCCCAACGAAGCTCAACTCTGGAAAGATTGCAGGGGAGACCAAACTTTAGGCCGAGAATTCCCTAAGCCAATCAAATTACGATGGGTTTCATGGATACGATCCCACGTAATGTATCTATCCGTATCTCAGCATCAGATGATCTTGATGTTCTCACTACAACATCCTACACTACAGGACTCTTTCTACGATATCGGAACGGCAGGCTATACAAATTAAGACCTCATTGACCCTGCACTGACGATCAGCATCTCCAACTTTTAGCAGTGTGCAAATTAGAATGCATACAACAGTGCTGATATTGTTAGCGGTACCACACCGAAAGCTGAAAACACACGGTGACCTGGCTTACGTCTTATTCAGTGTATTGGAGTCTTTGCCAGTATTCGCCATGCTTGACCAAAGGCTGTCCTATTGTTCTACTTGTGAGACTGTTCCACGCTTGGTATGACCGCTTCTGCTTGCATGTCACCTCATTGAAACTTCTCTAGATTCTTTATTTCATTCATATCGCTATGTAAATAACATGTTTGCCCAGACTATTCCATGTGAATGTAAGCTTACCAATATTTGGGGTTGTACATGGAAAGCGAGGGGATGCTCTGCCAAGGGAGTATCTGCATCTAGCAAAGCACGCTTCCGATACACCTTTCTATGCGCCTTGAAACCATGCTAAAGTCACCGAAACGGGGTATGCCGGTATTTTCACTGGGCGCCGTCGAACGCCGTAAGGAAAGACCATATGAGTATGCCTGGTGAACCTGGAAGCAATTTTGCCCAAGTGCAATGTTTAATCGATACTCCTTTGAACAGAACGACGTAGTCGGCGATTGTACTCTTTCTTATCCTCTATAGATCCCCAGTATAGCTTCGAAGCTTCAGGATTGACGAGAGTGCGGGGATCATATGGTGGCTCTGTGTCTTCGAGGGCCTCTATTATCGCTTCGATGTGAGACTTGATGTCGTCGGGCCTCCTTGGAAAGTAACAAAGCACGCCACGAGTAGATATGCGGTGATGAAACATTGCTGTTTCAAAAACAACCCGTGGCTGTTCATCTGGGAAGCGCGGACTAATTGACATCCTGATCTTGAACATGCCACCGTCAAGGTGTGTCATAGGTCGACCGAAGTACGTAAGTTGCCAAACAAAAGGGTTCTTATTCTCCAGATCAATATCCAGGGTGACCATGTCGTTCTTTCTGTAACTCTCGGCGATGCGCTCAAATTGCCGGACAAACCCTTCGGCAAGGCTTGTCTCCTTACGCACTTGCACCAATCCCTCGTTTGCCCAGTGCTCGGTTTCCCTTTGTAGGATGCTCAGGATTAGAGTCAGTCTTCGATTCAGCTCAGGGTAATTAAATTTCCCAGACATGCTATTACCACCACCCTCGAAAGGCATAGTTTTGAAGCCTTCGTTCACCTTAACCTTGGGTTGAGCCTTCTCTATTGAAAGGAGGTACGAATCGTAGTACCACAGGAAGCGCCGTTTGCAGAGATCTTTAAACGGTTCGAAAAGCGGCTGAGTCTGGTCTAGATCCTCGTCGTACTCTGTGCGGAAAGGGGTTTCCAATGGCGGGAGATCGTCAACGCTGCCATCTGAATGAATACCGAGAAAATCTTCTAGGCGCTGAATAACGGCAATTCTTAGTGTTTCGTGTCTGATCTAGGAAGTGTCAGGATTCCGGAACACCGGACCAGACTGAAGGAGATTCACCTTCGCAATGTAATGAGCTATGTTCGCCGTATGCTCACCTGCTGAATTGGTTTCGAAGCCAGGTTCATTCTCAAATGGATTTGAGGACATCAGGCTTTGGATTGAGATTAAGATTGATTCGAGGCCTTGAGCAGAGGACCACTCTTCGCTAGGGTCTCCTCTCCAGGTCCTAATACTTTAATTATAACGGCTCATTGGACGCCTTGCGTAAATAAACGTACCCAAGAATCGACCTGTAAAACGTATGAGTCCTTTCCAAAGTGACCAGTTGCATAAAGGTAACTCACAAGCAAACTTTACCCGCAGCGTAAATGTTGGGATTGAATCGGCACCGTCCCCCGTTGGTAGTCCTAGCCTTTACATCGGGCGGTATACCGGGGTAGTCTAGCAGTTGTCAGTTGAGCAAGTGCAGATAGAACAGCACCGGCCATGGTCACCCCTAGGGAATTTGATATCAAACTAGGTGGTCACCAATCAGCTCTGGTGCATGACGAAAGTCGAAGTTTTGCAGCATACATCAAAGAAACCGAACTCATAAGGCGTGTCTGGTGGACCAACTATCATAGCCTTCACATTTCGAACGTCGACGTCACGACAGGCCACCGCGATTGCTGGAATGAGAGTCAGATTAGTGGTGCAATGAGGAACCTTGGTTTGTTAATATACATAGGTCTGTGTTCTTCTGGATTTGCGCGATCTCCTGGAATGTGTCAGTCATTGACAGCGTTACAATTCAATCGACCCACTCCAGTAATGCGAAGAATTGCTTGATTCGACATTGACTTGGCTGAATTGGTAGAGGCTGAAGGAGAAAGAGTTATGGAGGCGGAGCAACTTGGTGTCAATAGAGAAAGTTAGGCCGGCTACACGACTCAGCAATTCTTTTCATTAAGGCATTGAGTATGATCGGATTCATGCAATGATGAAAACGCATGGGTGTGTGCGTACCGTAAAGAGGTACTGAGCCTTGTGAACAAAGAAACAGCCGTTGACACGTTATGGTATCGAATTCGCAAGTGACACCTAAGACTTCGTTACCCTCGTGTAAGGTATTTTTTTTACCTTATCCGTACGGAGTATGTAGTACAGACATCAATACCACCTCGAATTGCTGTTGTTCGATTTACGAATCCCACCTACGTGTCTGATAATCACCCATACCTCCACCCAGAAGATGCTTTGCTCATTCGCTTGTACGATATTAGTTTCTGGGATAACGACTCTTGTTGAGTTTGTCCATGACAGACAAAAGACAGAGCGTTGGTTGTAGGGCCAGCGCAAAGGCAAAGCCTTATTCTACATGGCTTGCATGCACATAGTAATATCATAAACCTTTGATGCTCGTTTCGCAAGCACAGTAATGCACCAACATAGGTAGTAAAACATAAATGGAGTTTCCATGGAGGCTCTACTCTAAACCGGTCCCCACAGCCGAATTCATTGGATCACAACCCCGGTTCCTTGATCAATACAATAATAAATTAATTCCTGTAAATGGTATTCAATGTGACAGCTTTACTACCACACTACGTACTTGTGACAGCTCACTGCTTGCTGCATTTCTCGAACTTCTGCCTACCTTAATCCTACGTCGAATCTCGCCACATTCGAAACTCGCGCCGCCGTGTCAAGCTTCGTATTCCCACCTACGGATAGCCGACATTCCATCCAGAGGCGCAAGCGTCACTTGTACGCCAACATCAACAAACCCATACGTCAACAAGATCTCCTATCCTTGCGCAGAACCTTGCTTCCCAACGACTATCATCGTTACTGTCTTAGAGCTCAAGCGGCATATTCCTCAACCACCAAACCTCATCTCGACGAAGCCAAGTCGGCGAACTCGCTTTGACTAAAATCAGGGAGGCACAGCCCAGACAGACGACTCTGGAGCAAGGAACCTTTAGGTGTAGGTCTTACGTTGACAAACTGCTGGCGCATCTCTAATCATCTACGACCCGAAGAACCATCCTGGGGGGTTTGGATACGACTTTGAGCGCAGACTTATGCGGTACTTGGATAGGTAGCTCGTAACAGACTTTGGATACTACGGCTTGAATAGCACGAATCGGATTTGCATTGGGCGATTGGCTCGCGATGAGCCCGCAATCAGAGGGAAGGCCGTCGACGGACAGACGGGTTGGCGATGGGGCTTATGGTACTCGTGGAGTTCCACGGCAGCAACACTATGAATCGGTAAACCAGCAGATTGGGGCGAATGGCTACATAGCTTCCGATTTACCTCAGCAACGTTTTGTGGGTCCGACCGCAGGAGACGATCAGAATACCAACGGAATCTTGCCCTTGTCACCTGTAGATGGGCGAGAAGGCAGAGACAGGCAGTGGGACAACACCTTCACCTTACCTGTCCGAGAAAGGGAGCAAATAAATGGACATTCATCTCAAACAACTGGACATTCAGGATCACAATTGTCGACTGGGACTATGAGGGTTTGCCAGAAGTGCGGTGAGCTCCTTACTGGGCAGTTCGTCAGGGCTCTCGATGGAACATTCCACCTGCAATGTTTCAAGTGTAGGGTAAGCGCACTCGTCCCTCTCAACTCAAGTGTCAGGACTAATACTGGCATTGCAGGACTGTTCAGAAATTGTAGCTTCGAAATTCTTCCCCGTGGACAACGAAGACGGCAATGGGCAATACCCTCTTTGTGAGACCGACTATTTCCGGCGACTGGACTTACTATGTTATCAATGTGGAAGTGCTCTTCGGGGGTCTTATATTACCGCGGTAGACCGAAAGTACCACATTGAACATTTCACCTGCTCGGTTTGCCCGACCGTCTTCGGTGCTCAGGACAGCTACTATGAGCATGAGGGTAGCATTTACTGTCATTATCATTACTCAACGGAGTTTGCGCAGCGATGCAACGGTTGTCGAACGGCTATCTTGAAACAGTTCGTAGAGATTTTTAGGAATGGACAAACCCAACATTGGCATCCAGAGTGCTACATGATACATAAGTTCTGGAATGTTCGTTTAGGACCACCTGGATCGGGCCAGGACGAGAAATTACTGCCCAAAGAGGATGCCACCGAAGAGAAGCGTAATAGGGTGCGTGAGGAAGAAGAGCATATGGAAGAGAAAGTCTACCGTATCTGGAGCACCCTCTCCGGTTTTGAGGAATCGTCTGCGGCGTGCATTTCCAATATGCTACTTCACGTCAGTCAAGGTGCCTATGTCAAGGGCGTCCTAGTTGCGAAGCAGTTCATCTGGCATGTGGATATCCTGTTTAGTGCCACCGACCGACTCGATTGCCTCATGGCCTCGGACGGTATGAAAGGTATGAGAGCCCCCAATGCGCAAAGTTGAACTCATTCAGCTACTAAGCCGAGGCCAGGTCTTGTGTATGGAAGAGAAGCAAAGCTGCTATGTAAGAAGATTGTGTCTTTCTTCTCATTGCTCTCAAAAAACCAGGAGACTGGAGTCAAGAAACTAGGGGTCACGCAGGAGTTATTGTCGCTTGTCACAAGTCTCGCACATTATCTCAAACTCCTGATTCGCATTAGTTTGCAAGGCGCTCTCAAATTAGAGCGTGAGCAGCGGAATTTTGAAGGCTTGAACCGCTTCTTGGAGGAGCTGGGGGATTTAGAGTCCGTCAAAGAGGCTGATAAGTCACTGGACCTCACTGCTGGTGTCTCAGGGCTAGCCGATCAGGCTTCGGATCTATGCTACAAATGCAAGTCGCCAATCGAGGAAGAGTGTGTGAAACTGGGACAGTATAGATGGCACACAAAGCATCTCTCTTGCGATCATTGCGAAATTGGCCTGGGTGAAGACCTCGGCAATGCCTTGTGGAGTGAGCGTGAACGGCGGGCGGTATGCCGGCGTTGTGTCGAGGATCGAGGCCAGGCGCCTGATGCTACAGAAGGGGCTAAGCAAATCACCAAATTGCAACAGTATGTGTATCTACTTCGAGTAGCCCTCGCCAGGCTTCTTTCGGTCTTACGAGCTGGGGGTACTCTCCCTCATACCTCAGGTAGGTCCTCAGATATCCTGTCAGACCGGCATAATTTAATAGTGTCCATAGATGACCCAAGTCTGCAGACGTACGATTCAAACGAAGGTCATCGGGTAACAGCTGAGGGCCAATTAGTACCCCCTCTTCTCAGGTCGAGCTCTAGGTCTAAATCATATGCTGGAACTTCTTCAGAGGAGAGGACAGCGTCCTCATACGAACAGACTGTGGGGGAGATGAAAAGACTCCGATCTACTCGAATGGACACGCAAATTTCTATGACATCAAGGAAAGCCCGCACCTCCCGGATTATCGACGGACCCGAAGGCCGTAGCCTTAGACCTGGATCGGCTGGAGCCGATGGCTCAGATCGAAACGACCGCGGGTTCCACATTATAGAAGACCGAGATGCCAACGGTGAAGCCACTACTGATCTCACGTTCGGAAACCAGGACGCACTTACGCTTGATGATATACCACGGATAGTGGCTGCAGAGCAAGCAAAAGAGCAGCGGCCTAATGCTTACAAACACGCGCGAAATCAACTAATCTCTAACGGTACACAACCAAAACTTTACAGCGGGCATCGGCGAGACATCTCTGGGGGAAACAATCTAGAGCTTGCCGCAAGTACCGAAAATGGCCAGCACAGGACGAAGAGGTATTTCTCCGAGCTCTCAGCCCTAGAGTACTTCATTGTTCGACATGTGGCTGTACTTTCCATGGAGCCTTTACTTGAGGGACACTACAATCTCGAGGAGCTGCTTCAACTTATCGAGACAAGAAAACCTACTTTCTGGGGTAAATTCGGCAAGGCTTTCAAGAACGACAGACCAAAGGGCGGGAAGAAGAAAGGCGTGTTTGGTGTTCCTCTGGACGCTCTTGTGGAAAGAGACGGGGTAGAGTGTACGTTTGGAATTGGGCCAGGCGCGTTAAGGGTACCTGGTATTATCGACGACGCCATCTCAGCGATGAGACAGATGGACATGTCCGTCGAGGGTGTGTTCCGCAAGAATGGCAATATCCGAGGACTGAAGGACCTGGCTGACAAGATCGATGCCAAGGAGGTGGAGGTGGATTTGTCTAGGGAAAATCCTGTACAGGTCGCCGCTTTACTGAAGAGATTTCTGAGAGAGCTTCCTGACCCCCTGTTGACCTATAAGCTCTATCGCTTGTTCATCACGTCGCAAAGTATATTCTCATCTGTGCCTCTCTTTCCGTCATACCTATGCTAACCATCTCGTAGAAATCGCCGACGAAGAAAAACGAAGAAGAGTCTTACACCTTACCTGCTGTCTTCTGCCAAAGAGCCACCGCGACTCTCTAGAGATCCTCTTCTCCTTCTTAGTCTGGGCTTCCTCCTTCTCAGCCGTAGACGAAGAGACCGGAAGCAAAATGGACACCCACAACCTTGCAACCGTCATTACCCCCAATATTCTTAAAGAAAAGACCCCTTTAGTCGGCATGGACGAAAGGAGCTTCCTCGCTATTGAAGCCGTGAACTCCCTTATCGAATGCAATGACCAGATGTGCCAAGTAAGTATCACTTCTTCCAACTCTTTCCAACAAACTAAGCTGACCACTGCCACCAGGTCCCCGAAGACCTCCAGTCTATCCTCAACGACTCCACTCTCCACAATAACTCTTCCGACATAACCACAAAAGAAATTCTCAAACGTTACGGCGACATCGGTCGCTCCCCCGCCCACCGCCCCCAAATCACCAATCCTGCAAACGCCCCCGACCAGCCCTCTTCCTCCGCCAACCCCCCCGGTTCCCGCTCTGAAGCCCTCAATGGCGCCGCAAAACCAGTGATTACGCACATTGATACGGACCCTTACCAGTCTCAGAGCTCCGTGCGACCGGTGCAAGGGCCGAGTGCGCCTACGTACCAGAATGGGCAGATAAGTCAGCAAGGGCAATATGGGGGGTTTGGCGAGCAAAGCGCGTATCATAGGCGGCAAGGGAGCAGTGAGAGTCAGGTGAGCCAAGGGGAGAGGGAGAGGAGGCACTATAGGCATTCCGGATGGGGAGGAGGCGGGGGAAGAAACGGTCCTCCGCCAACCGGGGGAGGGCCTATGGGTGTAGGTGCTGGCTGAGCTTACCAAGAATTTAACACGGACGGCGCCGTTTTGATATCCTGGGGTGCATACTGCGTTTAATGGTGTCGGGTAAGGCAGATCTTTGGTTCTCTTCCTGAATGCTGGAGCGCGGTCGGACGGTCTCCTTTAAATGTACGCATGCTCCAATATTGGGTCGGCGTTTACCTTTTCGAATTGAAGCGGCATTGGACAACGGAGTTTTCTAGGGGCCTTGATGATGGTCACCGCAGAGAAAGGCATTGGGGTTTTTCAATTGGATCAGAAGTACCTTGAGTTACCATCTGTTATGAGGCGGGATGTCGGTAAGTCTGGAAATTGGCCTGCACACCCTAATACAAGGTTTGTGATGGATGGAATAAAACTTCGGATCACTCTTCCTGGGAGCAATCAGGGGGAGGAAAGCCAGCAATATCCAACAAAAGACGCGGGTTCTCATGTCACTACACTCTTCCGCCCTTCCGCTTCTCCACGTCTCACCACGGACGCCGCGCAGCAATGCTGAGGGCACCTTCCAACCACCCCCCCCCCAAATCTTCCGCCATTCCGCCTCCTCACGTCTCAGCATAGCGAGCACGATGATTGTTTCGAGACCGTCATCTTCCGCCTTTCCACGTCTGCCACGCGGCCACAGCGCATTGATGGATATGGTTGGGGGTTAGATACCTTATAGTAATGCAATATTCCGGGGTTTCCGATTGGTTATGTATTGGACGTGGTGGGCGTGATTGATGTATCGGATGGCGTGATTCTTGCGAGTGTTTGATTGGGGTGTTTCTGTGATGCGTTCCATGACGTGTGTATTGCAGGGGGTTTGTGAGGAAGGTGTGGTTGTGAGTGGAAGGGGGTATGTAGAAAGGGGAGGCCTTTGCGTCGGGGCCCATGGCTACAGGCATGAGTATGGATAAGCGAAAAGGCCGGTTTGTTGTCCAGAATATCTACAGTCGTGCCCTCTATCGTATTTCCAATTCTTCCTACAATACCATTGCCCAATTATTCCTCCATCCTCCCCGACTCACACCAATTTTCACATTTCCGCCCACGTTTCAAACCTCCAACCATCCCAACCGATAGTCAACTCATCTGCACCACCACCTCCCCCGCACTGTCAATCCACCTCGCCGCAACCCGATTGATCTTCCTATGACTACCCAAAAATAACATACACCACACTTCCCTCACCACCTCCCCCCAACAGTATACTTTCACAGTTTCGCCCTCCCGCATGCACCAGACGCCCCAGCCCGCTCTTCCCTCGTCGAAAAATTTGGTTAGGAAATCCCAGAACTTGTGTTTAATTTCAGGTGAGAAGGCGGTGGTGGAGAGAAGCCAGTGGCCGCGCTCAAGGGGGTCCAAAGCGCGTGTGTGGCTGATAGGTTGAAAGTATACAGCGAGGATTGTGGAGACGTTTGTTAGGGAGAGGGTGAGATGTGAATCGAATGGAGCTATGCCGGTGGGCGGACGAGGAGGATGGAGCTCGAGGGGAAAGCTGGTGGCAGGTGAGGGCGATGAAGCGGGCTGATGGAATGATGTTGAAGCCGAGGCAGAAGACCTGAAAGGCGCAACAACTTCAACCCTCGGATCCAAGATCACCGCTAGTGGTGAGCCGTAAGCCGACGGTGCGGCATTGAACGCAGGCGAAGAATCCAGCCGCCGGCGCTTTGAAGTTGACGAGGATCCGCGATGAGTCGGCGACGGCGAACTGCTGGTGATACCACGTTTGAGGATCCCCTGCGAGGGCTGCGAGTCCGGGACGACGCTCGGTGGAGGCTCCCAGGAATCGGATTGTGTCCGCCGAAGCAAAGAGGTCTCTTGGGAGGTTGTGGAGCTTGTAGGTGCTGTTCTAGGTCTCTCAACCGCGGGCGTGCGCTCGATATGAACTAAAGGCGATTTAGTGGTTTTGGGGCGTGGTAGGAGCGAGATTGGCGTTGTGCCCTGTAGTAAGGGTGGCTTCAAGACTCTTGGGGTTGTGGATGTTGCATCTGCTTCTGGGAACCTCCTCCTCTGGACGACTCGATCTTTCGTCCAAAGGGTTTGCGACACTGTCTGCTCCGGTACTGGACCGAATAAATGTTCTACGACATTAGTAGCTGGTTGAGCTTCAAGTGCTTTCGTCACAGAATCCCTCTCCTTCGGCGTAGTTGCGAGCAAGACATGTCTGGCAACGGCTTCAAATCTCAAGAATCCCAATGCCTCTTTCCGGTACCTGGCATCATCAACTATCCGACCTGGAGCTGAAATGTGAACAAGGATCTCCGGTTGCTGTACCATAGTTAATCGTCATGGCGGAGGAGGACCTTGAGATCAGACAAGATTCCATTTGGCAGAGTAAAGTTAAGGTAATGAGCGGTGTTGAGCTCCCTAAGCTTTTTCTAGATGTATTCACCTAAATACAAGATGTTTTGCTAGGTAAATGGATTTTCGGTGCGTCGTTTTTCCGTACCGATTTAGCCAGGCCCCTCACAGTCACAGCACGTTTTATTCAAGCTCATGGCTTACCAACTCACAATGCACTTATGGCATTGCTTGCGTTCGAGATACCGAGTGAGCTATGTGTCGGTTGCAGTCGCATATGTGTGAGACTAACATTATAGTAAAAAGCAGATTCGAGGCTGCTTTTGAGATGATAATGGTATACTAACGAACCGACACCCTCTTCTCAGCCTGCTCCGGGCTACTATCAGTGTATGAGAAGAGGATAATCAAGTGCCTGACGAAAACAGTCGTACCGCTGGTGAGGTTGCACGCTGTTCATGGGCTAGGTCACTGTAAAGAACCATCTTCAAAGAACGGTGTTTCCCCAGACATAGCATATAAGTATTGCTTTCCCATGTCCAGAATCACAGGCACTTAGATTGCACTTGGCGACAAAGTTCTTTCAACCAATTTGGAACAATCTTCGCAACCTGCAGACGAGTGTTGGTTACGGTCATTGATCGAAGGATCTTAATGCTTGCAGAGGTCGAATCTAAGATGTAGGAGGATGATGTCCTAAAGTAAGGGTGTTGCATTATGAGGGGACAACAGGTCAAAGTTTTCTGTCGTTCGATTTTCTCACCGACTCCCAACTCCACTGGCCCCACTCCCACTGCCCGCGCCCACGAATCCCTTGCCTTCTCCGCCGACTGCTCCCTGCACATCAACACCTCTATCACTCCCCTCTCCACCTGTGCTCCCTTGTTTCAATCTGTCCTGCTCTGCCTTTTTTCTATCCAGCCCTGCCGTCAGACTCTCCTGTTCTCCAAACCCATGCTTGTTGTCTTGCGCGCTGGCAATGTCTCCCTCCCCAGGTGCACGCATTTGTTCACCTTCCAAGTCGCTTACCGGACCGCCAATCTGATTACAGGTTAGGTTCGTATTGGGCAATTCCAATGGTATCCCGCTGGGAGCCAGAATGCAATATAAGGGACCGAGCTCACCTTATCGCCGGCATCCCCACTTGAGTCTCTAGCTCCATAACCCAAGGAGCTTGGCATCCCACCTCCACTATGCGTTGACGGTGCGGGGATATCATTGGGTCTTCGCTCTTCAACGGTAGGGTCGGAGCGTTGTTTAGAGGCGGAGGTAGAATTTGGGAACTGTTTCTCGGAGTCCGTTTGAGAGGTGGGGTTGGAGGGCTGGTCGTACGCGGCGTTAAGCGGGGGTTGGGCGGGGCCTGAGGGGTCCATTGTAGCGGAGCAAAGTGTGGGATGGATGTCCTTGAATTTGGGGGGGCTCACTTTCTGGAAGGGTATTGAGTGCGTAGGTTTGCGACCAATTGTCGAGCTTGCGTCTTGATTGAACTGAGTATAAATACTAGAACGGTGCGACAGGTTACCTTGCAAAATCCATAAAAATGACGACGTTTGAGAGATTTGGATAGGTAGTGAGTTTGTATGCTGTACGTGACGTCACCGTGGCTTCGATTCACGCGGGTAGCGTTGGCGCGTCGCTCCAAGCTCAAAAGGATTTCTCTGGCTTCCAGTCTTTTCTTCGGCTTATTGCATTGTAGGCGTCCATTCGCCAATTTCCAATACGCTGCCATGGATTGGAACTCTATATGCTTCAATAGTGCTACCTTCATAGCAGCAATCGTCTTGCTAGACATAGGCGCTGATAAGTTTGTTGACCATACAGCCCTCCTAGCACGACGTCTCGGTGTATCTGCGACCCTGATTGCGCTGCTGACGGCGGGCGCAGAGTGGGAAGAAGTGAGCAGTCCTGCGTGACTGGTGTTTGCGTACCCGTCTGAGTTCTGATCATGAGATTTCTTAGCTTGCCGTTATCATCGCTTCCCTATCCAAAGGCCGATCTTCATTGGCTCTGGGCAATGCCGTAGGCTCAAGCATATCGAATATTTTAGGAGCCTTCTCTTTAGGACTGCTCTTCCAGACTAGCATACCTACGTTCGATACAAGCTCAAAGATCTATACCTCAATACTTCTGTTTTGCACGTCCGCAATAACAGCTCTAGCTCTTGCGAATCTGCTTGGAAAGGCCGTAGGAGGGATACTAATTGCTAGTTTTGGGATATATCTTGTGTCTATTGGCTGGGGGATTTTCAAAGGAACGTTGACCGCAGCGGAACTTTCCGATTCCGATGACGACGGAAGCGACGACGAGAGCGATGTGTCTTCTACAGATGTTGAAAGCTCCCCTTCTGGACCGCGAGAGCATGACCAACAAGCCACTGAAGCCTCGTCCCTCCTCCCAGACTTGTCAGCGAAAACACATAAGAAACCGCACAACAACCGTCACAGTCTAACCTTTCACATATTCCAAGTGCTTATGGGCTTCTTTGCGCTCTGTATCTCTGGTTACATTCTGTCGGTGTCAGCTTCTGCTCTTGCAGACGCATTGCATCTATCTGGTACGGTAGTAGGTTTGACCATCCTCTCTTTTGCGACGACCTTGCCCGAGAAGTTCGTTGCAGTACTCAGTGGATCAAGAGGTCATGTGGGGATTCTCGTGGCCAATACGGTAGGGAGCAATATATTCCTTCTTACGCTATGCCTAGGCATCATTCTTGTAAGCACTGGTGGAGTATTCGATTCAGATATAAACAAGTTTGAGCTCCTGTACATGTGGGCATCTTCGTTGGTACTTTTCCTCATCGTGTTCTTGGGGTCAAGACGTTGGGCAGGGGTCTTGTTGCTTGTAATGTATCTTGCCTTCCTCGTACTCGAGTTCACTCAATACAGGCGGTAGCAAAGAACGCTTCACCTAACAATGGCTTGTATGGTCTTACTAGCGGCTTTTCCGCATGGCTAGAAGGGGACGACGGATAGAAGGAATGTGCATCTACTCTACTTATTCCGCATCTTCCGCCGTTCTCAATGTGACATAACGTACAATCTCCAAGCCTCGCATTCTTCTCCTTCATCAACCTCCCCCTTCACCTAAGAATCACACACCGCACCCACCCCCCTTAACCCTACTTTCACATCACGCCAACATGTCTTCTCTCCCCCGGTCTCGGCTTCTTTACCCTCTCCACCCTGTACGCTGCAGCGCAGCCGTCTTGTGCGAGGTGCGAGGAAGTGGATAGAACGGATTTCTGCGAGAAAGTGGGAGGGGAAAAGGTGTTGCGATGGTTTGTGGGGCCAGATAGATGGTTGGTTGGATTGGATTGGAGCAGGGATGTTTGGGTGAAGTGATTGTGGGGTTGGGGGGGGTTGAGGTTTTGATTATGGTAAGTAGGTATGAGATTACTTTGGTGCTGCTTTGTGATATGGGTGTGACTAGGGCTGGGGAGGAAGTAGAGAACCCTAGCACGGCTTTCTGAGAGAAATGGATGACGATGGGGGTGGAGGTTTGTATATCTGCGACGAAGTACTTCAGTGCGCCTTTGGGGTTTGAATGATGGGGTGTAGGGAGGTAGCAGATGGTTGTAGTGGGTGCCGCAGTGGTGAGATGGATCGTGCGTATTGTCACCTTGAAATTCGTGAATGGTCAACTATCATCATAGGTTAGCTGTTGACTGTACTTGGGGGAGAGGACTAGGAGGACATACCAGGCCATGCTCTTTGCTCCGTGCGTTGATGGGAGAGTGCTAATGTTTGGATTCCCAAGCCATGATATCGTCGTCTCTTCTTCGGGGAGCCCTTCACGAGACTAACGTCAAGTGCTCTCAACGCGCATCCTTACTACTTCCTCTTTCTAAACAGACCATAAACCATCATCCCCTATCACCCCTCCTTTCCCCTCCCTCGCCTTGCCCTCACACCTTCATCCCCCAGCGTATCCGTAAACGGACTGTACGGGGCAGCAATCACTGCTTCCGGCGCCCTCGCCCCAAGGCTCTCACCGTCTCTCTGCACCTGCCCCTGGCTTGGCCGATTCCTCTGCTCCTCGTGTAGTATATCCAGCGAATCGCCGACAACATGGTATTTAGCCCAGTTGATGGGGGGGCAGCGCACGATATTCTGCGGGCCGGGGATATTTGTGAACTTTGAAGGCTGTTTGTGCTCTTCAGCGTCATCCATATCTTCGTCCTCAGCTTCTACCGCCGCCTGGATATCGAAATCTTGGCCGATAATGAGGGCATCACTAGAAGCGGTCTTGACTTTGCCATCCTTGACCGCTTGAGCAAAGGCCTGAGGGTCAGCGACCGCCTCCTTCTTCATCTGCTCCAGCGCTTTCAAGTCCCTTAGACTCTGCTGTCTCTGGATCTGCAGGATCGAGAGCGCGGAGCGGAGGGCTATGGCGTCGGGGTTATCACTCTCCGAGATTGGAAGGAGTGGAGGTAAGGGTTGTTGGGAGGCATTCGGCGGCGGAGCAGAGGGGTAACCGTTTGAGGGTGCGGAGAGAGCTGCAGTAGAAAGGACGGGGGTTATTGGGGAGTACGGTGGGGCGGTGGGGGAAGGGGGTTTTGTGGGGTTGTTGTTGTTGGAATCGGAAGAGGACGAGAGTTGGGAGTTATCGAAGGTATTAATTGTGAGAGCTGGCATACTGGATTGCTTCTTTTCCGGCCACGGAGCAGATACTGAACAGATTGGATTTTGGTTGTCTTCCATTTGCCCCACCAAGCCTATCTGCGCAGGGAACAAGCCTTCTTTAAGGTTTGGATCGATAGCTACCTAGTATTATCACTAGGCTCAAAGGATGATCCCAGTCCTGAGGTGATGCTTCCAGTTTCCTCCGCAAATCCAGTACCTCAAACTATCAACAGTGGGCAGAGAAAGCTTCGATGTGTGGTCTAGGACAATAGGCATCACCAGACGCTTTTGTTCTTTGCCTTTTGATTGTCACAATCTCTAGAACCTGGCAGGCTGAATGAGTTCCACGTTTGACTCTGTCCTATTGGATGTGTCCAACGTACTGCTGAACTGTCAGATGAACATGTTACAAACCGGCTTGAACCTATAAGGGTATAACGGATGGTGGAAGAGGCAGCAAACATGCCTTTGTGTTCAAAGCCTTATCAGATACATAGATTATCAGTGCTGCTTCAAGCACGGCATCCACCGTAAAGATGAATGTAATACAACAGCTTATGAGACGCCTTGGGAAACACCATCTGCAATACTCAACTACGCTCATGCACGTATTGACTCAGCGGTTGCGTGAGTACACCTTCGACTCGTGTGATTGCAGGGTTCGTTAGCAACACAAGAAACTACTACATATATCAACGAGGCAACAGAACGGCAGATGGTAAGGGCAGAACTGTTCACTACTCGTAATACCGAGACCTGTCGTCTATTGTTCCGCCAGAAAGTTTCAATAGATAATTGCCGATTGTCCCCGAATCCTTCTGTGTTTTATGCGTTATAGGCGGAAATTGCTATGCCTGTGGCGATTGCTAGCCTGGCAAGAGGAGATGTTGGCCAGGTAATGCATGTGTTCTTAGATGTTTATGCTTCTTCTTTGTTCTGATTGTGCTGCATGTGGTATACATTGCAGAGACCAATTCAACGTCTTGCTGGGTCTGGTGGAGACATCATCGGGGGTCAATACTACTGGATCATTTTTTGAGCGTTGAATACCCGAAGCGTCAATCTACCTTATATGTTGTCGTGTATCGGCTTTTCAAGCAAGAGCTGGTTATCGATGTCGATATAGTGTCGGTTGCCCTTAGGTTTCGTTAGCGGTCTCCTAATCCAAAATGTTTCTGCCTTTAAGTATCTTTATAGGCTGTTGTATCTTTCGGCCCCAAGTAAGCATCGCGGAGACTGGCATCTATGAATCTCCAGAAGAAACATCTTGAACTCGGATCCTTTCAATTTACACCCGCATTCAGACAATCTTCATACTTTCACATTAATTTTGCATTCAAAAGACTTCAGGTAGGTAAAAATCAAGCTATCCAGAGCTTTCAGATTGCTAATATCTTACAAAGCATCAAAACTCTATGTTTCCCGTCTCAGTCAGCTCCCTCTCCAACGTTCTGATATTCGCTTCAAAGATATATTTATCGACGCTATGCTTGGAATGCTGCTTTGGAACCCGGTCACAGCGGCTTCTAGTTACTGCATAGTGCAGGAGCTCATCGAAGGAGCCCTCGAAGCTAGACCATATCTCATGAAAGTGCCTTCTGACCCAGGCCTTCAGCACACTGAAACTGAGCTCGATGAGATTGAAGTTTGGTGAGTAGAATGAAAGATGGCGAACCTCACAGCTGTGCAAAGCGATGATTTCTTTGATACAAGAATCGCAGTAAATGCTGTTATTCATCATGATTACACTTTAAAATATTGAAAAGACGTTGCAGTGAAGTAACAGTTCATTTAAAATTGGTTAGCTGGCTGTGCGCTGGCCACAGTACTGAAACACCTAGCGTCAAGCTAATAAATTAGCGTCGGCCAGGACATACGGAATACAGTGTCACCCTCCGTACAGAGCAAGCGAGATTGCGCACGACATTTTACCGTAGTAGAAAAACATACGGACGTAAAGTAATAATACGTATAATGGCGCGCTTGCTAGTTCGTAGGACTCGGAGATACTCTGGCTGGTGCATTCTTAGTGTGGCCTTATGAGATTAGACGGTCCTCTGATTCGGACCAATTGAACTGGCGGAAGCCTTTCCGGGCGCGGGCAGATCATTTAAGGTAATTACTAGGTAGCTACCGCCAAGTCCCACGCTACTGTGGCTTTGAGATGTGGGACTCAATGCTTGAATCCGTACCTTACACCGGCGATTATTATCATTGCAGCTGTCTTGAGGACTGGGTGCCTCATGCCCGAGACGAAGTACTTCGTAGGTGTCGTATAATGCGTTCATATTAATTGTTATTGAATGGCTTTTCCTGGCTTTTCCCCTAAAATCTGCAAGCTTTTCCAGGGTTCCAGAAGATCTCTGATACTAAAATAGGGACCTTATTACGGACCCCGTCCCGATACGATGCAAAACTTGTGCGTAACTGCAGCCGGCAATCCTGCGTCATGTCCAGAAACACCCACAAACCACGGTTCTGTTTGGAAAGGTACCTTAAAGGTAAGGTAACGAGTCGAACCCTGTGAGACATTAATGATTTATTCGTCGCATGTACCTTATTGTATCATGTTCTGTTCTATTTAGGTAGCCGTTATCGTCCGAGAGGTTTCTGATCCTCCTTTCACGGTTACTTTGGTATTATTTCCAGGTACAACGTACAGCAGTAATAATCTAGGTAGTCCTGCTGTGCTACAGTAACCCAAAAGCGTTACCTCTATCGTGAAGCGAATCTCGATGTGAATCTCCCAAATCTCTAAAAGGTGGTCCAGACTGCAGGACCACGAGGCTTGTGGCTTGACTGGCTTGAGCTGGCTTGAGAAGGCGTTGTCGGGAGCAAGCTGATGCAGTGATGCTTTACCTTTACTTTCCACATCTGTCAATTAAGGTATTGGGGTGCAACCTCGTGGTCCTCTGTTCTCTGGGAAGGAGTGACTTACCTGTGCAGTTTCGCAATCAGCTGTCGGTCGAGTCACCAACTCACAATCAGCAGGCGAATTACGGTGTTCGGGTAGAATTCCCGATCATCTCGGAGATCTCGCCCTTGTCGACCTCATCCTGGTCGGCGGGCTCAAATGGCGTAAACAATGGAACCCAGCCAAGCTTGCCCTGGCTCTGGCTCAGCCTCGGTGAACGGTTAAGTATCGCTACTTTTATCCCACTTCCCACTTCCCATTTCCCACTTCCTTCGCACGCATTTCCACCAATAATACTATTCTAATGGTTGAGACCCGTCGATATGTTCCAGACCTAATATAATTAAATTACCCCACGACTCCCTACGCGTGGGCAGGGCTCTTAAGTTCCGTTCCCACGCTCGTCCGGAGTAATCATGATTCATACTACCTACCTCACTTCAAGCGTCGTGCTAACCGTGAGCCTCAGGTCCGAGGTAGAACTAGGTAAAGTAAGGTGTCTACTGTTCTTAAGGTACGGAGTAGCTACGGTTGTATTGGCTTCGCGGGCTTCAATCCAGTAGTAGTCCCCGTAAAACTCGCTGCCTCTCTTGTAAGCGGCGTTTCATAGCTTTCGTTCCACTGTCGATTCCGATTGCCGCAATGGGAGCAACAACCCTTGGGCGTTTCTTACAAGTATCCGCTGTCCCTGTTGTTGGCTCCAGCTTTCGCCCGTTTTCGAAAGATTTTCAGTCTCTCCTTCCGGACCCCAACCAGCACACCCATGCTCGATGTATAACCGAGATCTGACGTACTTCCCCAATCTTGTTGTCAGCAATGAGTGCTTGCTGCTGACAACGCCGAGCCAACAACGTCTATCATCCTAAACCATTGGTCCTACTGTTCGCTGTCATGGCAGCTACAGACTCCAACTATGGGAGCCTGCAAGCACGACGCCCGCCTCATATGCCTAAGCTTCTCTATCGGACAAAGTCGTCTGACACCACGAGCTCGCGCAGCACAGGTCTTACAGATGGGTGTTCTCTGAACGCCTCTACGGCTCCAACATCTCCAGGATATTCCGATTACAGTCTTTCCCCGACATCGGCTAGATTACCATCTGATGCTCTGAGTACGAACAGACCCAAGCCACCCTCTCCCCTACCACTCAACACACCTCTACTAAAAAACCGAGGGGGCTCATTCCTCCGCATGTTCTCTGCCAAGGAACCATCCTCGCAAGCTTTTGAGGATTACCAGAAACAAATGTTGAAGAAGGGGGCATCGAAGAACGGCAGAGTCGCCCCTGTCGGCATGCCTGGCGTGTCATCCGCAAAACTACCGCCGACGGTCCCGAAGGTCAATTCGAAATGGGATGGTGTTCCACACACAGCCAAAGACCGGGAAAAAGAAAAGGAAAAAGAAAAAGAAAAGCAAACGGCAATGCGACAGTCGATGTCTGGCTACAGTCGTTCGATAGCAAGTTCAAGATCGAATGGTACACAAAGCACACCCTCTTCGGCAGGAGCTTCACGAGGAGCATTGGACCACCGGCGGAACGGAAAGCTATCGTACAGCCAGAGCGGCGGTAACCTTTCTGACATGTATGGCTGGGAGAATCGAAGCAGTTCTAGTGGGAGCGTCGCCAAAGGCTCCGTTTGCGATAACAAAGCATCCTCGCTTTTGGCGAATCCCGATTTTACGTCCTTATTCCCTCGCTATAATTCGCAACCTCCAAACACCCCCGCAAGCATCAGTAAACAATCTTCAATGGACCTCACTGGTCTTCCCCAGCATTACGCGTCTTCAGCCCTTACACCCAGTGACAAGTCGCCAGCAACACCCCCACCACACCCCTCTCCCAGAATAGTTCTGGTTTCACCTCAATCAGAGCGTGACACGAACGACGACATAAAAACGACAACGCTTGAGCTACCTCCCAAACCCGAAGAAGTCACTCTCCAATCGTCCGGGGTCAACATACTGGGGCCACCGGCATCGGCAAGACGCAAGCCAAACCCTCAGCCATTCCCAGCTGGCGAAGCCGAAGAGATGATGCTCCCTAGAGCAGATGTCCCAATCCGTCCGATTCTCAAGGATGATCACCGCTCGCCCTTATCAGCCAAGGCGCTAGGGTCTGACTCGGAGATACCCAAGTTACCTAACTCCGCCCGCGACAAGCTCGGCTTGGTCAAAAATCCAGCCTTTGCTCCCTGGGCCTCTCCCGAAAACGCTACCAATGGGGATGGGAGGGATGGCACACCTACTCCTCAGACCGGGCAGAAACCGAAAAGGAAGAGCATGATGTCACTGTTCATCAAATGATTAGTGTCCTTTGTCATCCTGGGGACGCACCGCAATACGGCGGCTTTGCTCAACATCGTTACTACCCATTTGCTTTCTTTGATTTTATGTGCACATATCCTTCTGTATTCTTTCCGCCGATCTAGCATACGGAGTCCCTGGCGAAAAGTTGATTGAACAAAATGGATTCGGGATGGGTTTTGCTTTCCATTGCTGGCTGCTATATACCCATACGGAAAATGTATTTTTACAGCTTCTTTTCACCGACAGTGGAGCTTAAATTGAGATAAATAGGTGTACATAATACATAATGCTAAATAGCTCATTGGCTCATCCAATCCATATCGAACAAATTCTTCCGTTCCTAGCACCTAACCCCCCCACATTTTTTGCCTCGAGATACTCTACCTCTTCCACCACCTCATCCCTCCTACCAAAGCATCATCAACCTTCACACACACCCACCAAAACAACCCCCCCCCCTGCTACGCTACCCTCCCACCCCCCCAACCACGCACGAAACCCAATCCCACCCCCCCCACCACGCACGAACCACAATCCCACATCCACCCCCCCCCCAACAAAAACACAACCGCTCTTTTTCTCGCGCCTCCCCCACCGCCAGCGTTGAAGGCCACTTCAGCAAAAAAATGCAATGGGTAGAGGGAGGGGCGATCGGAAAGCTGGATCTGTTATCTTGGGGGTGGGAAATGGTGCACTCCCCCACCGCCCACCCCCCCCCCCCCCCCCCCCCCCCCCCCCCCAACAAAACCCCCCCCCCCGGGGGGGGGGGGGGGGTTTTTTTTGTGTTGGGGGTTTTTTGGGTTTGGTTTTTTGTTGGGGGGGGGGGGGGGGGGGGGGGGGGGCGGGGGCGGTTTTGATGTGTGTTGTGGATATTATATGCTGGAAGAAGGGTTGAGGGAAGTAGTTGGTCGTTTCATTGGCGCTGTAGAGGTATCTTTGTAAATATATATATATATGCTGCTTGTTTTGGAAAACAGAAATCCGATACGTTAACTCAGATTACCAAACACCAGGGAATGATCTTCGAATCATGGCACTCCTCGTAAACGTTAACCGGGAATAGTTCCACCCGCACACCTGTCCATCCAGCAAATCCCTACTACCTTCCCCTGCCCTCCTCGGCCTCCCTCCTCAAATGCCTAATCACCGCTCTATTCGTCTCCCTTTCCGCTCTCAGCCCCTCAATCTCACCCTGCAGCTCCGTGATCCGTTCGTTTTTGCTCGCAATCAGGGATCTGGAGATGTCTCTCCCCTTGATCACGCCGTGCGTAAACAGTGCGTGCTTGTTGCAGATAGCTTTGACGGTGGCTAGGATGTCAGGGGATATAGATGCGGTTTGGAGCGCTTGGAGCATCTCGGTTGCGAGGTCGCTGTCTTGGCTGTTTCCGGCGAGAGCATCTTTGAAGCGCCGGGGCGAGGGTGTTTCGGCGGGGGAGGGGAGGCCGGCGCTGGGGGGGAAGAGGGTGTTGGCACGGGCGTTGGTGGAGGGGGTGGTGAAGATATCAGTGTTTGCGCCAGAGGTTGGTGTAGGCCATGCAGCAGCGCTTTCACTTTCTAATTCATCACGTTTGCGTTTCCCCGGTGTAGACAGCAGATCAATCTTTATGGCTTTGCGCGGAGTCTCAGGCGGTGGCATCGCATTGCTGGATAGCTCATCGGCGACCTTGGAGAGTTCTTCATCATCACTGAGAGGCCAATCGTAAGATTCCTCGGCAGCAGCGGTTTGCGTAGGTGCTTTAATGCTGCTCGGGACAGAAAAGCGGGGGGCGCTCGGGGGTTTGGAGGGGGTGTAGGGAGCTGTGATATCTAGACTGCTTTGCCTCAATCTACCAAGCGACTTTGGCGTCTGAGGCGTAGAGACTCCATCTATAAAATCCTTGCTAGGAGTCTGGGGAGCAGACACCGGCTCCGAGCGAGAATTATTCAGCACAGCAGCTGCTTCTCTCGATTGTGCTTCATCGGCCCAGAGGAAGAAATCACAGCGTTTGGGCTGAGGTAGCTGACAGGTATAGAACCAGCGCCCGTGATTCTTGCCACCGTTTTTGGTTTGGAAGTTTTGAGCTGGAAGGCGGGGCTCGCAGTTACAGTGCCAGACTCCGTTGGAGAAGAGGCCTTTGAGGGGGACTTTCTGGGCGGAGGCGTCACCGCTGCGGCCTTTACCTCTCTTGTGGTTTTTGAACATGATAGGGTGCGATTGGTTTGTGGGTAGGCATGTTGGTAGATGCCTTGGTCTCTACTAAGACCGGGAGGACATGCAGCTATCACTTTCGTACAAGTCCTAGGCTAGGCTTTGTTGATACGTCAGTGTTGCTAGGAGTGATGCTTAGTCAGATAAAAACCCTGACGCTTAGCGTGATTTGCACTTCATCTATTTATCGACGACTGGACGACATTGCTACATCGAAAGACCGTACGAGGCTACGAGCAATTACTTCATGGTCTGATTACCCTAGCTCAGTCTTCAAAGCAATGCATGAGAGCAGGTCTAAGCTGAAATATATAAAGATGTGAAGGCCCGGGCTGTTTTCATATCCCATCTCCATAGCCATTTTATCCGCTTTCCAGTCCAGATATGATCCCATGCCTTTCTCTTCTATCTTGCAGCTGGCTCGACCTCTCTTGTCAATCTACTTCATGCTTTCATACGCTGTCAGACAACATCGTATCATATCGTTGAGACATAGTCTTTGTAATTACTCCTTTCCGAGATTTATCCTGATGAAAACTTATGTTTTCGGCTTTTCTTTTACCCCTAGCCATCGTGCAATATGACAGCCATGGATAATTTTCGGGCCTATACCGCGTCGTTAGCCTGCCTCCCGCCTCGCGTTTTTTTCATTCATTATTGTTCAAGGTATCCTAAGCCTCAAGGCCTTTTACTGATACATCTTATCCATACCGTGACCGCAAAGATCAAGCTGTCCGCATGCGATCGTCCGAGCATCTCATATTGACTTCTAGGACCACTCTAGGAGCTGGTTCTAAGAAGAAACACGGCTCATCTCATCTTATTGCCCCATCCGTCTTCTACGCGTGCTATTCTGTCAAAAGTCTAGACCCCTCTTCACAATCGCTTCGCTTGTTGCTACTCTCCTACTTTTTAGTAGTATACTACACCCAGAGACCACAAGCTCCTTCTTTAGGTGAGCAAGATATCTGTGGAAATCATATCCAGAAGCTGACGTTACCAAGTTTAGTTGTACTAAACTTCGGGCCACGATCAACCGCCGTACCTGTCTTCGTCTACATAAACTTACACCAACTTCAGGCTTTTTGTCTAAGATCAGACACCATTAACCGCCGCACCTGTCTTCGTCCAGATAGACATACACCATCTTCAAGGTTTTTAAACAAAAATCAACGCCGATCAACCGCCGGACCTGTCTTCATCTAGGTACACCTAGCCAATTATCAGGCTTTTCACTATGGCATCTGTGGATTCTTCTCCTAGCAGCGGGCCCACGCACCTACCAGACTTGTCTCAAGAGATATGGGACATGATTCTCAATCAACTCCCGCTCAACTCGCAGATTTCGCTTAGGATGTTAAGTCGCATCTTGTACAGTTGCACCCCAGCGTTCACCACACTAATGGATCGAGTTATGGAAAGCTCTGACCTGATGTTTGAGCGAGTTTGTATGGATGAACGTGACACAAGTCATCGTCTTAACGACCGGCTTGCCTGTAGTGCGTGCAGAACAAGACATGATGCGGATGCCTTTACGCAGGAAGAAGTGGGCAAATCCGGTGAAGAACGAGTTTGCAAAGGCCAACTGGGAAAAGTCTATCTCACGCACGATCATACAATCCGTTTCCGGGAGCTTCGAGCTAGTCAGCACGCGGTTTACAAAGTACGTGGTCAATTAGCCATAGGTCGAACTGTCGTCGGCGTGTTAGGCGAAGAGAGCAGCAGTGCTCCAGTCGCTGGAGCCGAAAAGAAAGATATGCCCCCCCTACCAGCAAGTATACGATGGTCCAAGCATCTCCTTGGAGGCATCAGAGTAACGTACGAGTGGTACTTGGATCTGGGCCCAAGGCCAAGTAGGAACCAACTCCTCCGGGCGGACTGGCTTGAGCGTAAGCTCACCGGATATGCCATCAGCTTCTGCCCCCACATCCAAGCCAGCCACCCCCGAGTCGTCGACGGCATCCTATATTGCCACGAGAACGCCTACTCGGGTCTGCAAGATCTCGTAGCCTGCACGATATGCGAGACCTCGACTAAGCTGGAGTTCCACTTGAACAAAAGGGGCAATTACGCAGAATACCCGCCGAGGCTGTTCGTTACAGTCGTGGTGACGAGGTCATTCGGACACGCCATCTCGGCGCAGGACCCCCTCTGGCTCAACCAAATGGTGCTTTAGCGCGTTCTGGCCTAGTTGTGGAGCGGCGGAAGTAGTAGTTTCGGGCCTGTATGTAAGATAGGGGTGGCGAGTTTTCCTGGACAATTTATGTCCATAGCTCAGAGCAAAAAGTTCTTTTCTTGAGATTTGAATCCCGAAGGTTTGTGTGACTACTTCGAGAAGTCGGTTAAGCGCCCATGCATTGCCTTGTTGGGCCCATATATTTTCTTTACGTCAAGTTTTGTAGTCGTCTTTCTTCTCTTTTCAGACTCTGAACCGGAACTCATTTTGTGAACTATTCACTCAAGTATATCGAAAAATAGTCTCTTTCTAGTTCTGCCTTCTTAATCTCATTAATTAATCAGCTTGCTTGATCACTCAGTCAAGCTGATCAAGCGTCAGTGCATTTCTCTTTTGCCCTCAAGAATTTTCTCTGCATCATCTTTTGTAATCGTCATACTTCTCTCCTCAGACTCTTAGTAAGACCCGTCTTATGAAATTTCTAGCTGAATAGTTCGAAAGGCAGTCTTAATTCTTAATCACATTTCACTCAGAACTTTACTAATCGATCTGTTAGCTGTTACACCTTATTGAGAAGGCATGAGTATCTCTGTTTCTTTTCAAACATCTTTTCTACGTTTCTGGTTCGTCTTTTCTATCTTCTTATAAGCTTTGCTGAAACTCAAGTTACGAATCATCTATTTAACTGTATCGAGAAATTGTTTCTATTTTAACCTCATTCTGTTTCTTTACAAGTCGACAAGCTTGTTTAACTACTTCGAGAAGTCAAGCAAGCGTTTAAGAGCTTTTGCTTTTGCTTTTGCTCTTAAGCATGTTCTGTTATGTCAACTTAGTTGTTCGTCTCTCTACTCTTCTTGAAAGCCTGACAAAGATTCCTCGTGCGTTTTGTTTAATGAGACACATGGAAAGATACTCTGGTCTCTAACTTTCTCTTCTTCAAGAATCAACTTGTCCCTCAATCTTTTAACCTTGCCTTCCCTTCGCACCCCCATCCTACGCTTTTCAATCATCCCACCACCCAGTCCCAAATCACGCCAAAAGAACAACCCGTCCTGCCAACCTCAGTGCAAGACACAGCTCGTTACCCCACAACAGCACAATATTCGTTCTCGGGTACGCAATCTCTACATTCGAGCTTCACCTTCTCAGCCACTAAACAATACTCGTGTTTAACCTCTATCTGCGCAAATTGCCAAACCGCCCACGCTAACCTTATTTTATAACGCTAGTACACAAAAGTCATAGTGTGGCATAATTAGTACTAATGCGCGGTTTTGGCAGTAAGGGGGGCAATAGTTTGCCATGGTCTTGAAAGAGTCACAAATCAATGCACGAAATTGCCCATCGAACCTATCAAGGTATCGTAGGTGTGCCAAAGAGAATGTGCTCCGAGTCTTTAACGGAGCAGCTTTCTGCGCCTTACCATGCCAGCCAGTGTTGCTGCAATAGTGTTAATGGGCTTACTCCGAGTCTGTGGGGTTACCTTTGGCCATCAGTGCATGGTTATACTAGATAGGATGGAACGAGAAATTGTTGATACTTTTCTTCAAGTGGACAAGTCCAGCGAGTCTTGAGCAAGTTTCCATTGCTTGGCGCCCACATCTTTATTGGTGCCCCAAAAGATTGCGATTCCTTCGGTTTTCACTCTTGTTAATTCGTTGTTTGATCGTATCTGGACGTAGCTGTTTTCTCCTGGTGACCACTGGAATCTCTTACAGTTTGATGCTCGAGCAGACTCATCTCCCACTTCTCACATACTATTTCTTGTGATGAAGATCCACAATCTACGAACATGAGCTCTCTGAATGACATGGATAGTCGTGATGGCAGACATCGAAGCTAAAAGCTCCTTTGATAACGACCGAGAGATACTGGCTCGCCTGGGTAAGAAGCAGGTACTCAAGGTAAAAATTTCAGGGTTTTCGGCTTTGTATCAAATTATCTCGCTGACGATACTTAGCGCAACTTTGGGTTTCTGTCTCTATTTGGCTTCAGCTGTACGATACTAGTCACGTGGGAGACAGTTCTCCCGTGAGTGGGATATCGATCCACATATCAATTCGTTATTCTAACCGTAGACAGGCTCTTTACAGCCGGATTTGTCAAGTACGTGATTGTGTATCACTTTCCATACGTCAATAGCTTACTCCTACTTCAGTGGAGGCCCAGCTGGCGTTGCATATGGGTTCCTGATAGCATGGTTTGGTAGTCTATCAACATACACCGTTATTGGCGAGCTGGCCTCGATGTAAGGCTTTCACATCTCACCATGTCCATGTTCAGAAACTGAACTTCGAATATATAGAGCTCCTATAGCTGGGGGACAATACTATTGGGTGTTCATGCTCGCCCCGAAGTCTTCCAGAAAGTTTCTGAGCTACACGACAGGTATGTCACGAATAAGCCTTAGACAGCAACCAGAAGAACCGACGGCTGCTTTACACTCCCCCGAGACGTCTTGAGGAACTGGAGATTTTTTCGTGGCTGAAATGATCTTCACAGGCTGGCTCACCACGATTGCCTGGATAGCCACCGTGGCCGCCGAATGCTACATTGCCGGAACAATGATTCAAGGCCTTATCGTCCTGAACTATTCCAATTATGTTTTCAACCCTCTGCATGGCACACTACTCAGCTGGGCTTCTGTTGTCGTTGCCATATTCACCAACGCCGTTGCTAACAGTGCTCTGCCTCGTATCGAGGGGCTGATTTTAATACTTCATATTCTGGGTTTCATTAGCATCTTGATACCTTTTGTTTACATGGCTCCACATACGTCAGCCCCGGATGTTTTTGATACTGTTCTGAATGAGGGGAACTGGTCTACTCAAAGCCTCTCCTTTTGCGTAGGACTCATCGGGAGCGTCGCCGAATTCGTTGGTAAGTAAGATCTAGAGACTCACTACATATCCCAGCTCACAAATCATGATTCAGGCGCCGACGCTGCTGTTCACGTAAGAACTAATACATTCTGACACGCTCTAGCGCTTACATTCTTACCAGATGTCGGAGGAAATCCAAAATGCTTCTCTCAACGTCCCGCGCGCGATATTCACGAGCGTCCTCCTCAACGGCGCTCTCGGTTTCGCTATGACGATGGCGCTCTTGTTCTGCCTCGGGGATATCAAAAACGCTTTGGTAGATAAGTTCAAACTTCTCTTCGCTGGTTCTCTCGCTTACGGCTTGAAAAGAATACTCCCACAAGGTACCCCTTTATCGAGATATTCGCTCAAGCAACCAACTCGGTTTGCGGGACCACAATCATGGTTTCCATAATCATTATCATGAGCATCTGCGCGACGATTGGTTTTGTTGCGACATCTTCAAGAATGGCCTGGTCTTTCGCCCGCGACAAAGGTCTTCCATTCTCAAGATACCTGAGTAGGGTAAGGCCAGCCACGTTCAGTCACACCCTCCCTCTCCCGTCCACAAAGTCATCTTATTCCAAACCCTCCCTCAACACACCCCAATATCCCCTGAAACCACCCCCTCACGAAACCCTACTAACCCCCAACCCCCCCTAGATCAACCCCAAAACATCCATCCCCCTCATCTCCCTCATCCTCGTAACCACCCTCCCCTCCCTCCTCCTCCTCCTCAACATTGCCTCCCCCACCCTCTTCAACGACGTCATCTCCCTCTCCGTCTCCTCCTTCTACGCCTCCTACTTCCTCCCCTCCGTCCTCCTCCTCTGGCGCCGCACCACCGCTCGCATCCACGCCCCCTCTTTCCAACAACCCCACCACCAACCACCCCAACCACCACAACCCCCCACCATCGCATCCCCGCCCCTCACCTGGGGCCCCTGGCGCATACCGGGATGGTACGGCGTGGCGAACAACGCCTTCGCGTGCGCGTGGATGCTGTTTGTGGTGTTTTGGAGCTTTTGGCCGCCGGGGGCGAAGGCGGCGGCGAGGACCATGAATTGGAGTGTCGTGGTTACGGGGGCGGTGGTGGGGTTTAGTGTGGTTTATTATGTGGTTTGGGGGAGGAGGGGGTTCAGGGGGCCGGTCGTGGAGGTTGAGGTTGAGGTGGAGGGGGTGGCGGTGGGGGAGGCGGAGGGGGTAGTGAGCGGGGGGGCATGTGTAGGGGTTTAATCATGATATGGGGTCAGAGGTAAATATGGTCTCACACCTTTCGACTTGAAAGAAAACGGAACCTCCACATGGCGAAGTCGACGAGTGGAAACACTCTGGTTTTCACACTCAATAGAATGAGATTTTCTACCCAAAACCATTGTTATGACGAAAAACCCATCTATCTTTCCGACTCGCACAAGAATTCCCCCACGTTGGCAGACAAGCACCGAGAAAACAGAAAAGTCCACTTTGCACGGCTAGAGTTTCCTTGGACCTCAAAACTCCCCCCTGGAAGATTCTTTACTTCTACTTCGTATTTAATGGTGTGACACAAAGTTCTCCTGGACAAAACTCAAGCCTAATTCACCATAACATCTCGCAGCGACATCTGACTAGACCGAACACAAACGCTCCAGCGCCTCAAATCGGTCATTAGCCGCCGTAGCGCTCATACAGTAGCTTGCAGTTCAACTCTAGAAGAAGACAAAAAAAAAGAGACGATGAACGCGTTAGAGTATATTCCAAAACTAATGGAGAGAAAGTATAGTAAAAAGTGGGAAGTGAAAAACTCGGGGATTGGATGAGATGGCGAGAATAGCTGAAGTGGCCGGAGGAAATTTGCTGGCTGGTGAAGACGTTGGGGTGGTGAGAGGTGTTTCCATTTCGGGCGGACAAGGGGAAATGGATCAATTAGGGGCGTTAAGCGGATGCGATGTTTAAGAGGTTTGGAGGAATGGGCTTGTGAAGCGGGGCGTCAGTATTTCTGCCACCATGTTGAGGAAGCAGTCCACACCGCTAAGTCCATGGAGAGGGTCAGTGAAGCGAGAACGATTGCTTGTTGAAACTGATGAGATGGACGCTGGAGGCTGTATGATGAGGCTCTACCTTGAGCCTGCCGTTAGCCCTTACGTTTCAGAGCCGTCCTTTATATCATTTTAGGTCGCTCGTGTTAGAGCCCCTGTCTGTTGCGTCTGGTCGTGGACTCCCAGATTCATCGTCTCAACTCGGCCATATCGCTGAAGCTCAATCGGCCGGGTTTTTCGGAAGCGGAGTCCTTCAATGTTGAAGCCGAGGCGACCTATCTTGGTCTGTGTAATCGCCTCATGAGCTCTGTAGTATTGTGATATCTTTTGTCATACGCCCCAACAACAACCTCCAAAACTACTCTTCCCACGCCTTCACCTTCATTCTCCCACACCACGGAGGCCTCCCCTCCCATCTCATCCAGGACCGTAAGAAATTCGTCTACCCCACCACCGACGCCAAAATAGACCTTTTTCGCAGCGATCAGGGCCAGCGACCTGCCACCTCGCTCCTCGGTTGCTTTAAGTAGCAAGAGCAAGGTTGATGTGAATAGGCGGATGGTAGAAGGCGAGTAGATGGTCTCGCTTGCTATGATTAGCGTGTCACATGTTACTATGCGTTCATTTGGAGGGGGATGCTGTGATGAGATGAGATCAACAAAGGCAGGGCTCCAGCCACCGGAAACGGCAGAGATATTTATACCGAATCGATTCAACGAGTCGGTAAACAGCTGTTGAAGTTCTTGAGTGACCTCCAAGTCGCCAAAGCATGGAGATTGGATATCGAGACTATTGGCCCAGCCGAGGAGAAGATTGGGGACGGTAGACAAATGGAGGACTGAGGGGTTGTAATCCGTGACAGTCAATTGAACGCTAGGGAATGGTTCACGCAAGTCATCAACCATTAGATCTCGGAAAAGCGAAAGGATCGGAAGGCCTGCGCCAGCCCCAAGCTAGTTAGAAAAGTCATTCACCGTTCTTTGGAGTGTCTTCATCAAGGCGCAACGAGCGCCAAGGCTGGACCAAGACGTACCTCAACGATATGCAAATCTTTCGGTCCGAGTGTTCCCAACCTAGGTATATAATAGCCAAGATAGCTGGCGAGATCCAAGGAGCATTCCCAGGTCTTGAAGCCGCCCTCATAGATATTCGGCGTTATGTCGTCGGCAGAGAGACTGGCTGTTACGGATTGGTCTAAGCCAGTATCCTCGGCCATCAATTGAGCGCGAATGTCGAATAGCTCGCGGCGCGGAAGGTAAACCGGGCTATGTCGAACCTGTCTTTCAAGGACCTTGACTTCAACAGTACTGTACGAGATGGTATCAGGGAGAGTTGATAGCTGTTAAGATCAGCACGGAATCGCCAGAGATAAGATATGTGTTCAGGGTGTCAATTTGAAGACACATCATAAAGAGAATTGGAGAATATTAATAAAAGGCGATTGCATCAATAAAATCAATACCATATCAGTAGATGGCAGCAGGTAACAGGGTAGAAGTTATGCAGTTAAATCAGAGATGTAGGCCTGTACATCATGGCTGCAAACCTAGGCATGGGTGGCAACAGTCCTCTCAATGAAGACCTCACGGCTTCTAGAGTATTGTGAGATCGTCTAGAACCTCGCTTTAAGGAACAGTAAAGGCGCTTTCGAAGTTCTCCGGAGGCATGCTATCCTCGAAATTAAAAGAAGCATAGCAACGCGTCATACCATTTCCTCTAAAGTATGCAATTTAGGTTTCGCCGTTTCACATGTGTCGTCTGGCGGCTCTCCATCGTTAATGGTAGCTGGCATTTCTCTATCCCCATCGTCCTCAATGTCTTCGTCGTTGAAACCGAATCCAAAAGCTTGCGGCATGTTATTTGCCGCTGTGCTCATGCAGTCGTCGGGTATGTTTGGATTTAGTGACGCTGTTCACAGTCGCCTGGTCACCTCGACGAGGCTATCGCATCTGCATCACTTAGAGAGCGAACCAACGATTGCGAAGGAATGAGAGATAATTGATTACAATCAAGTTCTATATATGGATCGAATCGAGTGCTGCCTCAAGTTCTCAGACGTGTCACACTAACCCCGGTATTAGTCATGTCTCATATCGGCGCGACGTCACTTCTTCTAATTCTTTGGTGCTTTCTCACCGTCATTCCTACGCCGTCACGGCAGTCTCACAGTCATCATTTTGATCATTCAATATGTCGATATCTACCAGTCATCTCAACTTTGACCGGACGACCCATGCATTGCCTTCCCTAATACTTAATTCTTCTACAACCGTTCGTTCAGTCGAATAGGACGTCGCGCCGTATTTCCCAAATGTTCTATTATGACGGTGAAATCTCACCTAGGGATTCTAGTATTCCAACGGTACCTAAAGTTCGAGGCCGTGCATTGGCGGATAAGCCTGAGCTGGCGATCTCAACCGCTCCAGTGCTGGTTCCACTTACTGCCTGATTGAACCGACTAAGGCCAGGCCTGAACAATATCACGACTCAATCAAAGATGCTTAGGTTCCAGGTGCACTGAGCACCGAATCTGCGGCCGCACATAAAGATGTAACCGTGACCTAAGGTCAAATTAAAGTATATCCAGTGGCAAAATCGCCGCTCGTTCGCCTCTGAGAGCTTGTCTTCGCTCTCTAAGTATGAAAAGCAGTTTCCTCTGTGGCTAGATCCTCTGTTGCTCTGGCTGAGTCTGTACTCTTCTGAATTTCTAAGTCTGTAATGCCCTCTACAATTCGATCAGCAAAACAATGATATTTCATCGTCTCTAGTCCTCTCGATGCGTGCAAAGAAACCGCTGACTGGGAAGGACAGAAATCGGAAATGGACCAATAGCCCCTGGCCTCTTTCTCATTTTTATTAACTGCAAAGCAGGGGGTCGAAATAGCATTGGAACCTTCTTCGGGGCAAAGGACTCGATGATCGATGACAATATTCCTTACGATTATCCGCTGATAGCCTTGCCGGGGAGTCGTTCTGGAGGTATGAAAACTACGATTAAGTGATACGAGAGCCACGATGGTTTCATTGAAAAACCACACTGTGATTGGGCAAGGAGCCTTCACAGCCTTACCAAGCATCATGGACCGTGGGTGCCCTAGCATTTTCTGTACATGGAAGACCAGGAAAGATTATTCTTATTTCCTGGACCTTTGCCACAGTCATATTAGGCTGCCAGAATATATTTGTCGTAAGATATGCAGAGCGTACAGATTGTTTTTGTCGTTTGCCTCTTCTTTCAATTGTTGGTGGATGGTGGTGTTCTACCTTCATAATTCGCTCGGTACGCCCCGAGATCTCTTGCAGCCCCTGTCGGGCGATCTCGCGCTTCCCGGGATCTCGATTACCTATCTAGTACATAGTCGAGACTCGAGACTTTGGTCCTTCCGAATTTCCGACCCCTCTAGCCTTCGCTTTTCTGTTCTTCTTTTTAAATCCTCAATTCAATTCTACTGTCGTTTTTAAAGTCATCTTGTATTTCTCATCTTCTTGTACATTCGTTTCCCGGACACTGAAACTTCAACGAATATTAATCAGACGAACCTATAACTATATATCTCCTGTATTAAAGGCCGGACGCAGTTGCCCCCCATCTACAATGCGCTCGATATTCCTAGCCATTGCGGCCTTCTCGACTGCGGTCCTTGCGCAAACAGCTACTGGCCCTAACCCTTTCAAAGTCCCCCAAGGATTCTCCTTCACTGCTGGCAAGCCCACTGATATCCAGTGGAATCCAACGACTCCAGGAACTGTCACACTCCGGTTGCGCGAAGGCGCCAACAGCGACTTGAGCTCGGGTACTGTTATTGGATGTAAGCATAATACTCACGGCACATCCTTCAACATTCGAACGCAGCTGACCACCCATCTTCGTAACAGCAAACCTTCCAAACAACGGTGCCTTCACCTTTACGCCCCCAACCGACACTGTGCGCAACTCCGACTACGCCCTCGAAATCATATCGGACACGGACCCTACTAAGGTCAATTACACCCCGCAGTTCGTTATCGAGTCCAGCAACACCGTCGCCTCCGTCACCAGCTCCAGCAGTGCAAGCGCAAGCAGCACTGATAGCTCCTCGTCTACATCCGCTAGCAGCGCTACCTCTGCCTCTTCCACGACTTCTGGTAGTAGCTCGTCAACCATGTCGACTAGCACTACTGGTAGTTCGAGTTCGACAGGTTCAACGAGTATGACTAGCGGGACCTCGACCGGCGGGACTTCAAGCACGAGCGCAAGTCCTACGGGATCAAGCTCATCTTCGGCGAGTGCGTCGGCTGCTAGTGCGCCGAGGAACGGAGCGGTGGTAAATAGCTTGAATGTGGGGGGCGCGTTGATGGCTGTTGTGTTTGGTGCAGTGGCTGCCTGGTAAGAACATTAATGCAAGGGCGGGGGCACTCAATCTTGAACTCCCTTCTCGCTAAATTATATACTTGTATAATCGTGGACACTTGCGTTGTAGGGTTTGTATCCATGAATAGGATTTTGGATTCCCTCTTACAGTCAGTGGAGAGGAGATGTGCTATGTATTTGGCTTCTGATACCTTAGGCTCTTGTCTTCTCCTGCGCTCTCCAAGACAATCATGACATATATCTGCCATATTAATTCCGTATTCCCTGCAATCAAAGCGAATGGCTGGACAAGCGCATAGTGCCCAGGTTTTCCCGCTCCTGCATTAATCCAGCTCCTTGATATGCTGTGCCAAGCACAAAAGACACCTTATGCGCCAACTTAATACCTCTGAGCCCCAGGTAAATAGCCCCAACTCTGCGCCCAACCTCGCTGATTACTTGGGCCTAACACAGAGCCCTTGCTCCCCGTCATAATTTCCCTTATGATCAACTACTCACCGGCTCTGCCACCCTTCTCAACCCCCACATTCGGCGTACGCGGTGGCTGGACGGGGGCATCCGGTATCTGCACGTCTGAGAAATCATCCTGCGACACCGCTCTGATGGTCATTACATCTGTTTCCGTTTCACGACACAATTAGCCCCTCGTCCTGTTTGTAATTTACCCCAAGGGTGGAGAGAGATATGGACGTACAGACACCGATGGTGAAAGCGAAGATAGCCCCGCCGGTGATTATGTTCTTGATGAGGTAAGGTTGGCGAGCGCGGATTAGGGCAGCCGTTTGGCGGTATTCTTTATCGTAGTAGGAGGAGCGGGGGAGGCTGTGGGTAGAGGTATAGTTAGTGGGGTTGATTTGAGGGTGTGAAAGAGCGAGGGATGGCGGGGGTTGGGAGATGGGATCTGAGTGAGGGGGTAAATGGAGGAAAGGGAGTTTGGATTGGATGAAAGGTATTTGGAGGGATAGATCAGAATCAAGATATTTGGGAGAGAGATCAATTCGAAGCGCTTACAATGGCATCTTGAAAATGTTGGAGCAGCGATAGGTGTAAGTGTGTAAATTCTATGGAGGTGGACGGTTCAGCTAACTAAACCAACAGATACCCCCGACTAACCAGATTAGGATAGACCCTGAGCATCACGTGCATCAACACGCCCTCTTGCGCAGGCCTATCCCAGACCTCGCTGCCGCCAATTTTGATGCTATTCAGAAGCTTTCTTTGCCAGAAAGCTTCCTCTGCAACCAATGCAGCCGAGAAAGAAAGCAAAAACTCCCTCCGATCAATTAGCTGCCTCTGAAGCCATGTAACCTGCTATTTGCTATAGCTGTTAGTATTGAGCGAAGCCATTCTAGCCCCTATCAAATAGGTCTTCCTGACCATGTCATTGCCGTATGCTCGATATGTTTGCCAAATGCCTGAACAATCTCATCCTGAGGGTCCTTTTTTTTATGCCCGATATCGTTGCCGCGATATCTAATTGCTCGGGCCAGTTGCCGCTGACCCTAATGCCCGATACCTTTGCCAGATATCTGAATAACCTCATTCTGAAGGCTCTTTTTTTTATGCCCAGTATCTTTGCCAAACACCTATTTGAATAGACCTGTTTGATATCATTGTCGAATATCAACTTGCCTGCAGATCTTTGTATGCCCGAAGCCATCCTAGCTTCTATTCTGTAGATCATTCTGATTCATTGTATGCTCGAGTCATTGCCGTGACTCTAATTGAATAGGTCTGTCTGATATCATTGTCGAATATTAACTTGCCTGCAGATCTTTTCATGCCCGAATCAGTTGCCACTGATCCTTAATGCCCAAGCCATCTTCATGACTCTAATCAATGACCGTCTTTCTGACGGCCGTTGTAATTGATCCAACCCGAATCGATGTAGTCTCCTTCGTCTGATCTTTTGCCTTTCTTTTGACAATAAGAGCAAGGTGTTCCACGATTACAGATTCCTCTGCATGCCTTGACCATTTGCCTCTTCCGTGCAGTTAATGGATCACCTCCAAGCTCTTCATTCTAAGCTCCTCTTCTTCCAAGCTCTTGAGCAGTCCGTCTAGATCGGGTAACTTTCTTTAACCATGACGATGACGACGACGTTGATTGACTGACTGTATCGTAGTCTAAACGGACACAAACACACTGATATGAAGCGACTCTATGAAATAAGAGGTCCGGGGGTCATAACCTGTTGAAGCAGCGATAGGTGTAAGTGTGTATTCTATGGAGGTGAAGGTTCAGCTAAGTAAATCAACAGATACCCCTGACTAATCCGATTAGGATAGGCCCTGAGCATACGAGTATGATTCCGACTTTGATATCGTGATGGATTGTGTCTTTGCGGCTCTGCGGTAATGTACGCTAGTGTAGAGCACGGCGCGCTAGTATAATCCTTGTCTAGAAATCGATTAAGCTTTGTTTGACCTCGCGACCTCTTTCCTTCATAATACACATGCGTCGTAGACTCCTCTCTTTATGTGTTACTAGTCTACCGGCAAGCTACTACGATCGACGTATCAAACATCTGGCTAGGTGATGAATTGTACGTGTGAATGAAGGTGGATGCCAGTTTATAGGGTAAAGCTTGAACAACGTTGGTTACAGCTGATCTTACAACGACCACAAACACCCGGACCACACCATGGCTCTCTCAGTTGCAGACCAACTGACCCAGCTCGAAGCTGCACGTCAACTCGTCCTCGCTGACTCCGTATTATATCCTCAAATCGTACAAGGGATCTTACCAATTGTTGGCGCTAATGCACGACTTGAGCTGCGAAGATGGGGCGCTGAATTCTTAGCTGAGACGTTCGCGAGCCCTACAATCCCACTACAACAGAAAGAGAGTTTGAGCATCGTAGTCCTGCAAACTCTGAAGGAATTGCTGGACATACCGGATGAGGATACGGGTGTAATCAAGAGCGTAGTACAGGCTGCGGCGAGTATCTACGGCTTAGTCTTTCGTTACATGTACGTGTAAACCCTTGTCCCTCCTCCCCGTAGACTATCAAGCACGCGTCCGTGCTGGTGATACTGAGAAATGGGCGAGTAAATGGTATCTCATGTGGCCTCTTTTACTAGCATAACGTACCCTCTTGATACGCAAACATGGGAGAGAATGGCTGCCATCAAGCTCAACATATTGAAGAGATGGGACACGGCTTCTACTGGAATACGAGTGTGCTGCATCAAATTTGTGCAACGAGTTGTTCAAGTGCAGACACCGGGCGTAATTGCAGATCCACGGGTGCGTGATCTCGAAGATTGCTGAACGATGGCGCCATACTAATGATGACCGCAGCGACCTGAACAGAGTGAGATCTCACTAGCTCTTGTGCCTCGAGACCATCCCTTGATCCCACCGCCAAGACTGGAACCGGAAGCTTCAGGGCTTTTGGACAGGCTCCTAAATGTCTTCCATGAGGAGCCAAGGTAAGTGAAACGATTGTAGACTTGAACCGCTCCCTGATTCCATGATTACAGTAATGCTCTTTTGGTTAATGCCACCCTGAATTGCCTCGGTGTTCTGATCAGAACTCGACAATCCATCTCAAACAAGATCGTTGCTGCCATACTCAATTTCAACCCCATGAAACAAGTCAATTCGCCAATGACTCCCAAAATCAAGGTGCAGATAAAGTCTATGGAAAGGACCACGAGGGCTCTACTCCTGAATATCCTAAGAAAGTATGAAGCGCCTAATACTGAATAGAAGCAAGAGCTAACAGTCCAATCAGAAACGAGAGTGGACCATTCGCGCCTAGAATCAAGCAACAGATTGATCGTCTCATGCAGTCCCGCCTCGAAGTGTTTGACGAAGGGAGCCGGAAGAGAGCACTTCCCATCGAGCCGACAGACGGAATTGACACTTCCAAGCGTCAGCGCCTCGCAGCTGATCTCCCAGCTGAACCCAATTTGCCCCCCCTGCCGCCGGGTCCTACAAGTTCAGCACAGCTTTTCACCTTGACCGGCGACGTAGGCCTGACTTCATTCGACGTGACGCAGTTGCCTATCGATTTAGTGGTAAGAATAACCCTACCTGTACTCCACCGCATTAATCAAGAGGCTCTCGAGAAAGCCATCAATGGCGTACGATCTCGCTACATCGCCTTAGGTAGAAGTCAACAAGCAGCCAAGCAAGGCCAAGGCCCAAACCTCACTCTCGACGATGAAGAAGAGGACTACGAGCCAGACTTTCAGCCTACAGAGGATACAGAACAGATACTTAACAAAACAGATGCATTGCCTCCTGAAGACTCACTAGAAGCGTCCCCCGAGGTTGCCCTTGGTCCGTTCAAACTACCGCCGCCGCCGCCTTTGACTGCTGAGGAAACAGAACACATAGGAAAAGGCACGATCAGCCGGGTCTTCAGCGTGATGAGTGTTCTTGACGAACCATCAGCAGCGAAGAGGCAGAAACCAGGTTTGAATAGATTAGCAGGGAGCAACTACGATAGAGAGGCATGGATCACCGTGATCACCAGGTTGGCAACGCGCGCTTCTGCAGGATTAGAAGGTGATCAATCAAGCGAGGAGGAATCAAAATCGGCCATCCAAAAGACCGTGACAGAGCTCAGTCTCAGCGACGGCATAAGAGAGACCCTTTTCAAATACATCATTGAAGATTTCCGGACCCGAATACCCATAGCGATTTCCTGGTTGAACGAAGAATGGTTTAATGACCGGATGCAAACGCAAGCTTGGGAACAGCAGAAACACAAAGTATCACCACCACCAAAGCAACACTACGAACGATGGGTGCTAAAAGTTCTCGACGGTATTGTGCCGTATCTGGATGCAAAGGACAAGGTCCTGATTAGGTTTTTGTCAGAGGTTCCGGGGATAGATGAGAAGATACTGGAACGCGTGGAAGGGCTGGCGCGGGATCCCGAGAGGGTCACCCTGGCGGTTAATGCGATACAGTAAGCCCTTTTCTTGTTTGTTTAAGGGCAGGAAGCTGATCGAACCGCAGCTATTTGATCCTAGTCAGACCACCCGTCCGTGAGATGTGCATAGACGCAATCGAAGACTTGTGGCGGAACAGTAAGCCACTATCCTACCCTTCTCCCTTAAACAATTCCTAACCAGCTTCCAGACGACGACGCCAAAGCCCCCACCACCAAAATCCTAACAAAATGGCGTCCTCAAACCCTACCAGACTCCAAACCCATACACGCATCTATGAACGGCACACAGCAACCGCCTTCAGATCCCGGTAAAGATCCTTCTGCCTCTAGCATACCTGTACCTCTTGCTGCACAAGCGCAGGACCAAGCGCAGGGGGTGGAGGAGAGGAAAGGGAGTATGCCGGTCGCTGCTGCTGGGTAGCTTCAGATGACGACAACGAACGGGAGGAACGGAAGGCATGTATTACTAGATTCTGAAAGGATCTCAAGATTTCTATCGGAAGGATGTGTTATTATCCTACCCGTGCATTACGCTACTGGTAGGACAATGGTGGAAGGGCGTATCGCTCTTGGACTTTTTCCATTGAAGCGAATACCTAATACCTGGTGCTTTCTAGCAAGCGCTTGTATGATCTACTTAAGACGGCAGCTATAGTTTTAAATGAATTTTGCTGCACAAAAATCCCGTTTCCAATATTCTCTTACCCTCCCTTCCCTTCCAACATAACCTCCATCGCTAATACACTCCAACCCCAACCCACCTATCCCGCCTACCCCGACTCCCAACTCCCTCTCTTTCTCAACGATCGAAATGCTTATCCCCCTAGGCATATTCCTCCTCCTCCTCACACTAAGGATGCTCTACGAATACATTACCAGGCCTGGGTGGTTTTGGCGGATTGGGGTTAGGTGAAGGGTTTTTCAGAGGAGGGGTGGGTTGTGTTGGGGTGTTGGGAGGGGGTGGAGGGGGGTAAGGGGAACAAGCGAGGGACGATATCGGGGGAAGAAGAGCGTTTTTGGGGGGGGAGGAGAGAGTTTGGGAAAGGGAAAGGGAAGGTGAGGGTGAGGGTGGTTTCTACGATAGGATAGTGGATAGTTGAAAGACTTAATCAAATTCTCCTCCCCTTCAGGTTCACAGCCACTTTGTCGACCACCGGCGCACGTGAGTTACTATCTCGACTCACTTGAGCGTTTGCGTCTTTCAGAGTGTGAAGAAAGTGGTGTTGGGGCGGTGGAGAGGGTTTGTTTGTCTTGAGAATCGGGGTTGGAGGGTTGAGGGTTTGATCACTTCACTCAGCACGCCTACCTTACTTGACCATATCTTGCTTCTTTCAACCCATCCTGTGATCCTTCCAATATCCAGAAGAGTCGGTAGAATACTTTCGTTAGTTACTTAGGACAAGTGGATTCTGTCGTTTCGTGCATCGGGGGTGTTGCTTTACGGGAGTTTGTGAATAATACTACAAATCAACAGGTAATTCAACAGGTTTTTTCCCCCACAAAGTGTGAGCGAGCGCTACTTGATCAACGACAGCCACAACATAACAGCAACCTTCGAAAACCGTGAATTGCAGGAATTTTGAAAGAGTGTCGACTTGCGATACATCTCCAAAAAAAAAACCTCTCGGAAGACCTCTACGACAGCAAAGGTGGACACAAGGTAGGTAATCATCACAAGCTGGCTCTTGACTATGGGGTTTGAAATGAGCTTACAAGGCCAAAGACAATAAATACCCTCGTACAACCAAGCATCAGCTAGATTCAAGGAGAAAGTCGCACCGAATCTAGGAGGTTTCTACTGAGGAGCGAAGAAAAGGTGAATAAGGTAGTTGACCGTGGAACTTTGTGGTGAGATGTGAGCTCACGATTGTAGAACATTCTCGATACAAATCCAGCAACCTTGAAAACAGGACTACAGAGTTGCTAAGGGCGTTCTACAACATTGAGGGCGAAACGAAAGGTAAACACTTCCTTGTTACTTGACGCTCAACCCCCTTTTTTTTGGAAGTGAGCTCATAATTCCAGAAACAACCGCAACACAGCAACAACCAAGTCCAGAAAACAAACCTCAGGAACGTGGAAAACTTGTCAGATCACACAGCATACAATCAACAGAAGGTAAGAGCGCACAGAGCTTTTCCTGTCCTTTTGTTTGGTCCTTTTGTTTCCATGCGCCAGCTCAATCCCTCACATTTCTCATTTTGGAAAGCACGACCGACCACTTTTAGGAAACCTCGGATCAAACGCATATCCCAGCTCATTACACCGTGAGCATTCATAATTTGCGGGCTTTTCGCTCCGGTGCTATTTCAGCTATGAACACGTTGCGGCCCGTCACCTTGGACGATCTTTTTCATCGTGTTTTTGGTGTGTACCTTCACTTTTTGGCGGAAGATACCCAGTGGTGAGGGGGCCTTGTGATCCTTAGCCATGAGGGATTGTAGAGATGAAGCTTGATTGTGTGGAGGGCAATGCGGAAATGTTGATTCAATTCTTGTTGTTGCACCCCAAACTGTCGCATTTTCCATGCTTCTGTTCAGGAAAGGACGAATTAATATTTTGGCGGGGCCGCTGGCTACTCTTGCGGTGGGGCAAGGGGGTTGGTAGCTCTTTCCGCGGTTCAGTATCAATAACCTAGGATTTCTTTCTTTCCAAGGCTCCCCTGCTGATACTTCACCTCTCTGTCGTAACACTTTCTCAAGATGGCGATAGCTGACCCAATAGTAGCCACCATGTCCAGCCCACCTGGACCAACCAGCCCCACCAAGGGTCGCGGCTCAGTTGTCACCACCGAGGAAGAGTTGATCCTACTGTTGCTCGCAGCCAATCCCAAACTCGCCCTGAACTACAAGGTCATGGCTGCTCTGAGCGGGGGCAACCGTACTGCCTCCTCTCTGGAGCATAGATTCCGCAAATTGAAAGTCCAGGCCAAAGAATTAAAAGACGACCACGATCGAGCCCACGGTATTGAAGGCGACGAAGGAAAGGACGGGAAGGCTGGAGTTGCTAAGCCGGTCGCCAAGCCGGTCACTAAGCGTGCACGCACGACTGTCAAGGAGAAGGAACAGGGTTCGGACGCAGACGAGGAAGAGGGTAAGAGTTTGAAAGTTGCCAAGCGGGCCAAGGAAGGCGGTGAAGATGCTAAGGATGAACCAGTCATCAAAGCGGAAATAAAAAAGGCCGCCAAGAAGCTCGCGACTGCCTCCAAAGATGGGTCTCCAGTGAAGCCTAGAGTCCAGAAGAAGGGGGTTGCGAGGATTGTGAAGAAGGGTGATGTGAGGAGTGGCGAAGATGAGGAGTTGGTTGAGTTGAAGGGTAAGGGGAAGAAGATGAAGGTGAATGTTGTGGAGTCCAAGGCGAAGGAGATGACAGGGAAGGCGGCGAAGGCAGGGGATACGGTGGACGAAGGAAATATCGGCGCGGGACAAGATCTTGGCGACATGCAATTTGAGCTTGAAGAACGCTGAGGTGCCAGGGAAGGTAGGAAAACTCCGAGCTTCGTGAACCTGGTAGTCTTACTGACAGTACACAGGTATTAATATCATCTGGCATGAACATCCTCATCGTTCTTAGTGTATGATAGCGTCGGCATCTTGCTCGGATGGATAGTGGTTGCGAATAGGATTGTGGTGAATCGGTTTATCAATCGAAAGAGCTACAATAGGTATCGCAACTGCACCCATTCCCTTCCAACATACGTTCCAGTGCGGAATGTGCTTGCTTTATATCTGCGAATATGTTGACTGTTCCTGCTTTCTCCGCTTGGTACATGCCTTGCGGGAAAACTGAGCACCAGGGCTGAAGAACTCCGGCCATTCTCCGCCCCATCTTTAAGTCGGTTTTTTCTTGTAGATGGTCCTGGTCCTTGTCTTCGTTTGTCAAGACCCATGGATCTTCTCCCTCGAGCTTTGACTCAATATCATGGGTGGCCTTGGCTACCTCGACCAAATTCTTCCCATCTGCGGTCGTACCTTGGACTCGACCTGGTTCAGTGACCGTCTTTGTGTCTGCTAATGGTTTCGTATCTCCTTCGATCTGCAAAAAATGATCCAAAAGGAAGTTCGCAATCTTCGCTTGAAGTTTGCCATCGCTAGATATGCTCACAGTGTCTTTATCAAATATACTATGCAAGACCTCTAACCCTCCAGCATCAACAAATTTTGATAGTTGAGAGGAATCTTGACACAAGCCGGATAGAACAAACACCATCCTTTGAAGAAGTTTTGGGAGATTTTCATGCACCAGGGCAACCAGGACAGCTTCGAGTGGGCCAGTGGGCCATTCGTCGTTATAGAAATGGCTAAGTGCGGCTGTCAGTGCGTCTGGGTTGTTGTGTATCGCGGTACCGAGGAGAAGAGCAGCAGCGGAGCGGAGTTCAGACGAGAGACTGGAGGCTGAGAGGAGTTGGAAGATTTTGTGAGAAATCGCTCTGTCTCGAGCTAGGGTGACACCCCAGTGGTAAGAGTGAGAGAGATCCTGGAGGTCAGAGAGTGCGAGTAGCTGGGTTTCTAGGTCATCTTTGGGCGATGACTTAAGAACGGAGATGCTATCGGCAAAAAGAGAATGCTCCTCGGGTTGGAAGGTTGCGGGGCGTATTGGGTGTTGGTGTTCTGGACTCGATTGATCATGTATGCTAGGTGGTGACGGCTGCTCTTCAGGTTCTTCCAAGATGATGAGATCTGAACGTTGCTCTTTTTCTTCTGGAATAGGTACTTCAACGGTAAGATCGGAATAGTGCTGTTCTGATTCGTCCAAGTCTGGTACATTAATTTTTGCTTCCTTTACCCCGGTTGCGAGGTTCAATCGGACATGGAGACCCTTGGGAATCGACTGGTCATCATGGACTATTCGAAACTCGTCTGTAGGTAAGAATTCTCTTGGGTAGCATTCTGCTGGATTACTTGTGTGACATATGAGGTCTGCAGATGCGGCGGGAGAGGGTACAGTTGCTTGAGCGAAGGAGAGGAAGGAAATGGCGGTGGTAAGAAATGCTAGCATGACGAAATAAGATCCTTGAGAGTATTTAGCAAGTGCCACGATAGCACAGAGATGTTTATGAGAAACGGAGAAGATACATCTGCTTTTATAGAAATTTAGAAATTCTTCATTGCGGTTTAGTTGGCATCTTCGATATTCTCTGTTAAATCCGATTGGTCTATCCCAATGACTAAGCGGCTATATCCACATATCACCTCTTTAAAGCTGCATATTGATATCAATCCATTGGCGGCTTTGCACTTCTTCCACAATGCTGCAAACAAGGCGAGACCTTGCTCGTCTCGTCCGGCAGACGTATCGCCGTTCACAGCGGCGCCATGCCAGCAGCACCCATCCTCCAGGCGAGCCCAGTGGTCATGCAGCCGCTGCCGGAAAGAACGAGCCCACCCACCATGGCCATCACCCTGAAGCTGTCAACGAGTCACTGGGCGTACGTTTACCCCTAACAGCCCTGGCGGTGAAGAAATCCCGATGAATGCACAAGCTTACCCTAACAGCGCGGCTTCTACTTGACCATCGCCGCCTTACCCCTCTCCTTCGCAATTTATAAATTCTCCCGGTCTTCGAATGGTAGTAGCGCCGCCCAAGCGCAACCGCTTATCACGCGCTTTATCAAGAGCGTTAGTCAGTGGTTAGGGAGTTGGGAGCAAAGGAATTCGTTACATACGGCCATGATTGAGCAGGCGGCGCAGGACCGGAATCTGTTTAAGAGTAGTCCGGGCAGCAAGCATGTTGAGTTGAAGTTTCCAGAGTATGTCTACGCTCTCTAGATCATCCGTGCTTTTCACACAGAGTAGATTGGGCCGAATACTACCCATCGGAAAGCAAATCCCTCAAGGCTAGACTGCTAATACAATTATCCAGAGTTTTCAATACCGGCTCGCCCTATAACGTTCCCGCTGGCCACAGCGCGAACCTAGAAGATCTTATTGCTCACTATAAGCAGAAAAATGTCAGAGCGGAGGAGGCAAGAGTGGCGAAGCTGAAGGCAATGGAGTGAGTAGCAAAGATCACGGTGATCCTACGAAAGAGATCGTTGGAAAGAGAACCTATTGATGTAGCAATGCCTAGGCACGGGCTATCTGGAGTTTTTGTACATATGAACAATAGTTGGGTCATTCAAGCTTGCAGTCACACCGAAGAGCATGATGTACCGATCTACAGAGAACATTCAGATTTGCCCATCCCACGACAGTCATTTAAAGCCTTTTTCTATGGGATTTTCCTAAGGCCGGAAAGTACACGTCTCTTGATTTGAATCACAAGAACCCAGTCGTTGGCCTCTCCGCAAATCGATCATTCGCGGAGTCTGCCACTCAAAGTTTGGAGAAAAGAGATTCCACCTAGAAGCATGCTTCACGACAAGCGTCGGTCTCTATATACTATGGTAGTGATCACTGCTTCAACCTGCGAATCCGAATTGCAAATTCGCATGCCATGTATCGCTCATCTCCTGACGTGCCCTCCTTTATCCAAGCGGTAGCCTTGAATTTACAACTCCAGTGGTCATCCCCGATCCTTCTACTACGGTATATTATATCTTAACTGCTTCCTTTCGGCATCCCATGTTGATTTTGGATTTTGGGTTTTAAGAACCTTGACGAAAACATCAACGGTTATGTAGTTCCTGATGCGCTCGCTCGCTGGCGGCTGAAGCGACCCCAAATTGCGGTTGGCGTGATGTCGGTTATAATTTCTGTAACCGGACGGGAGCGAGATATAGGATCATGTGATTCGACTGTGATTGGACCCCTGAAACGAGTCGGCTATACCTGAAGTGGCAAGTAATATGCAACCTACGCTGAATGTTCACGCGCCGTCGCAAATTTGATTTGCCCCGAATCTCCCCCCTTCTCGAGAAGCTCCTTCTCTTCCTCTTCTTCTTCTTCTACTCCCCCACGCTTTGCTTCACCTTCCAAGACAACAATCGACACTCGTTTACCTTCACAAGACTGCCACTCGTTTATCAGTCTCGTACCTCTTCTAAAACTCTTTAATCTAACCTAAATCTACCTTGCCGTCTATCCAATAGCGTCAATATGTACTTCGCAAAAGCTCTTCTTGTCGGCGCATCTTTTGCTGTCGCAGCCGTTGCGCAGACGACAAAGCTTGCTTTCACTACGCTTCCAACTTCAGTGACTGCTGGTAGCTCCACTGAACTGAAATGGACCGGTGGTGATGGCACTGTAAGACTATCATACTGCACCCCAACGGCAACAAACAGCGCTAATCATCTACTGTTACAGGCTGTTACCATCATTCTTCAGCAAGGCACCGCAAACAATCTCCAGACTGTTCAAATCGTCACAGGTAAGCCATCCTCAGCTCTAAGCAGAGTGGTGCACCTGTTTAGCTATTACGAGTTTGCCCTTGTACTGATTTTTCGCTCATCAGGCTCTGCGTCCGGCAACTCTTACACATGGACACCCTCCAAGTCGCTCCCAAGCGGCGAAAACTACGCGCTTAAGATCACCCAAGGCACCAGCGCGGTCAATTACTCCGGCCTATTCAGCCTCAGCGGCGGCTCAGCCTCGTCTTCGTCCTCTTCATCCAGCGCCTCCTCAACAGACAGCTCCTCCATGTCCGTCACCCCCGTCGTGCCCGTTCCCCTACCCTCAACCCAGAACAGCACCACCACGACCATGCCAAGCTACAATGCCACCACCACCGCCATCGTCGGCACTGGTATCGTCGGAACTGGTATTGGTGCTTCTGCCAGCGCCGGCACCGGCATCCCCATGAGCCGCAACACCACCATGAGCATGGCCACCCTGACTTCCACCGCCACCACATCTTCCTCGGCAACGACTTCCGGCGGCTCCACCTCTGGTTCCAAGGCCCCAAGCGCAAGCCCGACCAAGGCCCCCAGCAGCGCCGCTGGTCTTGGAAGCCCATTGGCATTTGTGCTCAGCGCTTTCATCGCCGTTGTGTACCTCGGATAGATGGTTGAGTGCTGTGTGTTTGAGCTTGCGCCTTGTGTCCATCAAGTCCGATTCTATCTCTGTGATTCCCATACCCTTACATTATAATCACACTGTCAAAGCAATCGCACCAATGTACAAACTACTTTTTGGTCAAAGTAAGCAGAGCGAACTGTTTGGGGTCTTCATGGGGGTAATTTGGAGCATCAGCTATGAGCAAATGGCTATTTCGTTTGGTTCTCCTTGTAGCTATCATAATTCCACATCAAGTACCGAGCAATACAAAGGCGGGGATCTATTGAACCGAACAGAATACAGTATATGTGCTGCAACATGTTGAAGGCAAAAACCGGGACAACGCCAACTAAACACAATGTACTTGAACCTCAGGTCTATCGCTGGCTAGCTAAGAACCATCCATGGCGGCCCAACGGTGCAGAATAAGAAACTCCATCCCATCCCTAACAAAATGTCCCCCCTTTGTACTTCTCTCATCGCGACGACCTAACCCCCATTAACCCATTAACCCACCCAACAATCCCCACACCCTTCCTTCCTTCACACTCTTCCCCCCCATTCATCCCTTCCTCCTCCCGCTCCCCAACTCACCATTACATATCTCCCCTTTTCAACCAACCAAGCCAACGAAAACATCAAATCAACCCATCCAAACCTTTTCAACCCCCCATCGCAGCCCCATCTCGCGCACCCCTACTCACACTTTGCGGCAAGAAGTTGAGACGAGGACGTTGAGCAGGTTTGAAGAAGTTGGATTGAGCTGCGCTGAGCTGAGGTGTTGGTGAAGAGGGTTTGGCTGTAGTGATGGAACGGATTGAAAGGGGTTGAAACGACATGAACTTCTCAGCTAAATGGATATAAGCGTTAAGAAAGTTCGTCGACTCACAACACCGATTATCACTTCTTCGAACTTCTTACAACGGCAAGTTTTGTACACTTACACACCCAAGAAATGACGAACAGCACGAATAAAGCTATATACAAACCTACCTACAAAATACCGCCGAATCAAAAATACGCCCCCACTCTAATACGTCCTCTTAAAAGCCGCCACGCTCTTACACTCATTCTCATCCAACGTATGACTATTCACAGCTCTGTACTCCAACTGCACCTTATCCTGCGGTGTCCTCTGCCAACTAAGCGTGTGCTTCGTCCAGTTCTTGTCGTCTCTCTCTGGGAAGTCTTCTCTGGCATGCGCGCCTCTTGACTCGGTCCTGGCCGCCGCGCTCTCAGCCGTCTGCACGGCGCATGTCAAGAGATTGCGGAGTTCGAGCGTTTCGACGAGGTCGCTGTTCCAGATCATGCTCCGGTCTTTGGTGCCGATTTCGGAAAAGGAGCTATCGACGTCTTTGATCCGACGCACGCCCTCGTCGAGTGATTCTTGAGTGCGGAAGACGGAGACATCGGTTTGCATGACCTTTTGCATGGCGCTTCTGATTTCGTTGGTGTTCTTCGGCCCGTCAGCGGTACGGACTTTGTCGAGCACGCTGATGGACCCGGCGCCTGCATCACCACGCATCTCCTTGTGGGGCATGCCGGGCTCGAAATTGTCGCGGACGGTGTGAGAGACGGCGCGGCCAAAGACGATGAGGTCAAGGAGAGAGTTTGCACCCAGACGATTGGCACCGTGAACCGAGACACAAGCTGCTTCACCGCAAGCGAACAGGCCGGGGACGACTTTGTCCTTGCCGTTTCCATCAACAGTAAGGACCTCACCGGTATATTTGGTAGGGATACCACCCATGTTGTAGTGGACCGTTGGAAGGACGGGGATAGGTTGTTTGCGGACGTCGACGCCAGCAAAAATCGATGCTGTTTCAGAAATTCCTGGGAGACGTTCATGGAGGACCTCGGGGGGTAGGTGGCTCAATTGAAGGTATATGTGGTCTTTGTCTGGGCCAACTCCCCGTCCCTCACGGATCTCCATGGTCATTGATCGCGAGACAACGTCTCGACTGGCAAGATCCTTGGCTGTAGGTGCATAGCGTTCCATGAATCGTTCACCTTCCGAGTTTAGTAGGTATCCTCCCTCGCCTCGTGAACCCTCGGTAATCAAGCAACCAGCACCGTAGATACCAGTGGGGTGGAATTGGACGAATTCTAGATCCTGGTTCGGGAGACCAGCACGAGCAGCCATTGCCATACCATCTCCTGTACATGTATGGGCCGACGTACAGCTAAAGTATGCACGTCCGTATCCCCCAGTAGCCAGTACGGTATTATGTGAGCGGAAACGATGTAGCGTGCCATCTTCCTGGTTATAGGCAATGACCCCTTTGCACTCACCATCCTCCATGATGAGATCTAACGCGAAATATTCGATGAAGTAATTGGTGTTGTGCCGTAGGGATTGGCCATAAAGCGTGTGGAGCATAGCGTGGCCTGTTCGGTCGGCAGCCGCGCAGCATCGGTATGCTTGGCCTCCCTTTCCAAACTTTTGCGATTGACCACCAAAAGCCCGCTGGTAACTATGAAAAGTCAGTGTACGACATCACTAAGGTAATCATCCGCTATCCTTACATCTTGCCGTCATCTGTTCTCGAGAAAGGGCATCCGTAACTCTCCAATTCTCTGACACTGGCTGGGGCCTCTCTTGTCATGTAATGAATCGCATCTTGATCACCAAGCCAGTCAGAACCCTTTACCGTATCGTACATATGCCACCGCCAATCGTCTTCGTGCATACTGTAGCCGACGCGTCAGTGTCAAGTATGGCATTCGGGTAGTGGGCTGGAAGGTTCACTTTCCGAGCGCAGCATTTATCCCACCTTGCGCCGCAACCGTATGACTTCTCGTAGGAAACAGCTTCGATATACACGCTGTATTGAACCCTGCCTCCGCTAGACCGAAGGCGGCACGTAGACCAGCGCCACCGGCGCCCACAACGAGTGCATCGTACTCATGATCCTATGGGAAATTTATCAGACCATCTGTACCAGGTGTGGCGTATGACAGGCCTACTATAACGGGGTATTTGTTGTTGATGAATGGGGAGGCTTCCTTTGCCCGTAATGGCTGATTGGCTATTATTCGGGCTGGATATAAGGTTAGTGGTTGGCTTAACAAGTCGAGTGATGGGTCGTTACCAGCAGGCTTTGTGGTGGAGAACAGTCGGCTCTGACGAGTTGCCCTTAATATCTGTGGAGTCCTGTTAGTCGGTTGCCCCTCCGTGTTAGATGTATATGCAATTCTCCGACCTTTGGTGCAGAACCAAAGCTCCGCAAGCCAGAGTAAATCATGGTATAGAGGTTAAAGTGGGCGACCAGTCAGTGTGAGGTGGGATGAAGAAGGAGAGAGGTTGAATGTTGCCAATTGGAAAAGAGAGAAACAATAAATAGACTGCGGGAAGGCGTAAAATGCATCAACGACATTCGGATAATCAATCATACGGTGAGGCAATCGGCGCTAATGCTCGCCTTCAGCCTCGGCTATCTCTGCCAATGAGCGATCTTGCTTACCAAAGAGGAAGCCATTGCTAGGGCATCAGGCAGTTCAATTCTGTGTCTCCTCACTACCGGTGCTCTGCTTTCATCATTTGACCGTTAGATATGGTTAACGCTTGGTATTAATGACACTGTTGTGGCGATCTGAGAAGCGCCATCTAATGTACACAAAGCCGGTGCTCTGATTAATCGCCAAATGCTCCTGCTCCATTGAACGCCCGTGCAATCGCGATCCCCTTAACGATCATCTTAATTGTATTGCATGTATGTAGCCGTCGAGTTGAACTTTAGATTCCCCTTGATCACCTTGTCCACTGCCGCCAGGAAGTCCTTCTCCGTCGCAACCTTCCTTCTCGCACGGATTGCAAACATTCCTGCCTCTGTAGCCACACTCCTAAGTTCAGCACCGGTGCTGTTGGGACATAACCTTGAGATCAGCTCCCATCGGATATCCCTCTCAACAGACATGCTCTTGGCATGAATACGAAGAATGTTCGCCCGACCTTCGAGATCTGGTAGTGAGAATTCTATCTTCCGGTCGATACGGCCGGGTCGCATAAGCGCGGGATCCAGAGTCGAAGGTCTGTTGGTTGCAAACATGACCTTGATGTTCCCTCTCGAATCGAAACCATCGAGTTGAGTAATAAGCTCCAGCATTGTCCGCTGGACCTCATTGTCTCCACCCGCGCCGTCATCGAACCGAGCACCACCAATGGCATCAATTTCATCGAAGAAGATGATACAAGCCTTCTTAGTTCTGGCCATCTCGAACAATTCTCGGACCATCCTAGCGCCCTCACCAACGTACTTCTGTACTAGTTCACTGCCTATCACCCGAATGAAGGTAGCATCAGTACGATTGGCAACCGCACGAGCGCAGAGCGTCTTCCCGGTGCCAGGGGGACCATATAGAAGTGCACCTTTGGGAGGGTCGATTCCCAGGCTGACGAATCGTTCGGGAGATAGCAGTGGCATCTCGACAACTTCACGGATCTTCTCGATTTGATCTTTGCAACCACCAACATCACCGTAGGTAACATCAGGTTTATCCTCCACAGTCATCATCGTAACGCTCGGATCGATCTTCGGGGGCAGGGGTAGGAGGATTTCATACTTGTTGCGGTCGACGCTAGGGTAGGACTTAGTGGTGTACTTGACTTGGAGGCGTCTAGGAGTGACATACCCAACCCGCATGCCCTCCTCTATATCCGTCGGACTGACCCTCTCTCCCAGCTTTACCACGAATTTCGCTATTTGCTTCACATTGATGACATATTTGCTCTTCTCTGAGTCCTTCTCGTCCTGTATTATCTTTGTACATCTAGCGACTTGTAGGGGGTGGTCTTCCTGCATCCGTTGTCGGTCTGCAGCGATATCCCACAGATGTGGTGGCGCTAGACCTGTATCTGATTCCTGGTTCTTGTTAGTAGATGAGACTTGGAAACTTGTAAGTCTATGGTACCTTGACGCCTAAGACTCGTATTAGCCTGGAATAGCCTCGCAGTGAAGTTGATCGTCCCTTGTAGACTTACCGATCTTTTCGTTAACGCTGCTCTGCTTCTCCTTGATTTCTTTTTCTAGCCGCTTTAACGCAGCAGCATAAGGAGCAGCGCCATAGGTCTTAAGCACTTGGATATCCTCGTCTGATAGCGGCGTTATCTTCTTCTCGGGCGTCTCATCGTCTGCAAACTCCTTCTGGTACTTCTCCCAGCTCTGGCCCGTAGCGCTTGGCATTCCGATGATCTAGCCGTTTACTTTACAATCTAGCTGTACAGAGATGCTTACGGTGTCGAGAGTAGAAGGGATAATCGAGACGTATTTGTAGTGAAGTGATGAAGCTACCTTTGTTTTGCTGGTGGTGATGGCTCTTGATTGTCAGCAAGAGCTCTCGGGTTGAGCCGAGGGTAGCGCCGCGCCTGCAGACGCGTCAAAATATCAGAAACACTTTATTACTCGTATTTTGTGTATGAGGAACAGCTGGGTAAGCTTCTTACAAGAGGATATTTCCTACTTTGATTGGCACTAATCTAGTACGGTTTGCCTCGCTAAGTTATCCTCTTCGAAACCTCATTTCGTGCGGTCCTTCATCGCCTCGACTTCTTCATACATAGCTTCTGCTTGAGCTTCCTACCTAGACTGCGACTCTGTTAAACTGTTCTACTAGGTTTACCCGTTATTTCTCCACATTGTTTCCAATCATGGCTATCACCGCCTCTGCAAATTCTGGCAACAATGCCTTCAAGGACAAGGAGAAGCCCATGGCGGTGCGGAACGCCAACATAATGGCCGCTCGAGCAGTCGCAGATGCAATCCGAACTTCACTTGGACCAAGAGGTATGGATAAGATGATACAGACGGGGAAAGGGGAGACAATAATCACAAATGACGGCAACACGATGCTGAAAGATATGGCGGTCATGCACCCGGCAGCCAAGATGCTTGTTGACCTCAGTGCAGCTCAAGACGTGGAGGCTGGAGACGGTACAACCTCTGTAGTGGTAATTGCCGGAAGCCTACTTGGTGCCGCAGATAGACTACTTGCCAAAGGCATACACCCTACAGTTATCTCGGAATCTTTTCAACGAGCAGCAGCAGCAGCGGTCAAAGTTTTGGAGGGCATGTCGCATCCCATATCTCTATCTGATCGAGCTACGCTTTTACAGGCCGCTTCTACATCTCTGTCCTCGAAAATCGTTTCCCAACATTCAAATCTTCTAGGACCCATCGCTGTCGATGCTGTGCTCAGGACTATCGATCAGAAAACTGCAGATAACGTTGATCTAAAAAATGTTAGGATCGTCAAGAAAGTAGGCGGCACTATCGAGGACAGTGAAATGATTGATGGGCTAGTATTGAATCAACCAGTAGTAAAGAGTGGAGGCGGGCCAGCAAGAATGGAGAAGGCACGGATAGGTTTGATCCAATTCCAGCTCAGCCCCCCCAAACCGGATGTACGTTTCTATATTGCATTACCGTCTCTTGGTCTAACAGGTTTTAGATGGAGAACCAAATAGTTGTCAATGATTATCGGCAAATGGATAAGATATTGAAGGAAGAACGGACTTATCTACTGAATTTGGTCAAGAAGATAAAGAAAGCCAAGTGTAATGTCTTACTAATACAAAAGTCTATCCTGAGGGACGCCGTCAACGACCTCAGTCTACACTTCCTGGCGAAGCTCAACATCCTAGCAGTCAAGGATATAGAAAGAGATGAAGTAGAATTTATATGCAAAGTAGACCTTCGGATCCCAATCATCTTAGAATAGACAACTAACATTTCATAGAGCACCGGCTGCAAACCAATAGCAGACATCGATTCTTTCACAGAGGATAAGCTGGGTTCAGCCGAGCTTATCGAAGAAGCCCAGGCCTCAGGCTCGCGTATTGTTAAAGTCACGGGCGTCACGCACAGAGGTGCTGGACAAACCGTCTCGATCGTCTGCCGCGGCGCCAACACTCTCATCCTCGACGAAGCCGAGCGAAGCCTCCACGACGCTCTCTGCGTCATCCGATGCCTAGTCAAAAAGAAAGCCCTCATCGCCGGCGGCGGCGCGCCCGAAATCGCCATCGCCAACGCCCTAAGCCATCAGTCGCGCAGCCTCACCGGCGCCGAAGCCATCTGCTGGAAAGCCTTCGCCGACGCCATGGAAGTGATCCCCACCACACTGGCCGAAAACGCGGGACTTAACAGCATCAAGGTCGTCACGGACTTGAGGCATAGGCATGAATTTAGGGAGAAGAATGCGGGTGTCAGTATCAGGAGTGGGGGGGTGAAGAACAACATTGCGGATGAGAATGTGTTGCAGCCGTTGCTGGTGAGCACGAGTGCGGTGGAGTTGGCGGCGGAAACCGTCAAAATGATTCTCCGCATAGATGATATTGCACTTTCGAGGTAGATGTGATGAGGCTTATTTGATGTTTGAGCTGCTTGCTTTGCTCCATGTTGAGAGTGCTGAGAGTGAGAGGCGCAGAAGGCAAATATCCCAGAATCAAACGCAACCATCCCAACAACCCCTTCTCATACCACCCCCATATCCCCATCTCCATCTCCACATCCCCAGCCCATCTCCACTCACACTTTCCTCATTCATCCACATCTCACCATCTCACATCCCCACCGTTTCCCCAAACCCGTAAATCTACTTTACCCATCTACATAAGCACCCCCTTTGCGGGAAAAAAAAAACCTACGTACTGCCTCTTATACTCTCTTGAAGAATCATCAGGGGCGCTGTCACGATACTGTAGTACCTGATTACCTGTTCCTCGTAGCAAACGAAGCTATTTTCGTACGCGATAGAGTCTAGATGCGTAACCCCCCGTTCTTCACCGATAGTCAAGCATACCATTCACTCAGTCTCACTTAATCACGTCCTACCTACTATTCTCCTTCCCTCTACATCTCCAAGCCCCGCCCCCACCCACAGCCAACCCCCTCACCCCCTTCCTCGCATCCCCCATCCCACGCAAACGGGCACAACAGGACAGATCCAAAACCACCCCGCCACTTTTTTCCCGACGAAAACTCGATCCGTTTGGAAACGTACTATGTACTCGGGTAAGGGTATGATTCTTTTCTAGTTCTTGCTAAAGTTTGGATTCAGATAGTTACGATGGAAGGGGAGAGGGGGTGTATGGTAAGGTAAGGTAGGTGATGGATTTGTCGAGTATGTAGGTAGGTAGGTAGGTATTATTAGAATTACATGCCTAGGAATAGCAGCTAGTTAACTCCCCTCCCTACCATGCCTTCCTTCTCGACGGGGAGCTGGCATCTGCGTATTGCAGGGAGTTGGCGGTGTGCCGTGGTGTTGTTAGTGTGAGCTTTTTTTTTTTATATATTTCTTGAAGCTGTTGGAAGAGGTTAGAAGCCGCAGTTGTTGGATGGCGCGCATGTGTTTCGAGAGCGAATGGGTGAGGTAGTGAGTGGAAGCGAGGCGTATGGGGAGTTGATGCGGGGATAGCTTGTGAAGGGGGCCGGTGAAAGAGAGAGGTCTTGGTGGTTATGCTGAGATATGCGGTTTGGAAGAAAGGGTTGGGTGGGTGGAGGGATGGGAGGGATCGTTGTGTTGGGACTGCTCTCTACAGACGCTCACAGATTTTTTGGGGCTCAGACTGGCATCATAGCCCTTTTCTGTATTGTGTGACCTATGGTATGGTCTGCTAGTACAAAAAATGTCAGCGCAAAAGCAGAATGATATCTTCGAATCGCAAAAAGTCAAATGGGATGTGAACGAATCAACTTCTGATGGTTCTATTGCTTAGTAGAAAGCAGGCGCGCTCTTAATGTATGTTAACTCTGAGTCTCGTCGAGCTACACACTCTGGTCAAGTCTCCAAACAGCTTAGAGAGGACGACACTGGGAGGTCGGATCCTAACATGTATTCCATCTCGATATTGACAATCATCTCGATATGATGGACGTAATAGACATCTCCTCCACGTGCACACAGTACTATACGATATTCAATTCACGGTGGCACCAAACAGTCGCGTCCCGGAAGAAGATTGCTCAACATCGGTGTTACGCAGCTAGTCATCCGTTGCTATAAACAGGCAATTGGCGTGTCGAATTGCAACTCAACCTCATGTCAAATTTTCCTCGGGTTTTCCCTGCCTCAGTTCCGTGATACACGATTAAACGGTCATAGGACTCCATCCAAGGCTTCCTGGGCGCTACAACTAGCAGTGTCTTGCCGCTATTTCTATCTTCCTCAAACCCCTCGTTATATTGCCATCGCCTTCGTCCAGACTACCGCTCGTCCCGTCCTTATATCAAGACTTGACTGGCAGTAGTACTCGTGCGAAGCAGAACAGGTGGCCCTGTCCCTGACTGAGATGGAAATTCTCGACCTTGACGTCCAGGCCATTAGCGCATTGTATATGCTCAGTCAACTTCGTTTTGTTCAAGGCTTTTCCTTAATCCGTTTCCTCCCGCAATTCATTAGACCCATGTCGACCAAACCGTGATAGGGATCCAGATTCTCATAACGGAGCAACCCAGTAAGAACTTCTGGTCTTGTGAGATGCCATTTATTGCCACACGAAACATCAACTGATCAGAAAGTTCTCGTAAAGTCAATCAGGAGATGATAGGCTCGTAAAGAAGCGCGAGATGTGCTCGCTATAAAGTATTCGAGCAAGGCCTTAATGCACAAAATTATCGAGCCCGAATGACAAAGGCAAGTGGAGCAGCTAAGCACTTAGAGAGAGGCGACGCTGAGCTCATGGATAAGACTGACACGATCAATGCCATGCTTCGGCCAAGAATGCTCATATATACAAAAATGAAATGCTTGAACTTAGTGATATCACGGTACCTACTAATTGCCACCAAACTCATGTGTTCTTCGCATTCCCTGGCTGTACCGTCGACTCAAGCGGGAGGTATCGAGGGCTCCCACAACCGCTAGGGTGTCATTGCTTATGCTTCAATGAGCGTATGATAGCGTCAGTTGCCCAGGATAACGTAGTCTCCACATCAACGTCGAGCGCTGACTGCAGCTCAATGCCAGCCATCGCGCTCTTCGCTTCGTCCGGAGAGCCTTCAACATCTTCGTTCTCGGAGAATGCGGCATGCTCTGCCACGTAATTCCGCCATACCATCTTTTCAAAGTAATCCTCTGTCTTCCAGAATTACTCGGGTCTCGCCTTCAGCCCATAGCCCTACCTCGTCATCCTTCTATGTTTCGCTGTGTCGTAGATCAGCCGTATGAACAATCTTGCATCCAATCTCTTCTCCGTATTTCTCGACATTGTAAAGCATGAAACCGTCCACAATCACAAGCTTCGAAGCACCCAATGCCGAGCCGGACCTTTTTGACCTTCTCGCATAACTCCATCAGCTTTAGTCTGAGGTACCAATTTCAGCGCTCTTTCTTCCTGGCCTGGGAACACATCAGCCTGCCGGCTCCCGAAGTCGGGCGGCGTCTTTCCGGAGTTGGTTTTGATGTAGTCGAGTGTTTGGACCATGCGGGGAAGTCAGCGCCCTGGGGTCCGTCGCAGTCAAGATAGCCATCGACGGTAGGTAAGTCTTCGAAATCCTTGCAAAAGTCAGATGGAAGTGTAAAATGAGAGTGATACTGGGAATTATGTGTCTGAGGAGATGTGCGAGAGTAGTTTTGCCAGCTGAAGTAGGACCAGAGAGCCGGATCATCAAGACATCACTGTCAGTTTGCGGAGTTGTTTCCATGTCTCTTCAAAAGGTACATGTAGGAAGGAGGCAGCAGCTCAGGACTGCGTTATCTTCAAGCAATTTGCAGTATTAGTTGTTCACTCTTGCGACAATGACTTGCACGTGCTGCTTCTTTTATAAACAGATGCCTCCCAGCGAAAGGTATTAGACGATTCTACACTCAACACACCAAAATGGAAGTAGCAATACCATCAGCGACACCAGAGCATAGTAAACAACGCACTGAGCAGTGGTGAGCAGTATCAATTAAGGACGAATAGTGCCTAAGCAGAGTGACGGGAGCTACCTCCACTGACTTTGGATAGTCATTGAACTCACCCAAATCCAAGGTGCAATGCGCGACGAGGGACGATGTCCCTGAAAAGTGTGTCTGTGTTACTCTACGGTTGCGACATCTGTGGTCCACAGCCCTACACACCACCACCACCACCAAGCCTCTGGCAACCCCACCCATTGCGCCACCACCCTGAGGCCTCCTCCCTCAACTATTTCACTCGACAAACTTCCACCAGCACTTGATCATTTGCCGTAATACGCATCATAATTGAGACCGTCGGCTCTCTTCTTCGAGCCCGATCCTCATCCGTTCGGCCCCTGGCCTCCAGAAACCCCTCAAACCCCCTACCTCCACAGTCGAGACCAGGACAGCTTCCCAATGGAACTAAACAGCTCCGTCAGCACCTCTCACCTCCCCAAAGCTTCAACCTCCTTTACTCCCACCCACTCCCTCATCTCCCCAGCCGCCCCATCCCACTTCCAAACAACCCCACTCCCCACATTATACCGATAATAATTCTCCGTTCCCCCCTTCTCCAGCGCCCGCCGAAACGTGATATTAATCCTCCCTTCGTCCGCTCCGGCGCCCTTTCTTTTAGGAATACTATGTAGCCACTTGGCCTGCGTACTCCCTCGCATCAGCACCATATCCCCGCTCGTAAGGGGTAGCTTGAGCGGCTTGTCGCTGTCCTTGTGCTTGCATAAGAATGGCGTTGCGGACGGTGGTGGCATATTGGTCGAAGGAGGGACGGGTTTGTGCTTCATGCAGAAGTCCCTGTTGGCGCCGAGGGAGAGACTAGCGATTGAGGGCGATGGGCCGAGGAAGCGCTCGTCGTCGCTGTGGTAGGAGATGCTATCTACGCCGGAAGCGTAATAATTCACGAGACAGAAATTATAGCTTGCGCCCGTACACTCTTCCGTGCGCTTACGGAGCTCGTCGAGACAGGAAGGAATGGGACGAGGTTGGCACGTACGGTAGCGGTCGGATGGGATGGGAGATTTGGTGATGGAGTCGATGAGGGCGCCATCGGCGGTAAAAAGGGAGGTGGAGTCGACACCAAAGACCGTGGTGTAGCGGGGAGTGTTGATTTCGGTTTCGATGGCGCCGCGCTTGATCTTGTATTTTACTCTGTAGAAGAAGAGGGAGGAGCGTAGGAAGTTGAAGAGGGGAGTTGAGATTTTCCTGGGAATGTAGGGTTGGAAGTAAAGGAGGTCGAGGTCGGGCTTGTTATCTATTTCTTTACCGGACGATGCGGGGATTGCGGATAGTTCGTTGGCGATCTGGGGTCGGAGGTGAGGGATTGGGAAGGGATAAGTTGAGTGCTGGGATGATGGTTGCGATTGATTTTCAGACTGGGTGATTGAGTCGGCTGTGTTGGCAGGCTCATGGTGAATGTCTTCGATAAGACGAGCTTTCTTTGAAGACTTTGGAGTGAAGAAGCTGTCTAGAGTCCGCTTCTTGGAAATGGTAGCTGCCATTATAAAGGATCTAGATAACGTTGTTAGGGTAGGTCGTACTGTCGTAGGGGGAACTAAATCGATCTGACGTCATCAGCGCGTCGCGTTACCGCGTAGTCTGTGAATTGCTTCATCCGGTAAACCGTGCCCGCGCCCCCGTCTTTCGATCTTCTTCCTCTCTAATTCTTCCCCAACAGCCTCCTTTCATCGCTCGGGCCCCTCCCACCCACGGCACTGTCGTCAGCCTCGCCGCGATTGAGAATCCTTGCGGCAGGCCTGGTTTGAAGCCCAGAACCCTCAATCTCCCACTCTGGCCTCGATTCCCCTGAGACTCTGATAGTGATCCGCTCTCTGAGCCATGTCACACTAGCTGAGACACGAGCACCGGAGCTCAAATAATTCGTCTGCTCATCCTCGGCGTCGCACCATTGTCACAGCCACGACGACGATGGCCCCAGTGAGCTGCGTTGGCGCAGGCTCTACCTGGGAGACGTCCAACGCGTTCCCACCTGTCCAATCAAGAAAATTCCCCATGACGACGCGGCCGGCGTTCTCTCCACCAACTGAAGGCGTTAGTGGCAGTGTGTGCCTTGGATCTGGGTTAACTTGCGAGAGAAGGGCGCTAGCACTTCTTCGCCGCATACCAGGCGAAATGAGCCCGGCAAGGCTCCTAGCCCTTGTGGACAAGCCATCAGCAGCCACAAGTGGGCAGTTTCGGACAAAGGCAGTCCCTCAATCCTGGGGCTGTCTCCAATCCACCACGCCATGGTAAAGCCCTCAGGCTGGACGATGTGCCTTCTGGCAGGGAGATCCAAAATCTCTGCGGGCAAGCAACGGAGGATGATGAGGTTATGTCTACTCGAGCCGACAATGTACCCTCTGGTGAAAGGGAGATCGACGGTCCCATTTCTGGGAAGGAAGAAATCAATGGAGTGGTCCAATTTTGACTCGGTGAAAGCATACCCTTCAGGCCGTGGACATATTACCGCAAAGTCTGGTCGATGAGTCGAGAAAAGGTCCGGGCACGGCGATCTCCCGTCTGTTGACTTCGGCTGTTAAATGAGCGTTCTTAAGGAATTCCGTTCGATGCGTACTGATTGCCACGTATGAGACGGGCTCCAGCACAACGTAGCGGGCGCAACTGGAAAGATGGGATGATGAGGACTCCTCCGGTGGAACGCTGGGTGATGCCGGTCCAGGGAAGGGGTTCAGATTGAGTGGGTGAACCAACCAGATTGCTAGATAGAAAATACCAGGCAAGAGTACGTGGCCAATGCACCATCCAAGATCCAGACATGAGCCGATATTCAATCAAATGCGATTCTTCGCTTTGCCTTTTATCATTACTACCCACGCCCGCTAGGAGGATGACACTGGAAGAAGAAATCCCACTAATCTAGAGCTCAGGAAAAAACAACACAGAGAATGGGAAAGCCAAGGCGATACCACCAAAGTCGTGCTCGACTATCGAGCTTGAGAGCTTGTATCCCATTCGGGGTTGCAGCATCCCGTGTCTGGTGGCGTGCCGAGTTGGATGGCATCCACCAGGCCCACTGACCGGGTTCAAACTGCCAGGACCTACTCGTCTATCTCCTACCTCCGAATAGCTTGGAAGTTCTTCGGGAAATCATCCTCATCACGATTCCTTAGCCCACTGTTTCCCACTCCATAGCCCCCCCGTCGTCCACAGCCAGTAGTCCCGCCCCTTGATCAGCCACACCATGAAGCTGGGCAACTGGTACCCCATTGCCGCGCCAACCCCCATGCTCTTTCCAACCGGCACCATTTGCGTCTCGCGAGTATCCTCCTTGAACACCCGGTCCCCACCAACGGAGCTCTTCTCATCCCCAGAGGCCAGCAGTAAATCGCGCTTAATGTTTGCGCAGAGGACGGGGATGGCGCTGAGGATGAGATGGATGGCAGGCCGTGCATACGATGCCGCATCGCCGACGGCGTAGACGCGTGACCCGGCCTTATCGACACGCAAGGTCGAGGCGTTGGTGTCGACACGGCCGTCTGTCGTTAGGAGCGCTTCGTTGATGAAACCGGTGTTTGGTCTCATGCCGGTCGCGGGGATGTAGAGGTCGGCATCCAGCGTCTTCCAATCCTCGAGTGTCAGCGTTGCCTTGGTCGTGGCGCTGTCTGTCCCTGCGCCATGTGGCGTCACGGTCTTGACTCGCGCGTTCTTGATAACGGTCACGCCGACTTTGGCGAGATATTCCTCGGCTTTCTTCGCGATGGTGGGTCGGAGGGCGGGCAGTATCTTTGAGCCGGCGCTCACGACAGTAATAGGGACCTTGGGGTTCGCTAACTTCGAGCTGAACCAACCGGCGCGGCCATTAAGGAATTCGCCGAGTTCACCGGCTGTCTCGATACCTGCAGGACCTCCGCCGACAATGACGATGTTCTTTGCAGTCGGCAGTGCTTGCCGGAATGCGGTCCAGTTCGTTCGTAGGTGATCTTCGTCCCGGTTTAGACCCAGCAGGGGAGAAGGCGTAGATGCGCCGGTGGCGATAACGAGAGCGTAGAAATCGATCTTCTCGGTGTTGCCGATCGCTAAGCTGATGGAGACAGTTCGGTTTGTGTGGTCAAGCTCTGCTGCTGTGCCATGAATGAAGCGGAAGCTGCCCTTGGGGTACTGCTCAAATGCTTTCGGGATGTTTACGAAGAGCTTCTCTTGTGGGAACATGTCGTCCGATATCAGCGCACGAGGGCAAGCGGGTCGGCACATGGCCTGCGACGAGGCGCTGACAATGACGACCTGGTACGACTCTTTGTCGGGCAGGTGGGGGACAGCATGCTTGAGGAGATAGTGGGCAGTAGATACGCCGCCGTAGGAACCGCCGAGGATGACGATATTCTTTTGGGATGCTGGGGTGGTGTTCTGCGCCATCTTCACGCCCGAATCACAAATTGATCGGGTTTATGACTCGGGTATCAAACGAAGGCTAGAAAAACCAAGGGGATGTAGGATAGTGATGAATGCTCGAGAGATTGCCTGAAAATCCACCAAAGTGAGGGTTAAACTAAATAGAGCGAACACGAGAATAGATAATGGTGGTTTAAACTAATGAGAAGCAAGCATCCTAGAAATCTAACGGGGTGAGCCAGTAGAAATCTTTCGCCCCCAGAGGCTCCTCAGGGAATCCGTGTTGCTTTTATGACTTGCAATTCGAGTGCGAAAAATGGTTAATTATTAAGAAAGCTTACGTGTCGTTTATGTACACACGGCTAAGTAACGTTGTCGAGGAGTAGGTAGGGTGTGAACAGGTACGACGACGGTACGTGTCAATTCAAGTATGTAGGTAGGCTACAGCGGAGGTGAGGCACACCGTATGTAGGGTTGAAGCAATAGGAGCTGGAGTAGGAGCAATAGTAGGAGCAGGAGGAGTAGTCGTCCAATTAGGAACATAGTACGGACGGGAGTTGCAGTACCTTATCGTTACACCGCACGCTAGCCTAGTTGGGGCTAGCGCCAATTGCGGCACGAAACATAGCCTTCTGTTGTAGAAAACACACCTTTAGACAATTATCAGATCTACACTTCATCATGTAGTAGTATAATCAATTGCTGAGCTGCTTGAATGTTTTGCCTGCATAGCTAACCGAGGGTCTGCGTGGGTAAAGTAACTGAATTTGCACCCTGTTGAGCTACTAACTCAACCCTGCAGATCAGACGACCTCAAGGTCAGCTCATTCATTTATCATTATTTACAGTATTATATATATACTAACGTTTTCATTTTGTTATAAACAAAGTTAATATAATTGCTGATTAAAGTCAACTCTCTAACAGTATGAGATTTTGAAAAATAAATGGTAAAGCATAAACTTTTTTTGCTCAGATACACAACAGTAGTGGGGTCGTTTCATCATAGATCGTAGATGTCTTTTCAACTATTTAAGATTACCATCAAGTATCGTTCATAACCCCCGCTATAAAGTTCCCTCACAGAAATCAAACAGAATTGATTCTTTAAAGATCCTGCACCAAAGTAGCTGAATAGACGAAAGAAAGAATCAAACTCCTGCCCGATGATCTCGAAAGTTGCTTTCCGCAATTGGTATTTGGGTCAATCGGAGGCACACTTGTACTGTTCGAACCGTCCTCACGTCCGACGTCCTGTATGAGTAAGTGCTTAATGCGTGCCAACCCTAACGACGGCAGGCTCTTGTAAAGCCAACCTACAACCTTAACATCGTCGCATCACCAAGCTACAGCCGTCCCTCTCCAACAAGTGACTTTTCCCAACAACCCCAATCTCGATCCTCTACCGTACGGTTGAAACATCTTCGACATTGGAAAAAATGTATACAATCTACTTTGTGAGGGAGAGAAATAGGGCTGAGAGCTAAAGGTTTACGAATTAGCGTAGGTACAAGACGAGGCTGAGACTCACTGTTCTGCGAAAGGCGAAGCCAAGCCCGAGTCGGATACATAGTACTGGCAGCATGCTTGAGCACTCACAGTATTTTTCGTCCAAGTCAAGAAGTAGCATGTATGTATAATCGCTAAAGCTGACTATAACAATCAATCATATTTAACAAGTTATGCAGCTATTCTATTATTACTATTCATTCGAACACATCATGCAAAGATTCACGAAACCTCGCATTGACTTGTGCCTTGACGAGTATGGTTCATTATATAAGGTAACCCTTAAACCGTCGTTATGGCTGCCATACCAGGTATACGGCCACCTTACCTGTTAGGGTACTAGGGAGCCACGGAAGATGACTGACTAGATCTACCTTAACCAGGCCAATGGGGACTAATATTTAGATTTCCTAGTGCGAGGTAGAGGAAAATAGGGGTTTCTCCGCAATAATCAATGAAACTCCCCTCCCCTCCCTGTGCATGCCCCCTTCGCTTCTCCCCTTCCTATGCATGTAGAGCCTCCCAGCAGGCCTCAGTTTTGCAGGCTGCTAGCTCCGTGAGTATGTAGGTGAGTATGTAGGGTGGGGGGTGGGTGAGCTGGGTAGGGGGGGGGGTGAATGTAGGAAGCTGAGGTGAATGTAAACAGTGCAGTAAACAAATATTTTGATGGGGTGCCTAAATAGACTTAGCTTCGTTAATCCTGGTATGGCAGCCATAACGACGGTTTAAGGGATAGTCGACTCTCAACAACGCAACAGTCGTACCGCATGATCAAAAAACCGTCTAATTGTCTACATGTCAGATGTGCAGAACATTCAATGATTTCCATATTTCAACAAACGATTGTAACTTTGAGAATCGTATTAAGATTCCATGAGTGGCTGAAAATCGCATTGATTCTTGGGTGGGCAGGTGCTACTCTTAACCACGGTAAGTGTAAGTAATTCATGGGACCCTCCAGACGTCCGTCTGAGTGTGTGTGAAGTACATGGAATCAGGCGCTGATTTAGCATTTGGTGTTGAGGACAAGGGATTGGGAGGTGGTGGAAGAGATGGGTATCACGATAGCTGCAGCCACTGGTATCGATGTAGGAACTAGTAGTTGCAATCACAGGCGCACAGGACATGGTGTAGGCACATTTCGGATAGGTTTGGGGATGGAAAAGATGTCTGGGGATAGTGTTGTGTTTGAAGAGGATGTTAAGGGAAAGGAAGCCACCGTAGGAAGGATGAATGACGCGTATAGGAAGAGCGATCTGGCAAACACGACAGAACGTCAACGAGCTGTGATCCTGGACGCAACTGACACCCTCTTGTTGCTATGAATAGTGTCATGATCTAATGGTCAGACGAACCATAGGTTAGGAACATGCCGCCATTTGGCGACCAGGTATATGGAGCTACTCGTGTCATCATCATGAGTCGTGTCGTACGGTCTCGTTTTCTGCCATAGATGTCTGGTCAGTTCGCCTTAATGCTGTCCCTGTTCGATTGGATTAGTACGTGCTCTTATTTAATAACCCCATACGAGGCTGTACCTTCTGTTGATACTTTTTGCCTCCTTCACAATGCTTTCAATCCCATCCAACCCCATCTTCAGCGTCTCCATTCTTGGACCGTAGCTCAGACGCACAAAGTGATGACAAGGGCTATCAAAGAGGTCCCTTCTCTTCGCAGGATTAAGATCGAAAAAGATTCCTGGCACTACGATGACGCGTTTCTCCAAGCATTTCTGGAAGAAATTCAGACCATCGTTGATTGCCTCTGGTAGTCCGCTAAGATCCAGCCAGATATAGAACGTCGAGTCCGGTACGTTTTTGATTGTGAAGCCGATTTCCTTGAGTCGGCCAAGAACATAGTCTCGCTTGCTCTTAAAGTGCGTCTGCAGCGCCTTCATCTCCGTAAGCACTTTTCCGGGCTCAAGCATGGGAATAGCAGCTTCTTGGAATGGTACATTAGCGCCACCATCTAGGTACGAGCCGCAGGATCCAATGGCCTTGATGAATTCCTTTGGCCCAATGATCCAAGCTATACGCCAACCTGGGAGACGAAAGCGCTTGGTGAGACCGTCTATTATCAGAACATCGTCGTCGTCAACATCTACAACATTATCGGCGGCGCTTATGGTTGTCCCATCACAGTTGCTGGTGTAGTTGTAGCCGCCGTAAAACTCGTCCATGACAAGCGTCGCTCGATCACGAGCGATGTCTTGGATCTCAGCAAGCTCTGGGTTTTTCACCACTTGCCCTGTCGGATTCCGAGGGTTGGAGGTCAGAATGACAGATGTACCGCGGGAGATCTCTTCGGCGATTTTGTCAGGATGGATGTGGTAGCCATCATCTTCCGATAGTGGCGAGGGAATAGCAGCAAACTGTAAGACTTAGATCATGTTTTGGGTGAAAAGAGGAAGGAGATAACTAGAAGGCTGGGAGACGTACGTTTCGGAAAAGAGACAGCATCTCATTGTACGCGGTGTAATCTGGAATGAAGAAACCAAGGTAGGCGTTGTTCAAAACCGCCGCTATGCGGATGAGTCCAGCTCGTCCTCCCTACCACGGAGGGAATGTCAGCTGCAATATACGGACTTTGAATTGTGGCACTCAGCGGTGTTCTCGAGCATGAGCAAATACCGGTACGACCGCAACGTTCTCCCACGAGTATTGGCTGTCTTTGCCCTTCCGATGATGTGCGTTGTACAGGTTGGCAATGGCTGCTCGCAAGGGTTTGATGCCCGCTGTGGGACCGTACTCTCGTCCATTCATAGAGATGTCAATCTGCGTGGGCCTCTGGAAGCTCCCTTTGATATCATCGTCGACCTCGGGCGCTCCTTGACCCAGGTTGGCCCAGGCCGTGGGGTTATCTGCAAAGCCATGTTCGTTTGCTCGCTCTGTGCACCACACCACTCCGGTGGATGCTCGCGAAGGGTCTAAGCCAGCATGCGACTGATGTCCCTCATGGGCATTACGGAACTGGCGATGTATCTTGGAGCTCACTTCACTGTTTCGGTAAGCCAAGGTACTGTAAGGGAGCAGGTTCCGGGGGGGTGGGGGTGGAGGTAGTGTTTCTGCAACTGAGCGGCATACCTAGCTCCTGGAGCCTTGCTGATACTGAACTTGCGACCCGAGAAACTCATATTTGAATGACAAAGGACTGACGTAACGGATAGTAGTGGATAGATAGCGGAGGATTCGCACGTCAGAGTATGTCGCTGACCGAGAAGGCGTTTGTCTCTTTGGTTGAGTCGAGTCGAGTCGAGTCCAAAGTGGTTTCCTGCGTGCCTGCCAAGGAAGTTTGGCAGCCGGTGGCAGCTTATAATTACAGTAACCGATTGGTGTTAGAGAAGGGGTGGGGGGCCGATAAGCGAGGGAGCGGTGAATGATGAATTATCCCTGGGGTCCCTTACAGGCTAGGCTGACCTGGGCCTCCTCCCTGGCCTGCCTGAAACAGACCGCCTTTCAAGGCCCAGACACAAACCAACCCCCCGGGCTACCTACAGTATGTACCTAAGGTAGGTAGAGTTGCAGCTTATGCGTGCAGTGCATGCAGCATTCCTTCCTGATGGCAAGGTACCCACGTACCTTACTGTACAGTCTGTACCTGACGTCTTTCGACCGGGGTAGATCGAACTTCACGTGGCTCCATTGACGGCTTGCTTGCATGTTGCAACCAACATGTATCTTATGTATGATCCCTGCTTGTGTCGTCCACAGGCCATGTGCTTGTCAAGGATGGAAGTACATAGACACGCCCTGAAACCACTCCGATACTTGGAGATACGGCTCACAGGTCGGATCATCAAAACCAAGGCTGGTCTGTTGCTATGTACATACCTATTCGGCCTCTCGAGGTCATCGAGTCCTCTCCCATGTACGGATACGGATTATCGACCTTAGCCCCCGACAGATGCCCACGACTTGGAGTTCGTGGAGATCACCTCGCGTAAAATAGCCGTGACGTGCAAGACTAATGCGTAGTGCCTTGATGATAGGACTAGTATCTTGCTGTCTTGCTGTCCTGCATCAAGGCATGTAACCATTCACACGAATGCAGTATCCAATTTCCAAAGTTGGAGTTGAAGCATTCCTGATCTTGATTGCCGTCAATAGAACGAGGTTATTCGTACCTTACGGACGGGAGTACATACCAGGCATGTGGCGTCTGATATGCTTCGAGCCTGTGTGCAAGGTATGCTCTAGAGCAGCCACCCAACCCTTACTCGGTAGAACGTGCTCATCATCCCGCAATGATCGCGGCAGCACACACCGAAAATACTTGTGCTGTCAACAGCCTGGAACAGTAAGTAAGGGATGCCCAAACTTCTCAAACATGGAGGCCTCCCTTGTCAGCCGCAAGTCGGGAAACAACAACAACAACAATAGCCCGGAGAATACTTCTAACTCATTCCCTTCAAATCCAAACACTTTTGAACTTACACATACATACCTTACCTACAACGTACCAGTAATTTTGATTGATATTCTTAGTTCGCCATCCCATCTCCTTTTTGATGTACTAGACTGGACCCCCTCCCCCCTGCTGGCACTAGAATACGAAAAAGGGCGGAGATTTGAAAAGCCGGCGAAAGAAAGCTCCGAATCAATCTGGTCATGAAATTCTGCGAGCCATTGGAGAACAATGACTTCGAAACCTTTCCTCCAGTCATTAAACGCAAGGTACCGCGTACTTTACACATTTCTCTGCCTTTCATACATGTTATATGTTTGGGGCCGACTGCACTTTCCACTGGAATTCTGCGACCTTGCTGCATTCATGTCGGTATTCCCCACTGACAAGCATTCCAACAGTACTTTTCTACGCTCGAAAGACTGAGACTAGCACAATCTTCCTCGCCGCGTACCACTTCCACGTGCCGGGCCCACCATATAGTCAGGCCGCCCAAGACGACACCCAGACCAAGCCTCAGCCGTAACTCGAGTTACTTTCGAGGTCCATCGAGACAGCGCTTGCGAAAGACCCCGTCGCCCGAGAATGACTTTTCACAAGCAGATGCCCAATGGTTTTTGAGGCTGCCTGAGACGGTCCGAAGAAAGCACTTTACCAAGGAGGAGCAATACCTTCTCGCCGGACATTGTGAGAGTGTAATCGTGGACGCCACGGACGAAGCATTCTACAGGCTTGGACGTCCAGTCAACCGCAGCGTGCCCACTTTACGGACATCATACTCGACCGGTACCTCGACAAGTCCCTCATCCTCAAAGGCGGAAGGTCATATAGACTCAGCGGCGGACATGGATGACTCCATGATGGACAGCTTTCGTTGGATGGAGGATGACTCGGGCTTGGACCTGACCTTGGACGATTACCACAGACACGTTGTGGATGCCGCCAAGCCTGCCACAAAAGCGGTAACACGCAAGCCCTCTTTTCGGAGGACACTTTCCCTGACCAACATGCCTTTCTGCGGGAATCTGACGCCATCTGCGAGCAAGCTCCAACGTGACATGCCACCAACGCAACTGCCGAGACCCACAGCAAGAGACGAATACGAACGGACCCGTACCGTTTTAAAAGTACCAACAAAGATCGGCTCCGAGGCGGCCATTGACCCAGCGGCGAGACATTATCAAGATCCAGAGGCCAGGCTGAAGCTACGGGTGTATCTGGCTTCAGCACAAAAGTTTGATGAAGCAATTGAATTCGGATTCCCCGCTCTCGAAGAAAAGAACGATACCTTGCGGAGACCTTCGCTCTCGCGGCAGCACCAAACTGCCCCCACCGTCCTGACCTTTTACGACGACGAGACTGTTTCGCTGTTCGATACCCTCGACGACGGAGACGATGTCGCGAGCCTACCAGAGAAAGATTTACCCAACAGCCGCTCAAACAACACCACCCCCACCAAGCTGCACCATCACCCCTCCACAAACCAAGCCTCCACCGACCCAAAACCTCCCTCCCTGAACTTCACCACCGGCCTCAAACCCACTGAACCCTACGCCCAGCTCCTCTCCAGCAGCCGCGAAATGACCCTCCGCATGACCCTCACCCGCCCCGACCTCCGCGCCACCGAAAAGGTGCAGTACGCCAAAGGCGACGACCCTTTGGCCCTCCAACAGCTCCCGCCCGTGACGCACGGCCGCGATATCTGGGACACCCCATCCAGGAATAGCGGTAGGGTGCGGAAGCTGTGGCGGAAGGTGAGCGGCGGGAAGACCTAGACTTTTTGGAAGATTAATTCATGATAACGATTTGTTGTTGTTTCAAGCGTCCCGAGCGAGCGATTTTGGTTGGCGGGTGTCTTGGACTGTTCTTTCTGCTTTCTCTAGGGAGGAGAATTGAAATGTACAACACGGCATGGTATCGTTGCTTTCAGGCATTTTTTTCTTTTTTCTTTTACTAGATCTGTATTTGCATAACAATCTCCGTTTTCTGCTTATGGGCTAGAGCCTACGCCATCAGCCATCAGACCCACCTAAACCAAATCAATCCTCTCTATCCTCTCAATCCCCTTACATTCCCCCCCCCTCCCACCCAACCAACCAAAAAAAGTCCCCAGAAATCCACCCAAAAGTATCCACACCCCCATGAACCTCACCAATCGTAGCCATACCACCCCACCCCACCAGCGACATCCCCACTCACTCACTCACTCACTCACCCACCCAACCACCCACTCACTCACTCACCCACACCGCCCAACCTCCTCTCTCATCCCCCATCCCTCCCTCCCTTCCACGCTCTGCAATAGCCCCCCTACCCTCCCCTACCCTACCCTCCCCTCGACCTCGACCTCGACCTCGGAAATGGCACAAATTAGATGATACGCAGTAAGTAGCCATGCACACATATCCCCTCCCCTACCCTACCCTACCCCTATTCCCTCCTTCTTCCCACCCCTGCAGAAGAAAAGGGGTAAATTTCTCAACTCTTTTACCCATCCACATCTTTACATCCACGTCTTTTTTTTTTCTTTCTTCCAACATCTTACAAATTCTCTTATTCTCTCTATTTATCTTTCTCTTCCGTGAAATTGAGGTGGAATAGATAAAGAACCGTGATGGTTTTACTGTTTTTTGGGGGGGGGGGGGGGGTTTCAAGCGAGGGATTGGGTGGGGGAGGAGGGGGTGGGCGGTTGGGGGGTGGGAGATGGGTTGATGCGGGAGGGATGGGGTGGGGAGAGGGGTGTGTGTGTGTGTGTTTGCGTCTAGTGTGATATTTGCGTGTAGCTGAGAGGGCGGTGTGCACTGTGCTGGAGTTTCGGGGTTATGTTGTGTTATGTATACCTCTAATTGGGTTTTGTGTTCTTGAATTGGGCAAGTGGTGGGTGTCGATGTTATGCTATAAGGGGGAGAAGGGGGGGGGGGGGAATAATCAGATGAAATTTTCTGGTCAATAGTGCTGGTGGTGTTTTCGTGGTTGTGCGTGAGGGTTTTTTCGTCGTTGACTTGGTAGCTTTGCAATCTGTGATACAGTAGAAGAGAGAACGAGGCTGGGCATGTTTTGTTGAGATGAACGACAGAGTTCCGGGTACAGATTGCGGTGTATGTACTGTAGTGTACGCTGCTGGGTAGCTGGGCACGGCAACGTCGGTTTCGAAAATCGTTGTGGTCGTGGTGGGAATTCAATAGGATACTTTTACCGGAACCGCGTACCGCAAAGATGGAATCGATGTGGAGGGAACGAAGAAAAGAAAAAGAAAAAGGAAGCCAGAAAAACGATGCTTTAGGTTGTGGAAAGGGTTGGACAAGAGTTCTAAGAACCACCAAAAAAAAAAATCCAATTCTCTTCTCTGCAATCCCGACGTATCCAGAGAAAACGTCCAGTTCGCACCTTTTCCCATACGAAAGCCCTTTCCCATAACCCAGCTATAACCACGCCTTGACCTACCGCTACTTGTACCTATAAGCACCACTATCTATGCCAAACACCTGCCATCCCTGTCCCTGCGGTTGCAGTTGCGGATTCTGCGTTGTCTGGCCTTGCACGGGCTGAGGCGGTTGGTGAACGCCCATCTGCTGCTGCTCGGGGAGTCACGGATTGCGATTGCTGCCTTTGAGCGCCGGCTTGCGCCAATTGAATGCCTGTGGCACGGCGTAGCTGGTTGTTGCTGGAGAGGAGGTTGTAGGGTGGAAGGGTTCAGGGAATTGGTATTGGGCCACTGCTGAGGCGTGGGTATGGGCGCAAGCGCTGGAGGCTGCTGTTGAGGTAGACCATAGGGCCGCAGGTTGGGTTGGGTTTGTGAGATGCACTTACTGGCTGGTGTTGTATTGGCGGTGGAGTCATACTCGGATACCCCTGAGGCTGGGCCGTAGGCTGTATGTTCTGCTACATGTAGGGAGCGTTCAATTGTGGGCTTAGGCTTTGTCGGAAAGGCAATCGAGGACTGCCGTCGTGGTGAGGGAAATCTTGCTGCTGCGCCAGATGTGATTGTTTGGCTTGAAGGCCGTATGTTTCTGCCCTCATCATATCATTTTCCGTTATATCCGCATCACTAAACCGTTTTTTCGTGCGTCGAAGATGATCGTCAAAAGGCATCCGATGCCTTGACGACTTTCTGGTCATCCAGTCTCGCAGGCTCACCATTCATAGTATCATATTCAGCGATGGCACTTGCACTCTGAAACGCTTTCCTGATTCGTCGCCCATTTCAACGCGGCTCACTATCTATAACTCTTGTACTGTTCGCTTGGTTCTGGAAGAGAGTATTGGCATAACGTAGTAGATCAGTCGTATCAAATTCAGTAACATTCTTTGATTCAGTTGTTATATCACGTAGTTGTGATTTCCAGATCTTGTATGTTTGCTCTTCATTGAGCCAGGGATAATAGAACTTCACATGGATACGCGATTTGAAAGCCTCGTCAACTGCACCACACTATTTGTTTTGAGGAAGAGGATACCTTCGGAGTACTCCAACACCCCGAGGATGACTAGTAAGACATAGGGTGAGCTGATATTCGGAGTGGAATAAATCTGATAGGACAGATACCAACGCATTTCTTAAGTCCGTATTGTTTCGTTGTACCAAAAGGATATCTGCTTCATCCAACAACAGGACGCAGTCCCTTGCTTGAGCCAACTGAAAGTGTGCCTCCAGTTTGCTTTCTACTTCCTTATGTGTCAATCCGATATCCCCTTTCGAGCACTTAGCACAGTTCGAAACGACTTGTAGCGAAATCTTACCACACGTAATAGGGAGTAGAGGTTTTTGATTGGAATGAGCTACACGCATATCTCATCGCTAATCGTATTCTATGCGTTCAAAGAAGCGGCCTTCTTGGATTGCATCTTCTTCAACCTCTCTCCTATTTATTTGTTAGGGATCGGGTTTGTGGGAATTAAGTTCGAAAATTTCTGAAAGTCATTCTGAGTTTCGTTGCAATGCTCTGTCGTATTCAATCATGAATTCACTATAAATGTTCTCAGAAAATACTCTAGAGACTCTGCCGATCATTGTTACTTTGACGACTTAGATAATCTCCGTAGGGTTGGCGGATCTGGCTTCGTCCCGAATAATGGAGATGGCAGCTTTGAGTACATCTGATAAACTCTCGTCCTCGCTTCGCCAACCTCTCGTTATCCACCATGCCGTCTCTTTCTGCGACAGAAAAGGGGTACAATGGTAGTGCATCTACCGCTCGGGCAACATCGAATTTGGAGATATGAAATTCGGAAAGGCTTGAACCACAACGTACGCCATCATATCGATATAATAATAATTAGGCATGAAATCGGTGTGTGCGGGTTCACATGATTTTTTGGAGGCGGCTTCTGATTTGTCTGAAGCACTTCTTGAACTCAAACATTTTCGTCCACCAGTCGTCTGAACAACTCTCCAAACCTTGTCTTTGACATATACTAACTGGCTTGGTTTGAATAGGTACCACAACTCGCTGAACCAAATATCAGAGCGAAGACTGCCTTAAGGTAATCGTTCATGAGATTGACGAGACAACGTCGATCCACCCAAGCTTCTTTGGTTTAAATAGATGCCTCCGATTCTTGTTCGGGATCTCTGCTAGTAGACTCTGTTGGACTAGGCCTATCTTCAGCAAATCCTTTTGTAACGTTTCCTGCGTAATTCAAGGGCGGTGGTAGCACAGCCACGGACTTGGGAAAATCAATAACTGTGTCCCCTGTCAGTATTGAATCAATTCCTTGGGCGAATCTAGCGTTTGACTCTGCCATATGTTTTCTGTTAGGATGTTCGTTATAAACAAATATCTTGAATGGCCGTTGCAAGACTAAGGGATGTACCATCGCAAGGTCCAAGCGCCACTTTGAGAGTGGGTTGATGACAGGCCTGGAGTTAGTCCGTGAACGATCTGGGAGATCCCTAATCCTACGAGCCATTTTGCTCGCAAGTTCAGGGTCGTCTCCGGCCGTCGTCCCATTAACTATGATCGTCTGATTAGCTTTGCGTCGTGTTTTGGTGGCTGACTGATGCAGGTGTGGCTAGTCCAGAAGAACGTTAATGGCGAAAGGTATCGCCGGAACGGGTCTCCCTTTATTCGTCATGTAGTCGTTTATCGACATGAGCTTCAATTCTGGTATAGCTACTTTAGGCTTGTTCTTTGATTCTTGCTGCTTCAGCTCGGGTCTCTGCAGGCGTTGGTTTGTTAGTGAGTACTGCAAATTCGCTCTCAAGGGCCAGCACGCGATCTTCCATTAATATGGTATACCTACTGTACTGCTTTAGACGCTTTGGGGGCTTTTCGATTGGATCTTCAAAATTGAAATGTTGTCTGGCATGGTTTCTGAATGCGGCGTTTTTTGTCTTTAGCTGTGAAAGCTTGCAGCTTCTCTCCATTAAGCCGCTCAACAATTGCCGGCTCCATGTCGTTTTAAGAAGTCTTGGCGGGGGAACTCGGTTTAGTTCCATCAGCCTTGGGCAGGACGTGATTTGTATCCTAGTTGAGAGGCGATTAGATCTGAAGTTGTTGGCTGAAAGGGCGAGGAGAATAAGACGAACTTGTGTGGACTCAGATAACTCAGAATCTGGGTTGGCAGACAGGCTGTGATGGGAAGAAGGGTTCTGCATGGAACCGATACGGCGTACCATGGTGGATCCACTCAAAGTCCCTGCCGTATTCTTTTCCAGCGAAGACATCTCGAAGGACTAACAAGAAAACAAAACCACAAAGGGAATGTATTCTGTCGGAAATTTTTGTAACGATGATATGAAGGAGATCAAACGATTTATAACGTACTGTGCCTCTGGAATTGATCTTGCTTGGGCTTGCAGTGTTAACGGCCAGAGGAACATTAAGGGAGATCCAAGGACCTGCTATGAGAGTTCAACCACCACTATCGTTCTGAGACATGCCTCTTCTAGGTAAAGTATATCATACGTCTTAGAAGTATTTAACTGAGAAACAAAAACTGAACAGTAATCTAGTGTTGTTGCCTGTACAGCTCATTTCAAAAATTTCCTGCAGTACTGTATTGAAAGGTCAAGAAATCATGTAATCTAAGAGTTCAATGCACAAGGGGAACATAGATGGCAGAAAGTTCAGCAAGAAGCAGAAAGAGCGGCAAAAGAGTATGAGAAGAAGGGCAAATCTTGGAAACATCCATTTCAAACAGCGGGCCGGGCTTTTGGAGGATCTACCAACCCCATGCAAGCCAGGCTGGATAATCTCCCCAATGGCGAATATTCGTCTGTTATGTGCGGAGCGCTAAAGCTAGTAGTTGGAGTAAGGCACAATCGATAGCCCTCTGACTTCAAGGAAAATGACCACAAGACAGGCGGCAGCTCGTGTGGAAAATTCGTACAAACATCTTGGAAACTTTACCAGCGCTGCCCAGAACTCTCGAAGCGCATCACAGCTATCTCGAATTGTATCGACATGATGAAGGACTTCTTAGCAAAGCTGAAGAGCTTTATATCGCAATTTGACGGGAGTTGAAGGCATGATCGAGTGGTGGGACCATTCAACTTACAGTACGAAATACCTTCAACTACTCAAACTATGTGGAATGTAATTGCTGACAATAGGCAGAGAAGGTCCTCAAGGTCTTTTTCTAGCAAGAAAGATACGCCGATCCATTGGAACAACAGATCACAACTAACATACAGGACAAGTCGAGGCAGTTGTGTAAGCGCGCAATTATTGTCTCCACCAAAGAATCTGAAATATAGAGTTCGCTATCGAGCAAAAATACCCTGCTGTTAGAAGACAACAATATTCAAGTTCTCCAAGATATCAACGTCTTTCTTCAAGAGCAGACGCATACGTCTAAAGTTTTCAGTTCCGTTGCCAATTTGCTCTTGAAATCAATGAGAGATTTAAGCAGAGAGTACATCCTGTAAAACAAACCCTACCCATCTCATAACCATAGAAGCGTAACGATATCTAACATGTCGACAGAATGAAAAAAGAACACCGGAAAGCTCCCAGAGACTAGAATTCAGCCAGTTGGCCTTACAAAGCCAAAGAGCCCTCCAAACCTTGCGCAGGAGGTCCATTTGTCAACGCGCAACAACTACGAGATGACTTGAACGTGGGCCATGAAATGTTGATCCGTGATATTTCTTAGCTGCTGCACTTGGCCAAAGACTGAAAACCGCTCACCAACAGCGAGCAGCCGGGTTGATGCAAGATGTGATGTTTCAGCGATGGCTCAGCACGAACGAGTCGTAAATGCTTGTTGTGGGCGGCATGGAGCTTTCGACGAATACTGTTGCAACATCGCCGTTGACGTTTCCTGTTGCGCTGCTGACACAGGCCCTAGAAGGTCTTCCAGGTGCAGTTTGGATAACTTTCTTCTGTGGTATTCACGCCACGCCGGGAGGTGGCCTGGAAGGCGCCCAAGGTATAATGAGAAGTTTTATTTTCCAAATTCTGCTGCAGAATTTGAATTTCAATTGTGCATTTATCGAGGAAGGCTTCCTGAAGCAGATTTTCGACTATGAGATTTCTCAACTCTGCGCTCTCTTTCCGAATTTGTTACTTTAACTCCCGAGCATCATTGAAGGAATCTCCTGGTTTGAGAACGCTGGTCGCCGCAGCGACATTGGTACTGTCATGGAGAATCCGCGAGATATGGTTGACGAGCTGCGACAGGAGAACCAAGATGGCACCTTGGTCAATCTCAAGATACTCGTTACCAGTCCAAAAGCAAGCCGATCTGTCAATGAGTGGAGTAATCCAGATTTCCACATCATGCCAACAAAGACTGGAGGGAATGGCCAGACGTTCGATATTATGCACACTATCACACGCACAGACGGTCCCCCTCAATCATTCACAGGATGGAGTCGGCTCCTGGGCTGTGGCTGCCCCCAACGATTACTCCACCAGCATGTCTTAGGCAGAGTAATATCGTACAGTCCGGCTCGAAGTTGTTATATTGACGCAGTCTTCGTACTACGTGGGCGATTAGAGTGAGTGATGAATGAAGCTGAAGGGCACCCAGAACACTATGACCATAGTCTATTAATCAAATATCGATCCCCATCAAATCTCGTCCCGTTTCCTGCCCATGGCAATGAGTAGCTCCTGTTGGAATGACTCGGCTTGCTCCCGGAACATCTCGAAGGAGCGCCCGGCTGGCCTGATTGCAACTTTTGGATATCTGATGCCCTTGACTTGTAGTATCGGCTTCACCCACTCGGCATCGACTGAAAGATTCTCCTCTGCGCCAAAGCTGTCAACGTCAATGCCCAAGCTGGTAAGCCTCATGTCATTTGCTACCAAATGCCAAAACCGCCGCCAAGTCGCCGGATCATAGTAACCATTATAGTCACCTTTCTGGCCAGTATAGCTTGCTAGCAGTGGGAAGAAACGCCACGTAATAGATACCTGTAGGTGTTTAATTGCCAAGAGACGCTGTGGGCACAGGCAGTTTTCGGCCAAGTGTATGAAAACTCTTATATTATCGGTAGCAAAGAAGTTGGAGCTGTAAAGGACGTCGGCAGCTTCGCTATAAATTTGACGGCAGGTGAGCAATAAGGCTAGGGAGATAATTGGAGGCTCCCAAGGGTCTGGCTTCAGTGGGTCCCAGTTCGCCCCGATCATGCTGGTTATCATCGGACTTGAGGCTTGAAATGGCCATTGTACGCTATCATTTCTTAAATGGACAAGGTGGATGGTTTGACCACCTAAGGCGTATTCGTAGATGCGAAGGCGAAGCTCGAATGGCAGACGCTCGAGGAAGGAGCAAGAACTGGACTCTTCCGGACCAGAGATATCACTTTTTTGGGGCAATCGGCATTGCACAGGAAGACCTGAAGGTTTCCCTGGTTGCTCCGGCACTTGTTCCAGCTGGTGAATTGGCTTACTTGGTGTCCCAGGGTGTTCAGCTGCACCTCCACCGCAACACCAGGAGGAGAGGTATCGGTGGGAAACCAGATGACCTCGTTTAGCAGCGCCACTAGACATGGCGAGGATTGGGGAATATATAGCCAATGTTCACCTCAGAAATTTATAGTAGAAATCGTGTTAAGTACAGATTCAAGGCTATCGCAAGCCATTGCGTTTGAAGAATGGCTGCCTACCTTAATCAGGCAAATTCGCTAGGTAAGAATTTATGCCCGTAGGGCTGAGTCTCGGAAGATGCCGACGCGCTGAAGAGGCTACAGTATCACGTGAGTATCATACATAAGTAATCCGTACATATCGTCAATCGCAATCTAAGGCGTCCATCCTTCAGGGTGTAATCGAGCAAGCAACTTTTTCCTCATCTTCAGATCTTATGCAATCAATGGCACGAAAGACCAACTAAGCCAGCGATATCTAGATGATGGATGTTTTGCAGGATCCTGCGTACTTTCAATAGTAGTGTGACCCCCAGCTCGCTACACACACCCTTTTGCGGACCAACATTCTCAGCCCATTCTGCACGTTTGACTTCGCAGGTCCTGTTATCGCCAATGTCTTCCGGTTCTTGTTGCTTGTTGAGTGGTGCATGTAGCTACCGCCTGGATTCTCACTCTCATATAATATCTCATGTCTCTGATCTTCTCCCTTGACTTTCGGAGCCATATGCCATCGGAGAGGTGATCTGGAGAAGCTCTTAGTTTGTTTTTACCCTGTTTTCAGTTGAAAAATCATCATTCAGATATTTTTCTCTGTTCTTTCACCTCTCGATCAAGTCAAGGAAGCAATTCATAATGCGCTTCTCACTTCTCTTCCCCGCCCTCCTAGTTCACCTAAGAGCGACTCTTAATTCTGCAACTGCTCTTCCCAAGGCGCTCAGTGGTGCAGGAGTGGTAAAGCGAGGCTGTAACCAAGACAACGTTCTCCGGGCCCTCAAAGTCCACAGCTCTGCGGCCTCAGCCTTCTGTACTAGCTACAACCATATTACCACAAGTTCAATATATACCGTAACCCCAACCACAGGCGTCGCGCCTGTCGTGTGAGCATATATCCAGTCCAACAGCTACGCCTCATGCGATATTCCATACTGACAATGGACCTGTCCTAAGATCCACCTTCACCCAAACAACATTCGCCAGCGTCTACCCTAATGGCAGACACCTCGAGTCCATCGCCCCACCCTCCTATGTCTCAACATACCCCGCCAGTCGCATCTCCAGTGCCTGCTCCTGTCTCCCCGCCACCACCCCTACCGTGACTCTTACCGCTAGTGCCAGTACAGAGGTCAGTACACATCTGACCACCACAAGCATATGAATTGTTTCCAAACCACCCAACCTTCATCTAACAAAGAAGCGCTTGTGCTAACCTTTCAACCCGTGCCTTCCCAGTACCAATACACCTACACAACCAGCACATTCATCCTCTATGGCGCCTGCGCGACAGCCACCCCTCAAATCGGTGCCCACGCTGTCTCCGTCGCCTCGTTTGCCGGCATTAGTCACGGGATTGACAACGCATTCGAATGCTGCGAGTTCTGCCTGGATGACATCCAGAGCGCTTGTATCGCTTGGTATTCAACCCCGGGCGATTGCCAGGCCTATTATAATGACGGTTGTTATGCCGGAACGAAATACAACTACACGATTAATGAATCGGCGCAGAAGTATCCGGATGCGCTGGGAGGGCCGGGGGCGTGCGCGGGTAGTGTGACGACTGTGCAGGGGTAAGTGATTGAGTCCTCGACGAGTCCCTACTTTCCTTGAACAATTACGGCTCATGATTTGACATTTGATGGAGCGAAACGTGATGTTTCTAGAGCAGATGAAGATATAAGTGCACATGACATATCTTACAGCATTAACAATATATGATGAACAAGGCAGGATATCCAGTCAATCGCTCTCGTCAAATCTACCCTGATATTGCTTCTTCTTCTTCTTCTTCTTCTTCTTCTTCTTCTTCTTCTTCTTCTTCTTCTTCTTCTCGTACTACTACTACTACTACTACTACTACTACTACTACTTCTACTCCTCCATCCCACCCCCAACAGCTTTTCTCCCCCCATCCCCCAAAACCTCTCCCCTATCCTACTACCCATGAACCCACTCCCTCAACCACCCCATCATCCATACCTCCTCCCATCCCATCCCATCCATCCACCCACCCTCACCTCCCCATCCCCCCCCATCCCCCAACCACCACAGAAACCCCCTCCAACCCCTCTCCCCAATCCCCCTCATACCCGTCCCATAACATACCCGCTTGCGAGAAGAACATCGGAGTTGGATGTTAAAATGCGATGGGTGGGCTGTGATAACGGGGCCCGGGGCCGGGGGTTACGGATGAATGGGCCGGCTCGGTAGGAGGGGATATAAGGGGGATGATGGGAGGAGGGGAGTAGTACTGTGCCACCTCCACAACTACTCCCTCTCTCACCCTGAAACAGCCACGAGAGAATACCTCAAGGACCAACCTGACTCCAACCACTACTCCAACCTTCCCATCCACCCACCTCATATTTAATTCCCCTGAGAAGAGATTGCAAATCCAGTTGTCTCGTATGCGCTTGTACGAAATGAGATGCCGAATACGGACATTCAACTGTATATACTGCTATTCAGTACCTAGTATGAGAACAGACGTTGCAGAATTGTTCCATGATGTTCTACGGAGCACCATGATGTTGAACGGTTGAACCTCACCTCATAAGCGCACCTTCCTCACAAACGAGCGCCATGCGTTGGGATGGAATGGGTGATGGCTGCCATAAGGTAGGGTATATCGTACACAAGGTTACGGATTTCAGAGCACAACAACATGAGATTCCAAAACTGCTTCTATAGAAGAGCAGATGGATGTGAAGGTCCACAGTATTGAATCATCTCGTATAAGTACTCGTACCTTACCACGCATACCTTAGGTAGGTACCTTAGCTTACAGAATCAAGGATCAAATATTCCTCCCAATTGTGAATATCTCAAACCGCTTACATATTTCTCCTCTTATCGTTTTGCGATAAGCCTTTCTTCATGCCTGTCTTCCGTGGAGAAAAAGCACATCATCATATTGATGCCAGCAACAGATACACAACCCTCTGGAAAATTACGACCCCCAATGGCTGAACCACTTAGGTATGCAGCTAGAGCTGCACCTTCTCTTCCTTCTTCTTCACGTCACTTCTCACTTCGAAAAATCTCTGTCCGATCCCCACTCCCCTTCTTATTACTTAGAATAGATCGTTCCAGACATGGACGACTCGTCTCCCTTTTCGCCATATCGGTCTGATGGCAAGCTGGTAACCTAACCACCCTCCTATGCCGTTGAAATGCCTTTCTAACCAGCGAGATTGGCATATAGTATGGATTCATCTGCGTAGTGACAGGCGCAACGAAGCCAATCGGGCAAGCCATAGTAGCAGAGCTTGCGGCTCATGGCGCAGCTTGTATCTACGGTCGGTGTATACCCATAGCCCACCTGCCTTGAAACAAGCTGACCTTGCCCCGATTTCAGCCTGCGATCACTCTCCGCTCTCCTCCTCCATTGACACCCTCGCATCCTCGCTCTCCCAATCTTCCCCCAACACGAAAATCATTCCCTATCCCCTCGCATCCTCCAATGAGCAAGACACCCTTACTCTCATTGACGACGTTCTGAACGCCTGGGGCCGCCTAGATGTCTGGGTGAGCTCCTCCGGCCTGCTAGGCCCACCCTCGATTGATATGACGACACCAGAGGATCTGCAGAAGTGCTTCGAGGCGAACAGTCTGGCGCCATTTTTTGCGCTCAAGTATGCGCCGCCGGCCATGGGGAAGTTGCTGGAGAGCAAGGGTAATTATCCAAATGCGGCGATGAAGGATCAGCCATATGGGAGTATTGTCATTGTCAGTAGTGTGGCGAGTACTTACGGAGGTAAGTGGCGGTGATGTGGAGGAGGCCGTTCGACAAGAGGGAACCTGTGGTAGATCCGGAGAGTTTCGAGGGTCGCTTTGCTGATTCAAGCGACTTGACAGGATGTTGGGGCCCTTGCTACACGATGAGCTCACATGCGGCGTTGGGGGTCGTACGGGCGGGTGTGGCGGTTCTGAAAGGTGAGAAAGGCAATATTTCACGACTTGAAGCAAGAGGCGGTACTGACATTTCGGAATCAGGCTCTGGTGTACGAATCAACTGCATATCCCCCGGACAGATTGATATCGGAGTGGATCTTAAAAATTTTGACATGCGGGGAATGACGTCCCAATTACCACCCGCGAATGTACAGTCGAAAGAGGTGCTTCGATACAACTATGAGTTCTTGATATTGTGACAAGCTAACGACCTGCCGTAACAGTCCCAGAAGGAACACATCGGCCTTGAGCGCGCGGGCACGCCGACTGAGGTGGCCCGCGTAGCAGGATTCTTGGCAAGCGGTTTCAGCAGCTATATGACAGGTAACTCTAAAGCCACCGCGGCTAAAATGCGTCAATCACCGCTGATCACCATCAGGCGCAAACCTTGTAGTGGATGGCGGTGCTTCGTATGTTACCTTTTTTTCTGCTAATCGTGTCTTTTTGGTATGGTGCTGAGCTCGGATATTGACTTCTTGGACAGAACCATGTGCCCCTTAACTGTTCCGATATGATTCGTTAAGCCATAGATCAGGGTAATGATGGAACCGGTTGCGATATTCAAATGGTGTGGATCGATATCATATCCTGAAGGTACAGAAAATATCTAATCAGGATTCAAGAATCGTGCCAAACGCTTCCTAGATAAAAAGCCTGTGGTTAATAAAAGTATTAACCTCGTCTGTTCCTAGACAGATATTTTTGAATTGTTATGATTTTGGGACGCTGGTCAGACTGTTGAGCTTAAAATTTGTTTGGTTACTTCATGGTAATCAGAAGTTATCGTTTGAAGTAGTAGTCATCATTCCAGAAAACACGCAGAAACCTTGAGAAATGTCAAACAGAAACTTACAGCTGTCAGAAGATATGCACTGTGCGAACCTTCAGAGTTCGTATGAGTATCTCCAGAGAAGAGCATAGCGCTGATAATAGCGTTTGGAAGATCATGCAGTCTTTCGCGAGGACCTCGCAAGGCTCCAAGCAATTGAGCATGATAATCGTTAGAATGGAACATTCGGCTGAGTCTTCTGTTACCAGACCCCTGAAGAGCTGTGTTTGACAGCAGCCTGTGATGCAGCTCTGCTAACTTGCCTGCGGCTCATTCATGAAAAGGAACGAAATTCGGACGATCCCATTCTATGAACCTTGAGCTGGTACAGAGGTCTGCTTGTTCACCCTTCTAAAACCTGGCCCTTCACCTTCCCAGACTCTCACACCTGTACTTTGGAGATGCCTTATCGCTTGCCAAAACGGTTCCCATTTCACGGTATCCACTAATTCAGATCCTTGATAGTCCAATGGCTTTTGATAGCGCTCAGCAGGCTTATTCAAAACCAACGCATCATGCAGCGGCGAGACAGCGATGGCTAGAGTGTAGAGTTGCTCGCAGTGATGGCGCATAGTTTGGAGGTTGGCAGCTACTCTTTCAGGATCTGGATCGGTAAAAGCAACATCAAGTGTCTGGATGCTGGACGGAATTGTCGGCAAGAATGATGAGTCTATGTAGCGGCAGCCAAGACGGAGATAGAGAAGTTTTGGGAGATGCGAAAGTAGGGTGTCGATCCTGGGACTAGGAAGACTCGACTTCTGCAAGGATACATCTGACTTGCGGTATGTGATGACAATAGAAGGCTTTTCCGGATCCTCAGTGAAGGTATACGTACGTGAAAGGTAGAATCCGCGGTCCGCAAGAAAAGAAGTCTGGAGACACGTAATGTCCTCCTCACTAGAGATGGAGCGATGGCTGTCTCGCTTGATGAGCTTGATGAATGATAGAATTAAAACGTATGGCATCGGTTCATCTATAGCAATGGCAGCGTGCGTGATGGGCTTGTATTTCAGCTCAGGTTGGAATTGCAGCATTTCTTCGTCGCCAGTGTTTCCTCGCACTGACTGCAGACCTTCCGGTTTCGATGAGACAGAGAATATCTTGAGCATCTTAACCATAGCACAATCAAAAATTGCCAAATCGGCATCCATATCATAACACGGTTTTGCCGGAGAACTGGGAATGCTGTAGGGTTCATAATCAAAGGTGAGGCAAGTGAGATTTGTCAACAGACGCAGACAAAGATGCCAGATATCAAGGGCGTTGTACTTGTCGTTGGAGTTCTTGATTTCCAGTGAAGTAAATTTCAATACCAGGTGACGGATATAAGAAGTTTTACGTGGCCCAATGGTCAGGATCCAGCGGAGAGCCTGATATGGATGCAGCAGGTAGATCGCAGTATTTCTATAGAGATAGGGGGCAGCTTCATCGCAAAAACGTCGGCTTGTCTGAAGGATGCTGAAAAGAGAAAGTGATCCGGATGCTGAGGACTGGCTCTGCTTGCCCTTGAGGTTGGACTTGCGTTGGGGCCCATGAGGGAGTGATGATGCATCGTTACCTTGCAATACTATTTCCCAGATGTCATCTCGAATCTCGCGAGGGAGATCGAAGAATGAAGGCATGCTAGGTACGTGAGATGTGCTTCGGAAGTTTACCATACTCAGAAGTGGGATTGTCAACTAGCGCGAAAATGACTAAGCCAGTTCGTCTGAGGTTTTGAGCTGGCCATCCGGCTTCAACAGCAACAACTTTGAGTAAAGTCGCCAACGACAATAGTTTCAATCTCTGATACCCATACGTTGATCAGAATTACCCGAAATCAACTTCCTTTCACTGCCACATAGAATCATGGTTTGATGCCTACGCTTCCATCCGGTCTCAAACAAATCATCAGGGACTCATGAAATGGAAAAACATTGTACAAGTGCAATTCTACCGACATCTAGACTCAAGAATAGTCTAAGCCTCCCTTGCAAGGAAAGACTGGAACCACCAATACAAGTACATCAAGCGCAAGGAAACCACCGAGTGACGTAGCCGTACGAATCTCCCTTTCCGCGCCTCCTTCCTCGTAAAGATCCACTGCCCATACCATAATCTCATACCGTAACCTCATACCATATCCTCATCAGTGAGATCCTATGCATCCTAGTAGTCCCAAAGCCCGGCATTCTCTTTCGGCGCCTGTTGCCTCTTCCCTGCTACAAATTTCCCGCTATTACCCCCACCGACGCCGTCTTCATCGCTGTCATCCCCAAAGCCCCATGTCCTCAAGCTGCCCTTCTTCCCACCCATTCCATCGCCACCGTTCTTGATACCTAAAGGCCTATCTGTACCACGAGCAGAGGTAAGGTTTTCTTGGTCGCGCGAGGCGGGACGGCTGCTAGTAATGGTTTGAACTTGAGTCTTTGGCGGGGCGAAGTGTTGAAACTCATCGTCGTCGTCGGGCTTGGGATTAATTGGTTGCATGGACTTGGCCTTAAGCGGCGAGGCTGGCTTAGTCTCCTTTGTACGGTCGGTTAGGGTTGGTGTGGTGTCTGCAAGACCCCCTTTGGCTCCAAAATCCTTGCTTCGTCCTTCGAGATTTGTCACAGTGCTTAGTGGCTGATTCTTCTTCGGACTTGGAGGTAGCTCAGTGTCATCGTAGAGGTTATTCTGGTACAGGCTTAGTCCATTGTTGACACCTTTCCCACGAGGATGACCCGCCAAGCGCCGTTTATCGCCTGGAGTGCCATCGTCTTGGAACTCAAAGTTTGCTTTGGCTTCCGGGCGCGCTTGTACTACGTTTGGATGCTTTGCAGGACTCTCGACGTTGGTGTCGCCGTCGCCCAAGCCAAAGTGACGAACATCTTGGTTACGAGGGTTCTTGATGGGTGTATCTGCGGCGTTGAGATATTCGCTAAGGTCAAGCTGTGATCGAGGTTTTGCCCTGGACTTTGCTGGCGACTGTGGCTTGCTGGTATCGTCGTCCTCTGCACCCATCTCAAAATGCTTGTATTTTGTGGGATGAGGCTTAATGTAGGTATCTTTGCTTGGGGATTTGGGTGTTCCAGGTGGGGTATCACCCATATCAAAGAGCCGTGAGGGCTGATAATTCTTCCCAGCCCCTCCTTTGGGCGCAATGTGACCTGTCTTTTGAGGCGAAACTGATCTCTCTTTCGATGGTGGTGAAGCATTGGAATCGTTGCCAACGAACAGATCGTGATAATCCCTGGGTGGCGGCTTAGCTGATTGAGCCTTTTGGCTTTGTGCCCTCGGTCTGTTCTCTTTTTGTGATGGAGGCTGAGCCGAAGCATCTGGGGAATCGTCACCAACGAAAAGGTCATGGTAGTCTCTAGGTGGTGGCTTAGCTGAGCCACGAGGGGCTACAGCTTTTGGGACATTGGCAGAGTCATCATCTCGCGGACCAAAAAGAGACAAGCTGGCATGTGGGTCGCCCGTAACATTCTTCCTTGGTTCCGTAGGCTTGCTCGTGATGACCACCTCATTCGGGTCACGAGAACCGTTCTTCGCGGAGGATTGCAAGGAGCCATTGCCTTGAGACATGTTTGCCGCGCTCGAAGCAATCAGGCGCGCTTGATCCTTGCCATCACGAATTGGCCAGTTCTTCGCTCGAGCACCTATCACGTCGACCAGCTTAAGTAGCGAACCTTGGTCCCAGTAAAGGCGGATCTGCCGAATCTGGTTTCCTTGAAAGTCCACAATATGGATCTAGAAAAACAAACAAGGTATTAGCAAGATAATCTGGGCAAAATTTTGTAACACTCACCATTGGAAACGTTACAACACGATCTGACAGAAAATTGTCATCCAGACCCGGTAAGTAAGCACCTCCTCCTTGCAGAAATTCCAAGGTTGTCTCGACATCTAGACAGACGGAATTTTCACTCGCAACGGCGTTCAAGACCTTCTCTTGCTTCTTTTTCAAGACTTGGTCTTGTGCCGCGAAATGTCTCGCAATGGCCGCAGCAGTGTTTATAGTAGTAAGAGTGGTAATGTAATGGAGGGATGCGGTGTCGGTCAAAGCGGAAGCATTTGGCTTCGCCAGGAAACTCTGGTAGACGCTCTTAAGAGACGACATGGTAGTAACACACGTCCAATGTAGAATCGGACTTGAGGGTTTGATGGTTGAAAAATGTGGAGTGAAAGTATAGCGAGGGGCAGGGGGACGTCAAGTGGGATGGCTCGGTTGCTGTCAACAACATGCTTTGTTTATAGTTCTACGGAAAGCGGCCTTTTTAGTTTCCGATTAGACAGCAATATATTCGAAACTTCAATCAACTTGAGGCATGATGAAAATAGCTCTTAAATTTTGAGGTAAGTACGGTCTCTATTAGGACTTGTTGTTACATTTAACCAATCAGAAATCATCATTCACGTAAAGATTTCTGGGTTTCGGACATGGGCGATATTGCATCTAGGTAGCAGGGTTATTGCTGTCCAATTCAGGCATCGGATGAAAAGATAAAAGTAACAGATGATTCCTATAACTAGAATATTGCTTGGCTAGCTATGTTCATGTCGTAATCCCTGCTCCAAAAGAGCTCCCAAAATTCCCTATCAGAGCTGAGTGGTATCCATACTGCAGCGCAAATCAAAGAGCCCATAAGGACCTACTAGGCGCCCTCAGATCGTAAGACATAATCTTGCTTCCTATCTCCTCGAGATAGCTTCACATCGGAACATTCCCAGGTGGAGTACTGACACCCATGAAAACACCACCACCTCCTGACGCATTTGCTTGTGGCAGCGGAGACCGCCGCTCTTGCCCGTCCCCTGGCGCAGTGATCGAAGACAGATCCATGCTGTTGGGCCATATTTGGGTATTCGGGTCAAGGGTCGCATTCTGAATATAGCAATCCCATTGCTCCTGTGAAGAATGCCGTTAGTTTCGGTGATCAGCACATTCATGAAGATACGTACCCAGTCCAAATCCACTGAGGGCATATCCACCATCGGATTACCACTTGCTAAGAAAGAGAAAGGGCTCGGCGCGGACGCAGGGCCGTTTACGGTTTGCTCCAAAGGATAATTTGGTGCCATCCCAGATGGTTGCAAATCGCTCATGCTGGCGTTATTGTTTGATCCTGGAGGAAATGTGCCATTGAACAGAGCTGCCGAACTTGGAGTCATTCCACCGTGACTAAGCATACCGAGTGTCATAGCTGCAGAATGCTCTGGCTTTTCTTCCACCTGATGTCCAAACGCTGTAGAGCTGTCGAGCCCTGGAACGAGCGCACCTGCGAATCCAGGAAACGTGCCTTGCGGTGGGCGATTGTTCTTCTGATCCCTCCTGAACTTCAGCTTTTCAAGCATGACGGTCAGAATCTCCGAAGCCTTGTATGATTCCATTGATTCATCTCTCGTTTCTCTAAAGATTCCTTGTGATACCTCAAGCGCACGTATCATGTCTTCGCGTCTTTCAGAACCCCATGTGTACATATCAGCCGAGCTTTGGCCGTTACAATCCGCATCACCTCTATAAGCAAGGTCAAGGCAGACTATCATAGCAGCAAGTAAGAATTCATGGGTACAAAGTGCGCTGACAAAAGCTCTCATGCCGTATAGGCGGCGACCTGGACGAGACTCGTAATGAAGCGTGGCTTGGTGGTGAAGAAGATCCATAGATGAATCTATGCACGTTCTGCGAGAGTGTGCGTACTTGTTGTTCTCACGGGCCCGTGTTAGGAACTTCCGATGTAGAACGCATTGCCCTTTATGGTAGAGCATTGAAAGGTTGAAACGTTGCACAATTAGCATCCCTGGATCCGTCGTGGACTCTTCGATTGGTTTAAGACGGAGGTGGGTAGGAATCTGCGCACGGGCTTCTCTCAGGTTCTGGTCTAGTAACATAACCTCTTCATAGTGGCTCGCAGTAGTTGAGTGCAGGCTTTCAATGATCTTGCCAAAGGCAAAGGCCAGTAAGGATTTCGCAATCATGTATGAGACCGGAGTAGGTTCTGACATGGATCTTGGAAGTGGAAGGACTCTTGTATCTTCATCGAATTCATCATCGTAAATGTTTCGAGGAAGCCCAGTGTCGCAGTCTCCCAGCCGAATCATACTCGGTAGCCCGACCTGGAAAGAAAAGAGGAGGTCCGACTGCCGAACAAAGGTCCATACACGCCTTCGGATTTCCCCCTGGAAAGGCGTGATGTTGGGGAAATACTTAGGATCTCGGTGATAGCCCATACGCATAGCAAGGCGCACAATCATCCCGACAATAACCCATACGCTTACTTCTGAATCCCTATTCCTTGCGTACTCTCCATGTAGATGTAGAACTAGAGTTTCAATCATCTGATTTACTGGCTTGGTAAAATCCGCTAGTTGTACACATTGTCCCGTGAGCGATCGGTACTGTGCAGCTAGACTGAGGGATTTGCCGCGATACTCAGGAGGCTCGTCATCCATCTTATTATATGAATGCATCGTGAGGCAAAGTATGGCGAAAATCTGACCAAGCCACACCGGTCCGATCTTACTTGGTTCCTTCCAATGTCTCTCGTATTGTCTATACCATGATGGCGGGTGCAAGATGTGGACAGCAGGATCATATGAATTGAAGTATCTTGTTACAAGCTTGTCCGTGACAGACTTGTTTGGAAGAGCTGCGAGGAGCTCGGAGTACTCGGGAGGTTTGGATCCCCCAAATAGAAACGTCGGTCCTTGCGGCGCCGAATCTTCGCTCCGCTTGGACTTCTGAACCTTTTCCATCTGGTCATTGAGCTGTTTTTGGTGTTCCGAAAAATAATTCTTGACTTCTGCGATATCGCTCAGTATAGTCGCCCAGTGAGCATCACCAAAGTACATCGACTTGTTATTGTCAACCTTCATTATCCCTAATGACTGGGCGACGCGATCTGTCTCGCTATCAGCTTCTTCACCCTCTCCTTTGACTATGCCATTGTTCTCATCGTTGCCATCGATATCAACGTCTTGAGGATATTCCATGGACCCTGAGCTATTACTCAGGGATAATGCTCGGGTCGCCGCTGCTGCGCCAGCAGATTGTGAGCCATTTGTCATTAACGAAAGAACCAATCCTTCTAAACGGTCGATACGGTTTTGCATATCATCCGGAGAGTTACTGGAGAGGGAAGATGTGGATTGCTTTTTGCGGCTTCCAGGAGCTGCGTAAGAGCATGACATGGAATCTCCCCTTTTCACACAGTTGTCGCATGGTTGCGATCTGTTACATTTAAGCCTACAAACATAGTGTCAGCTTTCTCAGAGCTCTAGAAGCACGATCTACCATCTCATGACTTAGAGATCCTTACTTTCTGTTCCTGCAAGGAGCACATGATAATGGGACTCTGTTTCTCTTTCGAACGACCCGATACTGCCCGTCCGGTGAGTTGCTAGACGCCGTCGCAGATGGAGGAGTAAGAGGCATTGTAGGATATGGCGGTGGAATGGCTGCTGGAGAACTAGAAAGCTTTTATGAAGACTCGAGTCGTGTAGCCGCGCGAATGCAGAGGAGCTTCTGTAAGAAGGGAGAGAAGGGAGAGGTCGCCGAGGACGTTTCTACAAGGCGGTGGATGTTCTAATTGTTTCCTCTGTTCCACCGAGCCTCACTCAATGGTCCTTACGGAACTTGTTCACTCGGTAAGGAGCCCCACAGACGATGGCTGAACACCGACGTAGATTCTGGGCGATAGTAATGCGTTGCTTAAGAATACTATCGAGAATGCCCCGCGCAACAGCTTAAGAATCCTTCAGGTCACAGGAGAGGTCGTATCTCAATGCGCATATGGCAGTCGTCGAATCCTCCAAGGAATGAGACCCTAGTCTTGCTTTGCAGAGCATTAGCGATGTGCCGGCAAAGGCGACAGATAAGGACGCACTGAAACCCGCAGTATATAGGTGTGGTCGTGAACGCGCTGCTGTATAACTGCTTGTACAGGCTCCAGCAACTCACAACCCTGAATATCTGCCCTTAACTCCGTTGTTCTACGAAGTAGCTTATTTAGTATCCTGGGTCACATGATTAAGTCTTGTCGTTGACCTCTTATAACAAAAATCTACCTCTATATTTTATACATATATCTAGTCACACATAGTAAAGCAGACAAGTAGATCAGACAGGTAAAAGATCACCCATTCCATTGTTTACTTGTATTTGGGTCGACAACTCATAGATGGGGGTAAGGTACTAGTTTCAGACGAGGTATGGCGCTCAGTAGAATTTCAACATGACCTTTCCCCACATATGATACACCTAGTTTAATCTTTGATATGGGCCATTTCTCAAGGAAAAGGCGTTGGTATTTTAGTGAGCAAAGGCGTTTTGACTTAAATACAAATCCCAGATTACAATTCCACGGCAGGTTTTTCCCATGATACTAATTTCGAAGCCAGGGGAGTACAGTTTTCTGAGATGAGTACGCAGACCAATGAGAAGTAGGAAGCTCATCGAGTTGTCGTCTATGATACATCTTTGTATTATTAGATGAGCCAAAGGTGGTAGTTAAGGCAGGTGTCTCACCTTCTATTTCAATCACGTAAAGCTCTTGGTAAAAGACTGCACTACGTCCTTCACCTTAGCCTCCAGGTCCTTGCTCAACTGCCCCTCCTTGTCGATCTGCGCCAATAGATCGCTCTCGTTTGTCCTAATGTGGTTGAGGAAATCTTGCTCCCACTGGAGAATCTTCGCTACAGGGACGCTGTCGAGGTGTCCATTGACACCAGCATATATAAGGGGAACCATCTCATTGACAGCCATGGGCTGGTATTGCTTCTGCTTAAGCAATTCGGTCAGACGTTCACCACGATTGAGTGTCTGCTTAGTGGCAGCATCCAAATCAGATCCGAATTGAGCAAAGGCAGCCACTTCTCGGTATTGGGCCAAGAAGAGCTTCAACGAGCCAGCAACTTGTTTCATTGCCTTGAGCTGGGCAGCAGATCCGACACGGGACACAGATAGACCAACGTTGATAGCGGGACGAACACCCTTGTAGAACAATTCAGCTTCCAAGAAGATCTGACCGTCTGTAATGGAAATGACGTTGGTTGGGATGTAGGCAGATACATCACCGCCCTGGGTCTCGATAATGGGAAGCGCTGTCAACGATCCACCACCGTTCTTATCGTTCAACTTAGCGGCGCGCTCAAGAAGACGTGAGTGCAGGTAGAAGACGCTGCACAGCTGTTAGCAAATAACCGGCTCAATAGCTAACGTAGATCTTCCGGGAATTACTTACTCTCCGGGGTAAGCCTCACGTCCGGGTGGGCGACGAAGCAGGAGAGACATTTGACGGTAGGCCACAGCTTGCTTGGACAGATCATCGTAGATGATGACGGCGTGCTTCCCGTTATCACGAAACCACTCTCCCATAGCACAGCCAGTAAATGGTGCGATATATTGTAGAGGGGCAGCTTCGGATGCTGTTGCGGCTACGATGATAGTATATTTCATGGCATCATTCTCTTCAAGAGTCTTGACCAATTGGGCAACGGTCGAACGCTTCTGTCCAACCGCCACGTACACACAGTAGAGTTTCTTAGTCTCATCGTTGCCGACATTCCATCGTCGTTGGTTAAGCATAGCGTCGAGCGCAACAGCAGTCTTTCCGGTCTGACGATCTCCAATAATCAGCTCACGCTGACCACGTCCGATAGGCACCATGGCATCGACAGATTTGAGACCGGTCTGTACTGGCTGATTGACAGAGTGTCGGGGCAAAATTCCGGGTGCTTTTAGCTGAGCTCGGCGTTTTTCGGTGGTCTTGATTGGGCCCTTCCCATCAATGGGGTTTCCCAGAGCACCGACGACGCGACCAAGCATCTCTGGACCGACGGGGACGTCGACCTAGATGAATTTAGACTAGGCTGCGTGATGTGGAATTCAAGATGCCTACGATCTCGCCGGTACGCTTGACAGTCTCGCCTTCCTTCACGAGACGATCTGAACCGAAAAGAACAACCCCGACCTGACCAGCTTCGAGATTCATGCACATGCCTTTGACACCGGACGCAAATCTGTTAAGTGATGAGAACCTGGTGCCAGAATCTAGGCATAGTCTGCACTTACTCGACAAGCTCTTCAGCTTGAACGTTGTTCATGCCATGCACTCGAGCAATACCATCTCTATTCGATATCGCCAACGTCAGCTCCAATCCAATCGACCGCTTCTGCTAATTAGTGTGTCGCTTTTGACCTTCACCTACCCAACAGACAATACACGTCCTGTCTCGGCAAGACCGGCTTCCTCTTGTACCCCACGGATCCTCTGCTCCAGAATCGATGAGACTTCCGTTGGCGAAGCTTTTGCATCAGCAGCATAACTTCGAGCCTGCCTCGGCGCGGGGGTCAAGATCGCGGGTGCTGCTGTTCGGGCCTGCGCAGAGTTTTAATTGTTAGCACTCTACAACCATCACAGAATGAAAATTGGAGATTTGTTTTATGCAGCACATAGCGCAGGACATTGAGTACAGGAAAAGTTCAAAGGAGCTTTGAGCCCGAGGCCAATGGTGGGTGGAGCTTACCACTGCAGCTTTGCTTGTCACAGATATTGCGCCGACCGAGCGGCTGGACTGTCTTATTGCGTTCCTAAACATCTTGACTGTGGTTTTAAAACAATAGGAAATAAGAAGCAGTAAATTGCAACTGCAATTGCTGACAGAATGACGGGAATGAGGTTGTTTAGTTCTTCGAAAAAGCTTCTGTTGTGGTAAGTACGGGTTGAAGGAGTGAGGGAGAAAGACCAAGACTTTAGCGCATAGCCAGTATAACTTTTTGAGATGACGCCAGGTTCGGCAACAACATTGCAATTCATTTCCAGATCACAGTAAAATCAATTATTCTCTATACGTCTCAAAAATACACCAATACCAGCTATAGTTGATGGCCAATAATCATCTGTAGCGGAAGGACAGCCTGTGGGAACCAACCAGTGACTCCTGACACCTGAACACGATGAACCAAAGTATCCTGTTGTGTCCTTATTGTTTAATAGCCAAGCATTGAGTACTCAGTTGTTGGTGCAGTCCTTCATAGCTCTTTTCCAACCGCATCGCCGTTGACGGCTTTTCCTTTTTCTTGACTCTTCGACTTTCTGAATTTCTCCAATTCTTGTTGAACTGCCTTGTCTAAGCGCTGTTTGAGCTCAGGCCTGTATCCAAAATAGAATAGAATCTCCATCCAAACGAAGAATGGAGCCAAGAATAGAGCTTGTACCCAGTTATCAAGCAAAGCTGGCGCTCTTCCCTCAAATGCGCCGTGACCGACGAACTGAAAAAGCCAGCTCATGACATGAAGGCCAATTGCCCAATAGTTTGCCTTCGTTCCATAGGCGCTTGTTAAGTGGTTCGCGTACGCAGTGCCTCCAAGCAGCAAGGGTGCAAGCATGGCACCAGCGACAGGCTCCATGAGAATGTAGAGTGATGCATATAGTATAGCTGCGATGGTACCGAAATTCGGCGGAAGATATTCAATATGGAGCCATCCGGGAGTAGGTATGAGTGATGGCGTATTTGTACCCTAGAAAGAAGATCTCAGCTTCCGCTTAGAAACCCATTCGAGCCGTTGCTGCACTCACAAACAAGATGGCCGTCATCAGGATTATTGGGACGCAAGCTATGTGGATAGCTACATTCACCTGACCGAATTATGTATCAGCACTTGATACAGGCAAGGTCGTCGAAGAAGCAGAGGTCTATCCCACAGGGTTATCGTGATAAGAGCCATACTATCACATGTCAGCATCCTTTAGCAAGTAGTGCTACACAGATGGATGAGTAGCGTACGAATTGCAGTTGTTTCTCAAGGTTAAGTGCCATTCTGGATATGAAGCGTTGTCGCCAGTGTTATCGTAAAAACATATATGTCCGCGAAGGTTGGCTATCATGCTGAAGAGACTCGGGCAGTCACCTTGACTCCAGAAATAGGCGAGACCAAAAAATTAAGATTCGATTTAATACTGAAACAAAAGCAACATGCCCACAATCAGAATCGAACTGATGATCTTCTCATGTCGAAATTCAACATTCAAAATCATTTACGAGTGAGACGCTGTACCACTAAGCCATGCGGGCGCTAACAAAGTTTTGGGTTATTTGAAAATATATAACAAACAATTCTACTGAGCCCTCGGAAGTACACTTTCTCTTGTGCTGAAACGTTCCCCTTGTGCGCGAATTTAAGAGTACTTACGAACACTAAACTATAAGCGGCTTCGAAATACTTGCAAAAGCTGAAAAATCCTTCTTTCATATTCCCAATCAGTACGCCATCACGGCCTCGTACTTGCGTTGGCAAGGCTTCGAGCTAGCTCTCACCTGGAGGGGTTTGCAACTAGCTTCAGTCTTCGCGCTGTCACTCCTTGAAGTTGGTGGGCCTCAGTACGTTGTCGAGCGCTTCACTGCGTCTGGACTATTGCTGATTACAAGACATGACTGTTGAAGCCGACCATTGTCATTCTCTAAATCACTCATCTTAGAAGTGTCGTATGCGGGCAAAAGGTGTGCGGTCGACCTTTGGCGGTCTTGGGAGCACAAAAGTCGAGACCTGTGTTGGGCGCATTGAACGCAAGGAATTCCAAGTGCATACTGCTGTCGTTGTCCAGCCTGGGCTAGAGATACATCAGTGGTCTCATCCACAAAATTGCACCACTTGAGAAATGTTCTTCCTCTATGAGCTCGAGCGCACGATCACACTACATCCATCATTCTTCGGGCCTCGCGTAAAAGAGTACTTGACAAACCGCCTCCTAGAAGATGTTGAAGGGACATGTACAGGCCAATATTACATAATATGTGTAATGGACGCCTATGATATATCTGAAGGGCGTGTCATACCTGGAAGCGCAGTGGCTGAGTACACAGTACATTATCGTGCGGTTGTATGGAGACCTTTCAAGGGAGAAACGGTTCGTTATACATGAGGCCCATGGGTTTTGGATGTGCTAAAGCGGGTTCTTCGTACGCGCAGGTCGATGCTATCGTCAGCTCTGTCAATAGGATGGGTGTCTTTGCCGACGTTGGGCCTCTTCCAGTCTTTGTGTCCAACCAGGTTTGTCTCTATTATGTGCAATCGAGGAGAAACGAGGTTCAAGAACACTAATTTAACCTAGTTAATACCTTCGGACATCAAGTGGGATCCGAATGCTACTCCTCCACAGTACACCGACAATGGAGATCAAGTCATTGAGAAAGGCACTCATCTGCGTATCAAACTTATGGGTACGAGAAGCGATGTCGGCAGTATGTTTGCAATTGGTAGTGTCAAGGAGGATTTCCTTGGGTTTGACAGCCTTGATTGCCTGCACTTACCATTGCTAATAAGCTTTCAGGACACTCTGATCTACGACTTGACAGGAGAGATGTGATCGTTGCGCCGAATATCATGGCAGTGAAACTGGATTTTTCACACATTAACAAAGAAGGATATCCATGAGATCCAGGGAGAATGAGAAAAAAGGTACTTCTAAGACGCAGTGAATAGTTTTTTGTATCGTGGGTGGAGATTAGGTTGAGGAGTCCTAATGATCTACGGTCCTAGCGATCTACGTACTTGAAGCCACATCACGAGAAGACGTCTCAAACGACCAAGACTTACTAAATCATATTAGACTCAAATCTAGTATAGGGACCTGTTCGTTTTTTGTATTCAACCTGGTCAATGCTGGCTGTAAAAGGGCATCAATAGGGCGAGTGTCGATAAAGGATTGGCGCTAGTGACTGGGGTCAAATTAGTCATCGTACATCAAGGTACTTTTAGGTCCTGCGTTACTTCAGTACAGGCATTCCGCTGCTATGGCATCTTCGGGAATGAACATAGAAACTCTAGAAAGCCGAATACCTACTGTGTACTGTTTCCCCTGTTGCCTGAGCAGCCTCTATGAACGATTTGATCACTATCACGGCATCTGACCGTTGAGAAGGGATCAAGATGGCCATCGAAAAGTATGCAGACGAGGAGGAGATGAAACCGCTGAATCATGACTCTTCGGCTTCGGATCCATCACGCGCTTCTATAGATTCAGTAACTTCCGTATCCACCACGTCAATAGCTCTAGAGCGCCTCAATGAGTCCGCAGCAAACGAACACAATGGTTTCAAGAAGACACCCGGTCGAAGAGTTGCTCTTCGAGCCAAAGACGAAGACTACGACACGGAAGATGGGTTTGTCCGACCAGTACAGATACGGGCTATCGACAAAACAACTCGGCGCATGCTGTGGTCTCTAGGAGGATTGTGCTTAGGCGGTTGGCTACTTGCCTTGGTACTGTTTTTATCTCGACAAAGCTATAAGCATGCCTCTACCATACCCCATGATCCTATCGCAACAGCTTCGCGTGGTTCTGGTAAGGCTGTCACAGTAGACCAAGTTCTTGGAGGGCAATGGCGGGCGAAATCGCATCACCTTTCTTGGATCGCAGGCTCTAATGGCGAAGATGGTTTACTACTAGAAAGGGAAGGTGGAAATGGGCGGGATTACCTTGTGGTGGAGGACGTGAGAAGCCGGAAGCCTGGTGCTGCGTCTTTCGACAGTCAAACATTGATGAAAGATGGGGGCTTCAAAGTCAATGGGTATCAGGTCTATCCCAGGAAAGTTTGGCCAAGTCCAAACTTTAAGAAGGTCCTTGTCATGTCGGATGAGGAGAAGAATTGGCGACACTCGTACACCGGGAAATATTGGATCTTCGATGTAGCCAGTCAAGAAGCAGAACCTTTAGATCCCGAGCACGCAACTGATAGGATCCAATTAGCGTCTTGGTCACCGCAATCGGACGCCATCGTGTTTACAAGGCAAAACAACATGTATCTGCGGAAACTCTCTTCAGCTAGAGTCATACAGATAACTAGGGACGGTGGGACTGAACTATTTTATGGTGTTCCTGACTGGGTCTATGAAGAGGAGGTCTTCGGTGGCAACAGCGCAACCTGGTGGTCTGAGGGCGGCGATTATGTTGCTTTTCTGCGTACCAACGAAACGGCTGTACCTGAGTACCCCATTCAATATTTTGTCTCAAGACCAAGCGGGAAGAAACCAGAGCCCGGAGAAGAGAACTATCCTGAAGTCCGACAAATCAAGTATCCCAAGGCTGGTGCTCCGAATCCTGTTGTAGCTCTCAAGTTTTATGATATCGCAAAGGACGAAGTGTTCGATGTCACGGCAGATAGCGATTACTCTGATGATGATAGGCTGATCACTGAAGTTGTGTGGGCCGGCAAAGATGGCAAAGTCCTCGTTCGGGAGACAAACAGGGAGAGTGACATCTTGAAAGTCCTCTTGATTGATGTTATGCAACGTGTCGGCAAGGTTGTACGGACGGTTGGTGTCGATGGAATCGATGGTGGCTGGTTCGAAGTCTCTGAAGAGACTCGGTTCATCCCGGCCGATCCTAGTAACAGGCGTCCTCATTCTGGATACATTGACACTGTTATCCACGAAGGCTATGACCATCTTGCATATTTTACACCGCTAGATAACCCGGAACCCGTTTACCTCACCTCGGGGAAATGGGAAGTTGTCAAGGCTCCATCAGCAGTAGATTCGGCCAACAATCTGATATACTTCGTTGCCACTAGGGAATCACCTATCCAACGGCATGTCTACAGTGTCAATCTCGATGGCTCAGGACTACGATCGATAAGCGACACAAGTAAGGAAGGCTACTACGATGTTTCTTTCTCTACCGGCGTCGGTTATGCCCTACTCTCGTACCAAGGCCCAGATATTCCGTGGCAGAAAGTTCTCAGTACACCTAGTAATACAGACGAATACGAACACCATATCGAGGACAACCAAGCCTTGGCGAAATTCGCTTCTCGACATGAGCTACCCATTGAGATCTACCAGACGGTAACAATAGATGGCTTTGACTTGCAGCTGGTCGAACGCCGCCCCCCACATTTCGATGAAAGCAAAGAATATCCCGTTCTTTTCTTCCTCTACGGTGGTCCTGGCTCTCAGCTTGTCGACAAGAAATTCAACGTCGACTTCCAAGCTTACGTTGCATCAAATCTTGGATACGTAGTCGTGACGGTTGACGGAAGAGGTACCGGCTTTATTGGTAGAGAAGCAAGGTGCATTGTCAGGGGTCATATCGGTTACTACGAAGCCTTAGATCAAATCTCGGCCGCTAAAATATGGGCTCAGAAGAAATATGTCGATGCTGACAGAATGGCTATTTGGGGCTGGAGCTACGGTGGCTTCATGACATTGAAGACGCTTGAGCTAGACGGCGGCAATACGTTCAAGTATGGTATGGCAGTTGCCCCAGTGACGGATTGGAGATTCTACGGTAAATTTATATTTCCTCGACTCTTAGCATGCTTTATATGTTTATAACCCCACTCGTAGACTCCATCTATACCGAGCGGTACATGCACACCCCTCAGCGCAACCCCAACGGCTACGCAAATACCTCAATCAGCAACATGACCGCGCTCCAGAGTAACGTCCGCTTTCTGATGATGCACGGTGTCGCGGACGACAATGTGCACATGCAGAACTCCCTTACACTTTTGGACAAGCTCGATGTTGCGGGCGTAGAGAACTACGACGTTCATGTGTTTCCAGACTCGGACCATAGCATCTTTTTCCACAACGCGAATAGGATGGTGTACGATAGTACGTTTGTTCCGGGTGCCTACGGCAGTATTGTACTAATTTGGGTAGGGTTGAATAGATGGTTAATCAGCGCTTTCAACGGCGATTGGTTAAGGATGGAAGACGCAATGCCGCATGAGAAGACTGGTGTTGCATCCAAGACAAGATGAACTCTATGAACTCTATGAACTCCAACGCACGCACGCACGCTCGGATTCTAGGAGCTTTGGAACGATCCTTCGGTATACAGTATACCTCACCTTACCGTTTCGGAGTCGGTTGACCGCACAGGGCAACGCACTCTTGGATTCAACGTACGAGTACGCTAAGGACCGAGGCGGAACCGTTGCGACGTCAGTGATAATGACATCACACAGGCCCACACTAACACGAACACCAACAATAGGTAATCGCGCAAGTCAATCTCCGACTTTAGTTGTTTTTCAATCTTTCATTGAGTTCTTCACTCAAGTTTGAACTATGTCAGAAGATTCTAAGATGTCTCCAGCAACTAAAGAGCTCCTTGCCAAGGTCCGGATGATGGTTCCACCCATGCTGGACAAGTTCCACAAAGGTCAGCAATCGTTGCATCTCCCGCCTGAACAAGAACCTTATCTGCCATCTTTCACTAGGTCAACTAGGTAGAGTTGCTGTAATTGGGGGAAGCGAAAGGTGCGTAGCATCGATCTAGACACACTTCTGTGAACAGAGGCCCAGCAATTGACTTGCGGGTCAAACACGCAGTTACACCGGTGCGCCGTATTTCTCTGCCATGGCTTCGGCACGTCTAGGTATGCTCCCCATTATACGAGCCCATTCACGAGTGCGAACTGACATTACTTCCTGACAGGTTGCGACTTAGTACTTTACCCTTTCCTTATCGACCTTCAATTGATCGCTTCTAATTAGCCCTTTGTAGTCCCACGTCTTCTGTACACCCCCGGCCGCCAACGTCATAAAATCCTACTCTCCCAACCTTATGGTTCACCCCACAATGCGCGAAGCCCACGAAGCCAAGTCAGACATTACCAATCCCCCCACCATCGCCGCTCCCATCACCTCCATACTTTCCAACCTGCACGCACTTGTTATCGGCCCTGGCCTCGGCCGCGATACCCTCATGCAAGACACCGTTGCCGAGGTTATAAAAGCCGCGAGGGAGAACAATACCCCATTGGTGCTGGATGCAGACGCGCTGTGGCTGGTGCAACAGCGCCCGGAGTTGGTGAAGGGGTACAAGGAGTGCGTCCTCACGCCTAATGTGGTCGAGTTTGCGAGGTTAGCCAAGGCGGTGGGAGTGGATTCTGAAGACCAAGGCGAAGCCGGGTGTCATGCCCTTGCCACTGCCCTCGGTGGCGTCCTTATTGTGCGCAAAGGCCCAACAGACTGGATCTGTGATGGCTCCAACTCCCTCCAGTCTACTCTTGAAGGCGGGCGTAAACGCAGTGGTGGGCAGGGAGATACGCTGACAGGCAGTATTGGGACTTTGTTGGCGTGGCGGGGAATGTATCTGGAGGGATTGTGGGACACGGAGGGGGAAATGGGAAGAGAGGAGACTTTGAGGTTGGCTGCTTGGGGGGGGAGTGCCATTACAAGAGAGTGCTCGAGACTGGCGTTCGGAAAGAGGGGAAGGGCATTGCAGGCAAGTGATTTGACAGAGGAGGTGGAAGTGGCGTTCAAGACACTTATAGGAGAGCCGGCGGAAAGTAGGTTGTAACTTGCTGTATCTTCGTAAGGAAGGGCTCTGGCCAGTAGTGAAGAAACATCATTTTCCTACTTTATTATGAGTTACTCAAGTTCAGTTTCAGACTTAATTGGTTTGGAAACCGGCCTATCTACAATAGTCTTGCGCCATGACAGCTTCATAGCACCTTCCGTATGATGGCTTCTAGACTGGTAAATTTGACAAGGCTAGATATACACACACAGCCCTTGAGCTTTTGTGGCCGAATGGAAAAGCTTGATCAATGTTGGTCGCCAGCACAAGCCATAGTACACCAACTGCTTCGCCGTCAAACGTGCCTAGTCGAATAGACCGAAACCCATATCCTCGTCCGACTCCTCCTTCTCCTCTTCCTTCTCCTCCGGCTTCGCTTCCTCGGCTGCCGCAGCGCCTCCAGCAGCAGCGGGAGCAGCTCCGCCACCTCCTCCACCTCCTCCTGATGGGACAGAGGCGAGTTTGGTAGATCCTTCGGCGATCAACTATTGCGACATCGTCAGAACAGTGAATCTCGAATTACGTTGACTGAAAACGTTAAGCATACTTCTTGCAAATCTTTCCCTTCAAGTTCCTTGATCAGTTTGTCCAAGCGTTCCTCGTCTGCGTCAATGCCGACAGAGCTCAAGACTTCTTTGACGTCGGAGGCCGAGGGCGAGGTGTTGCCACCAAGGCCGAGGAGGAGGTATGCTGCAAGATGCTTCATTTTTGATATCTCTAGTTATGAAGTCAATTTTGAGGGATGCAATTATAAGGGGTTTATTCGCTTACTTTGGTAGTGGATGATGTTTCGAACAGGAGAGTCAATCGATTTAACCGCTGAGCGGAGACTGAAACGTCGGGTTCTTATGTAGAGGTTTGGAGATGGGTCAAGTGGAACTTTCAATAATGTTCACCAGATTCTGAGTCGCAGTGTGCGAGAAGCTAAAAGCGGGAGGAGACTCGGTTAGCCTTGCCAATAGCGCGACGCCATACTCTTTACGGATATCCATTGATTTTAAAGACGCAACTGTTTTCGACGAAAGGCCCAACACAGCTTTTCGCCGCCACATGCATTCCCTATACCGTGTCACTAATGGTTTTTGCTCCCTGTGCACTTCCTTTTAGGAACTAAGATTTCTAGGCTCTCTGGGTTCTAGAGGTATGACTCTTCTTCTACCTACAAACCATCGGCGGTAACGCAGCAAGTGGAGGACACGCGATCTGTCCGCCACGATGAGCGTGAGTCACCAGAGAACAGTGGCCGGCTTTTGAAATCAACATTAGTAAATTTATCTAGTTTCTGAACTCGGTACTAAGCTCTATCGGTGGTGATGGTACCCCCCCAACTCTGCCATCCACCCGGACAACCAAACTTGAAAGCTTACCAAACGGATCAAAGGATGGTCGCGAGCATGACAGAGGGCCACCTTCGGCCAACAATGTTTTATCAGATAAAAAGCGCAAGGCAGAGGGCGAACTTTTGAAAACGAATTGCAAAGCCTTAAAGGACACCAAAGGGAGCGGCCCAAGCAGTGGCGTTGCTGCTCCAGATACACCTCGTCTACTAGCAAACCTCAAAAGACCATCCGCTCCCACCTCGTCAAAACCAGCTGTCCCCTATCGCGGCACAAGCGCTGCAAGCTCCGCCTCAGCGAGACCCATTACACCTGCTGCGGAAATCCCCAAAGCAGCACCCAAAAAAGGCTCCTATGCCGAGATCATGGCTCGAGCCAAAGCGGCGCAAACGGCGTCCCCTGCCGTGGGCGTCATTAAGCACAAACCCAAAGAAAAGGTCAGTGAAAAGAAGGAGCTCCTACTAGCCAAAAAGGGTCTTTCAGCAAAGGGCAAGATTGGTCCAAAACCTCGGCAGCGCGGCCGCTCTCCAGGCAGCAAAAGCAGTAGCCCAGCCCCCAGCCTCCCGTCATCAAAGAAACCCAACGACAAGAAGCCCGTACAGCCCGCCTACAAAGGCACCGCCAAACCTGTCCCAGCCTACCGCGGTACTATGAAAGCCGCACATTCCACCGCCTCAAATCACAAAATTCCCTCGAGCGCCCATCCTTCCACCGTCAAATCCCGCCATAATCGCCATGCCTCCTCAGAAGACGACATCATTGATGACGAAGAAATTGACGAGGAGGATGAAGAGGATTACCCCGAATCAGAATCCGATATGGAAGCGGGGTTTTCTGACGTAGAAGAAGAAGAGCAAATGGCAGTCAAAGCCGCGAAGAAAGAGGACAACGAACAAGCACGAATTGAGGACCAGCATAAGAAGGAGAAGGAGGAGAGGAGGAGGATGTTGCAGCAGATGGCGAATAATGCGAAGAAGAGAAGTTATTGAAGGGTTTGAAAGGGTGTGCATCTGGTATTATGAGGTGGTGTATGCATGATGGAAGATGGCGTCAAGGTCATGCCGTGCAGCATTTGCTCAGATGATTTTTTAAAGGCAGGTTTTTGGGAAGGGTTCTTGTGCTGTTGTTCTAGCGGGCGTTATTGACTACATGGCCCGTTCGAGCAGGGAGGAGATAGGATTAGAGATTACTACTTTTTGCACTGGAGTCATTAGAATAAGTTTTTTTGCTGCAAGGACAGGTATAATGAGGCAAGCTCCATGTCCCAATTCTGCCGCAACTCCGCTACTTTGCGGTGTTGCGTTCGGCGGTAACACAATAGGACGAAGAGATAATAAGGAAACTTAAGTGCTCTATAAAATAGCTTCACAAACCTATTACAGATACGAGAACAGTTCTCTAGTTCTGCATATACACTCATGACAGTAACCATCTTTATAGGGCAGGTGACCCTTAGCGTAATCTATGTTCGCTTAGCTAGTGTGGCTTACTAGCGCCTCCACGAACCTCATGCGCAAGTACATCACGATAATCACGCCAACCATCCAGGTCTAAGCATATCAGCCGGAGATCCTAATCATGGCTGACGCAGACTACGTGAGTAACCTCTTCATCATACCTGAATTGTTCCGGTGTGGAAGGAGCGAGCTAATGATGTACTGATCTAGAACCCTGAGGAGGCTGCTGGTGAGTGCCACCTTATTCCCCATACCCAATCCTCCAGAGCGAAGATGGTCGCAGCGTTCATCTATCGTCCATCTATCATCAAACCAGATGAGTTTTCTTTTGGCACTGTCATCGAATTGTTCGGGGTCGCAAAGATGGCTAACACTTCGCCAACCTACAGAGCTCAAGAAAAAGAGAACCTTCCGTAAATTCTCCTACCGCGGCATCGACCTTGACCAGTTCGTTCTCTTCTTCCTTTACTGTTCTTTCTGTAGAAATAAATCCTTATCTCCTGCAGACTCCTCGATCTCTCCTCCTCCCAACTCCGCGACGTCGTACACGCCCGTGCCCGTCGCCGCTTCAATCGCGGTCTCAAACGCAAGCCCATGGGTCTCATCAAGAAATTACGCAAAGCAAAGCAAGAAGCGAAACCCAACGAGAAACCTGACTTGGTCAAGACCCACTTGCGCAACATGATTGTGGTGCCCGAGATGATTGGATCGGTGATTGGGATTTATTCGGGCAAAGAGTTCAACCAGGTGGAGATTAAGCCCGAGATGGTAGGCTTTTATCTAGGGGAGTTTAGCATCAGTTACAAGCCGGTAAAGCACGGGAGGCCGGGTATTGGAGCGACGCATTCGAGTAGATTTATTCCATTGAAGTGAGAGTGGCGAGGGATGGGCAAGAGAGGAGAGGGATGGACGTTGGCAGGATTGCATTATGCGATAGGACAACCTCTGATTTGCTACGTTTCAATTCTCTCAACTGCGCAGCCGTTGCTCCTCAATATCCTCAGCCCCTCCCACGACTTCCCTCCCACCCCCTTCTACACACTCTTTCCCGTCAATGCGTCTCCTCCCTCCCCTTTTCCAAATCCCCCTATCATCCCCTTCTAAACCCTACACCCACAGACCTAAATCCCCGCTCCAACCCCTCCCCCTCCTGTCAAAAGATTTGCATCCCTACACAATACACCCTTATCCCACAAATCGACAAACCGACTCTCAACCACAGGAACCAAGAAAGAAGGGATTTTGTTAGCTGGGTGTTCGAAGGAGAAAGGAGAGAGAATGTGGGTATGGGAGTACGATGAGGGGTGGGTTTGAGTGTGTAGGGTGGAGATGGGGGTGTGAAGAGGAGAGGTGGGAGAGTATGGGGTTTTGTGAATCTACGTAAAAACCTAGAGTTGATATTGGGTAAAGAAATCGCAAATCCCCACAGACCACCTTTGACAATTGCAGCTTGTTACTACACAATGATCATACTGTATCCTCTCCCTTTTTCACTTTATATTTTTCAGACATACTCCGAACAACTTATCGAGCGAAGTACGTGCTTGGAAGGACTATAGTCGATCACGCAGCAACGCTCCCAATCCTTTTGAGTTGAAATGATTCATTTTGTGCAGTCATTGTCTTCTATAGCAGGGCCCTTGGTGTGAATGAATAGCAGGTTTAGATGGGGTAGATTTTGCAAGTAGGAAAACTGTGTCGCTGGTCGAAAGTTTTATGTGAAAGAAGTTAAGTGCGAAGCGCGCGTTTACAGTAGCCTCTACAATATCGCCTCTCTCTCTCTCTTGACATCAATTCTTCAATATGTCTACAATTGTTGAAATATCCTCGCTACATCTTAAAGATTTCGCTACAATCCCGCGTGGTCCTTAATATCCGGTCTATACCATGGCTTCGAGAACGGAGATTGGGACTTGGACCAGACACTACGTTTTTATTCAAGTTCTTCGGTAACGAAAATGCAGTTTTCGGAATTCTTTCTCTTCTATGCGAGTCACCAAGCTTTGAACCGAAAATATTCACACACATGTAATGGAATGATTGAGTAGTTTAGAGACTTGAGAAGAAGATAATCATAAGAGGTTGAGATGAATCGTACAGAGACCTCAATGCGCTTTCCCAAGCCCACCGTCACCGCGATATGCCGGATTCTCCTTGACCGTTAACATCATAATCTCCGAAGCCCCGGTATACGTATAATTGAACTCAAACCCAGCTATCGTCCCCGCTTCCGCCGATCTCCGCCCGTACTCGAAAAGCAAAGGTAGAAGACTTGTCTTCTGACCGCCCGTACCGGCGTAACCCTGTCCTTCAGGACTAGGCTGGAGCTCAAAAAGTTGCCGGCGACACAAAGGACACGAATCAGCGGGTGCTGTCCGCATCCACCGCCCAAGACAAATGCTACCGAGGACGTGCTCGCATGGCAGTCTGACGGGAATTTCAAGGGCTTTGTTGTCGGATGTGATGATAGCAAGCCCGTCGCACTTAAAATCCTTCCTGCAGAAATGGCATTCCTTTTCATACGGTCCGAGATGCCCAAGGATGGGGCGGGGCAGTACTCCAAGAAAATCTTTGCACGTTTTGACGGTTGGCGGAATGCAGAACACCAGGGTCGGGAGAGGTGTGGTCCCGCGGCTTGGAACGGCAGTAGGGGGTTGTCTGGTGTAGTAGGAAATTTGGAAGGACGTGGTAGGTGGGGTCATGGCCACGTTTGGAGTCGTGGTCGTTGGCGACACCATGATGGTGGGGGTGCCCTTTGCCACCGGAGAGCCCATAACTGCTGTGGGAGCCATTCTCTGAGCAGGGCCCATGACCGTAGGAGGGCTCATGTTTACGGTGGGGGTAAGTTGAGAAGATTTGATATAATAAGGCCCTGACATTGTGATTAGTACCTTGATCAAAAACTTTGTGAGGAGCTACTCGACTATGACTCTTCTTGCTAATGAGCAGTTCGGAGAGTTGACGATCTGTCTCTGGCAAGGATTTCTGGTGGTTGAAGTTGAATCTCCTACGGCTTTGCTTTGGATCCGGACTAGGGCTTTAAGTAAGTGATAGGGTTTCCTACTACGCTTCTCTCTGCTTTGTGAATGATGTTGTTGAAAGGATTTGTGTATGTTTCTTTGTTGGTCCATGTTCGTTTTTTGTTTTGCGAGTGTAGACCACAAAGGGCTGGAATAGTACGGGGATGTGAAGGGAGACTAATGAGTTCTGTATATTTGAGACAAAGAATATCCCTGGAGGTGATACCGCATTGTGAACCAGAAAGGCGAACACGATAGCCAGAGCGCTGCCGTATTTGGGCTCTTAAAGTGGTGGTAGGGATGGATGTGAAATACAAACGTTCCTAGAAGGACTGAATGAATTTTCCCTGAAGAGAACACTGATGAGATCCAAAGCCCCCTTAGCTCAGCGCAGACCTTGACGCTCCCAAAATAAGGCCAGTATATAAAAATTCCCAATTCCCAAATCCTATCCCCCCCACCCCCAAGAACCCACACCCCCCTCAACCCCCCCCCCTAAAAACACAGCCTCAGCGCGATACTCCACTCCCCCCCAAACAAACAAACAAACAAACAAACAAACCCCACAAAGGATGATTTCCCTGACACACAATGCAGTGGATAATACCCCTCTAAACAAGCATCCGGCGGTTAGAAGTTTTCTATCCGCGCTGCGCGTTAGAACTGTAGGACTTGCGGGGTTGAGCGGGGGTGTGAGGTTGGAGGGGTGGGGGTTTGCTGGAGTGGTTTCATGGTATCTAGTTGTGCGGGTTGTGGGTCGGAGAAGTTGTGCTTGAGCTTTCCGTGTGAGTTGCTGAGAATTTGGGCTTTGAGATGGAGGTGGAGGAAAGTTGGTGATACGGGTTTCTTCGGACGGGTTCCTCAGGCTCAATCGATGTTGTGGTTTGTGGTAACAAAGATCTAACGAAAATTTGACTATGGGGGACTCGGGGGCCGGATTCCCAGTCAATGTTATCATTTCTCTCATTGGTGGGTTTAGTGGTCTTTGTCCGAGAAACTACACACGGGACTCAGTGTGTTATTTTCTTGTTTATCAATCACAATAGCCGGGTTATAATGGGGATTTTGCATTCATGTCCTAATCTTGGGGTTGTTGGTATTATCGCTAGAATTAAACGAATCTCTTGAAAGAATTCGATTTCTCAAGTCAGCAAAGGTCCGAACGCGAACTGTTACGCTATGTTATGGGACTCCGCTTACTCCCTGAAGGATGACCTCTATCTAATTCAGTTGCCCAGTGCGGCCTTTCGAATACGCACCTCGATGTATCCCGTGATTAGCCCAGCAAGCCTTCAAACATATCTTATCAGCTCTGTACTGCTTCCACTCCGCCGTACTCACTAGGATCCGGTTTAGCCTGCACAACTCTGAATTCTGAAAAGCCGCTTTGCAGGCTTCGATTCTAGCCTGTGCCTCCCGCATCTCAGGCGTTGGGTTCAGTCTCCATAGCAGTGGTGTCCTCACGCCCCGCAGGCGGCTTTTCTCTTCTTTGTACGTTTTGAATTCCGCCGTGCTTTTGAAGGCTCGAGTCTGCCTGTAAAATTCGGTCCCCTCAATGGCCTTTTCGTAGGCTAGCACTCTGTCTCGTATTTTCAAAATTTCGTCCGGTGGCTGCGTGTTTAGGCAGTCTGGAGCGTATAGGTTGAAGGGGTCTTCGGAGTGCGGGGTTTCAATGGGGCAGCCTGGCTGGACACAGAGGCGATGTGTGTGGCTCTGCTCGATGATTTCGTGGATTGCGGTGACTTTTGCGGTGACTTTGTTCTTCAGCTCGTCGTTGTCGCTGTCGAGGGGAGTTGAGTCATATAGAGATTTATCGCTATGCGCTGATCGAGGTGGGTCTCTTCTGCCAAGGTTTTTCAAAAGTTCAGCAGTTCGATCTTTGACAATGCGATGTTTTGCAATCGGACTTCTAGGGGTTGGGATTTTGCGGGTTCGACTTTCTTTCCATTGGCTTGGGTGGGACTTCTGCCGATTTTCCGGTAGAAGATACCTTGAATCAAAAGGTACTAGGTTTGCCAAGATGTCTGCGTATGGTGTTGCCGAGATAGACATTTGAGGATGTTGTTGGTTGAAAACCGGTGAAGAACGCTTTGGTGTGGAGTCCTGTAGAGATACTGTGACCAGGCTTGTATATATTGTAAATTTGTATATTTGGCGGTTACAGCAATTTTAAAGGAATCTCCAATCCTTGGCGGTAAAATCCTGAAGAACTGTGGGTTCAAGAAATTCTGCGATGGATAATTCCGATGAAGGCGTAAATGTCTAGAATCTATACTTCTCATCAGAGCATGTCTTTGAGCCTGGATTGAACAATAGGGCATTGTTTCTCGATTGTCATATAATGTCATTGTTGCTTTCATCAAGGCTCGGAGACCTTTCCATTGAAAGGAATCGTTTCGAACGATTCTCTCTGTAGTGAAGAAGCTCACAAAGCGGGAAGCTAAATCAGATATAGAAAATATCGGTTAACAGTATATCGAGGGACCCCAAGAGCTGATGAACGGCTGAATCAAGATTTCGGGTGAAGAGCGAAATATTCAAAGAAAGAAACTGATGGGCATTTCATCAGCTTGAAGGTATCAAAGAGCTGAGTAGGCCGGTAGTCAGCCAGGTACTGAGTAATAATCCTGAGATTTCAGTAAAGTAAGTATACTATGACGTCCGGGAATATCCAGCTAATCAGAGGGAAACTGAATTTGCGTAGGAAACCGAGGAAATGTTCGAGGTGTTGCTCAACCAAGAACGAAACAGGCAACAATGCCGTAGATATTGTAATTGAAACTAGATGTAGGATCAGCAATGCTCCTACGTGGTATACTTCTGGGTACTCTGAGGCTTGATTTAGATTATATGTAAGAATATAAATTTTATAAACGGGCTACCTTTTGAAGGGAAAGCGTTACTCACAGCGTCGATACACGGTAAGTCTTCTCAGAGTTATCGAATTCATAACATTCCGTCATTGTTGTTGGAGTTGCTAACGTCCGACATCATGAGAATTCGTCAACGAGTGGACCGAGAATACCTTGTCCCGCTGATAGTCGTGCAACACCCGAAGCATTTGATGCTACAAACCTATCGAGGTGCTGTGAGACCACGAAACGTGGCTCAAACTGCGTATCATAGACCTTATCGGAGGTTCAGATGCTTCCGTTCCTAAATTCCATGTTCGTGAGCATTTTGTGCAAGCGAAGATGACGAGAAGCGAGACAGTAGTTAGTAGGCGGTTGTTTGGGTATGGATGGTCAGTCTAGTAGATTAGTCGGTCCACACAGCGCTGTACAAAGATTGAAAAGAGAACTGAACTAATATGTCGCAAGATTTCGCAAGACAGCAGTCGTGCATCAAAGCCTTTTGGGGGACCTGTCACCATACAAACTATGTTATGACCACGTCGCTATAACACCTCCCACAGAGTCTTATATTCCCATGGTAAATCCTCATCAAAAACACCAATACAGGTGAAGCCTTCGTTCATGTCTTGCTTGCGGGGCTTAACGGTCTTTTTTCCTGGATATTCTCTGACAAAGGTATGTAGCAATGGTGTGATCGTCCTAGCTGCTACTTCGTAACATCTTTGGTACACTGCAGTCGCATCTGTGGTTATGTTGCTAGTGGCGGAAATTCCGTCAATATCATTGATAAAGCCGTCAAATATGGGAGGCGGCCCTTCTTTAGATATTTCGAGGATTTCGCGGTATTTAGAGGGATAATCCTTCCACTGTTTCTCATACCACCACATTTTCATGCGCTTAGCCATATCCTCCCTGAATTTTGCTACCCCAAGAGCCTTGGCTAAGCTGTTTGACCGCGAGAAAAGAGGCGGGGTCGGCAATAATGTAAGAAGGTTATCATCGACTTGTTTCATCGTGCTACGAAGCTCTTTGCGCTTCTCGAGAACCAATGTAAGGCTTTCATGGCCTTCGAAGATGCGGCAAATCTCTTCATCGTCTCTGGTGGGGTCGGCCATTAAGCGACAGACAACTTCTTTAAACAGCCATCTACGCCTAAGATTGATGGCAAGATCTAGAAGATCTCGAGGACATTCGGCAAGGAGAGGTGCCACACCGGACATTTTGAGATGTTTGATATAAAGTTGGATTTTTGGCATCACAACATGAAGGCTACCGTAAGTATCCGCAACGATGAGAAGGCAATTGATAGAGCACACTGGTGGGTCCTCCATATCGTCGAAGATGTTAAATGGCTGCTCATATAAAATCCTTAGATACTGCCTGTGAGCTTCTATAACAGGTTGCAATTCTTCCGTATCGAAGTCAGCGGCCGGGACTCCGGATTGAACATTGCATACTGTATTGGCGTCAACCTCAGGGGCGTCCAGCCCTGTACCCGGAACAGTTGACTAATCTGTAGTTAGCTCTATCCATTCCTACGCCGAGTAATTATGATTTTATTGACGTCTAACATACTATTCTCTCTAGCAGACCAAATTCGAACTCCTCGTCGAATCGGAGCTCATATCTCCACTTTATTATCCCTGTGGGCTTTTCACTAATAGCCCATCTGTCACTCATACATGCTTTGAAATAGGGCGAATTGGCAATAAGACATTCGCTATGTAGAACAAAGCGGTCCTCTGGCTTCTGGGAGAGTCGTAACTCGAAATCGCCGTCTCCGAATATTGGGAACTCGTTTCTAGGGTCGGAAGATGTAAAAGTCTTAGAAACTGAACGTCGGCCCAGGATCGGCAAGCTGAAGAATTTCCGTAACATGTCTGAGTTTGGGGGTTCCAGTGGAATCAGATCGAATCGTAGTGTCGAGAACGCGGTGTATAAGAGGAGTTATAAGGTCCCACGACATCTGGTTTAGTTGCCTGTTATATAACCCCTGAGCACAGTTGTTCATTATTAGAAGCAACAATCACCAAGAATCCCGACAAGTCCGTATTTCAAATCACTTCGATAATTCATTAGAGAGACAAGTTTTTACTTCATCGCCCATTGAATTTGCGCTCCCGCGGAGTTTCGAAAGCAATGAAGTTCTAATCATTCATTTCGCCGATTTATGATTTCAAAATACATTCCTATTCCAAGCGTATCAGCATGGCGCTTGGAATGCCGCCAACGTAACTGTTCATGACTTGGAGCCCAGCAATCTACGCTGTGTATAGAAACGATCCCAGTCGTTGTCGGTCCTGGAACAACCATAGTAGAGGCTTACTACGCCTTCGGTAAAGATGGCTGAGTAGCGGGATCGAATAGGCTATTTTAGTGAATATATCACCACCATGCAGTGGGTCCGAGTGCCGACTGCATCATTGATGCCTGCTTGAATCAGTGACAGTCCACTTCGAAGGTTTATGTAACTTACTGTTATGCCGTACGGACTTTTACGCTCAAGGTTAGAGGCAGACTCTCGCTCCGATGGAGCGACCGGAGATAGGTCGTGCCAATGCTCTTGTTCGACGCGGACCCGAACCCATTCATTCATATCGTAGAAATATTCAGCTGAATCGTTCTTCCATACCCAACACTGCTCCCGGACATTACTATAGCACAAATCAGAAATTAAAATAATCGTTGGAGACAGTCCGTAGCTTACAAATAGCTATCCGGGAACATGAGATTCGGAGGAACGAATATGTCGTCAAAGAAATCCAGGCGTACTGTGGCCATGTCAAAAACTGTATGTGTTCTCATTGAACTCGGAGAGTGTACTCTTCATGCCATACTCCGAAGCACTGCTGATTTTTCCAAGAATGATTTCTCCTTTGAACGGTCGAAAGACGATAAGACGGAATTCGACTACACAGGCGTTAGTCTAGGGAAGCTTTTAGAAAGCATTGCGCTCATAGCACCCAGCTTCCTGCTTACCGTTTACGTTGACAATACCGGTGCCGTGGCCGATTAGACCGTCAGACAACTTGAGTATATCGAAGAGACATATACACAGGCCGATTTTCTGAATGACCTGAGAGATGGGTTGGTTTGATTCCTTCTCATCGTTCAATATTAAGATATCACCTTGTTGGCATATTTTTCGTTAATGTTGTCTTCGATACTTTCGGCACTTGGCTTTTCGAGATCTGCTGGATTTATCTGGACAAGATCGGAGATGGTAGTCTGTCATTGGGTTAGCATGTGAGCTTGAATTGTAGAGCTACGTACGAGGATAAACATTTTCCAGAAAACTATACACGAGGACCTGACGCGGTGGATCTCATCCGAAATGGATTTCTTTGTGTAACTCCTCAGCCCATTTGACCTCTTTAACTTATCTCATATAGCCGAGCATCAATCGCGGCAGTAGTAGGATAGCCGCCAATCTTGAGTCGATGGACTCTAGACAACTCCCTCTGCAGCGCTTTCCTACAGCTAGAGATACCAACCCTCCAAGCTAAGCCCTAAGCCCTAAGCCTCCGACCTCAAGTATCCCAGCCTACAAAAGTCCAAATTCCTCAAATCCCACAACATCAATTTCCTACGCACGCCATAACTTTCTCGATCTGCTACATTTGATTCACCATTGCCATGAGCACAGTGACTGAAATATGCTGGCCTTTATCTGTTTCTGTACCCATTTTTACATGCAAAGCTGCTGCTTTTCTTGTTTCGAGCTAACCATGCACAGCCTGAAACCCATCCACAACTCACAAGCACCAGAAGCACAACCAAAATAACCAACGAGATTGAGCGAAAGAACTTTTTATTCTGAGATTATCAGGAGCCACCCGTCTATTGAGAGATACTGCCTTTATGACCCGAGATTAGCGCCTCATCATGCATTTTCTTCACCCTTTCATATTTTCCTGTCATCTATCACGTACACCCTATTCCTCTCCCCCTATCACTCCCGACCCCCTGCCATGGCGCATATTTTTTCCTGCCGCTCAAGCATACCCGTTCATCACAACCCCATTCGAAATCTTCGGCCCCACCACTGCCTTTTCCAGCGCTTGCAGAACATCCTTCTTCAAGTCTTGGCCGTCTTCGATACCGCAACTGACTCTAATCAAATCATCCCAAACACCTGCGGCCTCGCGCTGCTCTCTCGGAATTCCCGCATGCGTCATTGAGCTCGGTACCTCGACGAGACTTTCCACGCCACCGAGGCTCTCTGCGAGGGTGAAGATGGTAGTGGCTTGGCAGAAGCGCTCAGCGGCTTCTGGGCCGCCTTTGATGCGGAAGCTAAGCATGCCGCCGCCCATGCCGTCTCGATGCTGCTTGGTTGCGATACTCCGTTGCGGGTGGCTTGACAGGCCAGGGTAGTTTACTGCGATGACGTGCGGGGAGGAATTCAGGGCTGAGGCGACGATTGAGGCATTGAGGGAGGCCTCTCGGGCGCGCAGATGTAGAGTTTTGAGGCCGCGGTGGGCGAGGAAGCAGTCGAAGGGGGAGGGGACGGCACCGATGGCGTTTTGGAGGAAGGTAAGGCGGTCTTTGATGGTGGGCGAGTTGAACGCGGCGGCACCCATGAGGACATCCTTGGAGACAGTTAGTTGGTGGTGATGTGACACGGGGGAAAGGGCTTACAGAATGGCCGTTGATGTATTTGGTGACGGAATGAATCACGATGTCCGCGCCATGATCGAGAGGATTTTGGACGTAAGGGCTTAGAAAGGTATTGTCGACTACAACCATAATGCCGTGCTGGTGGGCAACGGTTGCGACATTTCGAATATCGACCAGGCTGAGAGTCGGGTTGCTGGGGCTTTCAATCCATATGAGCTTCGTCTCATCTGGCCGGATGAGCTCTGCAATGTCTATTTCGATGCTTGGGGAGAACGTAACTTGAACGCCGTGTGCTGCTGCGACTTTTGTGAAATAACGATGCGTCCCTCCGTAGACATCAGAAACGGAAACGACGTGAGAGCCTTGAGCGAGTGATTGGAGAATTGTGGCTGTGGTTGCGGAGCCTGAAGAAAAGGCTAGGGCAAAGCGAGCATGTTCAAGGGCTGCGACGGCTCGCTCGAAGTTGTCTCTGGAGCTGTCAGAACGAAAGTGGCATGCTGGGAAAGTCTTGGGAGTACCTATTGGGGTTCGAGCTTCTTGTGTATTCGTAGGCGCCTATTGGCTTGCCAACGCCTGTCTGTGCAAAGGTTGTGGAGAGGGAGATCTGACGCAAGGTCAGGATCACTAGCTAAGCAATGCACTGCGACAGCCTACAGCTTCAATGACAGCACCGGTGGAAGGATCGTGAGGGCTGCCTGCGTGAACCGCCAATGTTCCAAAATTATGTACAGGCGAGGACGCTCTTGGAGGGGTTTCAATCGAGCCATTGATAGATGGTGACATGGTGTTTTCAAAAGGCCCGGGTTCGAGGCCTTTTTCGCTGCAGTTAAGGTCGTGTTGAACTGGATTGATGCCGTTCAATTGCTTCAAATCGACGGTAGAGAACAGATGAGTTTTTAAAATGAAGGTATAGGAACCTGGTTCACACTCTATTTACAAATTGTGAGGTTTCTAGGATTCCAAATCAAAAGTGTGTCGGAGTGTATTACCAATCTACAAACGGCTTTTCCATTGTCGTGCCAGTAAGGAATGACGCGATCCGTGTCAATTCTCTAAGCCTCTGATGGATAAGATAAGATTAAGAGAGCTATCTATATATAGCAGATTGTACAATCTGACCGCCTCCTAGCCAGCTCCAGCCCCTATGTTTCTGTTAAGGTAAAGCGTGCCATATAGCGTGCCATAAAGCGATACGCAGCTATTCATACTACAGTCTCAACTCCTTCATTCCCAGCTTATGCGCCAGAGTCCTTGACCTGCACATCGTTTTCCACTGGTACTTCCTCTTGTAACATCCCCTTTTCCCCTAAATGCACGATTGCTGCCAGAATACTCATGTCCTCCTTCTCCTTCTCCTGATCCACAAGCTATATCGAGATGTTAGCAAAGAAACATATACAAGAGCGATGCTCATGCCTGACGCACCCTCTGATAGAGCCCCTTTCTTTCAGTCTTTACCTCTGCTTTCTTTCCGTCCTTTTTCCTGTTCGCAGCCTGGCTGCCCCTTTCCGGCAGCTCATGTCGGAATGGACAAGCATCGCCACGTCTGCATCGACCACTCTTTAAAAAGTCACGGCAGATGGCTTTTTGCTTGGGTTTCTTTGGTGGTGGCACTCTGTTAGGAGCAACACGTGTGGAAGGAGCGGTTTCGGGGGCACCGTTATCAGAAGAAGAACCGCTGGAAGAGGTGGAGTCCTCAGAGTCGGAATCTGTAGAGAGAGAGAGGTCGGAATCGTCCGATGTCGTTGCTGAAACCGGAAGGCTGGATTCCTCCACTTTCTCACCGTTTTCTGGAATGCAGCCATCGACCAGGGGTTTGCCATGCGGATCAGCTAAGGCAGAAAATTCACCAGGTATTGAAGATTGTTGAAGATTAGTCTGCATCAGATCCCTGTCTGGTAGTGAAGGCTGAGATGTCGGTGTCAGCGGATCAGGCACACCGGTCCGTGTTTCGATGATCTTTTCTTCTATCACTTCTGACTTGACGGTCGTCTTAGAAACCTCGTCAACCTCCATTTTGATCTTTGAAGCATCCTCTTCTACAAAAGAGGACGCTTCTTCCGTCTTTCCAAGACTTATCACATCAAGCGCGACCTGGCTAGCACCATCGACAGTCGTCCCATTGGCACTAACACTGTTGCCCACCGGCTTTCCCTCTGTATCTACATGATTCTGCAATGATGACTGCTCATCCTTGTCATGATTAGTATTGGCCTTGCTCGCCTTGGCCTCTGCTTTAGCAATGCGCTTCTCCTGTTTCTCAAGCTGTCGGCGGAGCTTCTCCACCTTAGACTTGGCTTTTGCGACCGCATTGTTGGATTTAGACTCAGCGGCTTCCGTCTCGGCTTGTATTTTCTGCTTCTCCTTGGCTTCTCTGGCTTCCGCGTTTTGTTTCTCTCTGAATTCGGCCTTCTGCTTTTCTAGAGCCTTCTTACGTGCTTGATCTGCTGCTCGTTGCGCCTCCTGTTTCTCTCGCTTGAGCCTCGTTGCTTGCTCTATACGCTCCTTGGTAGGAAAGCGCTTCTTGCGTTCTTCGATGAATGCAGTAATTTCTGCCGAAGATTGAAGGGTTGCCGTTCGACCTCTGTAAGTAAATTGCAGTCTGGGAGATTTGTTAGTGAAACCACCTAAATCATGTTGATGTTCGAGTCTTACTGTTGTTCCTCTGAGCTTGGACCAACAGCAGCTGCAAGCTTGGTTTCCTCATCCACGTCGTCTTCCTCCTCACTAGACTCATGCTCCTCTGCTCTAGGCGTCAGACCCAGTTGGTTATGCCGACGCTTCTTCTTCCGTTTCCTTCCAGGCTCTTGAGGTGCAGGCGGCTTGGTGGGCAGAGGGATACCGAAACTAGGCACGGCCGGGGCGACTTGAGATTTTGGGTTATTCTTTCTAGATCCGCCAAACGCGTCTGCATGCCCTCGTTTCTGACCGCGGTTACGTTGACCTTGAAATGAGTTAGGGGAACCAATTCGGGCAGAGCGAGAATTGCCTGGAGAACTTTGTCGATAGGGCGGCCTATTACCTTCGCGTGAATCATTATAGAACGGGCGTGCTCTATCTTCTGCTAGGTGCGGGTATGATTGAGCTAAAACAGGCGATCGATGGGTATCTAGCGGATATCCGCTATCAAATCCTAACCGTATAGGTGGGCCCATCAATACTGGCTGACCGCCCGAACTGCCACGGTTGCGGTCCATAGCCCGGTGATCTTGCTGCTGTGGAGGAGGATATGGAGTACTTTGAGGTGGTGGGTGATATCCATAGGGTGCACTCTGTGGGGCTCCATCGTAGAATGGTGGGGGCCTATGCTGATGTGTGGGGTATGATGGTATTGCAGGGTACGGCGAGGGCGTATGACCGTAGCCTTGATGCACGTTCGGTGGGTACTGGGGCTGCTGGACTGAGGGATACTCCGGCAAAGGATAGCCGCCTGCTGCGTTGTAGCTTGTTTGTGAACTGTACCCATCATTGCGCGTTGATGAGTGCCCGTCAGCCCGTGAAGAGCCACCGCCACTCCAAATGTTGTTTCCTCTTGAACCTTGTCTACTGTTGCCCGCACCTCGCCCAGAAGGATCACGACCTCCTCTGTTCCCCCTCCCGCCATAGCCATTTTGTTGTGGGTTCGTGGGGTATGCAGGATAGCTCGAGGAGGCTTGCGGAGGTGGGGGAGGAGGGGGAGGGAAGACGAACCCTGATCCACTCATTATCAAGGCTTCTTCCCCACGGGACTGCAGCAGAGTGCTACCCAAGTTGAAACAATCGAGACGTGTTTGATTCACATGGAATGGTGTTAACACCTGCCTTATAAGGCAAGTACTTCGCAACGCGTTCGGAACTACTATTCGCCGTTGAGCTACAAGTAGCAATTAACAGGCCCTCTCGTGCCTATGTACTACAACCGGGCTGTGATTGGCTAAGGTACGTAGAAGTGAATGATTCTTGAAGTCAATGAAGGAACATTCATCATACACCACATCACCCCTCGAACGTTGCCGCGCTCTCTTCACTTTTCATATTCATTGTGCATATTGCTCACCGTTCAACCCAGTCTTCGAAGCTCAGGCACCACCAGCACTGTAAGCTTGCTCCGCGTAAGTAGCTACACAGTTGAGGGGTAGCAACTGCCATCTAGAGAATGTTGTTCTGGTCCAGCTCAGCCAAACGCCATCACCTACCCTCAAGCCCTGGCCTTAACCCGTCGCTCGCTAGAAGTCCGCTTTAAGGCCGGCAGACTCCTTCAAGGCTGTCAGAAGGGTTCAGAAGGGAAAATGGCCCTGCCCTTCAATCCCCCTCATCCGCCACCGTCCTCATCTTCCCCCATTCTTTCTCCAGTACTTCCATTCCTGCATTCTTTTCCAATTCCCTCCATACATCTTGCGCATACATTTGCTCCACGCCCTTCACAAACAGATTATCCTCTCCATGACTCTTCTGCGCCCCGTTCCTTACCTCCTTCAGCAGGTCCCATCCCACAACTGCCCAGTCAATGCCGTGCTTTTCTAATTCTTTGACCTGTCCGGCACTCTGCAGATAGGCAAGTTGGCTCACTAATCGGAATAGCACCCATTTGCGGACTATACGCACAGGATGCCAGGTCTGAGGGCAGTGCACCGGATCAATGTAGAAGTAAGCTTTTAGAGCGTGGGTGAGGGCAAGTGACCAGTTCTGCAGGGTGATATTGACGAGCATAGTTTGGTGGCGGATTGAAGCCCAGGGCTGACGGTGAAGGGGGTAGACGGATTTGTGAGGTGTAAAGAGAGCCATGGCCTTTTCGAGTAGCTGGACTGCGTCTGTAGGGGATGATGACTTGGCCTTCATTAAGAGATCTGTAGCTTCAGCGTCCAGAGCAGCAAGTTTGGGCCCAGGAAGACTAGAAAGCAATGATGGTGGAGTATCGGGAAGGGAACAAGTGGTTTTATTCATGCAGGATTCGCAAGTACAAGTGAAGAAGTAACGAGATTGGAGGTCATCTTGGCGGATTGGAGTGGTGGTAGTAGTGTCTATGTAGGAGATGAATATCTCGTTATCTTTTTGAATAGGTGCGAGTGATCGGACGGACAGCGAGGGGCCGGAGAAGACGATGACGGCATTAGGTTCACATGAATGGTTGAGATGGGCGGCGGTGGGGGAAAGGCAGAGGCCAAGAGGATCATATGTAGGTGTTACGTGGGTAAGGCCGTTGGTGAGAGTCTGGTGCATGTGTCAGAAGGGGTCAATCAGAGAGCATTCGGTGTACAGATGGGCTGCTGCTCACACGGGCGACGATTCCTTGAACTGTGTCAAGTGGTTCATATATTCTGGAATAGGATAAGATAGCTTGGCTCATGAGCTCGATAGTTTGCCATATCGTAAGATTCTCGTCGTTTCGGGTTTGCTGTGCCTTGAAATCATCGATATGTGACTGCAGATCTACGAACTCTTGCCACTGGTTATCCGGCAGCGACTTTGCCTTTCTTCGATGCAAAAGCTGGATCGCCATGCGGACAGTGTTTGGCAGGACTTTTGGGTAGAGATTTTTGAATATCTTGCACTCGTACTTATGCTGGCTCTTCCAAGACTGACTTTGGCAGTCCTGATAGGAAGAAAGTAAGCTTTGATGTAGTAAAACAAAGGCTGTCAAGTGAAAAGCATATGACTCGTGGAGTCGGGTACTTGATGAGCTAGAATATCCGCAATGCAATAAGTCGAGGTACCACAACGAGATTTTGTTTTTTTTGGCTGAAAGGAGAACAGTAGCACGAAGAAGCGTGACCATATGGCGACAAAATTAGAGATATATAATATAAGTAATGATAATTCGGCTGAGATGCTTAATGCAGAATAGTACTTGGAAACTCCGAAACCAACTAGAAGTAGTATTTGCAGTGGACCAAGCACCAAAACTTACCTGACCACAATACCTAGCAATCCTACATCCGGTACATGCCTTCAACTTCAGCATACCAACCCCATCATATTCGCCCTCATCCTCACTTTGATTTTCCGGAACCCACAAGTAGCAGCTGTAGCATGTATCCTTGAGGTGCGGAGAGTCCAAGGCTGAAACCAACGGACGATCAACGCGGAAAATCAGTTCTCCTGGTCCGATGTCATTGGCGGCGAACACGCCAGTCCCTGCTTTGGGGGTTTGGCGGGTGTAGGTGCTGGAGCGGTGGATTTGAGAGGTCATGGTGATAGGCTGGGGTTTGGGAGGATGGTTTGGGAAGTGGTAAGGCTTTGTTGCCAAGCACGGGGCTCACAGACTGATTGCCACCTGCAATTACTTGATTCAAATACTGGTCAGGAAATGCCTTGGAATATAATGTAACAAGCTTACGTTCAGATACAGTGCAGACATTTGATCTACAAGTACAAGAATCTGAAGATAGCCTGGGAGTATGGACCGAGAAGAACAACAACAGGGTATTCCGTCCAAAGGGGGTATCTTTCATCGCAAAGTCCCTTTGCAGATAGACATGACATGCCAGCTGCGTTCGATCATACCGAAAGTAACTCGTCATTCTATATCATTCTCGCATTTAGGTGGAAAATCAGTAGCCTCGCATATTCCCGGAACGCCAAACAGATCGAGACAGCATAGGTAGACTACTATACACCAAGCCTCTCCTGGTGTCCATTTGTAGCAATTTCTCTAGAGTCGGGAGGTTCGTAATGATTCAGTGCAGGCGAACGACGAGGCGGTCGAGAAGATTCTTCATCTTTGATAACCGGATATTGAATCTGCGATGACGTGGGAAAATTCGACGGCGAGCTTAATGGCATGCCTTCCTTCGAAGATAGCGGTTTCGGAGCATCTTTCGGTACATTTTGTAATGGATTGTTGAGACTACTTGAAGCACCGGAGCGCTCCGATATGCCAAATGGAAGAGCATGGAATTTATCATTCGGCAGTTCTGGACCTATCGAACCTGACATAGGCCCCTTGTTTGGCTTTTCGATGAGTCTGCTCGGCGTGGTAGACAATTTACTATCAGCTAAGAATGCTTGATTGAGTCGTCCAGACTTGACCATATGTTCGCCCGTGACTGGAGTGGGAGCCATTGACGAGCTGGGACCCGACTGTGGTTCAGCAATGGTGGATGCTGAACCATGCGCTACAGTTAGGTCGACAATGCGCCGTTGTCCTATGGGTGTGGAAAATGGACTCGCAGGCCGCGAGAGATTAGATATCTGTCGTTGTAAAGAATGATGCTGTTGATGATGAGCAGGATGCTGTGGGTTGGCCCATGGAGTCTGCTCTAAGAAACGTTCCTCAGCAGCAGGTTTTTGTCGTGAAAAGCCCACGGTCGCAGATGAAGAGTTAGCTCTCAGGGCCGATGGTTGCCTCTGCATCCCATGAGAGGCCTGAGTATTCGCCTGTTTTAGAGGTATCTTAGTAACAGATCTATCATAATTAGAACGCTACTGATAACTTACGCCCATCGCCGCTGCAATTACGGCAAGGTCGTCGTCGATCTCGCTTGGCCTCGCCCCCGTGATATCGGGCGCTGCAGGAAACCCAACATATTTTGCGACACCAGAAAGAATAGAAACTTCGGTATTGTAGGCTGTCTGCTGCCGGATCTGTTGCGATCTTCGCGTGGGGAACTTGTACATGTAATCAGGCTCATTGTCTTCGCAGCTTCTTCTCTCCCTTTGAATCTGATACCACTCCTTATTGAGCTGCTCCAGGTTCCTCTCGCGGATTTCTCGGACTGTCTGCATGTATTGCGAATGTATCTGGGCTTTCTCCGCAATGCTTTTTCTTTGAAGCGCCGCAAGCTTATACTTGAATAGGGTTTCTTCATAGTCAGTTTTATCGTCACGATATCGATCGATAACCTCTTTCTGAGCAAGATATTCCGGATGGTTGGGTGTTGGTTGATTGAACATCGCTAGCTCGTCATTGTACTGGCCAAGTCGCTCGTCAAACAGTCTATCCACAACGTCGAGTCAGCCTGTACGGTACACCTAAGGAAGTCTCATATGACTGACTTGTCACGGAGTGTTGCAAAGCACTTTTCTATTGCGCCGAGAGAGTCCATGGCCGATTTCTTTTTCATGACTACGAAGGAGTTAGTCAATAAAAGAACGTCTAGCCACTAGCCCAACATGTAACCAATGGGGAAGTGGGCAATCATGTGTAGGGATGCACTCACGTCCTTCTTCACTTCTAGCAACCACATCGGCTTCAGCACCATCACCAACGTCCTCCATCTCCGCATCTTCTCCGTTACTCTCTAAGTGTTCCATCCTGTCAAAATGCTCGACCTGACTTTCAGAGTAGGAAATAGCGATATTGGTGTGGTCAGGGTCCTCGTCCTTTGTTTTCTTGCCCTTCCGCTTGCCCTTCTTGCTTTTCGATTTGGAAGGTGACAAGTGCTGCAAGCTGGTCGTCTCGGCCCCGATATCAGTATACTCCCTTTTGCCGATACCAGAATTCAGATCGTTATCGGCATAGAAAGCTTCAAGCGTTGATTCTTTGTCTGCTAAGTCAGAGTGAACAAGGGTATGGCTCGAGGCTGACTGGATTTTCCCCATCAAGACCGTTCCTATCCTTTCGTCTTCGCTCCGGCTATCACTTCGCGGGCTTCCACGTTTCCGCTTTCTAGATGGCGATACCAAGCTCTCTATTTCCTCACCTGAGTCTTCCAAAGACGATATTTCAGAGGTCTGGTCGATTCTAGTATCAATGGTGTCCGTTTCCCGTGCAAGGCATCTCTCATCTGGAGCGCTAAGGTTTGACCGATGCGCGCTGTCGTTAGCGGAGAGCACATGGCATTCGATCACATTCGCGCTTTCGTGATAGACATCGCTCGACGAACTGAGCACCACATTTGTGTGCTTGCGTACTTTCTGAGGCGAGTCTTCCAGACGCTCGGTCTCCGCCTCGGTATCGTTTGCTTCTGAACCACTACGGATGTTATGAGAAGCAAGCGCAAGCTCGGTGTTGGCTGTGCGATCTTCTATGTCGCTTAATGAACTTGACCGATCATCTCCCTCATTTGTTCGCACTTCGCCGGATCCTACACCGTTCGCAACCATTGGGGCTGGACTATGAATTTCCTGAGATGATATGTCGTGAAGGGGGAACTGTGGGCTTGTCGACATCATGGCGATAATGTTTGATAATGGCAATTGAGCCCTGACTTCAGCATGGGGCGCAGTTGTACGATCGTCGGTTTTCTTCGATGGATCGAAAAGGCTTGCACCCTGCGAGACGAACGGAAATATTAGCAATGGGAAGTGCTACCTATCAAGTGAATGATTTGTGCCGAGTGTTGTTTGCTGTTGGGCGACCTTGACTTACTTTGTGGGCGCCCCAGTAAGGGCGACACTTGGTACTTTCCGGACGAAGCTGTCAAGTCGTTGAAAGCAAATGTGCCAGGTGCTTGTTGTAGGAGTTGACTGGTTGGTACTGAGCGAGCCAGCCCTGCGAGTTAATGTTGGACGTTGAGTAAGACGAGGAGGTGGTTTGGTCCCGATGATGTAGGGTAACGAGTTGAACGTCCTTCAAACAAGTTGTAGTGGAATTGAGGAATTTCTAAAGAGTTGTGCTATTTCTTGGAATGATTCAGCCTTGTTTGTATTTGGGAACAGCATGCCAGAGTAGTATCTCAACGAGCGTGGTGCTGGTGCTGGTGCTGGGTGGTTTGGCGGGTTTGGTTCGTGATCCACACAGTTCAGTTCCTGATTCTGATGATCCCTGCTAGCTTCACCGATAAGTCGGACTTTCGGAATGTCCTTTCGCCGACAATTAATCCCATGCCCAAAATTCGAAGTCCCACCAATAGCTTACTTTCAGACACAAGTTTGAACAAACGTTTACGGGATTGGAAATGGCAAAGACAAAGTCGCGTAAGATGGAATCAGCTAACCCAAGCTCGACTAAAAATACGAAGACGTTCAATGCAATTTCTGATAGCTATGATCCGGCTTTAGCTTCGCTATTTGCGTCCAGTGTTAGTACTCAGAGCACAACATGTGCTGGAAATTTAAGTGCTAAATACATTGTAGCTTGGGCCGGTAAAAATTGCAGAGACATCTAATTCAGGCCTCACACCAGCTCCTAGACTACCAAGCGCCCCGGAAGTAACTGATGCTCTTCAAGAAGCAGACAGCACTGACAGCATCGAGGATAGCCATGAAAACAATCCAAGTGCTGTATATGGCGTAGATTCTGGTTCCCGGCCGGATGGGAAACAGAGTCGAAAGCGGAAGAGGAGTGACGACGGGGATGATGTAGAAGGGAGGTACATGCACCGATTAGTGCAGGAAGAAGCTAGGGAGAACGAGATACGGCGAAATGGAAAGACTGATAAGCGCCAGAAGAAGCAGTCTAGCGCTGTTGGCGGTGATAGTTCCTCAAGTGTGAGAGTCTCTGAGCCAGAAAGGGCGCAGTCTCATACCGGTCATGGAGAAAGGAGTTCGGATATTGAAACACCTCAGCACGAGAGTCTAGCTACATCCAAAGCAACAAAAGAAGATCCGGAGTTGGAAAAAGCATCTCGAACGATTTTTCTGGCGAATGTGTCTACTTTAGCCATAAAATCCAAGACTGCAAAGAAAACTCTACTTGATCATCTTGCGTCTTTCCTAGCATCTCTCCCAGAAGAGGATACGCTCCACAAAGTTGATTCTCTTCGGTTTCGCTCTACTGCGTTCTCTAGCACCGGAGTCCCAAAGAAAACCGCTTACGCTAAGAAGGAGCTTATGGATTCTACAACCAAAAGTACTAATGCTTATGCCGTCTATTCAACCCAGTTAGCCGCCAGAGAGGCCACCAAAAAGCTAAATGGCACGGTTGTTCTTGATCGACATTTGCGCGTAGATAGTGTTGCTCATCCAGCCAAACAAGATCATCGTAGATGCGTCTTCGTTGGGAACCTTGGGTTCGTGGACGACATGAGTACGATTGACGCTGCCGAGGACGAAGAAAACCACAAGCGGCCACGGAAAGCGAAAGAACCAGCAGACATCGAAGAAGGCTTGTGGAGACAATTCGGCAAAGCTGGGACTTTGGAAAGCGTCAGGGTGGTCAGGGACAAGACTACTCGGGTGGGCAAAGGATTTGCATACGTTCAATTTCAGGTGTGTTAGTTATTAGATCGCTATATACTAACAATTGACTAACACGTGGTGGTTAGGACGCAAATGCAGTAGAGAAGGCGCTATCGTACAATGAGAAGAAATTCCCTCCGATGCTGCCTCGAATCTTGAGGGTCACCAGGGCAAAGAACATCAGAAAGACTGCGAGCAGCAAAGACAAGGGTAAGCGCCATGTCACAGTGGGTATGGCGATCAAACCAACAGGAACCTTTACGCGAAAAGTATCTTCAGAAGCCCAGTCACTATCAGGTCGCGCTGGAAAACTTCTGGGCCGTGCCGGAGCCGCACAAATCCACGGTACAAGAGACAGAAAGACAGTACGGAAGGGCAAGGTGGGTGAGATGGCGAAACCACAAGAACTGATGGTATTTGAAGGTTATCGGGCGAGCAGCAAGCAGGGAAAGGGAACAATGAAAATGGGAGGGTCTGGGAAGAAGCAAGGAAAACCACGGACTCGAAGCAGTAGAAGAGGGGCTGAGTTTAAACGATCAGGGGGAAAGAAAGGAAAGGCATGAAAGCCTTCGCTAATTGTCAACTATCTATCTTTTGTTTTGCTCTTTCCACATTCGCCATGCCCGGTTGATATATAGGAGAGAACTGTCATTCCCCTGCCAGCGACCATTGTCCCTTGATACTCGTAGTCGTAGCGAGTTCAGCCTTCTCTAAAAGACGCCTTACTGTTAATGGCATCGCGTGATTCTAACCCATGCCAATGATCGACCGCTAGTATGCTAGATGCCGAACCTTGATTCGTAGGGCAGTTGTAGATTGATACATATTGCACTTTCTTCCTGCACATCAAGCGACAGCTCTCTCACACTCTTTCTATTCAGTTTTACCGATATTGAAGACTTTCATGCTAGCTAGAGCGTCGTCGCTCATGAAGAAGGCTAAGCCTTACGGTTTACCGCCAACGAATCTAGAGCGAGATTGCGAGACGCGAAATTCGCAATGAAATCACGTCAAGCAAGTCCTCAGACTGATCTGGTACAGCTGAGGACATACAGATTAGCAACACGTTCAGGTATGTCCCCTCTGCGTAATATCAAAGTTATTGTCTTTCGTCCTCCTTTGTCATGCCAAATCTTCGCCGCTTTGTGCGGTCTATGATTATATCTAGAAAGAAATCACTCACTCACGCCTGTGCAGAAGCTCCAAAATTACAGTTTGACGAGGTCTTCTCGCCCACCATGAGCTTAAGCGGTTTTAACAACCTCTTCCTTGATCCAGCTTCGGCAACTAAGCAGAACAATGGTTCTCCTGCGGCCTCAGCAGGTTCTCCGACACCTAGTCCTGCTGAGACTCCTACGAGGCAGCAGCCAATGCATCCCAACAACATCGCATCATCGCCACGTTCGGATGCAGGCCTCTCCCAAGCTTCATCGACTCCGAATACCCCTGCTAGTGCAAATGGCGACCCAGCATGGTCCTCCGCCATCGGTCGCGCAACAACCGGCAAATCAGGCCGTGTCATTGAGCGCCTTATGGGTGACAACGACCGTCTACAGCGCGAAAAGAATCTTGCTACTGTCAAACTAGACGAAGAGGCTAAAAGGAGCGAATCGGCACGATCAGCTTTACAAACTCTACGTGTATCGAACGAAAACCTAATATCAATGCACGAAATGGATAAGACTGTGTTAGCGAAGAGAGAGAGAAAACTCGAGGAGCTGAGGCTAGATCACGAAGCCGAGAGATCAAGGAGAGAAAAGATTGAGAAGGAGATCAAAGAGACACGGGTAGAGCGCGATCAAGCAGTGGAGAAGCTCATGAGGGAGTTGGCGGAGGAACGAGAGCAATGCAAGAGAGCGACCACCCAGTACGAAGTTCTCTCCAAATCTTGGAAAGGTCTAGAGGAGAATTATGGACGGCAAACGTCGAAGCTCAAGGCAGATCTCAACACGCTTCGTGATGAGGTGATGGAGGACAAGAGCAAGCTGGCACAGCTTGAGGTCATTGCGGAGCAGCTTCGGCAGGAAGGCGAGAAGACGAAGAAAGCAAATGAGAAGCTATTCCACGACTTCGAAGTCTACAAGATCGAGAAGGAGGACTCGATTAGAGAGATGAGGGAGAGGGCCGAAAGGAACGATATTGCCAACGAACTGGCTCTTCAAGAAATGAATACTGTGCTTGGAGAGATGAAGTATGTTGTCAATGTTCACAGGGACGTCAGGAGCACTGGGTGAGTGCGAACAAAGCTGGTTCTGCTGGGGAGTAACAAGGCTTGGTCACGATGTCATGATACCCCTATCTGCATGGCAATGGTGTTTGGGATGAGTATGGAAGGAATCTCCATAGAGGCATGTAAGACACCTGCTTCCCGTACCTAGCTGACGGAGCTTAATGTGCTTACTTACCTTACTCTACAATGGTTGAATGCATGAGCAAACAGTAATTGACCTACCTGCTTGCGCTGATATCCCACGCAGCGGTCTCGGAAACTATTCTACTTCTTCATCATCTTAGCTTGGAGCCATAACCTCGCTGTGGACAGTCTGATCTCTTCTGCCTCCCCGCCTCGCAAGGTCTCACAAAGATTCGAAGCCAAGCACGCAATCCCTCGTCAAGAGTCAAGCAAACATATAAATTAGAGCAACACTAACAACTTCTCAAGCTCATCGAAAAGACAGTGTAGAATTTCCAAACAGTGAGGTTGTCTAGTGATCTAAGATAGACGCCGAGGTAGCTTACACAAAGAGTACCTACCAACTTAAGGTACCTGAGGTACAATTTCTTTGTACAGCTTCGAACCGGGCCTTCCTTTTTCCTTTGTTTGATCCGTTACCTTGCCTTTTCAATTCTACCAGTTGCCTTCCGTTCGGCTACCGGCCAAGCCCAATTTCCCTTTTCGGTTACCTACGTCAACACATCCACGAAGTGATCACGCTTCATCTCTTCACTCTTCTACTTCACCAAAGTAGTTAAGCGACCTTCCATCCATCCATCCACAGCATTCATCTCCTGTCAACCACCTTTTCGTCCGTTCCTCGTTGCATCCACATGCCTACAAGTAGATCTTGAGACTACTTCCTGTCATTGGCACTTTGCCGCAGCAGGAGCGAGTGCCTAGATCGCGCAAGTCATCAACAAAGTCTGTAGTGTTACTCCATCATGGCGACGGAGGAGAGCACTACCCATGTATTTGCATCACTGTACACGTTCAGTGATGCAGCAGTAAGTCGCCCAAGATCTGCACGTGTCTAGTGATGGCTTACAGGTCTTTATAGAAACATGATGTTCTAGAGAAATTTGAGTAAGTTTTCGTCTGAACACCCTCTTCACGTGTCCATTAACGTGCTCGATCAAGGTCATCCATAGCTGCTCGCAAAGCGGAGTGTGAACATGATGGAAACGTAGGTGCTGCAAGCTTTCCGAGTTCAAGTCTTTGGCTGACTTTGCTGCAGCAATTCGTCATCAAGTGCGCAAAAGGAGACGACCAAGCCTTGTTGGTTTTCATCGACGTGCTTCATAAGTACATCCAGGTCGAGCTTGATAGAGAGCTTGATATGTTCGAGGTCAGCCATCAGATGTCCTCTACATCGTTCAGTACTAAAGCAGATTCTTTTAGGAGACAAGGATCAAGCGACTACCAGGCACGCACCGTAAATCAGTTGGGATCGATCAAGATGATGCAAAATTGGATATGGTGCTTATTGAAGCCAAGGTTGATAAATCCGACAACACGGATGGTGCTGATCAACTCCTCATCAACCATGAGAGCATCACCAAGAATTGGAAGCCCATGGTCGCGAACGAACGCACCAATATCGGGTTGCACTTCGGTGCTGGTCTTTTGAATAATATCGGAAACGTTACCAACTGTCGAGTAGAGCTTGCAATGGATGGAACGAACGTAGTTGTGCGAGGCGAAAGTGAACAGAATGTTGACACAGCGGTTACCAAATTAGATGTCCTCAATAATTCTTTCGTAAGTTATAACCTTCATGATATATTCGACGTGCTAATTTCGAAGGTTTTCCGAATGAGCATGAGTTGGATATTCGAATTTTACGTTCCAGAAGGAGACTTGGATGTTTTGCTGCAAATGGTCCAGTTGAAAGACTCTTTAGCTCGCAAGCTCGGTACCACTTTGTTTTCGGCTACCTCGCCTCATGTGAAACTCCTTCCAAATTACCTTTCTATCGAGATAGTCCCAGAGGATGGATATTCTTTGCAGCCAAGCGTCCGACCACGACCGTCAAGTCGTGTAGCATGTCGACTTTGGGATAATCAACCCTACAAGTCATTCGGAGACGGGAGCTACATAGCAGATATTTACAAGTACGGACCTGGAGCAGCAACTCGGACTAATGAAGGATCGAATGGTACACCGGCAAAGCCCACAATTCGTACGGTTGATCAATGGGTAGAGCAAAGTGCTGCTGCCGCCGATAATCCTTTTGCACCTTTAGATCCGATTGAAGGACCCCAACAAGTTGGCGTTACTGCTGAAGAGGTGAATATCAAGCCTGATCCACCGATAGGTCGAATTCGGCACATCAGAACCCGCAAAGCCAAAGGTATCCAAGACCTACCAAATGTGACACAGTCGGTGGTGATCCCTGACAATTCAGCCAGCTCGTCTAGAAGCCCATCGAAGTCGGGCTCGAAAGCAGGAGAAGAGTATGATGATCGGAGAAATGAGGACTCAGCATCAACAGAGCCATCAATTGTGGAGTTTTTGGTTCCCAATCGTCCTCTTGTTCCTCCCCCTATCGAGCCGCCCTTCATGCCAGACCCATCTGCGGCATCCAGTGAGGGGCATCAGGATGCCAGAGCCGAATGGGAAGCGCAGACTGTTACAAATGTCCACACGAATACCTTATTGTTGGGCTTTGATCCCGATGGTCCCAAAAATCTTCATGAGCCGCCAAAGCAGCCATCAAAGGCTGAGGGTAAGCAGAACATCAAACCCTTCGGTATCGAAGAGAAACTCCAGCAAGTCAATGAGATTGAGACTCGTCAGATCCGGCACACGATGAATCAGCAGAAAGCGTCAAATCAGGTGGGGTCTGGGAACACCGCGTTGCTTCGATCGTTTGAGTCGAGTGCATCACAAATCCTCCAATGTACGCGGTCCCATGTTGGGCATGTCAAATTGCGGGCCAACCTTGGGCGAATCTTGATCAATCATCAGACCGGGTCTGCTGAGTTCAAGAAGCAGCCTTTCTCTCCCAGTCAGTGGCCTAGAGTTTTCCCAATTCAAGGAACTGGCAAGCTAGAAACTGTATTCACGGAAATGTGAGTTTGTTTTCTAGCCGCAAAGGGAAACTCGAAGGTCCAACGGATTGAAGTTAACGTGATATGCAGGCTCACTGCTTCCCCGGCTGACGCTGATTTCATCGTGACCGTGAAGCTACCATCCGGTCGACCACTCTTCGATGAAGAGCCTTGCTTGCGAAAAGTCACTTATCACTTTCTATGCAAGACGAAGTCTGGCGAAGAATTGTTTGTGGAAGTTGACGAAGAGGGCAAATTCAATGCCTGGAGCGCCCCCAACCTCGTTGGTACCTTGAATTGGCATTTTCCGAAGAGAGTTTGGGATGCTCGACTTTCTGTTACCTCATACGAGCAGCTCGATGAGAAATACCACGATGAAGCGAAAGGAATCGCGGCGAACCTTCAGATCTCTCCGTCCTCAGATGGCACAGTTTTCGGACTTTTCACCAAGACGACCTCCACAGAACTCCGCATTCGCTCAATCATGCTTTGTCGGGAGACTTCTCATCGCTCTACCTTGTACCCCGATATCCGCCTTCATCTCAAAGAGGTGCAAGATCTTGGAGTCTGGCAAATGACCGGCAAGAGACAGGAATATCATGCTTCTGCCAAACCTCAGCTGGATATGGCCATCCAAGGGAAGCTTTTCTGGGAAGTCTCTATATCTTCCATAGCCGCTGACGCGATCCTCAAAGAGAACGAAAAACTCGAGATTGGATATTTGACTAAGTGGGAACCCAAGGACATCGTCAGCACAGGTGTTGTAAAGGCCCTGAGCTCTGTGACAAAAGAACTGGTGACGAGGATTGACGCTGTTGGCTACCACAACAAGGGGCCGAAGGCCGGATCTGGCACAAGGACAAGCGATAGGGGGATGAAAGATGCAGGATTCTGGTAAGCTGGTGGACGATATGGAGGTACATGCGGCTGAAGGAACAACGGTTGTGTTACGATATCTGCAGAAACGGCTTGTTCTCCAGCTTTTTACAGGAACTCTGGATCTTCCTTACGAATTTGCTAAGACAAGGCAGTTCCTTTGCGCTTCATACCTTAGGAGCTTAGAGTAGATATCTACTCGTAGTAGTCGGCAACTAAATCAAGCGAGCTTTCAATGGACATGCTACCAGCCGAGATGTATTCTGATCAGCTCTTGTATAGTTACTTCGTAAAAGCTACCTTAAGCGTCTGATCGATTATCCATGGTGCAATGCCCCAAGCCAAGTGTTGGGGAAAGAGGCTAGTCCACATCTGGAGTAAATCAACGACTTCCATCTCCACAATATGGCATGGCTCCACCGCCATCAAAGAGGCAGAAGAGGCGTACTGTTGTCAGCTCCGATAAAGAGGAGGATACAGATCCTTCTGATGAATACCGAGACTCTCCCACTGTTGCAAGTATATCACAATCTAAGGCTCATGTGAGACTAGCCAGTCACAATCGTACTAAACACAGAAGTCTGCCTACCAGATCTCGGACTAAGCAATGTAAGATTCCACAGTCGCGATCCGCTATTCCTGCAACACCAGCAAGCGCCAGCTCATCATCGGAAGACCCTCCCCACAAGACCAAACGCATCCAGGAAGCCCAGAAAAGAGGGTCCCTTCATGCGTACTTCAATGCCGCAAACCGAGTACAACAGCGGAAGGAGGAGGTTCAGCCAACGATAGAAAAACTCTGTGTAGATGTAGATGAAGAGGACCTCATTGAAGATGACTCGTTAGAAGAGGAGCTACAGCGACTGTCGTCCGCGCATGATGGCCCGACATCTACAGTTGGTCATCCAGGAGGGCTTGTGGTGCCTGGTACGAATCGGGCTGTTTCAACGGGTCCAGCGAGACCGCCGATAGGGAGTCAAAGATTTCTGAGAGCGGGCAGGGTTCCTGGGAAGGAGGCTTCGAGCCAGGCAATAGCTACAGACAAAAGGACAGACTTACGGCCGTGGGCGGACAGATATGCGCCTACAGGTCTAGAAGAGCTGGTGGTACATAAGAAGAAAGTGGCAGATGTTAGACTCTGGCTGGAACAAGCATTTCTAGGTCGAGAACGAAAGGTATATGTGCTTATCTGTCATCCGGGGCATTGATATGCTAAATCTGTCAAGCGACTATTGATCCTCAAGGGACCCTCAGGTGCTGGCAAGACTGCTACAATATCTGCTCTGGCCACTGCAATGGATTTCGAGGTTACAGAATGGACGAATCCGATAAACTCGGACTATTCTTCTGGAGGCTATGTCTCAATGTCCGCCTATTTTGACGATTTCCTTGGGCGAAGTGGGAAGTTTGGTAGCCTGACGCTTACTGGCGGTGGACCATCTGGAGACTATCCAACACAAGCGTGCCCAAGCTCACTACCCGAGAGCAATAAGAAAAGTATTATACTCCTCGAAGAATTCCCAACCACATTCATGAGCGCATCTACTGCGCTTCGTTCCTTCCGCTCCAACATCCTCCAGCACCTCGCCGCCAGTCCGAGGACTAACGCCGTCACTCCCATCATCATAATTATCACCGAAACCCGCCAAAACGCCACAGTCGCTTCAGATGACAGCTTCACCGCCCATCGGCTCCTTGGCTCAGACATAGCAACTCATCCTAGCTCTACCACCATTGAATTCAATCCCATTGCCGCAACTTTACTTACAAAAGCCCTCGATTTGGTAGTTCGAAAAGAGGCCAGAAGCTCCGGTAGAAGGCGCATTCCGGGTCCTTCGACCCTCAAAAGGCTAGGTGAGGTAGGTGATGTACGTAGCGCTATCGGATCGTTAGAATTTTTATGTTTGAGAGCAAATGATGGAGATGATTGGGGTGGTAGGGTTTCTTCTAAAGGGAGGAAAGGTGTATCCACGCTTACGAAATTGGAAAGAGAAAGCTTGGAGATGGTCACTCAGAGGGAATCTAGTCTGGGTATTTTTCATGCCGTGGGCAAGGTGGTTTATAACAAGCGGGAGGCACCTCCAGCGGCGGATTTTCTCCCACAAACTTCCGAGCACTTGCAGCGATATGATCGGCCAATGGTCTCGCAGATCTTGGTAGATGAGCTACTCAATGAAATAGGCACCGACGTAAACACATTCATCGCCGCGCTCCACGAAAACTATATCCTCTCCTGTGAGTCCCCGTCCTTCACCGACTCCTTCAATGGCTGCATCGATGCACTGTCCGATAGCGACCTTCTCAGCCTAGACAGAGCCGTCAGGTTCAATAGTTCCGGGCGTGGTTCAGATTCCCTAAGGCAAGACGAGATTGCGTTTCATGTTGCAGTAAGGGGGTTGCTTTTTGAACTGCCCTATCCTGTGAAGAGACGTGCAGCGGATGCAGGTGCCAAGGGGAGGGGAGACGTGTTTAAGATGTTCTGGCCGTCGAGTATGAGGGTGGGTAGGCGGCGGGACGAGATTGAAAGCCTTGTGGACTTGTGGCATGAGCGTCGCCGGGCAGAACCAGGGCTATCTCTATCTTCAACAGGAAATCACGAAGCTGCTGCTCACAGGCCCATGAACGAAAACCCTTCCGACCAAAACAAACCGCACGCAGAACCCTTCCGCACCGGCATCTCCTCGACGCACGACGAACTAATCCTCGAAAGACTACCCTACACGGCCAAAATTTTACCCGGTAACAGCGAGCTAGAGAGAATCACGAAAATCGACGGTATAGAGAAGGCCACTGATGAAGACGACACTGAGATTTCCGATCCAAACTCAAAGCCACGGGTAGCGAAGGGCGGAGGAGATTCTGAAAGGAATGTGGAGAAGGTGGCGGCGGCGGGTTTGCCTGATGGAGTGGTGACGAAGTTGTGGCTCAGTGATGATGATATTGAAGATGACTAGATGAGGGATCAGTCTTGCTCTTTATGAGAGGATGTTGATACGCTTGTAGACAACGGATAGGAAGGTAGCACGGGCGGATTCAAGCAAGAGCTCTGAGGTCTGTTCGCGGAGGGAGCTTGAGGGACATGGATCGTGTACGTCTGGTTGAAGATAGATACATGTTACTAATTAGTAACCAGACAAACAACCAAGCAGCCAATCCGCAAAGATTCCCACTTTTTTAAGAGTATATAGCTGTTTAATCACAGCCCCTGAGTTTCTTCCCTCTGCCCCCCTTTACCTTTCATTCTCATACTTCACCGCCTTCTCTTCCTCCACGCCGATCTTGCTTAATCCCCTTGAACCTTCTGATACTTTATCAAAACCCCGATTTTTATTTTTGTTTTTGCGTGCACGAGTGTGAGACGGGGCAGACGGAGAAATGATGAGAATTAGAGGGGGAAACGAATCGAACACCTCTCATGGTCTTACGCTCTCGCACCCGGCTTAGTCCCCTAGTCATTCGTCGTCCCGTCTCCGCCGACCCCACTTTCCCTCTCCGCTTGCCAAAACAGCTGCAAGAAAACAACAAACATAATAACCACCAATCCCCGTTCATAAAAATAGGCTACAGTCCATCCATCCAACCAAACAATGAACTGTTCAACCAACCTCCAAGCCCCCTAATCGATGAAATCAGAAGTGAGAACAACTTCCGCAGTACTTGGTGAGCTGAGGCATCGGGAAGAGCGGAAGCAGGAGCAGAGAGAGGGGGTAAGAGTTGGGTGGTTGGGTGATAAGTTCAAGGTTGAGGATAAGGATATGGATATGGATATGAGTGGGGAGCCTGTTGAGATTGTTGGGTAATGGATGGGTCATCGAGGGATAGGATAGGATTTTGAAGGCGGGTAATATACCAGAGTTGTGGGGTCGATGAGTGGTAGTTTTAGTTGGAAGGATGTTGGTACTGGCGATCGTAATAACGATTTTTCTGATACCAAAATTGAGAATGCTGTAACCGACTCCAACATCGTAAGACGATATTGTTATTCCCAAATATTCGGTTTGGGGACTGGAGGAATGAATAGGGGTAAAAAAGAAGCAGCGTTTGGTTAAATATAGTCCACCACTCTGCCTGCACCACTATAATTTTCCATTACCAAAAACAAAACTACAAGCCAGGAGCGTAAGAACCAACAAGCCAACGAACTGGGCAGGAGATGAGAAACGCTCATAACCCGAATGCACTTCAAGCTATGTAAGCTAGTTGGTTATGAGAAATGCTGCTATTATGATATAGACAATATAAACCGACTAAGCTGAAAGGCAAAGTCTGTTGTTGTCGAGAATCTTCATGTCGCCCTTGTATAATCTTCTGTCACGTTCTCCTGTATAAAGTGTATTATGCGTCAATGCTCACTGGCACCAGAAGAATATGGACTCGTCAACATTCGTTGACCCGGCACAAAGTATCTATTCCTTCTATGCTCGGTGCTGTTGTGGGGAGGGGGTGTACGGAGACTCGGAAAATGTGGCCAAGAATAACAACGATCCCACACGCATCTTTTAGGTTGTAGACTTTTAGACAAGGGTGCAAAGGGTATGGATTTTTTCCATGCTATTACACAGCTTCATAGTGAAAATTATACATCAGATCAGACTTACTGCGTGGATATTAACCGCTCTAGTAACAACGAATGCAAGAAGTTTTTCCCTATGGCATAATTCCTTGCATAATCCCGATCGCCCTTCGCAATGACCACCTACCGCCCCAATACCAGCATTAGAACGGATCTCCTTCACTGTCCTCCGACTCCTCATTCAAAGTAGGCCTCGACATGGCGTTCAAATTCCCACCCGAAGCCTCCATATCATTATCGGATACACTCCCCTGCCTGACGCTGTTTCTCCTTGTCCGCTCATGTACGATACCAGGGAATATCTTTGGTTCCCGGGATGCATCCTGCTGCAAGCCTTTCATGTCCGTGTGAGAGTATGATGTTCGGACATGCGCTGTTTGAGATTGCGGACGGGCTGAGTGAGAGAGACCTGCATTTGTTGGGTAATTCTGGGGCTGATTGGTATGGTTGAAGCCGGCGCGGAGGCTTGTGGTGGAGGGGTTTGTCCGCATTGAGGCAGTAGGGGACGGAGGGCCATGGGAAGGATAGCTTTGTGCAGAAGGAGGTAGATGAATAGTAGACATGCTTTGTTCCAAATGAGGTGGCCCGGCGTATTTTTGGATCCTGCAAGACAACGATTAGTTTAACTACATAGTTTGAGAAAGAACCATCTTACAGCGCGTGTTCCATCTCCAACGTCTCCTGTCGAAATCTCGCCCTTATCCTTGGTACATTGCTTTTGTCAACGTTGTTGCCCTCTACCCCTGGGAGGTGATAAGTACTCCCCAGCCACCGCTGCTTCAACTGATGTTCGAAACCACTCTGGATTACCGAGTTGTGGGCCAGCTCGCACATATCCACCGCACCAAGTTTGTAGATCTGTGCAGCTACTGAGTATTCCTCTATAAGAGGCTCCTTCGTGAAGGCGAATTGCAATGGGTCGTCTGTAGATAGAGATACGTTCAGACCACGTCGAAAGTATTGCAGAAACGGATTTCGCTCATATGCGAGGAAGAGAGCATTGTTGCTAAGAGGAGACATGGCGATGCCAATTTGTTCAAGGTAAAAGATATATTGGAGTATGGGAACCTTGCGGAGCAGTAACCCATGGCTTATACTATGGCAACATATCGCAGCAGCAGCCAGGTGATCGTGGTCGCCAGCTTCCCCGCAATGAGGTCTGAGCAGGAAAGTCGTGAAACCTCGTTGCTTTCGCCAGGCATTCAGAGGGACGATGTTGGCGAACAGGTAATATATCCAATATGTGTATGGAGGATTTTGCTTTGTATCCCATTCTTTCGCGGATGGAAACTTCCGATACAGCCGCTTCTCTACTTTGCTCTCGTCGTCCACGCTGTCGAAACCGATTACACGGTGCAGAAATACATGGAGCTTTGGGTGGCTTTGGGGGTTCTGGGTAACCTCATATAGTGGCTGGAAGATGTTGACTATGACGTGTTCAAAGTTGCTCATGCGACCGGCGGCTTTGTAGGCACTGTATAGTCTGGGGATTTGTATAAGCCACCGAACGTTGTGCGAAATTAGCTTGTTGTCAACGACCCAGGCGGCCAGCTTATCCCATTCATCAATCGCCCTGCCATAGATTGAGATACGCCATTCTACCATCTGGTATTTGCTTGACTCGAGGTCGGCAATGACCTCCTTTGTGATCTCGGCCAGGTAACGTCCTTGGATGTAGTTATCGGTTTTGAGAAAGATCTCACGTAGTCTCGACTCTCCAATCGGGTTGTACTTAAGATTGAATTTGTCAAATCGATGGAAAGAGTCGGTATGCGCATGCATATCGAGGGTGTCAATGCTCAAGTCATACGCGGTCAGATTGATACTCTCAAATACTTCTCTAAGGGTTAGGTGCTTTCCATCTCGAAACATTACAGTCTCCTCTGGTGACTTCTTCATCTTGCTCTTTATAAACCTTAGCAAGTGTTTCTGATTCATACAAGCCGAGTGATGTACGTGCGTGTCCACCTTTCTCACGTTGTAAAAATCACGATGAGGCGCCTTTTTCGAGTCAGCTGTCTCTTGATAGCCATTCTCTAGAGTATGTAGAGTGAAGCGTCCCTCCAAGATTTCAAGTTCACGAAATGCAAAACTCTTCGTTGGTCCGTCAGAGGCTACTTCCTGAACTTCATCTAGGTCCATGTAGAATTCACGCAATGTTGGTACCTGCAGCATAGGTGTTTCCGCCTCGGCAGATTTGTAGACTTGATAGATACTACTTTGGTCAAGTCTAAAGGCGGTCTCTCTTTCTGCTCCTGGTAACGGCAAGAGATCTGCCATTTCGAAGTCCTCACCAATGTCGTGACCCATTTTCCTCTTCTTCGCTGTGGGTGACGGCATTGCTTGCTGCAAATTGTCTCCCGTAACAGAGCTCGATGAAAACAGAGGCCCAAGTGCTTCATCTTGTTCCGATGGTAGAAGTTTGCTATTACTTAAACTGTTTGCACCAGATTCAACGCCTATAGGCCGGTTCTTGACGTCATCCCATACGGGCTTCGGTGGTGAAGGATATATGCCCCAATCTGGGCTATCCTTAGGATTGTCCTTCGGCCCTTGCAACGAAAGTCGAATGTATTTTCGCCGAATGTCCAATACCCTCTTGATGTTGACAAATATAGCATTGAGCTCTGGAGTAATGTCTAAACCGTCTCTTGCCTTTCCAGAAGCCTGCGTCCCTAGATCGAAGGCGCTAGCGCTGTGCATGCTATCTCCGCCATCAACAGCAGCAAACGGGTCCTCTTGCCTCCCTCCATCAAACAGGGTTCTATAAGCATTGGGCCCATTCAGATCTGGAGAGTGTGCATCCACACTCTGAGAATAAGGATCTATGTTTGGCAAAGCTGTGTAGCCAAGGCCACTTCCGCGCGAAGCTCTGCTGGTATTCCGACTCAGTCCACCAAGGTCGCCCTCGAAATTAGACGAGAGTGTCCTCGTTCGAGCAAGAGGATTACAAGCTTCCGCATCCTGTTGCAAAGTCTCTCGCCGATGCCTTTGATATATAAGCTTCGCTTCGATGTGGCTCAGCGACCTTTCTGAGGCACGGTTGTAATAAGCTGTTCTTGATTGCAGTTCTTCGGCCGATAAACCTTGCAAGGAATCATCCGAGGGGGTACTCTCTCCGGATATGAGTTCTTTTTCTCCGTTCCCATTCTCTTGCCTCTCTGATCCCGGGTGTCGGGTCTCCCTTACGCCCATGTCAGCCTTGTGCGCGGTGTCCATCGTTGACCCTCGAAAGACAGAAGCGTAATGACCTCGACTGACAATCTCTGTCCGTAGACTGTAGATAGTGCTACTGGGTGCTTTATAAGTCAGTACCACAACCAATTCGCGAGTACTTTAACTGGGGCATTACCTACCTGCAGAAAACTATAATAAGGCAGGGCTGGTTATTCTGGTAACACTCTTCAGCTTACTGACTAATCTATGAATCTTCGCTTTCACCCCTATTACTTGATACTGCCGCACGTGAACCAAGGAGTAAGCCAGCCTCGCTGAGATTAATTTAGTACTATATACGGTCAAATGCAGCAGTGAGAGGTGAGCGGCAATGGGGTTGGATATGAGTATCCCTATTCTACTTAGGGGGACCTTGAACATATATACACCGCATGTCATCGCCAACAAAATCCTCATGTGAGGGCTGTTTACTTGTCAACTTCTTCAGGCAATAGAGTTAGTTCATTGGCCATCAACGTGTCACATGAGCAGTGGTGAAATCAGTAGAGCTACGTTTGGTGCCCTATTGACTAGACGAAATGTTTATATCAAACGGGCGAACTGAGACTGTCTTCATTCTGCTCTATTCGACGGCCTACAGATCAGCAGGAACCGTTCATGAATCGCGCCAACAGTTCGTTCTTCGTCTAGACTTTAGTAGTGACCATGATCCTTCCATGACTCCATCATTCCAACCAGATAGATATACGAGTGAGATTGGACAGGAAAGAGCACATGATACATAGATAACATGTACTTCATGCGGAGATTTGCATATAGCAGCATGAACCTCACAGTATACAGTGCTAAACTTCAGCATCCCATTGGCGTCAGAAAAGCGATGATTGTGCCAGTGATTGTACTTCTTGAGGACTTGAAAGTACACAGCTTTAAGATCCAAACCAACAGCGATGCGTTGTGAATGGGTTGAAGAGACTGCTTTGACCATTTGGGAGAAGAATAATGCAGAAGATAGAAAACCTGCGTCTTTGAATGAGACGAAACAAATCAAAGATAGCCCAGCGTCCACGACATTCGCTCTATAGTAAGCTGATGCTGCTTATCCTCTCCTTCCCAAGCAGCTATTCAAAAACCATCAGCTGAGAAAAATATGGCAACGCTTCACAGAAACCTTTGAATTCAAGCAGAGACGTGCGGGCGCAATGAACGAAGCTGCAACAACTGATCACAGATGTGATCTTCGAATAGGATTAGTATCGATAGCCGTGCATTGGGGGCGGAGCATCCCCATTTTCTCGAACTTGGTATGCTCGTGGACCTTCGTGGTAGAGCTGTACATTACGCTCAAAGACTGGCTGCTCACCATATCCTCGCTCAATACGTACGTATTCTGGTTGCGGCCTAGGTTCCAGTGGTTGAGCTATGACGTAACGTCCTCGCTCTAGAGAGCTGTGCTCTCCCAACCTAACTGGTACGTATTCAACGCGCTGTCGATACTGGTCCCCATAAAGATCTTGGTCTTCTATATACTCATAGCGCTCATGTGGTGCATACTCGTAACTTGGAGCTTTGTGGTAGCGACTCTCTTTGCGCGACAACGGAGAGTGAACATGGTAGACCGCCTCGTGCCGAGGCTCTTCAATCGGAGTCCTAGCACGATAGTATGTCGTCTCGATTGGAGTTGGTTGCGGAGATTTGGAGCGACTGTGATAGCGCGATATCTGTACAGAATCATCTCTACTCCTCGGCTTCCGCACTCCATGATCGGCCACGTCTGGTCGATAAATGACTGCCGGTTGAGGGGGTTCGTACGGTGCATAGAGTGCAGGGGATCGCTCTTCCATTCTGCTCCCATTGAGCGGTACTTGCATGTGTGAAGATGAACGATACTCTCTGCCGTATTGAACACTGCTTATTGGTCGTTGCGGCGGATTTGGCTTATCATCTCTTGAAGCGAAGGAGCCCAAACGTAGATGATCGAAAGTTTCTTCGTTGTTCCGGTGAACCCGACTGATATTCTCACCCTCCCACCTATGAGTATTGAAATTTTGGATGGCATGTTGCTGTCCGGGCCTACCCTGGGGTTCTTCAACCCATCGAGACATCGCTTGGACTGCCGATCCATTTCTTGATGGGACGGTGTCACTACCATGGCCTACATTTGCACCTCGACCTAGGCTATTCAAGAATTGATCTGCGGCCTTTATGGCTCCTTCGTTTGGTGATTGAGATCGTCTCTCGAGCTTCACAGGTAGTTCTTCCTTACCAGCTTCACTGACGTCAGCCATGGGCATATTCCTTTTGTCGGAATCTGCAGCGCCGTCATAACTTCTCATGTTTTCGTAGGCCTCTCGTATGGAACGAGCGACGTCCTGTTCCTCATGATGGCCTCCAGAACCGGAATCATGGGGCTCTGTGGTAGACGTGGAAGCCTGAAGGTGTTCTGGTCGCTCATAACTACGATCGCTCTGACTTTCGCTGAAAACTTTTCGATTTGATGCTACATTGTAGAAACGTTCTTGGGGTTCTCCGTGACGGGGTATTACGTATGGGGAACCGTGGCGACGACCATTCACAGGTGAGGGTCTAGTCGGGCCAAAATCGGTTTTGACAATCTTGCCAAGATAGGCAGGTCTGTGGGGGTCGTACTCATCTTCCCTAGGTGCCTCCGGTAGTGGTGTGTTTTGCGACAAGGGTCGAGAGGCGCTAAGTGGTCTATTGTATACTTGATCTACGATCCGGTCCCTGGCTCCTGGCAAAGGTTCAAGAAGGGATTCTGATGAGGCGTTTGGGATAGTTCTTGATCCAGTAACGTAGTCTCCTCTATATACGGGTAGTGGTCCAAGGTTACCAGCAACTCCTATTCTTGGCAAGGGAGATGGGAAGACTCCTGGGAGCGCCCACGCAATGAGGTCCAGCTTCGCATCATCCATACCTGGAGTATTGATCAAATTTGCAATCAATGGAGTTTCAGGAAGCTCTATCATTTCAAGCTTCCAGTCTAGTCTTGGGATTCCGTGAGGCGAAGGTACATTCGTAGGTGTATATGGGTTTTCGACGTGTATGTTCTTGAAGTGATTAAGTAGATGTGGTAGCGTAAAAAGCCTTCGCTCTCCAGTGCCAGCTCCAGTGTGGACGCACGTCTTGCAAGCCAGTCCGTTGAGACTTCGGACAGGCCTCATTACAGAGCTATGATCAATGCCATCGATAAACATAGCTAGACTAGGCTCATTGGTAAATCGTGCAGCGAACCTCGAGGCTGTATGTTGGATGACAACGTAAATTCGGACACTTTGAGGAATGTCCTTGATTCCGGCTGTCGCAAACCACACATCACGAGCATGTTTTGCCATATCATCCATTTGAACCCTGTATAGGTCAGTAGCTTGAGGTGCGAAGCTTCGCCTAGGCTCAAGCGTATTCAAAGGTAAAAGTTGAATTGGGAAGCCGTTGGGGCGTGGAGTCTGGGTCCCTCCGTAGACGTTGACACCTAAATCCGGAACATGCACTCGTGCCACCGTCTGTACGGCGACATGGGAAACACTTGGACGAGTATTTGGATAAACTCGCCCCAAGAAAGGGGAACCATAAGTTTGACTGTTGGTAGTTGGTTGAAAGCTGTTGTGAGCATTTTGCGAACCAGAGAAGCCTGCCGTATAACTCGAATTTTGCTGAATTGCCTGAGAAAAACTAGTATTCACAGGAGGAGGGAAAGTTTGTGCAGGTGGAGGCCCATGTGCCAAGTCCTGCTGATGGCCTACGTGCGGTGGTTGGTAGAGCTCAGGGGATTGCTGCGTAGCACTGTACGCATGAAGAGCTGGTTGAGAATCCATGCCTTGCCCGTACCCTCCATATGGCATTATCGAAGGTTGGTCACCCATTGATGGACCTTGTGGAGAAGTGCCAGCTGGTGTCGGAACTTTGTAATAAGCGGCTTTGGCCACACTAGGATTGGAGTTGAACGGAGGGTGTTCAGGCCACTCAGCCCGCCAATGGACCACCACACTGCCCATACTTAGCGTGGTTGTATGCTTTGCGGCGTAATGTTGTATTACACCTTCAAAGCCATAGAATTTGAAGTTTCCGTCACATCCATTGCAAAGAAACAATTCCTTCTGAAAATGTTCAGTCAACGGCTTGATCTTTGTATCAAAAAGCCACTTCATGTTCTCCAGTATCAACTTTCGAGTGGGGGTTCCACTGGGAGGGTCGCTTTTGATGGATTCATCACCCGCGGCAGCGGCCTCATCCTCCTGGGCGATGTCTCCATAAAATCGTCGTCGAACATATAACAATACGTCCGCCGCAAATTTTGGGCATGTATCTTTAGTGATACCTTTGCCACCGGCCCACGCATAGTCAATTCTCTCATCAGCTATTGCGCTAATTCGGTTCCGGACAGGGCTCTGAAGGTTATCCCACTCACGGTCGAAAGTTTCCTTGGTCTCTTTCAGCTGCGCTTCTTGCTGACGCCGCTGCTTATACTCGGCCTGAATGATCTGGCTCTGCTGGATCCGTTCCTGTTCCCTCCTCTCCGCATAAGGCCGTTGTGCAAGAAGACGAGGCTTCAGAACCTCCCAAGCTTGGTCTGTGAGGGGTTGCGAGATTTGAATGGCAGCCTGGAACGACTCCATATGGCCTAGAACGCCCGGAAGCAAGGGCGGTTCAAGGGATATGCAACGGCGCTCTATTTCTGCTCGTCGGGCTGCTTTGGCTTCGTTGACATCCCGGATATTACGTTCCGGTCGAGCTTGCTGAAATGCAACCTGGGGACGCTGTAAAATACTATCCGGAAACGGTGCAGCAGCTGTCCAAGGTGGCTGAAACGATGCTACTCGGAATAAATTAAATTACCGCGACTTAGGAGATTTCGAACGTAGGACTAAGAGCTTACATGAGAAGTTATGTGTGGAATATGGGGAGTCCATGGAAAGAGACGGAGCAGGGCTGCCATATTCACCACTATACTTTGTGGAAATTGGAATACTTTGAGGAGTCGATCTTTCAGATTGAATATCCCCTTTAGTACTCACGGCGCTTGGCACAGCGTTAGTGGGACCAGTGATGGCCAGAGCCTTTAGGTGAGGACGTTGATTGACTTTCTTCAGCCCTCCCTTAGCTTCCCATTGTTCCCAACGTATGGAATCATTGATCCGCTCCTTACCCTCTCCATCGAGGCCTTTGATCCATTCTTCGGCAGAAGCAGGTCCTAATTCCTTTACGTCGTCAAGTTGCCGCTTGATTTCCTTAATATGTGGCTTGTGGTAATGCTTTATCAGTTGCAGTGTTGGCGGAGGTGTATTGCCGCGAAGAACACTGTTGGTAATGAAATTGTTCGAGGGTGATATCAATGCAAAAGGAAGTGCTGGTAACAGAAACGATGGAAAGCTAGACGAGAGAAGCAGGTTGACCTCCTGATTTCACAATTAGCTCGTAACTGTCAAGATATTTCTAGTGCGATTCAAATGGTGGGAGAAACCTTTTCAGAGCTGGTCTGTAAACATTGACCACAGCATCTAATACCAAAGGGCCAGATGACCCTTACACCCTTGTCCCCGGGTCCAGAATTCCATGGATTATCTGAATTGGAATTGAAACTAAGAACCTTGTTCTCACCACAAACCTGACAGTTACGGCCGCGAAGGAGTCTCCACATATCTAGTTCCTGCAGGCCTCGGAGCGGTTTTGGCAGTCCCGGACAAAAGCGCTTCCTCGAAGCCACCCAAACGGACTGTGCACTCATCGGCTTCACCACGCCACGTGGGGAGGGCACCGGCTGGCTCTCGTTGGCTTTCTCTAGAGTAAGACATGCATTAAAAGCATGATTAACACGGAGCAGGCGCCCAAGCGAGACTGGTGGAACGAAACAGAAAATATACTGCCAAAGCTCAGCGGGCAAAACATACGATGGAGATGGAATTTCAAGCGTTCCTGTAGGCGTAGCGTCATGTTCGTCGGTCTTGGATCGCTTGTTACTTGACCAATTATCCATGGGTGCTTCAAATCCATTACCGGAGAGATCGGGTTTCAAAGGGTGGCGGCTACCAGCACTATTTGGATGAACCCCGGCATAGTCCCTGTCCAGAGAAAATGGCTTCCCTAGTACGTAGCTTGCAGGAGATTGGTCATGACCTCGCTTCCGTTTGTGGTATACATTCGGAGAATGTCCATTGTGTACCGCAGCTACGGAAGTGCTGCCTCCTCCAGATCTGGAGAGCGGCTCCTCTCTATCTCCTTCTATGGTGGGAGGGGAATTTGATCGCCTTGACCCTACGGATTCGGACATTAGATCTTCCAACAATGATTGCGATGTCTGCCTCAGCGATAGTCCGTGCTGCAAAGGATGTGACTGTGATTCGTTATTCGCTGGCTCCGAGTTTGAATAGAGGTCGGACGACGAAGTAGTACTGGCAGGTGAATCCATGGCTTGGATGTAGTCTCATAGCGGACCTCTGGAACTCGGAACTAAAGCACTCTGCAATGAGTAGCGGAGACCTCCTTGGCTTTTTCAAAAGCACTGGACCCTAACAAATCTAGGAAACACGAAACAGGAGTATATGCACTTATAGGAGAACAATATGTTGCTTCAGATGGTGGGAGATAACAGTTGCAGGGCAGTTTAGGACATTAACGGAACAAATAGCTTCGAGCGGACCGAGTCAAGATGGGCAGTCGAGATGGCAGTCGCAGAACGGGAGAAAGGCGTCAGTCTTCAGGGTGAAGAGCCCGGGTTCCCGATGATGTTGAGAAGTAAATGCGCTTGAGAGATGGATGATGGGAGGGGGAGGTCAAGAGGGAAAGGATGGTAGAAATCCTTGGTTTCTTCTAGATCGAAGCTTGGATGGGGGAGAGAAATCAAATCTGAGGCGACCAATGGAAAGTATTCGGTTAAGCAATCTACTAGCGCCTCGTTCGCAGGGCTGACGGTGAATCCCGGCGGCGGAGCACGGAAAGGTCAAGGTACCTTACCTTACACAAACCACCTGCAGCTCACTACGACCTGTGCTTACAGTACTACTGACTCCCACCATTTTGCATTCTCTGTAATGGCACTTTGGGCTACTCTCATTACTCGGGTACTTTCTACATTACGATAACACTTTCAGATAAACCATATTAGGTAGAGCACTGGATTCACAAAAAGGAAATGGCGACCTTGAACCTTTCAACCAATGGCCCGTCGATCACGAAAAGCTACCAGTCGGTTGTAGATGCTCCTACTCCTTCGGGGGCTGCCGCCAAGTCGCCAACATACGGTCAATGGGCCATCTTCTCGGTGTCTGCCCCTTTGGCAAATGCCTTTCAGCCGGACGCTGGAGGAAAGGAAAGCGTGCTGAAGGTCCAAAGCACTGGTGGTGAGTACCACTGAGCATTAGGGACAGAGAATTTCGAAGCTGATTGTTACCAGAGGGCGAGCTCGTTGATCTGATCGATGAATTCTCCGATGGGAGAATTCAATTCGCGTTCGTCAAAGTGAAGGATCCGAACACCACTTTACCCAAGAACGCCCTCGTCGCATGGTGCGGCGAAGGGGTTCCAGAGCGTACCAAAGGCTATTTCACAAGCCATCTAGCAGCTGTGTCCAAAGTCCTTCATGTGAGTGGATGACTCATGCAGCTCAAGATAGCGCGAGGTCTAACATGTAGAAAGGGCTACCATGTTCAAGTGACGGCACGGTCAGACCGCGATCTTACGCCCGACGGCATAGTACAGAAAGTATCAGATGCATCTGGCTCCAAATACTCTGGTGGTGCTCCTCCTTTGAACGCAGGTGGCCCGCCTCCTCCAGCCAACAAACCTGCCTTCACACCAACTCGAAGCACCGGCGGTGCTGGTGGCTTCAACCCTTTAGCAAACTCGCAATCTCGTGCGAGTGCACCGAGAGACGCGAACGTTGATGAGGATGGATGGGGTCGAGATGCGCCTCCAGTCACTCGGACACAACTAGAGAAAGTACAGCCTGCTTACCAGCCTACCAAAGTAAATATGCGCGAGCTAAGCTCACAGAAACCCGAACCTCCAGGGTTTAATAGTAGCCGAGATAAGGACAGTAAAGGCGATAGCAATGTTGTTAAAGGAGCATATCAGCCTGTAGGTAAAGTCGACATTGCTGCCTTACGAAAACAAGCGCAAGAGACTGGCAAAGCGAACGATGAGAGGCCGACAGTAGTAAAGGGGTCTTATGAGCCCGTGGGTAAGGTCGATATCGCAGCGATCAGAGCGAGAGCACAGAAACCTACAGAGGACACAAGCACGCCACCGAGCAGTATATCTCCTGCAGTTACCGGGACTTCCGTACGGAGTGACGATGGTGGTGATCATCAAAAGTCGCTATCAGATCGCTCCGCACCGTTCAATGCTTCCGAGCGCCTGACGTCGCTACCTAAACCCAAGGTGGCAAATCGCTTTGGATCTGGCAGTGGTTTCTCAGGAACTAAAGCACCACTCCCAGGCAGTTTTGGTCTAGAATCACAAAAGCCGGTAGTTCCACCTCCTACTGGTGTAGGTAAGAACTTTGCGGACCAAGGCGGGAAAACTCCAGCGCAGCTATGGGCTGAAAAGAAGGCTCGTGAGCGAGGAATCAGCGGAGCGAATGACTCCAGCTCCTCTCCAGCTTCTGGAACCCCTGCATCCCCCATGACAAGTCAGACGTCCGGGGAGTGGAAGAGTGGGTACGGGGGAAAGAGCTGGGCTCCTGTGCAGACTACCCCTACCGGCCATTCTTCAGGCAGCTTGGGACAGCAACGTACTGGTGATGGAGAAGAAGCCCAGCAAGAAGCCCCCAAGTCTCCCACTGGGGGCGTGGGCGCTATTCGAGATCGGTTCAAAGGGGCACCACCTATGGGCGCTGCAAATGTGGGTTCCAATCACACAGCACCCAGTCCACCGCCTCTCGACACATCAACCAAGCCTAATTCGGGTCGCGGCGTTCCAATGCCTGGCCTCCCCACCCGGCCACCACAGCCGCCTCGAGAAGAGGAAGAGGAGCAAGAGGAGCAAGAGGCGCCCAGATTGCCGTCTCCTCCACCACAGCCACCTCGAAGCCCTACACCTCCCACACCGCCGGGCATGGATTCGGGCTCTCCCATTCGTATTGCAATGCCAGTCGGTCGAGGACATGACGAAGTTGAAGATGCCCGAGAGGAGCAGTTTTCGCCTCCACCAGTTATGCCCATTCGTTCACTTGCACAAACAATCCCACATGAAGATGATCTCACCGAAGAGTCGTCAGGCCACGATCCTGCCCGCGCCGCTGGTGAAGCTGCTGCGGCCGCTTCATTCGGCGAGCACGCGGTTCAGTCTGCACATCCAGGAGCGCATGAAAGAGGAAAGCAGGCTTTAGTACAATATGATTACGAGAAAGCCGAAGATAACGAGTTAGAGCTGAAGGAAGGAGAGTACGTGGTCAATATCGAGATGGTCGACGACGATTGGTGGATGGGTCAGAATGCGCGGGGCGAGACTGGGCTATTCCCAAGCAACTATGTCGAGCTGGTCGAGGGAGAGGCTCACACTGAGGGACAGGCAGCACATGAGACTGCTGCTCCCAGTGCTCCAGAACCTAGCCAAGGTGCGACAGCTACAGCTCTATACGACTACGAGGCAGCAGAAGGGAACGAATTAAGTTTCCCGGAAGACGCCAAGATCACGAACGTGGTGAGTAAGAGATCTCCTATGACAGGGCTACTGTACGCTAACGAGCATCAACAGGAATTCCCAGATGATGATTGGTGGTCGGGTGAGTATGATAGACAGTCGGGACTTTTCCCTGCCAACTATGTTCGGCTGGACGAGTAAAAGTGAGAAACACAACGTGCTGGCTGTTGGCGACATTCCGTGCTTCAACTGTTAGCCGCAATGTACAGTGATGTGAAGTCTGGGCAGATGACCAGAATGCAATCAGCGGCCTGTCATCGATACTCGGTCCTCATATGTCGCAATTTACTGTTACACGTACCGTAGGTAGATCGCCTCCGTTTGAATTGTATGTCCTGCTTGTCTCTCCAATGTTCCATCAGCTGGGCTGTAACCAATCTTCCTTCCATCCCGCAATATTGATAAGACAAGACCACAACAACCTCCCAAAACCCTCTCCCGGTAGCGTTTAATTTGTTCCTTCCCACTTTTCTGTTACTCGTCTACTACATAAGTATAAGAAACTCGTACACCCGTTTTTAGCGTCATCATCGCCGCACCACTATCATAACCTAGACTCCACTACTACCTGTACCTTCTCACCATTCGAGTGTCCTCAAAAACTGCTTCCATTTGTACCTGAAGCCTAGACCCTCGGTTCGCAGTATCTCTAGATGATGCCTGTGAATAGGGGCAAATTCGACTTCGAGACACGGCGATAAGGTCCTCACAGCCGCCACCGCCTAATGCGTAGCTGTATGCCATCTGCTGACGAGGGGCTAGATCGATGCTGTGATTCGAAACTTAAGGGGATCTTTTACTGTACAGCAAATATTACGACCACTGTCAAGGTCTATTAATTGCATCGAAATGAGCATTACGAGATGGAGTAAGGATTTCAACGCAAACTCTGCGAGGAATTATGGAGCGAATTGAGATACGGGATAATATTGTTTGATCAGCTCAGATTATGCCTGCACTTTGGCCACCTTATACGGCAATCGAAAGCTTCTTCTGCGTGTAGGGAATGAGAAAGTATATGCTAGAGTTATGAAAGAGTAGAAATGGAGGGAGATTTGTGTCAACGTATCCTGTTGTGGTTGATGAAGTGCAGCAGGTGAATTGTGGGATTCAGATCCAATGCTACAATATTCCTTCGGCCCTCCGGACCAAAAGCGGCGAACAAATACCATCCGATCATCGTCTTACTATCGTGGTTTCAGAAAAGCTGACCAACCTGCTGCCAAACCCTTTCTCGCCCTCATATGTTGGGGTGATAGCCATACCGTATTTATAAGGCATGGTTTCTCCTGCAATCAAAGCCTTGTGGATAACTGTATCATGTTTTGCAAATCCCACTCGCTCAAAATTGCAAGCACAGATCGCCCTTACATTTCCTGGAGTATGAGCTGGTAAAATCATAGCGCCCTCGCCTCTTGTGGTCCTCAAGGACATGGCCAGCTTCGTTGATGACGCTAGTAATTAGGGTAGCGCTTTTGCGATCGACACCATGCTGTTTAGCTTTATCTGGGTGCCATGTCTGAACAAGTGCACGGCGACGGGCACGGATAGCTTTAGTGGAGGCGTCAAATTCAACACCGAGAGTTTTGTAGAGATCAGGGTACGCGAGCCAGGAGAACGCATTGGGAGGGTAGCGATGACAATAAGTAGCTAGATGTGTCAGAATAAGCAGCCCGAGAAAACCCACTAAGGAGTTGACACAGAAATTGCGTTTATACCGTTGGAGCTGACCGGATCTTTGAGATCCGCCACACAGTTCCACAGGCACTCTGATTTTACAGTGTAGGAGCTCATGGATTCAATACTCGGAAGTATTGTTGTTATAACGAAAATGCCGACCAGCAAATAGAAGGAATAGCTTAGAATCTTGCCGAAGTATGTGGATATGGTTTTGGGAAGTCCTTTCGAAGGCACGACAGCGGTAGGACGCCGAGTATTCGACGAAATGGAAATGGATTCGACGCCGATCTCTTTCGAACGGCCAACGGGCTGCTCTTTGCATTGAAGCCCGGCATCTGCCTCTCTAAGACGATCAACCAGTAGCTCTTTACTTTCGAGGTCGGCGTCGGCGTTTATTAAACGACCGACTAGTTGCTCTTTGCTCTTGAGTCCGGCATATGAGATGCTTCTACGTCGTAGACGTGCTTGAAGCTGTACCTTCGTGAGCTCATTGTATATAGTTTTCATGAGCGCGTGAAGAGCTCGAGCCTTGAAACTGGAAGGAACGATAGAATCCTTGTTCACTATTAACGTGTAACATTTCCGCTGTACCCACGTTTGCAGACCTGCGTGCCGGAGTGGCATGAGTGTCTTCTTTGTTTGCATCTCTGCAAACGGCCATGGGATAAGAGCGAGCCTTATAAGGAAGCAGGAACAGAAGTCGACATGAGCGCAATCTCAGATTTCGATATTCACATATCTATCAAGTAACAACCGTTAAGGAAACAGATATCGAAAGACTATAAGAGAAGGTGACTTCAGGCCTATCTTACTCCGTGCACGCTCGTTGCACATCGAGCGATTCCGAAGCTTATCAACCAGCCATCCTATACCTAAGCTCATAATCTGGAAGTCAGACTTGCTTTCTCTAGTCCTGTCATCATTGTTGCGAACGAAAGGTCTCGATTAGTGCTCATAACGTTGGGCCACTCGTTGGCTATTCGCTGTCTACTCCTTCATCGATATGGAACCGTGCAAGTTCAATTATGTCACAGCTATCGAAAGGCATGTTGCCAACATTGAAGGTGTCAGTAAATTATCTGGATTGGCACAAGCATAGAAGATCTGCGCAGAAACTGTGAATGGCAAATGACACTAGGGAGTCAGTCACAGGATTCGTTGTTGTTGCAGCTCGATGGACACCGTTCGCAAGCTCGTAGTAAATCTTCCGTTTCAAGTAACAGTCTGCGAGAGACCATTGACATGCATTTGAAATGTAGTCGATGTTACGGTGTAATTGCTGCCTGATCAAGTAATCTACAGGGCCAATGAGGAGATATTGAGGATATCTATCACTGCGCGTAAATCGTAGACCGGAGAAATCCGGGTCTAGGAAGTCAAAACAAGCAGAGAGAGGAAAAGAAGGTTGCGGCTTTACTCTAGTTTGACTTATCCTGTCGTCCTGATCCAGGTCTACATCTCTAATTGTTCAGCGGGCGAATAGGTGGCCACAGCTACTGTTCACCGGATACCAGGCAGCACCAGTCCTCCGGCTGAAGAAGAGCAGCCTGTGACGTTGCGCGTGTGACGCGAAGCTGGTCTTCTTCTCCATAATCCGAAGTTGGTATCTTTCGTTTGACCAGCTACAATGGCTGCTCTGGGCGAGGACCTCCTCGGTACCGTCAACAAACTCCAGGACCTGGTGTTTAACACTATTGGCAATGATTCTCTGGACCTTCCCCAAATTGTATGCCCCACTCATGGCTCTCCCATCTCTGTGCATTCGGAGCATTGTAGCTGACCGAGTCCTAGGTCGTGGTAGGGTCGCAATCTTCTGGAAAGTCGTCAGTGCTAGAGAACATCGTTGGCAGAGATTTCCTGCCCCGGGGAAGCGGCATAGTGACAAGACGACCCTTGATCCTACAACTCATCAATGTCCCCTCCGAGCGAGATGACAAACCGGACAGTGATGAGGTTCATGTGCCGCACACGGCGGCAAGCGTGGCTGGGCAAGGGGAGTGGGCAGAGTTCAATCATCTCAGTGGACGGCAATTTCGAGACTTTGCGGAGGTCAAGAGAGAGATTGAAAATGAGACGGCTAGGATAGCAGGGAGCAACAAGGGTATCAACAGACAGCCCATCAATCTCAAGATTTATTCGCCGCATGTTCTTAGCTTGACGTTGGTCGATCTTCCCGGTTTAACAAAGGTGCCTATAGGAGACCAGCCAGGTGATATCGAGAAGCAAACCAGAAATCTGATATCCGAGTATATTGCAAAACCAAACAGTATCATCCTGGCAGTATCACCAGCGAATGTTGACATCGTCAATTCGGAAGCACTGAAACTGGCCCGGCATGTCGATCCAATGGGGCGGCGGACAATAGGCGTGCTCACCAAGATCGATCTTATGGATCATGGAACGAACGCCTTGGACATTCTCTCTGGCCGCGTGTACCCCCTCAAACTTGGCTTCATTGGCGTAGTGAACCGATCGCAACAGGATATTCAGGGAAACAAGGCACTGGCGGATGCCCTTAAATCGGAAGCGGACTTCTTCAAACACAACCCTGCCTATCGAAATATGGCCACTAGATGCGGAACTCAATTCCTCGCGAAGACTCTCAATACTACACTCATGTCCCACATTCGAGATCGATTGCCAGATATCAAAGCCAGGTTAAATACTTTGATGGGCCAAACTCAGCAAGAGCTTGCCAGTTATGGTAACATGCAATTCAGTGGAAAGGAGCATCGTGGATCTCTGATACTACAACTAATGACTCGTTTCGCCTCATCTTTTATTGCATCAATAGACGGAACCTCCACGGAGATATCAACGAAAGAGTTGTGTGGTGGAGCAAGAATTTACTACATTTTCAATTCCGTATTCGGCAATTCTCTAGAAACAATCGACCCTACTACAAATCTTTCAGTCCTCGACATCCGAACAGCGATACGCAATTCCACGGGTCCACGGCCCAGTCTCTTTGTGCCCGAATTAGCCTTTGACCTACTCGTTAAACCCCAGATTAAGATGCTGGAGGTACCAAGTCAGCGCTGCGTTGAACTGGTGTACGAAGAACTTATCAAGATCTGCCACACTTGTGGCTCGACCGAACTCTCCCGGTTTCCCCGACTCCAAGCCAAACTTATCGAGGTCGTCTCGGACCTCCTCCGAGAACGGCTAGGTCCCTCCTCAAGCTACGTCGAATCCCTCATTTCCATCCAACGCGCATACATAAACACCAACCATCCCAACTTCCTGGGCGCCGCAGCCGCGATGTCCTCCGTCATCCAAAACAAGCAAGAAAAAGAGAGAAAAGCTGCCGTGGCCGAGGAGCGGAAGAAGCGAGAACGACGGCGGATGAAGGAGCTTTCCGGTGGTGCCAACGGCACGGAAACCCCTGAAGACGATGAAGAAGCCCAGGAAGAGAACAAAACTGTCACGGGTCTCCCCGTCCGTGGCCGCGTATCAAAAGCTACAAGAGGGATGTCCCCTGCCATTGCCCGTCATCACGAAAATGGGTATGCCCCGGTCAACGGACAACGCTCCAGCTCGCCAACTAACTCCCACTTTGGTGGAAACCAAGCGCCTGGAAACACCAAAGACTCCTTCCTCAACTACTTCTTCGGCAAAGATGGCAGTATCCCCTCGGTTGGAGGCTTCAACTCCAGCAACGCAGTTGGCGGCACAGCAGCAGCAGCAGCAATGGGAAACAGACACGTTAGTCACAATTCCGAGCCGAGCTTTAGTCAGAGTATAAGGCGCGGGGAAAACAGACTCACGGAGCGTGAGCGGCCTTCGCCCCTGCAAACGCAGTACAGCCAGGATGACTACTCGAATAGGGATTACGAGTATGACTCACAATTTGTAAGTCGCCCTACCTCCCAGCATCGAACCCCCCTCCAGAACCCACTCGAAACTAATCCCCAACCCCCCAGCCTCCTTCCTCAGATTTCGACACCCCTCCGGACCTCACTGATCGCGAAGCCCTCGAAACCGAACTCATCCGCCGCCTCATCTCCTCCTACTTCAACATTGTCCGCGAAACCATCGCCGATCAAGTCCCCAAGGCTGTCATGCACTTGCTCGTCAACCACAGCAAGGACGTTGTGCAGAATAGGCTGGTGTCGGAGTTGTACAGAGAAGATCTGTTTGGCGATTTATTGTATGAGGATGATGGGATTAAAGCGGAGAGAGAGAAGTGCGAGAAACTGTTGGCTACGTACAGGGAGGCAGCGAGAATTGTTGGGGAGGTTTTATAGGGGTTAATCGAAGGGGAAGGGAGAGGGGAGGAGAGACGGGGAGGGAGAGAAGGGATGGAGGTGGCAAAGCGGAAGGGGGGACAGACGAGGCTGTATTTATAGGTCTCGGCTTGCTGTGGGCTTGCAGTAGGCCAAAACCACTTGTTACCTCACTTACCGAGGCCGCCGCTACAGAGTCTGTGTATTGTAGCAAGGATTCGACTCACCCCCTTTTTGTCCTGCTTGATGTAGTTGATATGCGGAAGAAGGGGCAGTTGATAGCTCTTGAATAGCATGTCTCCGGTATGTATCGACGGTTTTTTTGGAGATCTGGAGCGGTTAATTTCGACTCTCAGGACGTCCGTACATGTGCATTTCTTGAACATAGGATTAATTAGGCTCTGTAGTGACAAAGACACCGTTACGATGTGTCCATGAGGCTCATTACCTTTTCCCATGTGCTGTGATATTTCAGTAGGATTTCCTCCTTCCTGCGTTCTTGTGCCCTATCCGCAACGTGCGTCAGGTCTTGATGTCTTCTTACTCTCACGGCCTTATGTCCTTTGCCAGTTGGAAGTCTGTTCTTGTCACTGTCTGTCGAATGATCGATATAGAAGTTCTCCATTTATCATCGCTTTGTCAGTACTTTGACCGATTTCTAGTCATGGATTATGATCATCCAAAGAACAAAAAATAGAAGACACGAAAATTATTTTCAGGCTCTTATCAGTTTAGCCTGATGAGCTGTAATGCTACATTTTCCTAGTTCTATTAGTCTTCCCGATCCTCTGCCCCTCCCAAGCCCAAACTCCAGCGCTGCCAAATACTACTACCGACCCGGCCACCACGCCCGGCGGTAGATGGTTGCCAAATAACCATATACTCGCAAAGAGACTGACAAGTTTCCGCACGTTCAAGACGATGGTGACGCCGAGTGCGGACGTCCTTGCCCCAAGCAGATTTACCCCCCTTATGCAGGCATATTGGGTTAGGGCGTTGAGGGTCAGGGTGATGATATGCTTTGGTATCCCAGGAAAGGGGAGGGGGAGGAGGGGTTTGAGGAGTATGGGGGGGAGTTGGGGGCGGGTAGAAGTTTTGTTTGATGATGTGCTGAGCGATAATTGGCTATAGGAAGGTGACAGTTGTATGGGCGCAGAGTCAAGTAACTGTCCGAGTTGGCCAGCTAAAGAGGGGAAGAAAGGCAGAAAGAGCGGCAACGAGAGAAAGTGGCTGTAGAAGAGGTTTTCGTGCCAGTAAGTGCCGTAGGCTGCGTAGGTGAGTTGGGTGTAGAGGCCCATTATGGCGGAGAGGATTTGGGCCAAAAGAAGAATGAGAAAGCCGGTGAGGAAGGACGGGGTAGAGGTCGAGGATGTGGAAGAAGTATTTTTGCCCTGTATTAGTGGTGAGAAAGACTTTTGCGATTGTTGACGTCTAGTGACGGGGATAATCTGATGGTACCTTCGACCGGGCATCCGCCATTGCAGCCACAATAATCCCCAGTGTAAGCAACCCCACACTAAACACCTGCATCCTCGTATACCTTTTCCCCCAGATAAACCCCACGAGCATGGTGGTGACGCTCCCACCACTACGCAGGATGATGTGCACAGGCACAGAGATAGCGTAGCTGAAAGCGAAATTGTTGAGGAGGTTGACAGTGAAGAAGAGGATGATGTTAGGGAGCCAGCGCGCGAGGGGAATGGCGCGGGGTTTGAGGAAGAAGGGGGGGTGGGCGGCGGAGAAGTGGGCGGGAAAAGTGAAGAGGGCGGTAAGGAGGAATTGGATGAAGGTTATGAGGAGGCCTGGGGGTGTTAGTTGCATCGTATGGACTGTCCAAAAAGAGCTGGTTGTAGTGTACCACTCTGAGGTTCTTCTCTGCGTACACATTGTCAGCAAGATCAAGGAAGCCGAGGACGTGCTTCCATGACTCACTTTACGATCATCTCTAAAGCAAAGACCTAGGGCACGGTCTATCAGCGTCGTAATGATCGAGTCAAGAGATCGAGAAACTAGCATTCGAGCAACAGCCTCCAAAAATCAAACCCATGGTCAATGCCCAGCTCAGCATGGCAGGCAGCATCGCCTGTATCATGACCCCTATGGCGGCAATTGCTCTGGCCCACGAATAGCGACCATCGGTGTCGTAGTCGGGCTCAGCCTTCTCCAGCGAAGGAGCTGCATTGATCTGCTTGACTCCCGGGGGCGGCGGGCTTTTTGGCGACGGGCTCACAGCAGCTTGTCGCCGGCGTGGACCATTCGCGGAAGCCATGATGGTGCGGTTGTAGCGATATATGAAACGACAATGGGGGCTTTCGAGTTGTCTTTACATCGTCTCACTCCTTGGAGGTTGTTACAACGTTCGATGCACTTCTAACAAATCCAGCTGATCTGATCTGATACTGTAGATCTACTCAGGGCTTCCAGGGTTTCGGACGGAAGATCTCCCGGTTAGCCCTAAAGTAGGTGACAGCGTGGCACGATTAGGGCTGCCGCCGTCTTAAAACAACATCAATGGGTTAATGCACTTCAGTCCATATTCACAGCATGGAGAGTGATCGTATGTAGAGCATGGCAACAGAGGACCTTGTAATCATCTACGGTTTGTCTGAGTCTACCCACGCTACGCCAGACTATGCCCATCCGCCATCTTCACCCACTACCCATCGTTCAACTATGAGCTCGTAAGACGCGTTAATAAGAGTCTTGGAGTCTCGTCTCTTCATCGTCGTTTCCCGGCTGCACTCGTTCCATTTCATAACCGAGGCTCGATTCTTAGTCCTGAGACTGTTCGTGCCTATCATATCGATGTTCAGCGGATCATCCGCAAAAGGATGTCGGCATTGCATGCAAGGTTGAAAACTTCACCGCAAGCACATAATAGCAGATCGAACAGAATCGAAAGCAGTGTTGCTTACAATGCCGAAAAAACAAAGAGCTGCAGTCCGTGGTGTTAGTATTCGGCTCGTTAAAAGAGAGCAAGAGAAAAACATACATTGTTCGTCGCCGCGATCGCTATGCTGTCCTCGAATGGATGCCAGCTCATATGCAAAATCTTCTTGTTGAAATCTATCTGATCCGCGTCGGTCTCCTTTCTCATTCTCCCGCCTTGAGCTCCGGCCCCTGAAGCTGGACTTCCTGCCCTCGAGTTACCCTTCTTGCTGGCCGGTCCGTTGGTAGGACTTGTCCCGGAATTAATCGGTGTTGGAACGCCAACCTTCTTGGCCTTGAAAGCTGACTTATCGGCTTGCAGGACAACTTCCATCTCCTTGTCTGGATCCGAAGGGTAAATCATGAAGTTATTGTTGTAACTACCAGTCATGACATTCTTGGCATCACCAGAAAACACGACTTCGAATTTGTCGAAGATGCTATCATTCTCATACGTATCGCAGAGCCGTGGTCTCAGATGCTCATGGATAGGAATAGTCTTCACAGGCGTGCGTTCCATGTTGACATCCCATATCTTGACTGTTAGGTAGTCGCGAGAGAGGATATATCGGCCGTCGTGTGAAAATCGCACGTCAGAGATCGAGGAAATGATCTCGGAGAAGAACGAACGAGACGAAGGGTCTTCTTCTTGCTCAAACTCTGAAGCATAGCACGTTAACATTTAACAGCATGAGCAAAGTAGGAAAACTTACGTTTGGCATGGTGATCACACAGAGCACTCTCTCTCATATCTGCAAGCTTAATGGTGCCTTTCGAACTCGCATACATAAACCAATTACAGCTCTGCGGGTGAAATTCTGCGGCGGTGATTACCTCAGTCAGTTCTTCCATGTTTGCGGGTTTGATGTCAACGATGTTGAAGCTCTGGTCTTGTATATTAAGATTCCATAGGTTTATGCGTAGATCATCACTGCTAATAAAGGTCTCTCCATCACTGTTGACGGAAATGCTGTTTATGTGATAAGCGTGGGCGTTTGCGTATGTACGACGGGGCACGGCGGCAACAACAGTATCATGATGGGTCAGGCGAGGAAGCTTAAGAGACGCGGCATTCCGAAAAGAGACGTTGGGGTTCGGTCGTGGAGGACCGCCGCCGCCGCCAACCGCGCCTCCTGGCGTGAGATCATGGGAGAGGTTGTTCTCCGCCACCACTTTCAGCGACTTCTCAAAGACTTTCCATAGTTTTATCGTCTTGTCGTTTGTGGAGAGTAAATAGTGAGACGCATTCTGCCTTCGACACCACTTGATCTTATTGATCTTCTCTTCTATCTCCAACGACTTGAGGTAGTCAAATTCGGGTTCATGGGATTGGAACTCGGTGTGGAACTTGTATTCGCAGGTTTTTTTCTACTGAGCGTCAAACTTGCAGAGGACATAGAGAGCAGAGCCATATTATATCATGGAAGTAGATTCGCCTAGTTGAGACATGCTACTCACTGTTTCGTTTCTCTCGAATAGTACAACCCTTCCTCCTTTGTCGCCTGTCGCCAGGTAATTACCTGTATGGTCAAATTCTACTGTGGAAATTATATCCGCTGTGATCGCAGGAGTTTGTCAGTGGATGCGCACGGTTATGGAAATCCGCATCTCGTCTGATGTTCACTGACCTTCTGTGATATCCTCAACGTCTCCCTTGTCTCCAAAACATCTGGATTTAGATTTTAGCCAGTGGCCCAACTCCGAATCCCAGGCCTCTTTGTTGGCCAGCTCATCCATGCTTGTGTGTGAGAAAGGGCGTAGAAAGAAGGAGCACTATATTGGGGGAGCGTCGGAATTGAAGGAACAACGTGCCGGAACAACACCGGCCTTTTGCGACCATGCTTCACATATCAATACATGGTGAATGAAGAAACACTTACTGTGTAAACTTCCACGTAGGAGAGCCAGGCTCTTCGGCCACCATCTTCCCAGAACCTCCTCAGTAGCTGCAGAACCCTTCAGAGGATGTCTGAGACACAACAGTAGCTGTGGAGACCTTTCTCAGATCTTCTTGATTGCTTGACCCAATGTCTCCCAGCTACCACTATAACTCTTCCTACGCCAGCTCTTAATAAGTGTCCTAATAGCCGTTGCCGACGAAATGGATGGCGTGGGGAGACCTTTGATAGCTTCGGCGCGTTTGTCGTTGTAGCGTTAAGCCTTGCTCTTCCGCGTCAAGCTTCCTACACAATAACGACGCTCTGTCGTGCAGTCTGACATGCCCCCAAGCGATGTTCGTGTTAATTGTGTCTATGACGAGGTTGCAAGCAGATACTGGGGTCTAGATTAGTGTTCTAGTTGTAACGAAGATGCCAAGACCAGGTTGTGCCTTAGCCGGCCTTGCAGAGCCGCCAAAACTGCGTCACCAGAACACGTTAGGTAGGTAATCCCCATTCGATTCCTCCACCACCTGCTATTTCACCATCTCATCAATCGACCAACCTCGAAGGACCGTTCATTAAAGCCACAAGACAACCGAATACAACTACGCTCCGAAAATTTACAGTTACGCTTACTCCGAAATGAAAATTGCTATTGAGCATAGCCAAAAGGGGTCTGGATATCTTCAATATTTGGTCCTGGAGATAACCCATGCAACCGTTGGTCCTGCTATCTCGGATCATATCTGCACCTGAGAGAATTTCATCAGGATCACTGTTACACCCTGATCGTTGTCAATTTTCTCATTTTTCATATCATCACTGCGACTATAATCCCCGTTATCTAGCGCGCCACTTTCTACCTCAGTAGTTCTTTTCAAGCCTCGTGATCCTATTGGAAGTGTATCAGCTATAGCTTGATTAAGATGAGCCCACAGCAAAGCAAGGACACCTCCAGATCGGCTGCTTCTCAAGCTGACGTTACACCCGGAGCACAGCAAGGGTCTGCAGGATCAGTAGCTAGACGTATCCAAGCGTCTGCTTCTGGCTTAGTACGCGAGTCTATTCTGAACCCTTCCGCAAGCTCTATTACTGGGAGCTTGGCTTCCTCTACCGCAAATGCAAGTAAAGGAGGCTCAGGGTCGAGCTCGGCTGGTCCTTCGCAAACTACGCTCTCATCAATGTCCGCAGATGCACAACCTTCATCGGTTCATAATTCTCCAGACTCTACGAGGGAATCAACTGAGTGGGAATCTTTTCGTTCGCAGCCCAGGCACGAGAAGAGTAATGATACCGTTGATAAAACTCGTTTTGAGGATTTCATGTCCCAAAACTCCGGGCTTAATCTTTCCGAAACACCTCAATGGCCAGAGATAGGGGGGGATGTCAGAGACATTGAGGAGAAACCGGTATTGCGCTCTCATTTATCCAGGAATAGCGTTCCATCGGGTAAGGCTCTTCAACATGATATTTCTGGCCACACTGCATCAAAGACCACAGGGCTTACTGATCGCGACACCGATGGCGCCGCCGTCGTAGCTTTGCTGTCAGATCCAAATCTCTGTAAAGATGAGGACCCAATCGACTCTTCGATTTTTGAGATGGAAAACAATTCCAATGTTCAACCAAAGATCCAAGAAGTGGATGGGCAGGCAGCGACGCCATTCAATCAGGTGTCGGCAATTAATCCCTTGGACTTGTTGCCTGATTTCAAGGGCCCCCAAAATGATTTCAGTACAACCCGACCTGCCAATGTATCCGCTGCGACATCGGATTTATCGGAAGGCTACATGTATGACAAAAGCCAGTTGCAATTACATCATGGTGACCTTCAACCTTGGCTAGATATGTTGAACAAGTATCAAGACGAGGTCTGGGGAGATATGCTATTCTTGGTGCAGGAAGCCCGTGAAGAGGCTAAAGCCGCAAAAGAATATATTCCTGAAGACCAGCCTGCCACCAGACGGTTGAGAATGCTGCTAAAACATCTAACGTGATCGGTAACCAAGGAGGCCGATCCATTATCGTGGTACCCTCATATGACTTCGGGTTGTACTTCAGAGTAGACGAATAGAGTAGTCTTGATCCAGTGTCTACCCATTCCACGGCGGCGAAGCAGTCTGCCTTGAAGACTATAAAGGCCAAATTCGAAGAAATAACACAGAAGTCCTGAGAAGTTGGCGGCCTGGTCACCGTGAAACACATCAAACTGAACGCAGTGTACACGATCTTCCTCAGAAGAGCGGTGATCATCAAATAGAAGGACGACTAATAGTAAGACTTGATTCTGGGGGAAGCAAGCTGCGGTAACGCGTTGTTGAACTTATTACCATATTTCGATGTCATATATTGACTATGCTTCAGCTAAACGGTACGTAGCAATATTAGATACTGGGTTACAAACACTGATCAAAACTCATAACAAGGCGCTTGGAGTTACGGAGGACCATTTCTTCAGTCACACGAGCTGCACCGAGCACTGCCGTGCCTGATGCCAGAGACGATATTGGTCGGAGTCGCAATCTATGTCGCTCGTGGAAACGGTCCATGGGTTTACGGGATTTATCTTCTACACTGTCGTATCCATAGGGCGCAAGGCAGCAAGGCCTGAGCTCTACAGACCACGTATTGAAGCCAAAGATAAACTCAATCTAAGGATACTTAGACTCTCCGGGCCGTACATTAATGATTATCCACGAAAGGCAATATGCGCGTCTCCTTTGTCATAGAGTTTGGCGAGTATTAAGACTTTTGTGATATCACTCTTATACAGTAATCTAGTGTGAACTCTCCCATTCCTTCATAACTTTCAGGGATCTCTCGAAAGTCCACATCGTGATTGCACTCGCCGGTGCCGACTTCACCAAACCAATGCCTAATCCTCTATACAAGCCTTTCCAGCCCTCTTTGACGGCAATTGCTTTCCCTGTGACCCAGACGCCTTTCCCATATATTGGAACCTTGCCCCCAGCAAACGACGCCCTTCTTGGCCCCTGTACCTGCAGCCGTTTCCGAATCAGATCCAGTGGGAAGACTCCAGTTTTTGCACACACACCTGCAAGCACACCAGCAGTGGCATCGCCAGAGCCGAATGGAAGGGAGAGACTCGCTAGCGGCGGACGAAGCGTCTCATAAGCACTGAAGAAAAGTCCCATGTAGGGCAAGATCTGCCCCACCCCCGCTCCCACTCCCTGAAAGAAGCCTTTCACACCCTCCTCCCGAACAATATCACGGAGACTACTTCGCAAACTTGTATACACTTTATCTGTGCCCTGAGCGGCGAATCGCGTGCGTAGGAGATCCAATGGGTAGGTTAGGGTTGTTGCGGCTGCGCCTGAGAGAGCGCCAGAGATGAAGGATTCGGCAAGCGCTGGGAGAGAGCATGGCTCTAATGACTGGCTGATCAGTCGGTAGGCGGAGAACTGAATGGAGCCGTAGGCTACGTAAAGCAGCTCGGCAGGAACATTGCCTTTCCAGAAGGCCTGAGTGAGACACAGTATCAAGAAACGTTGCTCAGTTAAATCTTAATAACATACCTTAATGCCTTCATTACGGAGAATAGACTTGAATGTGCCTGTAGTGCCCCTATCCGCTCTACTGGTTTTTTGAAAGACAGGGTCTGATAGAGAGTAAATTTGAAGTTGCATTCGTATCTTCAGCACGTCCAGAGGAGCTATGCAAAATCTTCATGCCAGTGAGCCTTTTAAACAATTTTGTTTCCTCTGGAGGATGCGTACCTTGACACGAGCCCGGCAACAGCTCCTGCAATCATTACCTGCTGTTTCGAACCCTACATCATATATTGGTATTGAGACCTGAGAAGAACTCTCACGGAACCAGACCTCATCTTTGAGATGCTCCCCACCTCCAGACATTCACCTAACATCCCCCCCAGTTGCTCATGGTATTTAGGATTCAGTTGCAACAATTGGCAAAAGTTGTAGTTGTTATAAACCACTAGAGGCCCATCGGGCGCCTGTCGGAAACGCGGAAGTTTGCCGAAGAATCAACCCCTTTGCTCCTCGAATACTAGTACTACCGAGACATGGCTTCCATGACTTCTCTCCCTCACCAACCCCATGGTATTCTAGGCCAGTCTCCAGGCCCTAGTCAAGATCAACAATGGCTTCCCGGACAACCTCATGTCTCCGCGGATTACAAATCATCAGACCGAGACACCAACTACTCCATACTCAGACCTCCCGGGGTCTCCCAGCGTTCAATAAATTTCGGAAACTGCGTCCAACTCCTCAACAGGTCATAATCAGTAATAAAGGCAGAACATACGCGTTCAATGAGATCTTTTTAAGAGACTCTTGTCCCTGTGCGCGCTGTGTTGATCCATCCACAAGTCAAAAACTCTTCGATACCGCTAGCATACCATTCACGCTGAAAGTCACACAATCAGAAATTCAGTCAGATGGAAGTCTTCATGTAATATGGAAAAATGACATCCCCGGATACGAAGATCACATGAGCGTTTACCCCCCAACCTTTTTCTTGTGGAATCCTGGGCTTGGATCCTGTTTGACAACTACGCAAGAAGTTCTGCCGCGGAGAATATGGAACCGAGATTTCATTACACAGAACAGTGACCCTGTTGATTATGCCTCATACATGTCGTCGCCAGCTACGCTGCATCGAGCTCTTGGTCATTTGCAGCATTACGGCTTGCTCTTTCTCTCCTCTGTTCCGTCTGATCCTGGATCCATAGAAATGATTGCAAACCGCATTGGTCCAATACGCAATAGTTTTTACGGTTCAACTTGGGATGTCCGATCTGTCCCGTCTGCAAAGAATGTTGCATACACTTCATCACATTTAGGTTTTCATATGGTGAGCAGGTGCTCTATCTTAGTCAGTTAACTTTAGTCAGCTTTAACCACAACCGTTGGAACAGGATCTACTCTATTGCGAAACTCCACCGAAGCTACAGATACTACATTGCATGAAAGCCAGCATGGCTGGCGGTCAAAGCTTGTTCAGTGACACCTTTAACGCCATTGAGAGAATGGAATTAGCCTTAGTAGAATCCCTTGCAAACTTCGACGTCACGTATCATTACAGAAATGATGGCCAACGGTTTCAGCGGACTCGGAAAACAGTTGAATATATTCCAGGGTCTAAAGCATCGCGTAAGGATTTAATGGCCAACTCTCAGGCGAGTATACCTCATGTCAAAGCCGTGAACTGGAGCCCACCCTTTCAGGCACCCTTCATACGGGGCATTGGCCCACCAATCCCCACAGAGGAACGATATTCTTCTTATCTCTGGGCTTACATGGAAGCTGCCAAGGTTTTCAAGGGCCTGATAGAAGATGACGGTGCAGTATTCGAGACCAAAATGGCACCAGGAACATGCGTGATATTCGACAACCGCAGAATAGTACACGCTCGGAAGGCGTTCGATGGCGAAGAGGGCGAAAGATGGCTTAGAGGGGCGTACATTGACGAAGATACCTTCCAGAGTCGCATGATTGTATTGAATGCAGAATTCGGACACTTCATACCATGAATGTGGGTATCGAAGCAGGTGGATGCTCCAAAAGTTAAAAGTAGTGCACATGGAGTGAAATGATCCTTGGCTTTACAATTTTATACGTTGTCTATATTGATAGATCTGGTCACTTTTAGAGCGCACCTACAATGTACCACCTATTCACGTCTTTACTCAGCATATTGTCCGTCGTTCTCAAGATTACTCCGTCTTATAGAGTATATAGGTGATAGAGGAGATATTCACTTTAAACACTATTTATTGTAGCAGCCAGAATTGAATACTTAAGATTACCTAACTTCCAACTCTCATTTATCCTGATTGGCTAACCGAGCGCTTCTCTAGAGCCGCGTTAGATAGGCGACAGGCGCATGGCATCATCGTTCAGTACCTTATCCCCGAGCTTTGCAAGCCCTCACACTTTGCTTTTCAATCGTATCACAGACAAAACACCTACAGCAGCAAAAAGTCCAAGTTCTGTCAAATATCTTCAAGTCCAGAATTTGACGACCGATTGTCCGTTGCCGACTGCTCCCAATTCTTCTCACACGGTTTCCGGCTTACCTTTACATCCTCCTGTTAACGCCACCACTATCACCATGTCCGAAGTTACTGAAATTACGACCGTTCCCCAATTCCATACTACCATCTCCTCCCTATCACCCACCGCCCTTGTCTGTATCTCTTTCCACACACCCTGGGCCGCCCCTTGCACCCAAATGTCCCTCATCCTCCGCACCCTCGCCTCCTCTTACCCTCCGCAACAACCCCCTATCGTCTCATTCCTCTCTTTAGACGCCGAGCAACTACCCGATGTCTCAGAATCTTATGAAGTGACGGCAGTGCCGTTCCTAGTGCTGCAGAGGGACGGAAAGGTATTGGAGAACGTTAGCGGGAGTGACGCCGGCAAAGTGAGGGAGGCGGTGGAGCGGTGGGCGGGCAAGGGCGGGAATACATCGAAGGTATTACCGCCAGCGCTGGATGCCAAACGGAGGAATGAAGAGCAAACGAATGGAACTGGCTCTAGGGAGGCGACAAAAGATCTCAGCGGTTATACGCCTAGCTCGAACGATCCGGCCACCGCACCAGAGATGTCGTCAACCCAAGGGCAGAAAGAGGAACTTGACAAGCGCATCTCTGAGTTAGTGAAAGCCGCGCCAGTAATGCTGTTTATGAAAGGCACACCCAGTGCGCCACAATGCGGCTTCAGTCGGCAGCTTGTCGGCTTGTTACGAGAGCAGGGAGTGCGGTATGGGTTCTTCAATATCCTGGCGGATGAGGAGGTGAGGCAAGGATTGAAGGTCTACAGCGAGTGGCCAACGTTCCCGCAGCTGTATTTGAAGGGGGAGTTAGTAGGGGGGTTAGATATTGTGAGTTTTTCTTTGCTTGATGATGGTGGGGGTTCAATGAAATGATTAGATCTATGCTAATCATATTGATTCTCTAGGTGAAGGAGGAGTTGGAGAACGACGCTGCATTCTTCGATGACTTCGCTGCTGCACCGAAGGGAAAGGGAGGGATGGCGGCGCCCGAGGCGCAGGCGCAACCTGCGGCGGCTTAAAATATCACAAATCATGGAAGAGCGACGATATTGTTACATAATAAAACGGGATACGAACCCATTGAATGACTCCACGATGTATTACGTAACGTTACGGAATACGGCCAGAAGACTTATAGATGCTCGAACTTACTTTCAAAGTCCCGATATTAGTTCGCCCCCTTCTCCTACATGTACAACCCTCACTCTGCCTCATGCACCCTCTTTCGATACCGGTATCAAGATTAAATAACCATATCCATGAGTACATATAAATCTCAGCTGTAGCCTCTTGTGGAAAATATCGAGCGCTGAATTAGACTATAAACCAAATTGTTGCAGCGTTTTGACTACAGTCTTACTTCATCAAATGCATCGTTTTGTTTTGTCACTTTCAATGCTCCTTTCAAAGCCGCATATATGTTTTGTCTGCTCTGTGAGGAAATGAACATTTCGACACCCACGACCTCGTTGCCCTCCACCCCTGGCTCTTATTTTCCCCTTTAATGCTACCGCGGGTGGGAGGATTGTACATGTAGGAAAACCGGGTCTATCAATATTAGGACCCTGAATCTATACTAATAGACTTCATGTCGAGGAGACGTAAGCTACTTACACTAAACATGTCGAATATACCATTAGTCGTCCTCAGGTTCATCCATATTCAACCACGCAGAGCGGCACTCGACCGCTTCCTTCCTGACATGCCTCTTTGGGTCATCGAGCACCGCCATCAAACCTCTCGTTACCGCTCTCTTATACGGCAGAAGAGCACTGTCCTTGGTTTTTCCAGGAAAGATCCGTAGGCAGCGAAGTGCGTTGTAGCGTACCCGCTGGTGTCGTTGTTAGCACTTGGACCAGGTTCTTGTTATGCAATATTGCGCGTACATACCGGAACATTACCCTTTGTCTCCGCAGCAGCCTTGAGCAAGCGGCTAGTTAAACTTGAAATATGTCCCTCCACCGCCTTTGGGTTTTCCTGGCTCACAGTCATCAGATTCTCCATAGTCGCCGCTTGCACATCGGGATCCTGCAGATCCAAACTCTGCAAAAGTAGGGGAAGAAGTGTCTCAATCTCTGGCATAAGCACCTCTGTAGGCGTGTATTTGAGAATCCCCGATAAAGCTATTAGGTAGTTGGGCTTCAGCGATGTCTCTGCTTGTCGGAAATTTTTGACTATACGCGGAGCGCAGATATTGAAGACTTTTTGTCTGGCAAGTAGGCGAATGGTGGCGCCGTTTTCTTTGGAGAGGATTTCGTCTGGGGCGAGAAGCAGATTGAAACCGCGGGCACTTGAGAGAGCACATGTGGGATTTGCGAGGAGGCTCAGGAGGTGTTCGAGTACTTCAGTGGTGTTTGCGAGTCGGAGGATTAGTCCCTTGGCTATCCAGAAAACTACATGTATTGCACTTTCCGAGAACTGTTCCATCTCTAGCAAGCCAATGGAAGATTTCCACAGATTACCGGTAGAGAGGACGACGTCATCTGGCTGTACGAATTTGTTGACGATTAAAGCGAGCTGCCGTAAGATGCTTAATCTTATCGCAGAATTGCTTTCAGCGAGAGCGAGTCGAATGAGCTCTGCAAGCAAGCTTTGAGTGCCTGTTTCCGTATCGGTGTACGGCAATGGAATCTTGCCTGCATTAGCAGAGCCGACTAACGTTACTTTGGATTCAAACTTACCCCTTTCCCAACGCCTGCCATCAGGGAAGTGGAGAGGATCATTGTCGACCTCTGAGCTTTAGTTGCATCATTTCTGTACGGGACAGGGACGAATTGGGGCTCGTCCGTGAACAAGGAGTAGATCTGAAGCCCAACAGATCTTTGCTTATGCTCGTCCAATGCCCGAATAATCTTGGTTGTCAAGCGGCCAAGTGTCTCCAGCATTGATTGGTCTGTCAAGGCAGGCGTTTGTTGATGGCCAGCGCAAGCCAGCGCTGCTCGGCTCACAAGACCAACAACGATTTTCTCATTGTAAGTACTCAGGTTCGGGTCCTGAGTGAGATCTCGTTCATTGAGGATGTAGATGAACGAAGATATGATAGCTTGTGGATATGCACACGACCCTTCATGTTGAAGTACTGTGTCCAGCTTATTGAGAAGCCTTCGGATTATTGTATCGATAATGGATTTTTCGGTGCTTAACAGTGCTAAGCCCTCCAATGTGATAATGTAGTCTCTCTTATCGGCAGGGTTGGAATCGGGCAACTTGGCCATAAATGCCGGGAAGGTGATGTCCCTAATTAGATGAGGCTTGATGCTGGATATGTTTGCCAAAGCCTTAATTGCTTCCTTTTTGAGATCGTCCCGCCCATCGAGATTCTCTAGCAAAATGATCTCATTAAGGTATTGAACAAACATCCCAATTTCGTTGTCCTGTAGATATCGGGGAAGTGTACACAAACGAAGTAGAGTCCTCAGTGCCATAACACGAAAAGACACTTCTTCGTGTGCTGTGCTCATCAAAGCTTGACTAGAGAGCTCAAAGAGGCGGTCTTTGAACGGATCCAATGGGTTACTAATCTCTGCAGCTGGAACTCCGGCACCATGAATATCAGATATAGTGATTGCAGAGTCAAAAAGCTGTACTAGCACTTCGAGTAGGGCCCTTTGATTTGCAATGCTATCAGCATCTTGGATTAATGTTAGTAAGGGTGGCACAATAGCCTTTACTATCAAGAATAAGGCAATAGTAGATGCGCTTGCGAGAGAGCTAAGAATTTGGCCGGCAGGCTTCGCTTGCTTGTGCTGTGGCTCTTGAAGCTGCTCGTTGCATTCTTTCGTGATGGGCCAAAGGTAGCGGGCCAAAGCCGTTTTTGGGTCGGGAGAAGTGAGTCCTTGGCTGAGCTTCGCTGCTATAGCTCGTAATGCAATAAGCGCCTCTTCTGCCAAATCTTCTTCCTGAACGTTAAAGATCTCATACTTCAATGAATCCCAAAGTGTGATGGCGTAACTCGACATGGTCGAGACGCCGTAAGAGGACGCGCAGGCACTAATGGTTACAAGAACATCTTTCTAGAAATAGTTAATTTGAGCAATACAAGCTGCATGAGCGTAAACCCACCTTTACATTCGGTGATGTTGAGTCGAGTTTATCGATAAGTTGGGGAAAAGCAAAGGGTGCAAAGTGATCTGAGGTTGCAACGCATTCTCGGAGTCGTCCCTTCAGATCTTGTGCAGTGATCCCGTATGGGTCATTTGGAGGTGGGCGAAACGTGATTGGGAAGTAACAGTACACTGCATCAAAAAGCGTCTATCGGAAATTAGGAATTTTGAATAGGAGCTTATCAGGGAAATGTTGTACCTCAGCGTGAGCAGCAATGTCCCACTCAATCATGACAACTTTTAGGACAGAGAAAACGATCATAAGATTTCGTGGGTCCTTCTCCCCACTGACAAGATCTGTGATGCCAATAATTGACTCATCACCCATGTCTTCTAAAGCGGGACGGTGATGCGACATTAAGTCATTCAGAAGCTCAAGTATCTGTAGCCTCTGTGCTTGTGGGCGGAGCTGCAGGTCTTGAAAATGTTCCAGCATACTAAGATATGATTAGTTGTAAGTCTAGAGAGAGCAATGAGAGTTCTAGTAAGCTAGAAGATGTCATATTGTTTCCGCTTTGTGAAGTCGAAGTAGTCTGCGCCCTTGCTTATCTGAGCGGGACTGAAATAACCAGATTCACTTACTCACGCTCTAAACGTCATTGCGGCCATCTCTTTGTTAAATCGCGCCAAACTCTGCAGTTTCTCAAGTCCCATGATGGCACCTCCATCCTGGATGCGGTCACATAAAAATTGGCAAAGTACTTGAACTTGCTGCCGTGTAAGGACTGCTGGAGGTAGTTTTTCAATAACTTGGGAAAGATATGTCACTGCTTTTGACCGGATAATAGAGTCTTCATTATTTATGTATTCGCCAAGCGATTGCACAATATCTATCAGTGTTGTCTGCTTCGATTCAAGTTCTACAAAGCAGGTAAGCTTGGATTTACAACTTGTATCAAACAGGTCGTTTACTATGTGCAGTGCTTTGAACCACGGCTGCAGCAGCCGCATTATCATTGCCGGCTTTCAGCAAGTAGTTTTGAACGTCAGACATGCTGTGTCTTGACTGTGTACCTTAACCTCAATCAGAGCAACTGTGGATGGAAGTGGAAGACCCAGGCAAGACTTCGCTTAAATATCTCAGCCCTAGGATATCCGCAGGCGCCTCTCGCCGCGTTTCGACTATTCTTTGAGACCGTGCGTATCGTCAAACCTTTCCCACTTGCTACGTAGTAACGAGATCTTAGAAAGATCCTAACGATTATGGCCGGGGGCACCAATGGGCTGGCATCGTGTAAAGTGGTGCTCGCAGGTACAATTGCAAAAAGTCTCATGAACGAAGTAGCCGAAGGTCTAGCGAAGCTTGTGAAGGCTCCAAAGCTTGTCGGATTCCTCGCCAATGCAGATCCAGCTGCACGGCTGTATGCCAATTGGACCGAGAGGACGTGCAAAGAAAAGTGAGAGTGTCCGTGTTATCTCTACTAAGATAGCACGTCTACGACAACTGTTTCCTATATGCAATTCTCCTAACACTGGGCTAGTGGCTTCGACTTTGATTTACGGGAAGTTGACCGTGAAGAAATGGAAGGGCACCTTTTGGCAGCCAATCAAGATAATTCTATCGATGGAATCATCGTCTATTATCCAGTCTTCAACAATGGTCAGGACCAGTATCTGCAGCAGATAATGGACGTGAGCAAAGATGTTGAGGGTCTGAGTCATCGGTACATCTTCAACATGTATCAGAATATTCGCTTCCTTGATAATCAAAAATTGCAGAAAAGCATCTTGCCATGCACCCCACTTGCGATTATCAAGATACTAGAATATCTAAGAGTCTATAATGCTATTCTACCCTATGGCAACCGGCTATTTGGGCACTCTATAACGATTGTCAACCGTTCTGAGGTGGTAGGCAGGCCCTTGGCTGCTCTGCTGGCAAACGACGGGGCGTGTGTCTACAGTGTTGATGTCACCGGAGTTCAGCAATTCACGCGAGGGGAAGGCATCAAGAAAAGCAGACACGAAGTAGTCGAAAAAGAAGGATGGAGCTTGAAAGACTGCGTTCCATTCAGTGATGTGGTTATCAGCGGCGTCCCTGGAGAGTCGTTCAAATTTCCTACCGACTTGCTGAGGGAGGGTGCCGTATGTATAAACTTCTCAACTGAAAAGGTCGGTAGTCTTTCCTCCACTGCGTTCCAAATCATAGCGCTAAATTGTGGACTGCTGCGAAGAACTTCGGTCCAGATGTTAAGGAAAAGGCCTCGATATATGTGCCTGCAATAGGAAAAGTAACAGTTGTGGTATTGCTACGCAACCTCATGGTAAGTCACCTTCCGTTAGTACAAGCTCTTCTTAGTTGACGATCTCTTAGCGGATTGTGCAGAATCGAAGAAGTTCGGATTCCAGTAAGTCAGAGAAAAGTGAGGGTATTATAGGTTAGAGAATCTGTCACAGAACAATAAAATGGTAATTGGGTTCGTTGCTCTACGTAAAAAGTGTAAGAATAGATAGACAGCCGCTATAATTGCAAGTCAAAACGTTGATCTGTTGCTTGGACCGATTCCGCGAAGCACTGAAGGACCGTGCTTTCACTCATCTCCATTCATCTTAACGATTAAATGGGCCCTAAGAAGTAATTCCACCTACAACAATGGACCAGAAATTTTCTGTATATCCTCCTTGGGTTATGTGAGCTGTTCAGGTACAATCTAGAAATCCTATCTAGGTCATTCAAGATTGAGATTAGACAATAAGTGGATCGTACAAACAACTGCTTGAGGCCTTGGAAACAGAAAGTATGAGGACCGTTGTAAATATGGTCTTGAATATCAATTCAAGCCTTGCCGACATGATCACACAGGATGTTCTTCTACTATAGCGAGCCAAAATATGTCCCATCAAACGGATGCTCAACTTGACTCGACCCCAAAGCTACTCGTTCAGGCAAAATTTGCTACGGCTTACGATTGAATGACGAAGCGAACCTCGAGGATTATTGGAGTGTCGCCTACTCTAATCGACGGTGCATCGACTCGGGCTACCACTTTGGTACCATTAATGATTTTTGCGTTCAGAATGATAAAGCGCTGAGCATTGGGGTTGAAATTTGGCTCTTTGTTTGCATTCAAACTTTCAAGTTCTGGCGCACCTTCAAATTAGATCCAATTTCAGACGCTTCCGTAGCCCATCGGGTATCCATTAGGTATTTGAGATCGCAAACCTGACCTGAGACTTCCACTACTCCCAACGCCCCAAACGCCTGGCGAAAAATGATACATCATCCCTCAAGTGAAGAGCACTCTGTCTTACTCAAGTCTTGGCTTCTTGGGTTCAGCTATATCTGACGCCTCCGCTTCGCCCTCACTCATCACCGAGATTTCATCGTCTTCGACACCACCCTCGGCGTTTGTATCTCTTCCTCTCTTTAATCCCTTCATTTTCCTAGTCTGCAGCTCGCCCAAAGCTTGCTTGCCCAGGTGTACTCTGCCAATTTTGTCGCCCATGATATCCGTCTCGACGTTCTTCTTCTGTCTCGCCTGCACACATACAAGACATGATTAAAAAGCAATTCAAGAGAGTGCACAAACAGGTAATATGTCACATACCTCAAGCCCTTTCGCTTTTTTCATCGCGTCCTTCCACACCCTCTCATCAGCCTCCTTAGTCCTCCCCACTCCGAGATCTAGTCTAGGCCCCATCTCCTCCACCTCCACTCTTGGCAGTCTTTGACCACTACGCTTCGTCACAATCTTCCAGCACCTCATGTGGATTTGCGGCAATTGCTCTCCAACACCAGCCTCTCCGACGAAGAAACTGATGAGCAACTGTAACCCCTCCACATCTACCGTCTGCGTTTCACCTCCGCGGAAGAAATCCGTAAATACACTCTTCGCTAGAGTATACTGGTTCGGCACCGGATCTTCGAACTGCACTCCCGAGAAACTTAGAAGCGGCTTCACTCCGATTTTGCACTTCTCCCCCTTGAACTGACTGAGAGTTCGTGCTGTATCTTGTACTACGTAAAGCTCCAGCATATCCAGCACCTGGCCACCGAAACACCTCACCCAGGTCAGCGCGTGCGGCCTTTTCTTACTATGACTTCCAAACACAAGTAATGACGCATCGTTTTTCTGGGAAAAGAATTCAAGGCTTGAGGCATCTTCGAACGGGTGTATAGGATTTTTCTTAGTGAAGCGGATGGCAAGGGGCCGCTTGAGCGCGTGAAGGTCTGTGATAAGGTCGTTGATTAGCGATGAGCTGCTTGTGCCTCTGAGGAAGAGAATAGTTTTGGAATTCTCGTGGGCGAGAGGTCCGCGCTTGGAAAGCTCCCGCTTCGAGCGGGCGTTTTTGGGTATGCTGGTGCCAGATTTGGTTAGTCTCTTTACTCCAGCTTTAAAATGCCAGCATTACTTCGTTACTTACATTTGCCGTAGCATTATGTATAGCTGAAGTTTGAAGCGATTCCTCTACGAAATTCAACCGAGCTGCTTGTGGTTCATTGACATTGAAAGTCCTCGGTTAAGGTTTGACGCTAGTAAGGCCTGAGCTCTCCATTTGATCGATAACCGAGGAATCATAATCTGAACCCTCATATGTAAATGCCTAAATTTACCTCAGCTGGGGCCTGGCCAGGGGCTCAACTGCGGGTAAGATCCAGATATCTTATCTTATCTTATCTCCGAATATCCTTTAGCGCGGATGACGCTGCAAGCATCAAAATTGGGATTGTTGTTGACATTGTACATCCTTGAATAATGAATACCCTTGTTAAACATTTTCGTTAACAATCCCATTGTTATGTGTTGTTAGTTGTTGTTCCTTACCTCGTTCAAAACCACTCACTTTTTTAATTGACCCTTTAAAGCTCTCTTCGTACCAACCGACTCGCGTTTTACCCCTAACTAACCTCTTCGATTAACGCCAGCCTGTCCTGTGTATGATATCGAATTCCTTGTTTCCAATAACCCTCAACGCTCACTTGCAATGTCTACGCCCATATACGAATATTCCCAGACTCAATACCCGGCAACGAATGCGACCTCGAGTCCGTCGGACGATGAGGGAACATTATCCGGCGAATACGACCGCAACAGCGTCAACGACCCTCGAAACCACGTCGAAGGCATTGATTATAGTACTCGATCCAAGGAGGACGAGCAGCGAATGCAGGATGACCTGGCGATAGTGAAAGCCGAGAGGAGCGTGTCAATTGCTCAGGGCTCGAACAATGGCGCGAATCTGCCCAACTCCCTGTCAATCGATCGTTCAAGGTCAAAACAGGAGCCTGTGGACCAGTTCGATGTCAACACGAACCCCATTCATGAGAAGACGGCTATCTTCAAAACACCGGAGCACCCAATTGGAAACACTGCACGTCTGTTCAAGAGAATCCATGAGTCTAGCTTTCTTGTACGCTACTTTACGTACATTATACCGGTGCTGGTGTTGATTCTGATCCCGTTGATGTTGGGCGCTCTTGTCTTCAAAAGAGCCGGTGTTGGGGGCGTTCGGCTTATGTGGTTCTGCGTCTGGCTCGCAATAGTCTGGCTCACTCTGTGGGGCGGCAGAGTAAGCATATTTCTATTACCCTACTGTGCTGCAATGTGGTTGCTAATGCTTCTTAGATTGTCGCAAAGTGTATGCCGTGGCCAGTGGGAATTATCGCTAGTATTATGACTAATAACAGTAAAAAAAAGCGAGACATGTGCAAACAGCTGGAAATGCCAGGGACTCTTTTCTTCTGGGGGCTTGCCGTGGAGGTATCCTTTCTTCCCATCATGATCCACAACCGTGTTGATGGGAAGACGGAGACGACTCATTGGCAAATAACAATGAACAAAGTCCTAGTTTCGCTGCTGATTGGAGCCACTCTAAACTTTATCGAGAAGGTCATTATCCAGCTTATAGCCATCAGCTTCCATCTTCGAACCTATGCCGACCGCATAGAACTCAACAAGTTTCAGATTTCAAGCTTGGTGAAACTATATCAATACTCGACTGAAAAGATTGCAATGGACGACTCGGATTTTGAAGAGCACCCTCAATCAGGCCCCGGTTCAGGGGCGCATACACCCATGGTGCTCATCAATAAAGCACAAAAAAATGCTCGCGGCGCTGTCAAGAAAGTTGGAGACGTAGCCGGCATAGTTGCTGGTGACTTCACAGGACGGCAGGTCACCAAGAGCACGCATCCACGCCAAATTGTCCTAAATCTACTTTCTTCCGTCTCTGATTCACAATCGCTTGCGCGTAGACTCTACCGCACATTCGTACAAGAGGATGCGGAGACAATTTTGAAAGAGGACCTACAACACGCCTTCGACAACGATGATGAGGCGGATAGCGCGTTTATCATGGTAAGCTTACCACCCTGCCCTCCCTCTTTTCAATTTCACTATCATTCCCCTTATTGATCGTCCTCCCCCCTTCACATTTGCATGTTCCCAAGACTTCCACTACTTTTCTATCCCCACAAACCCAATCATGCCATCGTACAGTCAGCTGACAAAGAAAAACAGTTTGACAAAGACCTCAACGGTGACATCTCAATGAGCGAGCTCGAGGCCGTATGTGTTGAGATCGGGAAGGAACGGAAATCCATTACAGCGTCCTTGAAGGATCTTGACTCCGTCGTGTCGAAACTCGATGCGGTCTTAGTATTCTTCGTCGCCATTGTGACGCTATTGGTTCTTGTCTCTCTTGTTTCCCCATCGGCCGCAGGCGTGCTTACCAGTGCCGGCTCTGCCGTCCTGGCGCTGTCCTGGCTCTTCGCCTCGACTGCGCAGGAGTTTCTAGCCTCATGCATATTCGTACTCGTCAAGCATCCCTTCGACGTGGGTGATCGAGTCTACGTCTATGGCAACGCAGGTGTTCTGATGAAAGGAGATGACTTCTTTGTCAAGGAGATCTCTCTACTATATACCGAATTCAAGAAAATGGAGGGCCAAATCGTTCAAGCACCCAACAGCTATTTGAATACTCTATTCATCCAGAATATGCGCCGCTCCGGGGGTCTAGCGGAAGGCGTTCCCTTGACCGTCAAATTCGGGACCACGCTCGATCAAATCGACGAACTACGCCAGCACTTGCTGGATTTCGTAAAAGCAGAAAAAAGAGAATACCAGCCAAACATCCTGACCGAAATCCGTGATGTCGTCGAGGCGCATTCTGTCAATTTGAACGTTGTCTTCTTCTATAAGAGTAATTGGCAAAACGAACTTCTCCGGCTGCAACGCCGTAACAAATTTATTTGTGCTTTGATGATCTCGATGCAAGAAGTTGGCATCGAAGGTCCTCGCATGCGGATCCCGGGTCAGAAAGAAGACCAACCCTTTTATTATCAAACTACCTACAATCGCACAAACGAACCGCTTGCCGATGACCCCAGCAGTAGTTCAGGTCCTCGATCCGGATCCCTATCCCGTGACGCACCGTTCGTCCCCAGCGCTGGGACTCCTTCTCTCCACCAGAAAGGCTCCATTCTCCGTCGTCGCAACAGTACCTCTCGTGCTCGCGGAGAATCTTTGTCATCAATGTCAAAGCGCGTCGATTTCTCTCTCGGCATGCAAGATGTCAGTTCTGGCGACATCATGGGCAGTCTCTACGAAGATATTGGCCAGAGCCGCCCTCCGCAATTGAGCCGAACATCACCATCCGAATCTCGTAACAACCCTGATCGGATCGTGGAGGAAGACGAGGGCAACCTAACGCGCTCAATGTCCCAGCGCTCGGTCTTTGGTCTTCAGCGCACATCCACCGATTCGCAATCCAGGCTACGGCCTAGTAGCTCCGCCCTCAACCGCCACCGGCTCTTTTCTCGGTATGGAAGAAAGAACAGCAAAGACAGCGAGAAGCAGGATCTTATGGAGCAGGGCATGGCAGACATTCCTGAATCCTCGGAGCAAACTAGACGCATTGATCCCAGGAGTGGTGCCATTGGCACGCAAGCTGTACGGACTACCACCGGATCGGATGCTTCGACGGTCACAAGACCTGCACTTGTGCCAGCAGCGAGTGTGGCAATAGACATGCCTGAAACGCATTTGAACATTGGAGCGTCGGAAAGTGGGCCGGACATTTATGAGATGAGGAATATGGAACATTAGTGGTCGACCAATTTAGCGCATTTGGAGGTGAAATTAGCGAAAAAGAGTTGGGATAGATGGATCAATAGAACTGGGAACTTGGCGTGTGGGATAGAGACGAATCTAGGCTTCGAATTGAGTGGCAGGCCCGTCGCCCGATATGCATAGAAAATTGACAACGTCAACACTGACAAATTCATGAACCTGACCATCATTCGTAACAATGCGTGCTTCTTGGCCTAGTAGAACCTCGTGATAGTAGCTGTCGAGTCCTTATTCCAAAGCCCAAAACCGAAGGAAAGCGTCAGGTCAAGGGCAGTTCCCTTACAAGAGACTGACGAGTATTGGTTTGCAATCAGCGTAGACATATAGCAATCGATATCTATACTGTCAATCTATACTCCATGTATTCTACTATCTCTTATGTAATCGCTAACACTCTCTCCTCCACCCCCTTTAGTACATACTCATGCTCCACCACCTCCAAGTTCTCCGCTTCACTTAGAAACATTTTATCCGCATCCTGCCCCGGCTGGAACATGCCCGCCTGCGCCCCGGGGTTCATCTGCGACATTTGCTGTGCCATTTGGCTTGCCGCTATGCATGTCACAGAACATCAGCATCTCACTGCCTCATTGGTTTATCCGGGATTCGAGTGAGTGTAGCCGGATTTGAGGGTTGGGGAAGGTGGAGGAATTTTATGATGAGACTTACCATTGTCGTTTCCCAAAATGAATATGAAGACAGACTGGAGGCCAAAAAGGTTCAGGAAATACCAAGAGAGGGACGAGACCCATCGGACATCGAGGTCGCGAGTGGCAACGCCAGATTGAAGCATGGATTTGAAGCGGAGGGTTAAGGGGAAAGGAAGTTTCACTATAGAAAAATTATCAGCAACCAGCGCTCAGCTGCCCTTGAGCCCAACCCCACGGTTATTTCGTGACAGAATGGACGAAGCTGAACGTACTTATTACAAAACCCGCAAAGAAAGCATTAATCCACCCCATGATTAATGTCTGCGGGATCATCATCGCCATGTTCCCCTTCATCATCCCCATCATTCCCTCCATCGCCGCCGGATCTGTCATTGGGTTCGCTGCAGGTTTCCCCCTCGCTTCTGGATCTTTCAGGAAAGCGCCATCTTTGTAAGCGGACGTAAGGTAGGACTTGCGAGAAGCGAAAGACGAGGGGGAGATAACATTGGCGTTTGAGCGGAGGTTGATGCCACGAAGGAGAGAGCGCTGTTCGCGAAGGGTGGGGGCGTCGAGTTTCTTGGGAGCAGCGGAGAGGAGGATAGTGGCATAATGGCGGAGGACGCCGGTGAGAATCTGGGAATTTTCTTTTCAGCAAGGCTCATTGGATGCTGTATTATTTAGAAGCAGACCATAACGATGGTGATTGGGAATAGGATCCAGTAGCTGTAGGACTGTTAGTAGACAATTCGGCAGACCAACAGAAGGGCTCACAAGAGGGCTGGATCCCGGTGGATGGTTTGAACCATAGGGCCGGCCATCACGAGAGGGTCAGACTCAGCAGAGTCTTTAGGGGATAGGTTGGACTGCTCAGGTCGTCGTCGTTGAATCTTGGCTTTCGGCAAGCAACGCTAGAATAGCAAGAACCCTGCAGCAAGCGAACTACAAAGCCGCAACTTGACACTTCTCACAATCTGTCAACATTGAATTTTCTTTCTGTATTCAAGTCACTCCTCTCTGCAAATCTATCATGGCTTCATCTAAAATAGCCGTCTACTCTCTCCCAGGTATCTGCGCTTCACTCCCCCCGTCTCGCCCAAATTAATCCGGCTAGATCTCAAAAATACGACTGATGATGCCCTTCCGAACTACCTCACCTCCTTGAAGTTCAAGCAATCGCATTTCCTAACCGACGTCCGGCTGTCACTCGGTTATGCTGCCGTCGTCGTCGCGGCCGTAACATTCTATTTCGACTACAAGCTTGGTTGGGACAAGACAAAGAGTTGGACACTGTGGGCTGTCGTCGCGTATTTTATCTTGAACGGAGCTTTGACATATTGGATTTGGGGGGTGGAGAAGGGCAAAGTCTTTAACGGGGAATTGGGGGATACGCTGGTAGGATGCTAGCTGTGGGGTTTGTGGAGGGAATACGCGCTAACTTTATCAAGCTTTCTATAGCTTCAAGTATAAAGAAACATACGCCAATCTATAATATCACTGCCCGCTACTCTACTTCCCGGGGGGACTGGAAGACACTCGAACTGTCAGCACCGTTTACCCGATGGTTCGACGCAGACGGGTTTTTTGTTGCGAAGCCTTTCCAGCAATGGCTGGCATCTGAGATCCCGGTCATAGGACAGGCAGACCCCCGAACCGCTACGAAGGCGAACCAAGATGCATTAGCAAGTGCAAGCGGGATAGAGAAGGATGCGCCCTTCGCAGGGCTGTCGACACCAAGCCTTACTAAGAAACCCTCAGCTGGAAATAGTAAACCAGGTGGGAAATCCAGGGCATCGAAGAGGGATGCATAGCGTAAAGACGTAAAGTTCTAGCGTTAGGACCAATCAAGGTTTATATACGTTGACACTACAAGTACAACGGTAAACAGATAAGGGCATATCCACGGAAAATATTGGTCGTTAAGGACACCCACCCCCTCTTCGCCTTGTCCTGTCTCCCTTGGCTTTTTTCCCAATTAAGCACTGCCGAAGTTTTATCCTATCGGGCATCGACTTCGTAAGAACTATAAATATATATTATATTTATTTGAGCAAACTCGACAGCCTCTGACGATAACTAGGGCTAAATTTTGCCCCGAAAGCCGTTCTAAAATATCAAGCACTTTCAAATTTCAGAAACGTTCAAACGTCAATGCAAAGTATTGAGATCAACAAGAGCTGACTTTAGTCAACAGATTAAAAGTGTAACTGTTATTGATATTTTCTGAAAACTTTTAGTATGTAGCTTGATTAAACATCAATATGCAGATAATTTAAAGATAACTGTTAACTTTTCATTTTTCTAGCAGCTAAATTTTCTCTTCTGAAAGCTTTGCTTAATAAGTAGATTGATCATTAAGTCAAGTTTTCATATTTACATCATGACTTAACATGATATTGATCTTAAGTCAGAATTCGATTTGAATTCTTGACTCAACTCATCAAGCAATCAAAAATGATATCAAATGTTAAGATTTACTATTTTTGAATCTATTACATCATTATATTTGAAAGACTTTCATGCAACAAATGAATTTATTTCTCTTCTCATTGTTTACATTATCTTGTTGCATTATTAATAAAATATATTGCATGATATTTAATTCTGATAAAACATATGAATTATTAAAATCTTTGATCAAGAAAGAATTTAATTTCTCGATTATTCATTTATTTACTTTCAGTAATCTTCATTCTAATGAATTTGCAAGTCAAGATTCATGAAACATCAATTAAACTTTCATTGAAAAGAAATGAATTCTTCAAGAAGTAATGAATAAAATTTATCATGATACTTCTTTTTTAATATTAAGAGAGAATAATTAATATGTTAAATGAAGTACTGATATCAATGCTTAATTTCAACAATGATGATTACAAATGTTTATTGACAAAAGTGTCATCAATAAAACTTAAAAAAAGATAAATAATTTACTTTGAATTGTTATGAATCTGCATAGAATGAATCATATGAATGTATTTTAACTAGAAGTTCAAAGCTAAAGAAGAAAGAAGATGAAACACATCAAAAGTCTTATACTTATGAAGACGTGTTAAATCACTAGCGTGTCAACATCAGCTTTATACTAGTTTATGATAATTTTACATAATTTATGTTAAACTAACTCAAAGTAACAAGACATGCTCACAACATTATCTTTCTTCTTCATTAAACAATGTTCTCATTGCTATAGTTTAATTAACTTGTCATCTTTCAAGTTGATTTCTATCTTGACTTGTTTAAATATTGTTTATGAAAGTCATTTATGATCTTTAAGCATTCTTTGAATTCACTTTCATCAACGTTGTATCAATGTAGATTGACGTCATATTCTTTTCAATTGACACGATATAATGATATTGTAATCATTTATCTTGTTCATAGTGTCTGAAGTTTAATATATTCTTCACTTTTCATTTATTTTCATCTTCAATTACTATAAAATTAAACAACTCATTTCATTATTCTTTTAAAGAGTTTTTTGAATTCAGTTGCAGCAGATTCAAGACAAACTTCAAATGAATCTTCATTGTCAATGATAGTTTCAGTCAATATGCATGTTCAATCTTAATCAGAATCTTGAAAGATTTTAGCATTTTATCATTTAGTTTCTTTGATGATCTTGAGATCATGATGTTTCTAGAATTCAGAAACATTATATCATTTATCTTGTAAATTATTTTCTTTCAATATTTATTAATCTGTTTCTTCATTGTAATTCTGACTCTTACTAATGCTTGCTTAATTAATGCTAATGATCATTTTATATGTTTAAATATATTATTTGCTTTGATTGCTTCGATTCTAACTTGAGTGATTTCATATTGAGTTGAATTCAAATTGAAGCTCATACAAGAGCGAAAGTTCTTATTCAGAAAGAATGTTGACTGTTCAATTAATGATGAAATAGCATTGTTATTGATAAATTCAGTCATAAATAATCAGATGAATCAATCATCTTGCATATATAAGCAGTAACTTCGTAAATATTATTCTACATTCTGATTCGCTCTTTCTGTCTGATCATTGATCTGCAAATGATAGTCGATGAATAGTTTCATCTTGATATCAAGTCTCAGACATAGAAACTTTCAGACAATCAATATGAACTGAGAATTACGATTAAATACTATTGATCTTAATAATTCATGAGTTTTGAAGATTTATATCAACAGCAGCTTGACTGTTTATTCTGCGAAGATTTCTTCATCATCTGATCAACATGATATATAATGTTGTTTCTTGAACAATTGATTTATAACTGTCAGAATCACGTTGCTTTCATTACTTTCTGATAGATTGATAATGAAGTTTAATAATATATTCTTTCATCATTGTTTTGATATGAGCAATGACTTCAGTAATTCATTGATTCAATCTTTTGATGTCTTTAATCTACAATAAACATAACAGTTTTGAATGTAGCACTTGATCATCATTCTCATCTTCAATCAGCAATATGATCATCTCAGCAAGTTTAATGTTCAATTCATGTCAGAATGATCATTGATTGAAAAATCATATGCTTTTCTTATTAATCAAGTAATCATTAACTGAGAAACTCATAATTTATCATCTTTTTAAAGTACTTCATCAAGTACTTGACAATTGTTTAAACTAATATCTTGACAAGTTCTTCTGTTCTGTTTCATGATTATTTGAATGTTAATACACAGTTGATTCATTTGATTTTCAACTATAATCTGATTCTGAATAGAAATCATCTTTTTAATTAAATCTTCATTAACTTTCAATTCTTGTTTTGAATCTGAGTTAAATATGAGCAAGATTTGAGTCAGATCTTGATCAGATTCTTAATTAACTTTTATTAATTGCAGTTTAAACTTACTTTTTGACAATAGCATCTGATGCTGATATAACTTTCAATTATCATTTGCTTCAACTGACTTGACATTTAACATTCTGATCAGTGCATCAACTTTCAAATTCTGTTTTTCTGATTGATATATGATCTTGAAGTTATATTTAAATAACTTCTCAGTTCATCTGACTTGTCATTTGATCAGTTCTTTGATGATCATGAAGTACTTTAAATTCAGATGATTAATGAAGATTTTTATCAAAATATCAGTACATTTAATTTAAAATGTCAATGCTTCAAGCAGCAAATAATGATCAGCAGTTCTTTGTTGTAGATCTTGTAGTTGCATTTTGTGATGATCACATTTACTAAATGAATAGACGAGATCTATAAGAGTGATATGACAATGTGATATTTTAAGCAGGCACAGAATGAATATATATTATGATAGAGCTAATTATTAAGAAGCTCTCGATAACTCAAGAGAATCGATCAACTATAAAGAGTTTGTCAAGCATTGTCAAGTTGAACACGACATAACTCATGATATATTAAATCAAAGATATGACGTGATCTAAACAATGTTTTGACAAAGTCACAGAGTTTCAGAGCTAACTCAAATTTGATCTTTAATTCAGTCTTTGACTTTAATCTTTGATCTAATTTTTATGTGTCAATTCATCATGACAATTGTCTTCTTTTCTAAGTGAGTTCATTCTTAATTTCAATAATCAATGTCTTGATTTATCTTGATAAATGATGATGCTTATTCATGATTTCGCTCTAGAAACTCTCAATAAAAATCTTCAAATCTTCATGAGAAAACAAGAAAAAAAGAAACTTTTGATTGAATAATGATTCATCTTTAATTATAATGCATGTAAATGACATTATAAATAGTATATGTGATGTGTAGTTGATGTAAATGACAGCATCAATCATGTGTGAATGATGTATAAACATTGCTTGTCTTTTGATTAAATTGTGTTGTTGAAATGATAAAGCATAAACAAGAGTGAATAATAATCATTGTTTTATTTATCACTCTTTCAATTTCTCTTAATCTTCATCTTCATTTTATATCAAAGTTCTTTTTTACAACTTTGATAAAGAATTGCTTATACAGATAATTATATTAGTATTTACTTGAAAAAACTTTGTTTCAAGTATTGAAATGACGTGCGCTTAATTTATGATGATTTCAAAGTTGTGAAAGATCAACAAAGCTGATGACAAAGCTGATAACAAAGCTGATAACAAAGCTGATAACAAAGCTGATGACATAAGCAAGATATGCAATGCTTATTCTGAATTTCTTTGATTGAGACTGCAATTTAACAATTATAGACTGTCACAAATAAGTTTACTTCTTGACATCTTTGCAATCATATGATGTCATTTTCTGTTTTAAAACTCATTACATCTGTTGATTCTGAAGATGATCTGAACGTCTCTGATAAAGAAATGAGCGACGAAATGAGTTCTGATGCTTTCTCAGCATCAAAGCTTTTACTCAATTCATCTTGAACTTCTAGCAATAGAAGAATAATAAGTTAAGTACTTAATGTTTAAATGTCATTATTGATTCTTTTCAGCTTTCAGTCGTGAGAATTAGCAAAAGAAGTGCTGATGCTTCTGAAATATTGAACAAAGTAATGTGCATTAAATGTGCATGTAGATTTCATGATGAAAAGACAGTGTTACGATTCTAGCTACGCACCTTCGTTGATAGCTATGTTGATGACTATGTTGATGACTATGTTGATGACTATGTTGATGGCTATTCTGAGAGCTATCGTCGATCGCTCGCCGCTAGAGCATAGACTTGTTTCGAAGTCAACTCTATTCAGGGTTAGCTTATGTTCTTCTGAGTCATATAGATAGTCAATTCTTTCCTTCTAGATACTTTCCTTCCTTAGCATTTATATACTCGTTACATTACACTCATATGACTCGCTCTATGCTGACCCCTAACATTATATAAATGCTCCTTCGTTACAGACGAAGTGAAATAATCTGCATCGATCTCTTCGAATGCTTCTGCTAGTAGTTCTTCAATTTTCTATCGACTTTGATCTAGCGACTTGCGTTCGTGCAGCAGCACTCATCTTTCTTTCCTCGTGAGCTGATTCAGCGAGAATAAACAAAAGATTTGAACTCGTGCGCTGATCAGCGAGTATAAACAAACGATTGAAATCATCCGACTAGATCAAAGATCAGCGAATTAATCGTTCATTCAGATTCGCAAGAAATTCTTCGAATTTGTTGAACAATCAAACGAGATCAGTCATAGAACTGCGTGAAGTCTCTATCTCGAGAAGCAAACCCTCAGTGAGCCTGCTTCAATGGCATCGTCAATGCGATGATCTACTCGCTCTCATCGCTCTATTCATCAGTGAACCTGATCATACGTTCACGTGCAACTAGTGAGCCTGCTACAATGACGAGCTCAAAGTCGACCTCTTCGATGAGCAAGTCGATCAGTGAGTCTGCTTCAATGACACTGTCAATGCGATGATCTATCTTCTCATCGTTCTACTCATCAGTGAATCTGATCATACATTCACGTGCAACTAGTGAGCCTGCTACAATGACATCTTTCGTCAATGCGATGATCTATCTACTCACATCGCTCTATCTATCAGTGAATCAATCTGTCGACTCGTTCACGTGCAACTAGTGAGCCTGCTTCAATGACACTTCTATCTTGCATAGTGAGCCTGCTACAATAGGCATTTCGATTCTACACAAGGCTAAGAAAATACATTCATGCGAACATGAATTGTTGAAGAGAAAGAGTAATGTTACGATTCTAGCTACGCATCTTCGTTGATAGCTATGTTGATGACTATGTTGATGACTATGTTGATGGCTATTCTGAGAGCTATCGCCGATCGCTCGTCGCTAGAGCATAGACTTGTTTCGAAGTCAACTCTATTCAGAGTTAGCTTATGTTCTTCTGAGTCATATAGATAGTCGATTCTTTTCTTCTAGATACTTTTCTTTCTTAGCATTTATATACTCGTTACATTACACTCATATGACTCGCTCTATGCTGATCTCTAACATTATATAAATGCTTTTTCGTTACAGGCGAAGTGAAATAATCTGCATCGATTTCTTCGAATGCTTCTGCTAGTAGTTCTTCAACCCTCTATCGACTTTGATCTAGCGACTTGCGTTCGTGCAGCAGCACTCATCTTTCTTTCCTCGTGAGCTGATTCAGCGAGAATAAACAAAAGATTTGAACTCGTGCGCTGATCAGCGAGTATAAACAAACGATTGAAATCATCCGACTAGATCAAAGATCAGCGAATTAATCGTTCATTCAGATTCGCAAGAAATTCTTCGAATTTGTTGAACAATCAAACGAGATCAGTCATAGAACTGCGTGAAGTCTCTATCTCGAGAAGCAAACCCTCAGTGAGCCTGCTTCAATGGCATCGTCAATGCGATGATCTACTCGCTCTCATCGCTCTATTCATCAGTGAACCTGATCATACGTTCACGTGCAACTAGTGAGCCTGCTACAATGACGAGCTCAAAGTCGACCTCTTCGATGAGCAAGTCGATCAGTGAGTCTGCTTCAATGACACTGTCAATGCGATGATCTATCTTCTCATCGTTCTACTCATCAGTGAATCTGATCATACATTCACGTGCAACTAGTGAGTCTGCTACAATGACATCTTTCGTCAATGCGATGATCTATCTACTCACATCGCTCTATCTATCAGTGAATCGATCTGCCGACTCGTTCGCGTGCAACTAGTGAGCCTGCTTCAATGACACTTCTACCTCGAATAGTGAGCCTGCTACAATAGACATTTCGATTCTACACAAGGCTAAGAAAATACATTCATGCGAACATGAATCGTTGAAGGAAGAGAGTAATGTTACGATTCTAGCTACGCATCTTCGTTGATAGCTATGTTGATTACTATGTTGATGACTATGTTGATGACTATGTTGATGGCTATTCTGAGAGCTATCGTCGATCGCTCGCCGCTAGGACATAGACTTGTTTCGAAGTCAACCCTATTCAGAGTTAGCTTATGTTCTTCTGAGTCATATAGATAGTCGACCCTTCCCTTCTAGATACTTTCCTTCCTTAGCATTTATATACTCGTTACATTATACTCATATGACTCGCTCTATGCTGATCTCTAACAGATAGCGCAAAGCTGCAATGTCGAGTTTCATGAAAAAGTGATGTATTGATGCTGCGTCTGATGTGCAAAGAAAGATGTTTCATGCATTGCAATAAGTAAACTTACTTGATGCATTCATTAAATGCTTATGTATGAATTCTTAGATTTTGAACGTATGCGTTTGAACATTAAATAAGTTTTTTCAACTCAAGACAGTATTCAAGATTGCATTAGAAGATAATAATGTGATCACTATTATGATCTTTACAATCAATTAGATGAAACTGAGAAAGAAGTTTATGATTGCAGATTGCAACGCGTATGAAAGATCATTTAGATGACATATGCAAGTTTGAGTCATTTAATGTACAGAAGCTGCAGTTGAAAGAAGTAATGACAGCTAATGACATTGCTTGCAATGCGCTTGATACGTTTTGCTATTCTGTATGTTTTATTGCGTTTCAATATTATTTGATCACAGTTTTATAACTGACATGATATATTTATAAATGAATCTGCTTACTCTTAATTCACTCATCTTATGTCTTAATGTAAATCTTAAGATGAGTGAAAAAAAGAAGATTGTGATTGCATCTTCTGTGAAAGATAACTGATGAAGTTGATGTGATTATGCTGAAATTATGCTTTCATGTCGAGCGCATTTTGCATCTCTGCGCTTTTTTCTTCTGTCTGTGTTTTTTCTTTTGTTTGAATGTTAATATTTTTATGTGATCATCTCATTAAAGAGCAAGAATCATCATAATACAGTGATTCTCTTTCTTTCTAATCATGAATTTATGCTTGAAAGTGAATGATTATACTTTTCGCTTACGTTTCAATCTCGTTTCAAAAGCTTCTTTAAGCTTCAAGACTTCTTTCATATCTTTGCTTAATATTTATTAATTATATTTCATGAAATATTCTTTTCATTATATCTTATAATATAAGATTTTCTTTCTTTTTCGCTTCTGTAAAATCTTTTCTACTTTTCATTCTTACTCATCATCAATAAACTTGAAAGCAAAATACTTAAGTATAGAATCGTTATTTAATCTATGATTATATGACTTTAAAAGAAATACATGAAAGATAAAATGAATTCTATAAATGATTGAAAAACTCAGATGATACATCTGCTTGTTTATAAATTCTTGTATATGAAAGAACTTTAACATCTTATTTGATAACTTTTTGCTCAACTTCTTCTGCTTCAGATTTTTTGCTAATAGCATGATTAAATCATCAACATTAAAGAACTTAAACTTATGTTTTCAATTATAATACTTTGTTTGAGCTTCAACTGCATTTTATCATCATTACATCAACGTGTTTTGCACATCTTGCAGCATTTCAACGCGTTTTTTTGCTGCTGACACTTCTTCTTTCATAGCATCATTCTTAATGCATATGTCAAAGATTGACTCATAATCATACATGACTTTAAAGAAACTACAGTTCAACGAAGAGTGCTTAATCTGATAATACATGAACTCAACTATGAGTAGAAGCGTAGCTCAATCATCTTGCTTTTCTGAACAATATACTTGTAGATAATATTTCAGTGTTTGATTCTGTCATTCTGTCTGATCATCTGTTTGTGAATGAAAGATGATGCTTAGTCATCATTTCATCTTCATGTGAAAACAGATTTCTGATCAGAATGCATTGATAAATAAACTGTTTCTATTGATGATTATATCACTTGAGATCTCATATCTTAAAGCAATCTTCTTAAAAAACAACTTTGCTAACTTTATGATAGTCAGAGTTTTCTTTATAGATAAATAATGCATCATCTTTGTGTAGTAATTGACTATCACAAGAATCGAGTCATATATGACTTCTTTTCATTTACTAGATGACAAATCTGTTATGAAATTCATAGTGATTTTTTTTCAGAGATTTGTGAGTCGAGATAATGATTTCAACTCATCATATAATAAATGATGTTTCATCTTTACTCTTTGATAAATATCACAAGTATCTATATATTCTTTGACATTCTTGATCATACTTTTTCAGTAATATTTGTGATTTAATAGCTCACTGATCTTGTCAGCATCAAAATGTCTTGCTAATGAATCATCATGATGACATTTCAATAATTCTTCTCTGACAGAAAGATCTTCTGAAACATACAATGATTCATTGCACTTTATCATTTCTTGACTATTCAATGTTCAAGCTTTGATGTCATTCTTTTATATACTCATCATCTCGTCTGTTCTTAACTCTACAGTAAATTCATCTTCTTGCTGTAAGATCTTGATAAGTTCAACTATGAATTTACTATCAAAGTTGTATATTATTTCATGAATTATCAATACTCTGACAAATGCATGTGAAATGAGTTGTTTGCAATCAACAGTTTCAGCAACAGAATTAAGCTGTTTCTCAGCTACGTTATGATTTTTATGAGTTGACATTTCAACGTCTGTGCTTTTCAAAGTTGTTGATTCAAATTGAAAGATTCTATTTTTTAAGAAATGTACTTCATCTAAATGCATTTCTTGCACTGTTAAAATCATGACTCTCAGCAGCATACTTCTGACATGCATTGCTGAACATGTATTCATGTTTTCACTGACATTGTGAACAGACATCTTCTCAACTGCGTTAATCACTCATATACAGTAGATTTCATCTTGCGATCTGCTTTCAACATGTTTCACTGAATATCTTTGTTCATTGACACTGTGAACAAATGTCTTCTCAACATCGTTAATCATTTATGTTCATCAATGAATTTTATCTTGCAGTTTGCCTTTGACATGTTCTGCTGAATATTTGTTCATACTTATACTGTGAATGAACATCTTCTTGACATCGTTAATCACTTGTATACAGTATAGTTCTCTGATCACTATGAATATAAAGTTATTTAAGCTTTCTATTCTAGTAAGCTTTCGCTGCAGAGTGAGCAGCAAATGATTTGCAAAAATGTTCTCATTCTTATAATCAGATTGTTTTGATGATACATCAATCAAGTTTGTCTTTTCTGATCTATGTGCTATTTCAAAGTTGCAGATTAACAATCTCATGATTCATTTGACTTGTCTTTCGTTTAGCTCTTGAACATTCATAAAACTCTTCAGATTATTATGATCAGTTAGAACTTCAACAGTATGATAATTGTCTTTCACATAGTGTCATCAATGTTTAAACATTGCTACTATGACTAGAAGCTTCTGATCATATGTCTCATAATTTCTTTCAACATTTATCATTATTCTGAATCAGAATGCAATCAAATGTCATTGATTTTCATCATTTGACTGAGACAAAATACTTGCAACTGCATAATTGAATGTGTTGATCTCGATGTGTATATGTTGCTTTGAGTCAAAGTGTCTTAGTATAGACACTTTCATAAAGACGTCGCGAAGCTGATTAAAAGCTTGTTTCACTTCGCTTGATCATATGAATGAACTCATTTTCACATCTTTTACACTATCTTTCAGCAATTCTGTTAAAGATTCTGCTATCTGAAAGTAGTGATGTATAAAACGTTGATAGAAATTGATGAATCTCAGAAAAACTTGTATTTCTTAATACATTCTTGATCTAAATCACGTTTTGACTTTCAAAGTCACTAACTCTGTGTTCAACAAATTATACAACAATTTATATGATGACTTTGCAATGATTTTGATTGCATGATCATAATTTTCATGCAAGAACAATTTGTCAACACTTTCTGTTGAAAATACATTTTCATATTCTTTCAATTCAATGAATAAAGTTTGCGTTTCAAACGCGTTTGTGATACAATTCATCATGTTATTCATTGCTTTCACTTGATGTTCAATAATTAACTTTTTGACAATGTTGATCATGACAAAAGCATACATAGTAAAATCATCTTGTAAAGCTTTTGCAAAATCTTCTGCGATGAATAACTTGAATGCATATTCATTCATATTGAAACATCATGTTTTTACAATCATATTTATTTGAATACATTTGAATTGCATACTCAACATGCTCAAGATCAAGAAAGATTCTTTCTTGTCAATAGCATAGAAGATACTCATATCTTTTCTTTTTATGTTTCAGCTGTCTATAAGTTAATAACACATCTCATAAGTATCATAGCAATAGACATTCTGATCATTCATTCAGATAAATCTTGAAAGATCAATGTTCAGCAATGACATACTCTGCTTGATGATGAAACGTTGACTAATCACATTCATCTTAACATTGATATTTATATAAATCTTCATTTCTGTCTTTTGATTTCTCTGAATTACATGCTTTTTATATATAAAAGTCTTTATAAAGAAAACTTCTTGTTTTTTTCTTGATGATTTGAAGCATTCGTTGAAAGCTTGTCTTTTCTCAAAGTCTTGAAATGACTCATATGCAATATCAAATCAATGAATACTTGATTTACATCAGATTCTTTTGATCTATTCTTGATCTTTTCATCTTTACAATTAGTAAAGTAATGACTCTTTTGATTGCATGTATAGCACATTATGTTGAACAAATTCTTGCTATAACATGACGAAGTGTATGAGCTTGTCTTTGATGAAGAATTGAGTCTAGTTGATTAATGAAATTTCTTTTGCTTTAAATGAATCTTCTTATTAACTTTGTCTTGATCATGCAAGTTCTCATCTTGAAATTATTTCAATGACAAGATGTGTTCTTTTTGCAGATTTGTTTTCAATCAAGTGACAAGATCGATTAATGCATTTCATGTGATAGAAATCAACTGCACATTAGTAATGATCACATGCAGCTCAGATCTCAACTTGATGAATAAATGAGTTCATTTATGCTCATCATTATACAACGAAAGTTGATGTTTCAAAGTGCTCAAATGAGCTGCAAATGTTCATATCATCTGATTTGAACATTGCAATGCATTCATGTATTGCTAAGTCACGTCTATGTCTCGATTCATTGAGTTTTCAATTAAATTCAGAAGAAAGTCAATAAAATTAAATCATATTTGCTGAGCTGCAAACATAATCTCTTCGTGATTGAATCAAAGTTTCTTTGATTCACTTTTCAGATAAATTATGCAGTACAAAATCCTTTTCTCATCACTTTCAAAATATCAAGAGATATTTCAAAATAAGATTTCAATGTCGCGAATTCACTTTCTATGTTTTCTTATAATTTTGTCATGATACTTCTTCAAAGACATTAAAAGTCTTCGCTTTTGCAAAACGATCTTGTGATGACTTCGTTTCATCATCATCGACACTATGAAGATGATGCATAAATCATTCAAGTTCTTTATGAGAACTTAAGTGAAAGTTTAATAACTTTTTTTCATCATTTCAACAATTTGCAGAATCTCAATCTTTGATTGAATAGCTGTTAACTTCTGTTTCTTTCACAGTTCATCATGTTGAAGCATTGCTTGTGTCAGTTATTCATTGATATCAAGAGAGAGTTCATTTTTTACTTCTTCACTTTCCGATTTCATTATGCAACATTTATTTTCTGATATAATGTCTTGCAAAATCAAGATATCATTGTTGTAATTTTGTTGCAATCATGTTACTGTTGTCATGCTTGAATATTGAATCATCATCTTTAAGAAAAGTTTGAAATAATTAGAATTGTGATGATCATATTTACTAAATGAATAAATAAGATTTATAAGAGTGATATGACAATGTGATATTCTAAGTAGACACAGAATGAATATATATTATAATAAAGTTAATTATTAAGAAGCTTTTGATAACTTGAGAAAATCGATTAACTATAAAGAGTTTGTCAAGCATTGTCAAGTTGAACATGACATAATTCATGATATATTAAGTTGAAAATATGACGTGATTTAAATGATGTCTTGACAAAGTCACAGAATTTCAGAGTTAACTCAGATCTGATTTTCAACTTAATTTTTGACTTTAGTCTCTGATTTAATCTCTATGTGTCAATTCATCATGATACATTCTGCGAAAATCATGTTCTTATTATAAAAGATCACTGAATGTAAAATGTTTTCATCATTATATTAAGATAATACTTCATCATTCACATAGTTCAAGAAGTTTATTTCTAGAATAACTTTTTTAGTTAAGTTGAAATGTTTCAAAACAAGAGCTGTCATCATTTATTACTTCAAATCATCAAAAATCTTCTGACAAATCTCAATTCATTCAAAGAAGTGATCTTTCTAAGTTAACTTCATCATAAGTTGAACAATCTTTGAGAAGTTCTTTATGAATCATTGATAGAAATTGCAGAAGTCAATGAAAATTTGCACATGAGTTAATGATCAAGACACTTCTCAGTCTTGAATCACATATACTTATCAAGAATTCATTTGCAAATTATTAATAAATATTAGTAATTCAAGAAACGAGATTTTCTGAATCTTGAATTGATACTTGTCAATGTTTATTTGCAAATCAGCTTCATGAAGCTTGTTTAACACTTCTTTCACATGAGTTTTATGTTCTTTCAAGATTTTACTATAAATGAGAATATCATTCAAGTATGTTTGACAAAACTTGTGCAGATAGTTAAACAATACATCATTGATATAATGTTGAAAGAATGTGAGTTTATTGATTAATTTAAAAAGCATTACTTTATATTTATAATCATTGAAGAAAGTAACAAAAGTAGTTAAACTTTCACTTTCTGAACTCATGCGCAGTTTATTGAACATGATGATAATGTTGAATTAAATCAGATACTTACTGTCTTGAATTTAAGCTAGTACTTCATTTATCAAAAGTATTAAATAATGATCTCTTTTAATCAGAGCATTCAGTTTTCAATAGTTCATGCAAAAGCAAAGACTATCATCTTTCTTTTCAAGAAATAGTATTAACAAAGCAAAAGAAGCTTTGCTGAATGTAATGAACTTCTTCTTTAAATTCTCTTCTAAATACTCTTTGATCTTCTACAGCTTGTGACTCAACATAAAGTACAATTGACTTTTAAAAAGTTGATTTTCATCTTTTAATTCAATCTTGTGATCATATGATCAATGTAAAGACAAATGAGTTGTTTTTTCTCTATCAAAAACATTCAGAAAGTCGTGATAAATGATTAAGAGTTTTTTCTTCAGTTAATTCAATGATATGATTGATGTCATTTCATTCAGTTTTGCGAAATCTTCAACTGAGTTAAGCGCTTTATTAATTTTGCTAATGATCAGAAAAAAGATCTTAATCTTCTTATTCTTGATTAAAGTTCAATATACAGCAACTTTAATCATGATAATATTGACAATCTTTTTTACTTTAGTTGATTGAAAGAATTAAAGTTGATCAAGATTAACTTGAATGCTTTGCTTTCATATGAATGCAGATTCAATACATCGAGCAGATTCAATGAATTTTTTCACTGATTTCTGATTCATGAGTTTCTTCAAGATGATCATTGATGTAACAATCAAGTTTAAGTCCTTTCATTTCATTTTATAAATTTCACTTGACTCAAATCTGTAAAATGCTGATTGACTGCTTACTTTTAAAACAACAGATTTCAATGTTTGAATCTTCAACGATGATGTTAATCAATCATTTGCAAAATTTATCAAAATTTGATTTCTTTTCAATTAAAAATTTTCAATGATTATTTTATGCTGATTTAAATAAATTATTAATAAAAACATTATTTCATGCTTGTGTTCTTGTATCATGATTGATGTCTACAAAGCATGTGTAATTGACTTTCAATCAGAAATTTCATCATATGATCAAATCAACTTTGATTTTGACAACAATATTAATTGAATATCAAAGCATTTACATAGTTCTGACATCAAAGATTCATCAATAAAAATCATGTTAATAACTTCAGTATTTTAAATACTGATCGTCAAGTCAAGTTTTCATACCTACTTTTTGACTCGCTCAAGTACTCGATATTAATGTCGTGACTTGACTTGATATTGATCTCGAGTCGAGTCAGAATTTGAGTTCTTGACTCGACTCGTCAAGCAATCGAAAATGATGTCAAATATCAAGATTTACTATTTTTGAATCTATTACGTCATTATATTTGAAAGATCTACGTGCAACAAAGAAAACTATTTCTCGTTTCTTCATTATCATCTTCTTGTTGTTTGCATTACCTTGTTGCATTATCAATAAAATACATTGCAAGATATCTGATTCTGATAAGACATATGAATTATCAAGAATCTTCGATCGAGAAAGAATCTAATTTCTCGATCGTTCATTCATCTACTTTCAGTAGTCTTCATTCTAATGACTTCGCAAGTCAAGATTCACGAAACATTAATCAGATTTTCGTCGAAAAGAAATGAACTCTTCAAGAAGCGATGAATAGAATTCATCGCGATACTTCTCTTCTAATATTAAGAGAGAATAATCAGTACGTTGAGTGAAGTTCTGATATCAATGCTCAATTTCAACAATGATGACTACAGACATCTGTTGACGAAAGTGTCATCAACAAGACTCAAAGAAAGATAGATAATTTACTTTGAGCTAAGAAGATTGAAGTAAATAGACAATTCAACATCTGAAATCAGTTTATTCAAATGATCTCGACATTGAAAGAATATTCTAAGATTTCATGCAAGAATTGTTTTAAAATTCTAGATCATTCTACAGCGATTGATGAATTTAGTACAATCAATATGATCAAGCATCTTAAGACAAATGCTTGCATGAAACGAAAACGACTCAACTCTTTTTCACAGCTCAAGATAGATTTCAGTTGTGTAAGTTCAATATGATAATGCAAATAGATAATGCAAAGTTAACATATTTATAGAAGAAAAGTCATATTGACTTATCATCTCAATTCAATCAACCGAATTGGAAAAAAATATTGTATCAGATCTTCGTTGCACTGAATTTGTCTTTTCAAATCATCGAAAATGAGCATTTTCAACAGTTACTACAAATGCTTCGTTCAGAGATTACTTTCGTGCATCACACTAAATTGTCAAACATGATTTTCTTGAAATATGATGAGATTCATGCAAAGATAAAGCAAGATTTAAAAGAGTCACGACATGTTTTTATTACGTTGAATGCATGATCTAGTTCTCAAAAAGTCGCTTATCTGAGAGTCTTGATATATTGAATAAATGCTACATTTCAATATCGTGAACATTTCATTGAATTTACATCTTTTGAAGTTGAGCATACTGATCGTCATTTGATGCAAAAGCTGTTCAAGATTTTAAATATATATGACATCAAGAACAAGCTTTTTGATGTTGTTACTGATAATGCAAGCAACAATGACACTCTAAAGAAGAAGCTTGAAAGAGCACTCAATTGACGCGACATTTCATGAAATAGAGCACAAAACTCGATTTCTTGTATGACTCATAACATTAATCTAGTGACTCAAGAGTTTATCAGAGCTATTGAATCAGAAACTTTGAATGACAATTTCGCTGTGTCATTGAACGATGATCAAGTTGAGAATGTAATCACAAGCAATGATTTTTGCACTGTTGTCAAGAAGATATTTATCAAGATGATAATGCAAAAAGATAATGCATTTACTAATCAATGAAACAGATTCGCGCTATTACTATTGCTATCAACAGTTCTTCTCAACGAAAGCTTCGCTTTTTAAAGCTGCAAGTAACAAGATCTTGAAAATTGATACAAGACATTTGCATTTGCTGAAACTCTATCTATTTGATGCTTCGACGTGCATATCAACTGCGTGACATGATTGATACATGAGTTGAGAAATTCTTGACAGATGTAAAGATTCAAGCTATTCAATTAAAGAAGAACGAATGATCATTAGTATTACTTATTGACAACATGTTAAATTCTTTCTACGAGCTAACTCTGATCATATTTAGAATCATCAATGTTGATATACATTTAAAATTTCAAATGTTTGATGCTCTTTTCAATCATCTCAATGTTATTAAGACGATAGTACGCGATAATGCATGTACTTCACAAGCACTTGTTCTTCGAGCTTGCGAACTAGCTTCTAACAAGCTTGCAAAGTACTATTTCAAGACGAAAAGCAAAGATGAACTGATATACAATCTCGCTATGATTTTAGATTCTACTCAAAAGCTGAATTTGTATCAAGATTGAGATGCAAATGAGAATGATTCTCATTTTTATTACAACAAGTACAGAAAAGAGTTCAAGAACTATTTTCATCATCATTATGAAAAGAAAACTACAACTGCAGAAGTCAGAGCGCAAGTGACTAGTGATGTTGATCAGATAATGCAATATGATAATGCAATATGATAATGCAATTGATCATTTATTAACAATGCTATAGTTTGTTGTGATGATTACACAAACTCTTCTTCAAAAAACTCAACGTCAATCTGTATCTGTTAGTGAAAATGATCAATATCTTTGCACTGACGCTATTGTTGAAAAGTTTTCAACATGAGAGTATTAAAGAGACAACGTCTTGAACTATTCAAGATTGACTCAAATGACTAAGAATGTTCTTTCATGTTCAATATTCTTCATAGATATTGAATGAACATTCAGTTTTGCAAGAAGAGTTTGTCAATGAGATTGATCACAAATGACTTTAGAATCAGTTGAACAGATAATGCTTCTCAAGTATTATAATCATATCATGAACTTGAATTCTGAGAAGACTATCATCGAAGCATGAGATATTTATCGTAGAGAAGAAGATGAAGATAACGCAATTGATGAAGCTGCTGATTCTTTCAGAGCAGATTTGCAGAATGTTTTACATTCTATTATTGTTTAGATGTTCAATATCATTTCATTTGAAGTCACTTTTGCATTGTTAATGTATGTAGTATGATAACACAGTTACGAGATAATGCAAAAAGATAATGCAGTTCATAGAATGTATTGCTATGCTAGATAACTTGATCTGATCAAGATATCGCGAATGCTATTTTCATTGAGCATTCAACTGAATTTCAAGATTACGCATCAAAGTTTTCATGAGTATCAAATTTCTCTGCTGAAGAATTACTCGCTTGACATGAATAGCAAGAAGATTGCTATCTGCATATGTAAAGCATTATATCAGTAAGTGTTGTAAAACATCAATGATAATGCAAATGAGTAATGCACTTACTGACAAGAAATTCACATAGAAACGCTTCTGTGATCTTCTGAAAAGCAAGCAATGTCGAAGTCTGAATTTTATAGTTTGCATCGCTTATTCTTTGACTCGTCTTGTTCATATCAATCTCATTCTGCATGATTTCGCGAACTATTCTTTTGAATGAGATCTTCGATATCAACAAATTTGCATCTCTTTGATAACAATGTATCTCTTGAAGTGTGATGATTTCTGACTTTCATTTTCTTTTTAACTGTTGCAATAAATTAGTTGTTGATAGCTTGATGCATTATCTGTTTGCATTATCTTCTGAACTTTATTGATCTTACTTTCAGATACGATCTTGAAGTCTGCTCTTGATTCGTTCGTGATATGATTATCTGATGTCATATCATCATGAGTTGAAATTCTCAAATCATCACATGATGCGTCTTTAGACTTTCGTTTTAAATCAAGTCTATCAGCAATGCGTAACAAGAAATGCATTATCTAAATGCATTATCTGTTTGCTTGCAATGAGTCATGATGTATATTAACTGACAACGATTTGAAAAATTGAGACTATCGAGTTGAGTGAAAGCAAAGTAAAGTACGATGTAAACAAGAGATAATGTGTAAACAAGAGATGATGATTGTTGACTGTGTTTATAGTAGAATCAATATGATGAATGTTTTGATATTAGCACTAATATGATGAATGTGTTGATTGCAGCTCTAAGATGATGAATAAATTCTAACATTCAGCTTTAACTTTAATTTTATCTACATCTCATCTCACATTTATTCTAATTCTAACTTTATCTACGCTTAACGTTTATTCTAACTCTAAATTTTTCTACGTCTCACATTTATTTATTGCACTTATTTATTGTGACTAAGTTCATTAGAAAAAGCACTTCAACATCACTATCAGATAAGAAGATTGTTATGCATTATTTATATGCATTATCATTGAGACTAATTAAAATCGCAGAATGTTTAATCTATCAATCAAGTCGCAGTTAATTACGAGTAGAAATCATGCAATGAGATAAAACAAAGATCAGAAAACTTTTTATATCAAACAAAGTGCAGATCAAGTGATTCTTTATAAACAACTCATCAAATTGAGAAGCATCAGCGTTTATTAGAAAGTCATCAAAGCGAAGCAGATGAAAATGAAAAACAATATGTGAAATACAATCACGAATGATTGAGTGGGAAAGAATCTGCATGATAATGCATTTGAGTAATGCATATGTGTTTCAAAAGCTGATTGTATAATAGCTCAATGCTTCAAGATGAATTTGATGAAGAAGACGAGAGAGAAAAAGACTGCGAAGCGAGCGAAGCTTGAAGCGATAGTCATGAAGACGACATTCAATACTACTTCTACTGTTGATGTATGTACTGTGTTTGATGTGAAAGACAAGACTAACGTATGCATTAAACTATTGCACAACAAGATGAACTTGGAAAAAACATGTCAAGATACATGATATCTACTACTGAACTAATTCAGCAACGCATTTTACATCATGAAGAATTGAATGAATTGAAGGTGACGAATGATTCAGATGTCATACAAGAATTTGACAAATTCATGAGCGCATTTTCGAATGAAAAAAATGCGATTGATCGAAAGATAGTTAATTCACTAGATTTATCAGATGATGAATCTGACGGAATCATTGAGATTGACGACAATGACAAGAAGATGAAATTTAGCAAGAGAGATGACGATGCAGATATGATTGAGAATGAGAACGAGTACGAGAATGAGTACAAGAAGAAGTACGAGAAAAAGAAGAAGAAGAAGACGAAGAAGAAGAAGAAGAAGAAGACGAAGAAGAAGAAGAAGAAGAAGAAGAAGAAGAAGAAGAAGAATGATGAGATAATAGTGATCTCAGATTAGCAGTAGTAAATGAACAAGCATGAGTTTTCTTCAATCAATTGCATTACTCTGTTGCATTATCAGACACTCAGATAAATATTAGTAGTACTTCGCTTCATGTCTTGACGAGTCAAGTTGAGAATTCGAGTCAATACTCAATTTCAACACTCTAACTCAACTTGAATACTTGATTCAAACATTGTGACTCGACTCGAATACTCGATTTCAAAATTCTGACTCGAATCGAGTCTTGACAAGTTGAAAACTCGACTCGACCTCGATGATTCAACTCGTCGCGATCAGTCTATGCAAACGAAAATTGCGACAGTCACAAGAACGCTACACTCATTGTTTAGATTAATGAATAGCGAGTGAGAACTAAATGTCAAATCAGAAAAGCAGTTATATCTGACATGTGTCACATCTATTAGCAATTATGACGTCGAAATATGGTGAAATAATCAAAAAAGCTACTTAGTCAAATTTTGCAAACTGCAAAACGCTGCATTATGAAAAATTCTTAGTGCGTTTCGAACATCATCGATAGATGCTATGCAAATAGAAGTCAAAATCTCGTTGATGAAGATATGATTAAATCAAAAGTGCAAGAACTATGCAATTTGAATAGTTGAATTATTGAAAAAACACTCTATCAGAAAAAGAACATCTATTACGTATTCATCTCAATACTCTATCGAATTGAATTTAGATCTGAACGCATCGAAATATCTGAACTGAAACAAGATGAAGACGAATGTATCTTGAAAAGCTAAGAAGTACAAAGACAGACTCACGCAGATATATTGAATATTGAACAAAGTGCAAAAAACACTGAATTCAATAAAAGAAATTGAAATCTCTCACTTCAAGAAATCATGAGAACAAGAAATTGAGCATTTAGCAAAACTTCAAACCGAATTTGCAAAAGACGAAACGTGCAATACGATCAATACACACTATAGAGAATTAGAAAGAATTATCAAAAAGGCGAAAAACATAGTGATGTACACAGACGCATCGCAAATTCGGAAAAAGATAGCAGAAGTTGAAACAGAAATCGAAACAACAGTGATATTTACGTATGAACTCGTTAGATGCAGCAAAGCGACAAGCGTTTCAGGCAAAATCATCATAACGAAAGCGAAACTGCAAGCTATTAGCGATGCAATCGCAATGTGCAGCGAAAAAGCATTCAAAAACAGCGAAATTTGAGTGTACATGAACAGTCAAATGACTTTGCAAAGACTAAATGCAAAGAGCAACGTCAATGCAAGATTATTCAATGACATACGACAAAATTTGATCAATTTACGTCAGAAACAGTGTCAAATTTGCATACAGTGAATATCGAGTCACAAAAACATTATTGAGAATGAAAAAGCAGATCAATTGATCAAAATTGCTGCTCAAGAAGTATCAGTTATTGACAACATGAAAGCAATCATCATAAGCTTTGTCAAAAAGCAAATTTGCAAAGAGATGAAATTACAATGATTAAAGATTTGAAAAAGCAGTATCAAAAAGAAAAATCAGTATCAAAAGAACATATCGAATGTGAATCTAAGTCATAAATCACTAAAAGAGCTGAGAAAAATCGATAAACTAACGTTCTCAATCTTTATTCAGCTGAAAATGAAACATGATTATTTTAAGAGCTATTTGCATCGATTATCAGAGAATAATTCGAACAAATGCTATGAAATATGCAATGCAAGACAAACGTCGAAGCATTTACTGCTGAACTGCAGACATTATAGAGCAGAGCAGAGAAAGCTTAAGGAAAAAGCTCAGCTCAAAAACACAGACATCATATTAACACTGTTCATCATCAAGATTGAAAGAATTGCAACACTAGAGTATTTGAAAAATACTTGAATTGCAACGAGAAAATGACTATTAGAAACGAAAGAGTAAAATGCAAAGAGTGCGAAGAAATGAAGAAAAACGAAAGTACGATTGCGAGAATTTGAGCGAAAGCGCTTGTATGCATAAACTATCGATGTGATTAATCAACGAAAAGATATAAAGCAGCGACTTTGATCAGATTACATGTAACGTAGCACACACACAGCGTCTAGACAGGTCGGCAACGAGATTTACCTGTACGAGATGCTGACTACGAACCTTCTGCAAGCTATGCTTGTCAGAAGAGCTGAACAATCTCATCAACATTGACAGAGCAGTAACAGCGCTTTATCCACGCGTTGAGCTCACACACAGTCGAAAAGCGAGGCAATAACAACGCGATTATCAGCGCGTTGAAGCTCGCATATACACAGAAGAACAGCAACGTCTTTGCATACATGCTACGACTCAATACGACATATACACATATACTGCGAAGGCACGATTCAGCTTTTGCGCACATACAAACAGGCGTGATGCAGTAAATCGATCGGTTTTTCGCATTTTCAGGCCGATTTACACGCAGCGCAATCACACACAGAGCAGTAACAGCGCTTTATTCACACGTTGAGCTCATATACGACATACACACATATACTGCAAAGGCACGATTCAGCTTTTGCGCATCTACACGTTTGCGTGATGCAGTAAATCGATCGGTTTTTCGCTTTATCAGATTGATGTACATGCATCGCAATCACATACACTGCGAAGACATGACACAGTCTTTGCTCATATACACAGAACGACAGCAACGTCTTTGCGCACGCGCTGCAACTCACATACGTCACACACACACACACTGCGAAGGCACGACTCAGCTTTTGCACATTTACACGCTCGCGTGATGCAGTAAATCGATCGGTTTTTCGCATTATCAGGTCGATTTACATGCATCGCAAGCACATACACTGCAAAGACACGACACAGTCTTTGCTCATATACACAGAACGACAGCAACGTCTTTGCGCACGCGCTGCAACTAATATACAACATTCACACAGTCACTGCGAAGGCACGACTCAGCTTTTGCGCACATACACATCGATGCGACGCAGTAAATCGGTCGGTTTTTCGATTTTCTGGTCGATTTACATGCGTCGCAAATACATACACTGCGAAGACACGACACAGTCTTTGCTCATATACACAGAACGACAGCAACGTCTTTGCGCACACGCTGCAACTCATATACGTCACACACACACACACTGCGAAGGCACGACCCAGCTTTTGCGCATCTACACGCTCGCGTGATGCAGTAAATCGATCGGTTTTTCGGTTTTCTGATCGATTTACATGCGTCGCAAATACATAGATCAAAGCTCACCTAGTTCGTTCAGCTAAGTGATCATACAGCGAACTTGAAAGCTTACGTTGAAGTGGTCAGCTTTTATCTACATAGATCAAAGCTCATCTAGCTCGCTTAGCTTGATGATCATACAGACAAGTCGAAAGCTCACGTCGAAGTGATCAGCTTTCACAATTTTGGGTTGTCTATGTGACCACTTGATTATATAGACAGTTCACGCGCTCGTATGCGCACTCTATCAATGTGACTGTTCAATGAGAAGATATACAGCAGCGATTATGACTAGATTACATGTAATTTAGAATACACAGAGCGCCTAGATAGTGTCATAGTTCATAGACTGCATGCACTTAATGAAGAAATAAAAAAAATAAAAATCTGAGCTATTGCTTCTGCTGAGTTTCGCGTTATCATTCGCGAAACGAGACAAGAAAGAGTGCATAAAGCGACTTTTTATATTTCTTTTCATAAAGATTTTTTCTCGTTTCAAGCTTCTGACTTCTAAAAATTCACTTGACATCGCTTAAATATTTCTTTAATCTTTTATTCAGAGCGTTTCACGTAAACAGTAACTTTAGTGTAAAGATTTTTCGATTTCTATCTTGAAATCTGCAATAAATGATTTTTTATTATCAACTTATGTCAGATGAAAATGATATAAATCTAGTTTGTAAAAGTCTATATTACTCTTTTGATAAAAGATGCTTGACGCAATTGCTTTATATCTCAGATATCAAAGTAGTCACGTTATCTCGCTCAGAATAATAACGATTGATCTCAACTTATTGTCTTGCATATCAAGAAAAGATAAAACAGATAGTGATTTGATAAGAGATGCTGTACTTCTCTGAAACAACGTTGTTTCTTGTGCGATTTTCGAGCGTAAAAGAAAGTTTGATTTCGATTTTTGCTTCAGCACGTAGTCTTCTTTGCTGTTCTGAGATCGATTGATGACTTGTTCTTTTCATCTGAGCTTGCTCTTTGATTTGTTACTCAAATTACTGTTTGAGTTGATGATTTTTTCTTCTTCTGATGAACTCTTGTTTCGTCGTCGATTTTGATCTGCGTAAGCGCGAAAATTTTCGATTTTCGATTTTCGATTTTCGATTTTTACCTTACGACACAGTCATCTGTGAAGCTATTGAGTCGAATGAAGACTCATTTTGATCATACGATTGTGCTCTCTAACTTGTTAATCAATTTGATATATTATACGCTTCAATAGATCGCTGTCGTCACATGCGTAGAGTATGATGAAGTGATGATTCTACTTTGACTATTAATTTGACTCAAAGAATCACTTTGAAATGCAGATCAATGATGATAAATAAATTGTTATCATTCTTGTTAAATCATTTCTTCTCTTCAACATAATAAATGTGAGCATAACTCTTCATCATTTTCTCATCAAGACAGATTAAAGCTTAATTAAGTTGAAGTCAACATTTAATCTTTGCAAACGTAAGTAACAGAATGATAATCATGATGTATTTCAATATTGTCTTTTCAATGCATTAATCATAATTTCAGTTCATTTCATCATGTTTAACAAGCTTGATAAAATCAAACTAGCAACAATTAGAACTCTTAATTCTGCTTATATTAATAAGAAAAAATATGAATATAACAGTCGTTTTTATGATATTATACTGAATCAGAATCTTTGTATCAAATTTACATTAATTCTCTTTAAAGACTTGAATCTTTCAACTATTCTTGCTGAATGAAATATTAAGTTGAATGAGTCTTAAATGTTGATCATGCAATATTTTCAAAATATTTTTAATGATTTTGATCTTATTAAGAAATTTTTTGAGATTGAAAAAATATTGATGAATGTCATTATCACAATGCTACTTTTAAAGTTGAGCAAGAAAGTCAAAATGCTGAACTCATTTAATAACACAGCTGATACATTCATTCTTAAACTGAATGAACAGCTTCAATAACTAGAAAATAAAAATATTATTCTGATGAGTAAGAAGATTATTCATTTTCACTTGCAATGCATTGAACGTCAGATAGTTACTTAAGACAGTCATGCATTTCATTTAATAAACAATAATCTCACTTAATGATAATACATCAGTTATCTGATGTCTTTTATAATCAACTGACACATCAAATTATTAATCAAAGCAAGAAAACTTTACATAATATTAAAAATTATTAATACAAATTACATTAAATCAGTCTTAACACTCTGCTTTTAAAAGTCATGAGTTTAAGCAATCATTTTATGAATAAAATGTAATTTCAGAGTCAACAGAATTAACAAAGTGAACAAAGTCAACAGAATGAACAGAATAAACAAAGTCAACAGAATAAACAGAATGACAAGCAGCATAAGACACAAGATTCTTCAATTGTATAAATTAATAATGAAGAAGTTGATATGATTTATGAAGATTTTAAGAATAATGAGAATTTAGCAAATGTAAATTACAAAGACTTTAATTCTTATGTTATACATTAATTCTTGAAGCGAAATCATAAATCTAAACATCATATACTTCAGAGAATTATCAATATCAAGCTAAATAAAAGTATCAATGAGACTGAGCATGACGCTGTTATCAAGACTTTCTGCTGATACTTTCAAAAAATTGAGATGAGAGAAACTTTCAACAAGAAAGATCAAGAATTCTTTCAGCGCATTGAAATTAAGTTAAGTGTAAATATTCTTGAGCATGATGTAAGTGCTATTGTTTGCACGCTTGTCAACTTCAACACTATTATGCTAAAAAAATTCAAAGAAAATCATACTATCATTCAAGAAGTCATAAAAGTTGAAAATGCAAAGATTTTTATTACTATGATTTACAGCAATGATTCAATGCATATGTTCAATGATGATGAGTAACTTCAATTGATGAAAGAAGACATCAAGAATAATTACTTCATGCATTATATAAATAAAAGTTTATTTGAACATCTGATTATGCTTGAATATTCTCATATTCTTCTCACTGAACAGTATCATGCAATTCTCATCATAAATGACATCATATTCACTATTTGATACAAAGCTCAGATGCACTTCTCAGTTAATTCTTCACTTCAATTCAATATAATTATTGCAATTATTACATTGAAGAGTTTTTGCAAAATAAAATGATCATTGACATTTCTCAACGTCAATGAAATTAACATAAAAGTCAATGCATTTCAGTTCAAGCAGAATGAGATTGAAGTCATTGTAGTAATTGAGCTAGTTAAGATCTACGCTGAAGTCAAAATATTTATCAAGAACATTGTTATTCTTACAAAATATATTGTATAAGTTCAGCTATTGAAGAGAAGTTTAATTTCAGATTTGAAAGTTCAAAATGTTGAAGTGTACATGATTGATTCTTTTTAAGACAAAGAATCTTCTGTTATCATTTTATGTATGATGAGAATTAGAAAACTTGACTTTATGTTTCTCTTCAATCATCTTCTGACTGTTTATAATCATGCTTGCAACTCATTTATTATATTATGTAACTATGATGAACTTCAACATAATTACGCTTGCAATTTACATATGATACAACATGTTTAAAATCTGTTCTCAATCAACGAAGTTTATAAAAAATACTTCAGTCAACAAGAATTTATTAATTTCATGAAAACAAAGCATTACTTTCAAGAGTAAGAATTATAATAAAACATGAATAAAGCTTTTGCAGCAAATCTTGCAGAAGAGCAAGAATCACATTAAGATGCAAGTTTTTTTTTTCTTCTTCATTAAGTGCATGCAGTCTATGACTATGACACTGTTTAGACGCTGTGTGTGTGCTACGTTACATGTAATCTGGTCAAAGTCGCTGCTTTATATCTTTTCGTTGATCAATCACATCGATAGTTTGCGTATACAAGCGCTCTCGCTTAAATTCTCGCAATCGTACTTTCGTTTTTCTTCATTTCTTCGCACTCTTTGCATTTTACTCTTTCGTTTCTAATAGTCATTTCCTCGTTGCAATTCAAGTATTTCTCAAATACTTTAGCGTTGCGATTCTTTCAATCTTGATGATGAACAGTGTCAATATTATGTCTGTGTTTTTGAGCTGAGCTTTTTCCTTAAGCTTTCTCTGCTCTGCTCTATAATGTCTGCAGTTCAGCAGTAAATGCTTCGACGTTTGTCTTGCATTGCATATTTCATAGCATTTGTTCGAATTATTCTCTGATAATCGATGCAAATAGCTCTTAAAATAATCATGTTTCATTTTCAGCTGAATAAAGATTGAGAACGTTAGTTTATCGATTTTTCTCAGCTCTTTTAGTGATTTATGACTTAGATTCACATTCGATATGTTCTTTTGATACTGATTTTTCTTTTTGATACTGCTTTTTCAAATCTTTAATCATTGTAATTTCATCTCTTTGCAAATTTGCTTTTTGACAAAGCTTATGATGATTGCTTTCATGTTGTCAATAACTGATACTTCTTGAGCAGCAATTTTGATCAATTGATCTGCTTTTTCATTCTCAATAATGTTTTTGTGACTCGATATTCACTGTATGCAAATTTGACACTGTTTCTGACGTAAATTGATCAAATTTTGTCGTATGTCATTGAATAATCTTGCATTGACGTTGCTCTTTGCATTTAGTCTTTGCAAAGTCATTTGACTGTTCATGTACACTCAAATTTCGCTGTTTTTGAATGCTTTTTCGCTGCACATTGCGATTGCATCGCTAATAGCTTGCAGTTTCGCTTTCGTTATGATGATTTTGCCTGAAACGCTTGTCGCTTTGCTGCATCTAACGAGTTCATACGTAAATATCACTGTTGTTTCGATTTCTGTTTCAACTTCTGCTATCTTTTTCCGAATTTGCGATGCGTCTGTGTACATCACTATGTTTTTCGCCTTTTTGATAATTCTTTCTAATTCTCTATAGTGTGTATTGATCGTATTGCACGTTTCGTCTTTTGCAAATTCGGTTTGAAGTTTTGCTAAATGCTCAATTTCTTGTTCTCATGATTTCTTGAAGTGAGAGATTTCAATTTCTTTTATTGAATTCAGTGTTTTTTGCACTTTGTTCAATATTCAATATATCTGCGTGAGTCTGTCTTTGTACTTTTTAGCTTTTCAAGATACATTCGTCTTCATCTTGTTTCAGTTCAGATATTTCGATGCATTCAGATCTAGATTCAATTCGATAGAGTATTGAGATGAGTACGTAATAGATGTTCTTTTTCTGATAGAATGTTTTTTCGATAACTCAACTATTCAATTTGCATAGTTCTTGCACTTTTGATCTAATCGTATCTTTATCGACGAAATTTCGGCTTCTATTTGCATAGCATCTATCGATGATGTTCAAAACACATTCAGAATTTTTCGTAATGCAGCGTTTTGCAGTTTGCAAAATTTGATTAAGTAGCTTTTTGATTATTTCATCATATTTCGACGTCATAATTGCTAATAGATGTGATGCATGTCAGATATAACTGCTTTTCTGATTTGACATTTAGTTCTCACTCGCTATTCATTAATCTAAACAACGAGTGTAGCGTTCTTGTGACTGTCGCGATTTTCGTTTGCACATGAACTTTGAAGTTAAGCTTTCAATTCAGTCAGACTTCTAGTCATTGTATGCATGTCTTTGATTTTATAATCATATTATTAAGTAGAATAATCATTTGATTGAGTGTCGTCTTGTGACTTTCAAAGTGTATCAATTCAGATTTTGAGTCATCAAATTGCACTGCATTTTTCTTTGCTCATGTAAAAGCGATTTTTGCTGCATTTTCCAGCGTTTTTACATTCTTATCAATATTCTTTCTCTTCAAGTATAGTGCTACGTCATTAATGTAGCTGAGTGACTGTAGATTTTCGATGTTTGCGCGAATCTTCGAAAATAAGTATTGAATATAAATTAGAAATAAAACGAGCGAAATAGATGAATCTTGCGATATTTCTGTGATTATTTCCTTTGATTTCTGACGTTCGTCATCAAATGCTAAGTCAATAACTCGATTTTGTAAGAAGCATTTTACTCACTTGATTAAGTTGATTAATATTTTCAATTTAATCAATATTTTGATCAGCTGTTTCAGCGTAACATGGTCAAAAGCTTCTTTGACATCTAGAAGTAGACAGATAAGCGTGTTTTCGCGACTTTTTGCCATTTACGCATCATGTACTAGATTTAGTACTGCGTCTATAGCTGATCTTTGTTTTCTGTCTCTCATTTGATCAAAATTCAGCAGCTTGTCGTTAATTTCAGCTGTGTAAGACAGTTGCACTGCTATTATTTTTTCTGCTACTTTGTCTAAACAGTTTAGCAGCATAATAATTCTGTATGTCTTTGAAATTGAATAATTCGACTTGTCTGATTTTTTCAGAATAACTTTCGTGCCTTTGCGTCATATCTTCGAATAATAATCATTTTCAATCAAATCTGAGTACACTAAATTGAAGATTTTCAATATGCTTTTGTACGCTCGCTGTATGATTGCGAATGACATATCGTCTGATTCGAGTGCTTTTCTGAGTGCTGAGAAGTTAATAGCGTGCTTGATTTTCTCTTCGATAACTCTTGATCACTGTATACTTTCGTTCGATAGTAATTCTTTATTAATTTGAATTTTCGAAGATAATGAGTACATTGCTTTCAGAAATGTCTTGCACTTTTCATTGAATTCAATTTTCAATTTTTTTTGCGAGTTTTGTATCGAGAATAGCTTTTTGATTAGACGTGATTTAGTGAATTTATATGTCTGAAACACTTCTTTTTCTTCGACGTTGTTCAAAAAATTGATTCAGAATTGGTTTTTGATTAGCTTTATTGCATCATGATACGAATTTCGCATTTGCACTATCTCTGCTCATGCGTCGTCATTTCTGCATCTTTTTCAGATTCGCTTTTTTGACGACAGCGTCTTTCACATTTCGATAAGCTCATTGTTTCACCAGAATTTTGATTTTGCGCATATTCGCTGTTTAAATACAAATAATTTCACTGTATTCTTGATGCATTCAATCAAATTAATGACTTTTGCTTTTAAACTCGTGATTCTTTGCATCTTGACAATCATTTTGTCTTTCGCCTTTTGCAAATGCTCATCAAAGTCTTTTCAGTCGACTTTTTGCAGATTGTATGACGCGTTCAACGAATTTTCGATCATCTTCATCTTTTTCGTAACTATTGTAAATAGAATTACTTCATGATCGAATTCTGTGTCTGCATTCTCGTCTATATGTCAATTCTTGATGTGATTGCGCATATTCTTTGATGCGAATGCTAAATCAAGTATCGAGCTTGACTGATCTGAATAGCTGTGATATGTGTTTATATCAGAAGTGTTAATCAGATTGCACTGATGTAAATTTACTCAATTTATTAATGCTTTCGTTCTAATAGAGTTTGAAATTTTTGCGTTTCATCAGCTATGATGTGCATTAAAGTCTTTGACGATAATAACTTTTTGCTCTGAATTTAGCTTAACTTTTGCTAATTCTCGCTCAATCGTGTATAATTGCTCGTCATCTGCGTTTTGTGACTTTTCGTTGTAAATATTGAACAATAAAATTTCTTTCTGAATTTTATTGTTCGCTATTGATATCGCTTGCATATCTTCGCTATTGACTATGTCTGATCTTGATGTGCATGTAAATTTCTTTGCGTTTTTCGCAACAAATATCAGTACTCTGACACGAGTATTCTGAACATTTGATTTGATGCAGATAAACGACGAATGCGAAAATGTTATATTCTCGTCTTTTCATTCATGATTCTTGTAGTATAACAATATCTGTCTTGTTTTTCGCAAATTTCATGCATGCATGCATAATTTACGTTGATCTTGCGTAATTGTGCTGTAGAATTCGAATATTCAACGTGTTTGCAAAGCTTTCGTCATTTGCGTTGTTTTGTGACATTTCGACTGCGATACTCATTACAATTTCGTAACTAGATAATCTTTTTGTGAGCTAATAGACTGAGCTGCCTGATATGTTTCGCACATTACGCTATTTGCGAAGTGCGCATTTTGACAGTTGCAGCAATTAGAAATCATGTGATTGCATGATTGCTTGTCTTTGCGCGTAGATAGTTGACATTTATGCTTTCAGGTCTGATGATTTCGCTCGCAGTACAAGCATCTTGATGATCTGTTACATTTGTTTTGTAAATGTTCAAAGATTTGACATTTTTGACATTGATCATTTGATTAATAGTCTCTATATTCAACTGTTCGATATGTTGATTTCACAGCTAAGAGTCATTTTTTCAAATGTCTTTGTGCTTCTGTCTCGATTTTGAAAACTAAAATCGTTGATGCGTGTTTATTTCGTGATCGATTTTCGCTTTTAGATAATTATATAGAATTGATTATTAGTTTCAATTCGAGGTTGAAGAACTCTAATTCAGTTTTTAGATTTTTCATTTCAGTTTTCGTGTTGAAGATTTCGGTTTCCAGACTGAATATGACTATTTTGTGTCATTTCTCGTCTTTCTTAATGCTTTTAACATCAAAAACATGCTTTTATATTGCTCTTTGCGCTAGTAAGACGTCTGCAATGTATTTTTTCAAGATCATCAGAACAATGTTGTTTCCCTTTTGCGTTTTGACTATCATGATGACTATTAGATCGATTTTCGCCTTTTTCAATGTGTTATTCATCGAGTCTCGCATTTTCATCATCTTTGTAGTTCAGTTCTCATTTTGAGATTGACAATGAGTCTTCTTTCATGATACGATATTTCTTGTGGTTTTGACGAGAATTTCTTGGTAACCAGGTTTCATTCGCCTGCATTTGCATTTGCATTTGCATTTGCATTTGTGTTTGCATTTGCATTTGCGCTTGTGACTTGAGCTGCTTTTTGTGCATATGTGAGCTTCTGCGTTGGTTTTTGCGAATTTTGCATGACTTGTGACGTTTGCAAATTCTGCGTCTTCTGCGAGATTTGTGAATTCTCTGTCATTTGCTTTGCATTGATTTTCTTTTTGATGTTTTCAGCATTCTGTTGAATCAATTGTAGAATGATTTTCAGTTTGTTGTTTGTTTGACTTTGAAGTTGATTAATTTGCTTCTGAATCGAGTTTTCTATGCTTTCGTTGCATGCTCTTCGAATGTAGATTAAGTTATGACTTATAGTTCATTTCTGTTCTGATATTGCTTGTCTTAGCTGATTGACTGCGAATTCAATTCTTTCGCGCAGTCTCTTTATCTGCATCTCTTTAGAGATGACATTGTAGCACTTGCTAGTACTAACTTCGATTCTAGCTTCTTTTTGCGAACTTTTCATCGCTTTTCGCTTTTTTATTCCTTTGAATTTCACAATCGCTCATGTTTGCTCTTTTTGCTGCGAATTCACATTTCGCAAATTGATTGTATTCTTGTTATTATGCGCATTTGCATGTGAATTTAGCATCAATGCATCAAGTGAACTAAACATGTATTGCGTTTTTCTATTTGCTTATGTGAGCGATTTTTGTTGACTGCGAAATAAATCGACAATCTCGTTCTGCAGTTGTTTGCTTGTTGACGAACTCATGCTAAGTTTGTCTCATAGATCTGTTTCAATCTCTAACGTTGACTTTTTGATTTCTATTATTAACGTTTTAAATTTTGACTCTGAGATATTGCTTCTGCTGAGTTTCGCGTTATCATTCGCGAAACGAGGCAAGAAAGAGCGCATAAAGCGACTTTTTATATTTCTTTTCATAAAGATTTTTTCTCGTTTCAAGCTTCTGACTTCTAAAAATTCACTTAATATCGCTTAAATATCTCTTTAATCTTTTATTCAGAGCGTTTCATGTAAACAGTAACTTTAGTGTAAAGATCTCTCGATTTCTATTTCGAAATCTGCAATAAATTATCTTCTATTATTAATTTATGTCAGATGAAAATGATATAAATCTAGTCTGTAAGAATCTATATTACTCTTTTGATAGAAAATGCTTGATGCAATTGCTTTATATTTCAGATATTGAAGTAGTCGCGTTATCTCGCTCAGAATAGTAATGACTGATCTTGACTTATTGTCTTGCACATCAAGAAAAGATAAAACAAATAGTGATTTGATAAGAAATGCTGTACTTCTCTGAAACAACGTTGTTTCTTGTGCAATCTTCAAATGCAAAAGAGAGTTTGATTTCGATTTTTGCTTCAGCACGTAGTCTTCTTTGCTGTTCTGAGATCAATTGATGACTTGTTCTTTTTGTCTGAGCTTGCTCTTTGATTTGTTACTCAAATTTCTGTTTGAGTTGATGATTCTGTCTTTTTCTGATGAACTCTTGTTTCGTTGTCGATTTTGGCCTGCGTGAGCGCGAAAAATTTCGATTTTCGATTTTTATCTTGTGATGCAGTCATCTGTGAAGCTATTAAGTTGAATGAAGACTCGTTTTGATCGTATGATTGTGCTTTCTAACTTGTTGATCAATTTGATATATTATACGCTTTGATAGATTGCTGTCATCACAGTCAATTGATTCTTTGTGACATCTGAATTAAAATGATAAAGCATAAACAAGAGTGAATAATAATCATTGTTTTGTTTATCACTCTTTCAGTTTTTCTCAATCTTCATCTTCTTTTCATTTCATCTTCATTTTGTATCAAAGTTTTTTTTCACAACTTTGATAAAGAATTGCTTGTATAAATAGTTATCTTAATATTTACTTGAAAAAATTCTGTTTCAAGTATTGAAATGATGTACACTCGATTTTCAATGATTTCAAAAAGATGAAAGATCAACAAAATTGATAACAAAGCTGATGATATAAGCAAGATATACAATGTTTATTCTGAATTTCTTTGATCAAGTTTGCAATTTAACAATTGCAGATCATCATTAAGAAGTTGATTGTTCATCATTATCATGATTATGCAACATTTTTTTCTGTTTTGAAATTCATTATACTTATGAATTTTAAGAATGATCTTAACGTTTCTGATGAAAAAATAAGTGACAGAATAAGTTTTGACACTCTTTCAGCATCAAAGCTTTTACTCAACTTATTTTAAACTTCTAGCAATAAAAGAATAATAAATTATGTATTTAATGTTTAAATATTATTACTGATTCTTTTCAGCTTTCAGTCATGAGAATTAGTGAAAGAAGTGCTGATGCTTTTGAGATATTGAACAGAATGATATGCATAAAATGTGCATGTAGATTTTATGATGAAGAGATAATGCAAAGTTGCAATGTTAAGTTTCATAAAAAAGTGATGTATTGACGCTGCATCTGATATACAAAGAAAAATGTCATATGCATTGTGATAAGTAAACTTATTTAATGCGTTTGTTAAATGCTTATGTTTGAATTCTTAGATCTTGAATGTATGCATTCAAACATTGTAATTGTGATTGTGATTGTAATTCATACATTCTTGTGACATTGATTTAGACTCGACTCATGAGAGACTCTATGCTATTTATATCGAGTGAACAAAACTCTCTGAGAAAGAAAATCACTCGTCGTCTATACAACTGCTTCGCGCAGTCGAAACAATAAGATTGACACTATGCTATTAAGTAATGAATCTATAGCTTCTATTCAGCGTGTGATGCTCGAGTAAACTCTTGATGAAAGTGTCTGTGCTGTTTGATTATGACGCATCATCTTTGCTCTGCTCTTCATTGACGATATTCTATACAACGATGTTTCGATTCGATTCTTGATTCAAAGACGAAAGATGTTTTCTTTGCATTCATGATGCTTATGATTGTAACGTACGTAAAGCTGTGTTCTCTTACTCAATGATTATCATTCATTGAGCAGAGAAATATATGATGAAAGAGAGATGCACACAATGAGAAGATAGAGTGTGATTGTACTGAGTAATTCTTTTCTTCTCTTGATTTGACTTATGTCATGTAGACGTTGAATGAATTGTTAGTATAGACGTGCAATCGCAATCATTCGATGTTTGACTCTGATCAATGAAAGAGAATGCGTTCTGATCGTTCTCTTGAGCTCTCGATTTTTCACGTAGATAGATAAATGACTTGACGTCAAGTAAAGAAGATGAGCTCAAACTTTCTCAGTATATCAGCGTGATTGACGAGTCACTACTTCTTCGAACACTGTAGTCACGACTCTCAATACTTAAGACGACTATTCTATCTGATATCTTTTCATCAATTACTCAACGACACTGTCGATGTGATGAAGACGTTTTGATATCGACGCAGTTGACGAGTCGCAAATTCTTTGATCACTTGTAGTCACAACTCTCAGACTCTTCATCTGAATTGTCTAATCACTAGTAGTATCTTTTCATTTCTTACTGACATTGACATGTCATTAATCTTCTTCGTGGATCGATTGTGACTGTTAGAAGAGAGATTGTCGCATGAGTGAAAACTCTGCATGATGACTTTTCTGATCATGCAACGTTCTAACATCATTTAAACTGCGTCGAATTGAGATCTCTTGACTCTTCTGACTTCTATTCAAACACAGAATAGAATCAAAAGATTCGTAGTCGACATCACGTACAGATGAATCTCGTTGTTAATGATTCAAACATTAAATGAGTCTTTTTAATTCAAGATAGTATTTAAGACTGCATCAGAAGATAATGATGTAATCATTATTATGATCTTTATAATCAATCAGATGAAATTGAGAAAGAAGTTCATAATCACAATGCATGTGAAAAATTATTTAAACAACATATGCAAGTCTGAGTCATTTGATGTACAGAAGTTGTAGCTGAAAGAAGTAATGACAGTTAATGACATTGCTCATGATGTGCTTGATGCATTTTGCTATTCTGTATATTTTATTGTATTTTAATATCATTTGATCACAGTTTTATAACTGACATGATATATTTATAAATGAATCTGCTTACTCTGAATTCACTTGTTTTACGTCTTAATGTAAATCTCAAGATGAGTGAAAAGAAGAAAATTATGATTGCATCTTCTGCAAAAGATAATTGACATAATAATTATTTCATGATGATTAAACTGATCGCGTTGAATCAAGTACTTAAGTTCAAGTTAAGTACTTAACTCAAAAAGTATCAAGTTGAGTTGAAATTTTTTGAAAAAAGTGTTGAGTTGAATTGAAAAGTTGAACTCAACAACTTGAATTAAATTGAGAAGCTTAACTCAACAACTCAATTTGTCATGATGTCAGATCATCAACTCAATTTAGAACATAAATCATCAATATCTTAAATAATCTCGATTCATTGAATCTGTTTCGCAGTTCAATGAATCAAGTTATCAATTTAATCATCATTATCTTAATTTAGTCTCAGCAATTCTGTTTCAATCATCTCAGTCATGTGCATGAACTTCTGCAATTTTAAGTCAATAAAACTACTGTCTAGTCTTGATTCTGCTCAATTCATGTATATGGAAGTTGAGCTTTCATTCTTTTCTTTCACTTTTTGTCTTTCATCTTGTACATTATTTAATGTATTGTCTTGTATCTAGATTTTATCAAAGTAATAATAATATCAGTCTTCTATATTAATAGTATTTCTAGTTTAGCTCAGTTTTTGACATTATGAAAGATTTACACTTTCTGCAACGTTTTTCTACGTTGAAATCTCGTCTAGTTACTCTTTCACTCAAATAAAGTCATTTCACAATTTCTCAATTGATGATGAGCGTGCTGTCAAACAGTTCGCTTAAAGTATGATTAAAAATTCAGTCAAGATCTTTCGTGTAATGCAAGAACTTCAAAATCAAGTTCAATAACATGATGTCATCATTTCATTCTTGTTCATCATTTTTAGTTCTTCAATTTATATAGAATTGAATTCTCAGTCTCTTGCAATAATAACTCAAATCATTGCACAAATCTTGAACAATCAATCTTTTCTTGTTGTTCATTTCTCTGCAAATTCTGTCACTGTTTTTATTGCTTCTAGATTCAAGAAGCTTCTCAACATATTTGAATATGAGAGAGACAAAGATCAATTGAATGCATGAGAGCAAAGTCTGATACAGCGCATGAACGTGAATGATGATCATTACTTCTCTCATTGAGTCAAGATCATTTATGTCAAGTCATGACTCATCATAGATAAGAAGACTCACAATTTAATGAGTTAATATCAAGTCAATGATCTTTATATCATTTTTATTTTTGCAAATTGATGACATAAGTTACGTCATTGCTGCAACAATTCTTTCAAGACAGAAGATGCTCATTTATATTTTCGTGAAACTCTGAAGCAAGACATAAATAACTTTGTTGACTACTACAATTTCTTCTATCAAAAGAAAAAATGTTCTTTAATGAAAGATTTTTCATTGATTGACTGTCTGAAACATAATGTCAATTATTTTACTTAAGTCATTATTTTCTTCTGATGAAATCTTGATGAAATTCAATCTTTCATCTTTCATCAATGAGTTTAAGCATTCTCTGACATTGACGAAAAGCTTCAGCAGCTTAAGCATCATCAATCTTGCTTCATCTTCATCATCATTTCATTTGTCAAAGTCAAGAATGTTTTTGCATTCACTAGTAATTCTTTGAGTTCAAAGATCATCATCTCTGTGACTGTTGTTTCAACAATATCTTCATTTTTTTCTTTTTCATCTTTTGATGAGTCAATGAATCTAAACTTCATTATTATCATCATTCAAGATAAGATTTTGATCGTTTCTGAGATCAAGAAAATCTGCAACAAGTGAAAGCTGTGTTATTATTGCAAGTTGCAACATTTGAGCAAAATTGCTAAAGAATGCTCAAATAAGAAGCTTTTCACTCTGCATATCATAAACATTTATGACAATGATGTTATCAGTATAAATGAAGAAGTTTTGCTGTTCATAAGAAAAGTTTAGTTTCTGAGCTAAGTTGCACTCAGAAATCTGTATACATATCATCTTGTTTACTAGTTTCAATCTTTTCACTTTCACTTCAATCACATAAAAAGTTTTCTGCTAAATCTGTCTTGAAACTCTTTGAATTCAATTCGACATTCAAAGATAATCACATGATAGTATTCTGTATTCTACGTTAAGCTCAATCTAAAGTTCTTGTTCTCACTCTGATTGATAGTAAAGTTTCTGCTTATGTCTTTATGAATAAATTCTTCGCGCAACAACATCATTTTTTCTTGCATCAATTAACTCATTCTTGCAGACTTCAAGAATTTGATGATCAAGTCGCTTTAATCAATGACATTACTCATGTCATCGAAATCACAATGATTCTCAATGAACACATTGAAAGACTATTCTTTTATGTCATTAAATTAAGTCAATATCTCATCATCATGAGTCTATCATGACTTCATCATCACGTCATTGATGTTAATTTTGAACACAATATTCTCATCTTGTCTTTCTCATTCTGTCTTAATCATTGTTATTAATTTCTCGTCAAGATCTATGATTTTAATCAACAAGAAGAAAATTTCTCATTCAAAGTTAACAAAGTAGCTTTTCTTCAATCTCGTTCTCAATTCACTCACAAGAAGTAACTCGATTCATGAATTACTCACAAGAAGTAATTCAGTCTACAGATTGTTCACAAGAAGTAATTCAGTTTACAGATTACTCACAAGAAGTAATTCAACACTCAGTTTGCTTGCAAGAAGTAATTTAGTTTCTCATTTACTTGAAAGAAGTAACTTAGTTTTCAGTTCACTCACAAGAAGCAATTCAGTTCTCAATTCACTTGCAAGAAGTAACTCAGTTTCTCATCTGCTCACAAGAAGCAATATAATCTTTTGTTTGCTCATGAGAAGTCAACTAATATTCAACTCATTCACAAGAAACAAATCTCATTCAATCTTGTCTCTCATCTGAAATAAGAAGTTTCTAGTCATATTCTTCAAGTCATTCAAAAAGAATACTCATCAAAAATCAAGTGTCAAAATTCTTTTCTCTTTAAAACTTCTGTTGTCTTTTAAGCAAATCAATTCAATCAATCTTTTATACAACTTGACATAGTCAAGTTAAAAGCTTGAAGCTTTGATCATGCTACTTATGTCAAAGACATTGAAGTGTTTAGTATCACTTTAAAGAAAATCAATATTTTCTTGAATCTTGAATTAATCTCATCTTCTAGTCTAGATTCTGATGAGTCAAAGTCGCGTCATGTGACTTTGACTGTCTGTTCAAAGAACAGCTTAACTCTTGCTCAGTTTTCATCTCATTCTCAAGACAGTATATATGATAAGAATCATCGTCTGAATCTTCATCAAATGAAAAAGAAATTTCATTTGACTGCATTCACGACACAAGAAGATCTTGAAGTTTATTGACAAAGTAAGAACGTTGATTCAATCATAATTTTATTGTTCAGATATTTCAAGTTTCTAAACATCTTCTTTAAGAAGAATGTTGATATTTTGTCTTTGCATTAAGCTCATGATCATGTCATACATCTTAAAGAAGATGCTCAATTCTCAGTCTTCGCTTTGTATGACATTAGTTGTGATGAAATTCTAGAACTTCGACGTTATTTAAATGAAAATCTGAGCAAAGATTTCATTCAAGTTAGTCGCTCTCAAATGATCATGTCTGTTCTCTTCATCAAGAAACTTGAAGAAGAATTTTACTTCTGCGTGAACTATCAAGATCTGAACGCTATCACAGTCAAGAATCAATATTCTTTATCTCTGATCTCAGAAATGCTGAATTGTCTAAGTCGAGTTAAAATCTTTATCAAGCTGAATATCATTTCTGCGTTCAATCAACTTTGAATCAAAGAAGAAAATGAAGCTTTTATTGTCTTTTGCACTTGATTTAAATTATTCAAGTATCTAGTCATGCTTTTCAATCTATGTAATGAGTCTATCTTGTTTCAGAAGTACATTAACAATACTCTTCATAAACATTTAAATAAGTTTTATACAGTTTATCTGAATGATATCTTGATTTATTTCAACAATGAACTCAAGCATGAGATTCATGTCAAGCTCATTCTGCGAAAGCTGCAAGAAGCAGATCTTCAGATGAATATAATCAAATGCAAGTTTCACATCACTCAAGTTTCACATCACTCAAGTTTTGTATTTAGAATTGATAATCATCATCAAAGAGATCAAGATGAACTTTTCTAAAATAAACATTATTGTTAATTGACTCATCTTAATTAACGTTAAAAACGTTTAAAGTTTTCTAAATTTCGCGAACTTCTATAAAAGATTTATTTATGACTATAATAGAATAGTTATCTCGCTCACTCATCTCATCAGAAAAGATGTACTCTTTGTCTGATTTCAGAAATGTCAGATTGCATTCAACATTCTTAAGAAAGTCTTCATTTTCAAGATTATTCTTTGTCACTATAATTCAAATCACAAGATTGTGATAGAAATCAATGCTTTAAACTATGTGTTCAAAGATATTCTTTTTCAATATGATGAGAACAAGATTTTTCATTCAGTCGCTTACTTTTCAAAGAAGCATAATTCAGTTGAGTGTAACTACGAGATTTATGATAAAGAACTTATGATCATTGTTTGCGCTTTCAAGAAATGATGATCAGAGCTTGAAAACTTTATCTATTCTGTTGAGATGATCACGAATCACAAAAATCTTGAGTATTTCATGTCAACTAAGCAGTTAAGTCATCATCAAGCTTGTTGAAGTGAGTTTCTGTTTAGATTCAACTATCACATCACTTATTGTCTCGACAAGATCAATAATAAGTTGAATGCTTTAACACGTCGCTCAGAAGATCTTTTTAAAGAGAAAGATACATTCAATTCTCAACATCAATATCAATATCAGACAATTCTGAAAATTCATGTTTTAAATCTTGATATTGTTGAGAATCTTGCTTTTGATGTCTTCAACATCAAAGTTATGAAGCTTCAGTTACAAATCATCGCTTTAAATTCAATTCAGTTACATCTGTTCTCAATTATTTCAGCATCTTTGCTAATTCTAGTTCTCATGAATCTATAAATCGAAGAATTTGATGTTAAAAACATCAAGTCTCAGCTAAATCAAGACACTCTGAATCTTGATGAAGATTCTGCTGACATCTTCACTCAAACATTGTGAAAGCAAGTCAAAATCAATGATAAATTTGCAGTTCAAAAAATCAAAGTGCTTTGCAATGAAGCACGACATCACAACAAGATCTCTTTAGTCAAGTGTGAAAAACATGAGAATTATCTGTACTTTCAAGAAAGAAAGTACATGCTCAACTCAGATAAATTACGTCTTCGTATCATTCAGCTCACTCATGATAATGTCATTGATGATCACTCAGAAAGAGAAAAAAGCTATGAATTGATCAGTCAAGTTTACTGATGATCAAACATTTATAAGTATGTTCAACACTTTATATGAAACTGTCACGTGTACACACATTTTAAGCTCTTTAAACAATGAACTTAAGAATAATTCTGTTCTTTTTCAATTTTCAAATGTTGTTAATATGATATTTTCATGAACTATGTAGATTCTTTATCACTCAGTATCTTCATGAATATCACATATAAATATGTTCTAGTCTTCATTGATTGTTTTATCAAAATGAGACATTTAATTCTCATCACTTTTATGAAAGTTGAAGAAGTTATCAACTGCTTTTATGCTCATGTTTGAAAACATCATGATTTACTCAAGTTCTTCATGTCTGATCAAGACACACAATTCATCTTCAATGTTTGAAAGCACATATGTAAAATGCTGAAGATAAATGCTAAGTTATCAACAATGTATCACTCTGAAATTGATGATCAAATCAAGAGAGTCAATGCTGTCATGAAGCATTATCTTTGAATCTTCGTCAACTACATGCAGAATGACTGAGCTAAGTGACTTTCTGAAGTTGAATTTGTCGTCAATAACACATCATCATCAATTACTTTAGCATCATTCTTCTTGATCAATTTGAGTCAGAATTCACGTCTAGACTTCAAGTCTTTTGAGTCTCTGTTTGAGAATCTTACATCTTAAGCTCAAAACAAGTTAATCAATGTCAAAGAGTTCATCAAGAAGATGAAGAAACTAACTGAGCATTTACGTGATGAGATGCTTATAGCTCAGATCATCTATGAATTCAATGTCAATTGTTGAAAATATTGAAAACAGAGAACGATACTGTTATCTCTGTAATTAGTAATCTTCGCATTGATTTGATGTTAGTGAATGAGTATTTACTCTTCGCTCACTTCTTTTCTTTCTTCTTCATCTTGTATGCTTTATCTACTAGATAGTTCAGTCAAATATATCTATATGTCTTTCTACTTTTGTGTTCTTGTACGACAAGAGATTATAAGCTCAAGTTAGCTATTTCGCTATCGAAAAAATAACAGAGAGCAGAAGCATTGAACTCGCTGTCATCAAAAGACGAAATTTTTCCTTCGATCAAATTTCTAGAACTACTCTCATACTTTAATCATCATACAACAATGAAAGATTCAAAGATCTATTGAGTCTTTAAGTTAAAGAGAAGCGAAAACTACAAGTCATGAAAGAAGAATATAATTAATGTCTTGAAAGTCAAAGATCTCTGAATGATCATTTCAAGAAAGCTGAAGAAATCAACATCACTGTCATTCAACGTCTTGACAGCAGATAAAAAGAAGTATATCACTGATGTTCAACATTGAAAAGATAGAAACAACAGAATCAGCGATATAATTGACTTCAGCTGCGAAAAGAGACTCAGAATACATATATTCAAAGCAGATAACATCACTAAAATGTGATTTATTTTGAAGACTTAATATGAGCAGTCAAATTTGATCACTCTATTTCTGACAATCAAAGAACTGACTCAATCAAAGCAATTGAATTTCAAATTCATTCAGAACTATGCAGACTCGCTCAAGCAAATCACTATCAAGTGTGCAAACATTGAAAAAACAGTAGAATCGTGAATGCTGAGCAATTTTTTTCTTCTAGATCTCAACGAAAGTCTAGAATCATACATCTTCAATCTAATCAGAGAATTGACTATGACAAGATTTTTGCTTCGATGATCAGAGTCAAGATCATCAAAATGCTTTTAGCATTGATGATTAAATATGACTATGAAGTCGAACAAATGAACGTCATCACTGCTTTTCTAGAAGCACATCTAAAGAAAGAGATCTGAATGCAGTAATCTTTGAGATTTGAGCAAAAAGAATCAAATGAAATCTTTTTGACCTGTCATTTAAACAAGACTTTATATGAACTAAAACAGATGTTTCAAGAATGATATGCAACTCTGAAAGTTTATCTCATCTTCATCAACTATCAAAGAATAGAAATTGATCATTCAGTGTTCATTCATGATAATGACATCATTATCGCTATCTATGTGAATAATTTACTCATTCTAGAATCGAACATATTCAATATCAAAGCACTGAAGCTGCAATTTGCAGAGTGCTTTCAAATGAAAGATCTTGACTCAATCGAGTGATATTTAGAAATGCACATAACTTGTGATAAAGCTGAATGAACTCTTTGAATCAATCAAAGCATTTATATCAAGCGAGTCATCAAGCTTCTAAGCATGAGCGACTGCAGCTCAACTAAAACATTGATGCATTACAGATATCAGCTCAAAAAGAACGTTTATTGAAAGTTCAAGAAGTGAGTTGAGTATCAAGCTATCTCTGAAGAAATAAAGAACTATCAATCAATCATTGAAACACTAATGTGAGTAGTCTGTCAAACACGATCAGATATAGTTTATGCAGTGAGTAAATGCAGCAGATATTCAATGAATTCTATTCTCAATCATGATCTAGCTGTCAAACAAATCATTCGTTATCTAGTTGAAACTGCTCAGCTGAGACTTTGATATGAATCTTTCAAAGTGAAGAGAGTTGAGAAAGCTGAATTCTTTGAATATATTGATTCAGCTCATGCGAATTGCTTGAATTTCTGAAGATTCATCTTTGACTATATGTTTTTCCTATGAAATGAATCAATTAGCTGAAGCTTCAAACATCAACAATGTATTAGCACGTCATCTGCTGAAGCTGAATACGTTAACGAATGTAATGCAGTCAAGAAATTGATCTTTCTGATTCAAGCATTGAAAGAGATGAAATATGATGATTCGAATACGAATTCAACTATCATTTTAGCTGACAATCAAGCGACTATAAAAATGAGTAGCAATCTCGTCAATCATTCTCAAGCCAAGCACATTGATACATCGTATCACTATGTTTGAAACAAGATAGAAGAGAAAGCAATTAGATTGAAATACATACTCATCAATCAAATGATGATTGATGATCTCATCAAGTCTTTAAAGTCAGGCAAATTTCTGAGATTCAGATTAGTCATGAAACTAGATTCAAGAAATGAAGCTACTTTCGTCGAGCATGACGTTGACGAGTAAAAGAGCATGAATATACAGTCAGTAGAGAGTCTGAATAGCTTTATATAGAGCTTTAATTTCTAAGAGAAAGTGTTGAAAATGTTGAAAACAGAAAATGATACTGTTATCTCTGTGATTAGTAATCTTCGCATTGATTCGACGCTAGTGAATGAGTATTTACTCTTCACTCACTTCTTTTCTTTCTTCTTCATTTCATATGCTCTATCTACTAAATAATTCAGTCAAATATATTTATATGTCTTTCTACTTTTGTGTTCTCATACGATAAAATCAATCTCTTTCGTCATTCTTGCTTTAAATACTTCGTCAAAGATAAAGTCTGACTGAATGCTTGCAATCTCAGCATCGCTCGTCTTACTATCAAGTTAGATGATCATAATGTTGATCTCTTCAAGATCAAATGTGTCTTTAAGAACAATTCTCTGATCATTGAGTTAAATCTTTCAGCATTCATGAAGATTCATTTAATCTTTCACGTCACTCTTTTGAGTCATATCACAAGTAATTTTCTTTCGAGTCAACGTCAGAAATCTTAAGAACTTGTTATCATTGAGAATGACGAAAGATTCTGATATGTAAACAGCATACTAAACTTCAAGCATGATAAACGCTATAATTCACTTCTGCTCAAGTATTACATCAATTAAGAAGATCACTTTTCTACTTGAAAGCTCTTTCATCTTCTGAATAATTGTGAGCAAATGCTCAATGAATATTATCTCGTCAATTTTGTCGTCAAAGAATCACATGTACTGTTGTGTGTAATGTTTCAATGTCAATGTCAAGAACATTAAGTTCAATCTTCATCATTTTAATGCAGCTCAGATTTAACTCGAATCTTGTCTAGATCTGACTCAGATCTCTTGTTTAAATTTGATTCAGATGTGATTCAGATGTATTTTAATCTTGTCGTGCATCATTACGTTAAAATGCGTTTCATTTCGCTGTGCATCATCACATTAAACTGCGTTTCGTCTTTTTCTTGCTTAAATCTGACTCAGATCTTGTCTAGATTTGACTCAGACATCTTGTTTAAATCTGACTCAGATGTGACTTAAATATATTTCAATTTCGCTGTGCATCATCACATTAAACTGTCTTTCGTCTTTCTCTTACTCAGATCTGACTCAGACATCTCGTTTAAATCTGATTCAAATGTGACTCAGATGCGTTTCAATTTTGCTGTGCATCATCATGTTAAAATGCGTCTCATCTTATTTCATCTTTCAAATCTTGTCAAGATCTGACTTAAACATCTTACTTAAATCTGACTCAAATGTGATTCAGATCTATTTCAGTCTCATCTGTACTTCATCACATTAAAATGCGTTCACATCAATTCTCATCTTGTTTCAGTCTTCATCTTCAATTCTTTCTCATTTCATCTTGTTTCTTCTCATCATCTTGCAAAAGCTCAGTCTTGAAGAGAAAAGATACTGTCATGATATCAGATCATCAATTTGATTTAAAACATAAATTGTCAATATTTTAAATAATCTTGATTCATTGAATCTGTTTCGCAGTTCAATGAATTAAGTCATCAATCTAGTCATCATCATCTTAATTTAATTTCAGCAATTCTGTTTCAACTATCTCAGTCATGTGCGTGAACTTCTGCAATCTTAAGTCAATAAAACTACTGTTTAGTCTTGATTCTGCTTGATTCATGTATATAAAAGTTGAGTTCTCATTCTTTTCTTTCACTCTTTGTCTTTTATCTTGTACATTATTTGATGTATTGTCTTGTATCTAAATTCTATCAAAGTAATAATAATATCAGTCTTTTATATTAATATTATCTCTAGTTTAGCTCAGTTTCTGACACAATTTGAAAACTTGATTCAATTCAACAAGATATTAGATAAATGTAAATAGCTTGATTGAACAGTTTACATGATTTTTCTTCATGACTTTCTATCATGTTTTCTCATCATGACTCTCTATCAAAGTCAAATAATCTTCATGTTTTCTCATCATAATTTTCTATCAAACGATCTTCATATTTCTCTTCATATTTCTCTTTATGTTCTTCTTTATGTTTCTCTTCATGTTTCTCTTTATGTTTCTCTTTATATTTTTCGTCATGATTCTCTATCAAATGATTTTCATGTTTCTCTTCATGTTTTTCTTCATGTTTTTCTTTATATTTCTCATCATGTTTTTCTTCATGACTTTCTATCAAAAAGATAATGCAAAAAGGTAATGCAAAAGCAAAAAATTGAAAAAAATTCTATATTTAACTTTCTTGATATCAAGCTTGAGTTCTTGATAAATCGAGTCAAGTTGATTCAATTCTCAGTTGAGTTAAGTTGCATTAAATTGAAAATATGAGCAACTTGACTTGAATCAAGTTGAAAATGTAAACAATTCAACTCAATATTGATCTGAATTCAAAATTTTAATTTAAAACTTAATTCAATAATCAATTTAATGATGATTACGCTTTTATATTGAGTGTGTTTTGCATCTCTGCACTTTTTCTTCTGTCTGTGTTTTTTCTTTTGTTTAAGTGTTAATATTTCTACGTGATCATTTCATTAAAGAGTGAAAATCATCATAATACAGTGATTTTCTTTCTTTTTAATTATGAATTTATATCTGAAAGTGAGTAACTATACTTTTCACTTTCATTTCAATCTCATTTCAAAAGCTTTTATAAGTTTCAAGACTTCTTTCATATTTTCGCTTAATATTCATTGATTATATTCAATGAAATATTCTTTTCATTATATTTTATAAAATAAGATTTTCTTTCTTTTTCACTTTTATAAAATCTTCTTTACTTTTCATTCTTACTCATCATTAATAAGCTTGAAAGTGAAATACTTAAGTATAAAATCATCATTCAATCTACAATTATACAACTTTAAGAGAAATAGATGAAAGATAGAATGAATTCTATAAATGATTGAAAGATCAAGATGATACATCTGCTTATTTATAAGTTCTTGTATATAAAAGAACTTTATCATTTTATTTGATAACTTCTTGCTTAACTTCTTCTGCTTTAGGTTTTTTGCTAATAGCATGATTAAATCATCAACATTAAAGAACTTAAACTTATGTTTTCAATTATAATACTTTGTTTGAGCTTCAACTGCATTTTATCATTATTACATCAACGTGTTTTGCACATCTTGCAGCATTTCAATGCATTCTTTTGCTGCTGACACTTTTTCTTTCATAGCATCATTCTTAATGTATATGTTAAAGATTGATTTATAATCATACATGACTTTAAAGAAACTATCTTACAATGTATAACTGATTGTTTAACATTTTGTTAACTACACATTAATATATTGTTGATATGCTGTGTAATGCAACTCAATCTTATATTCAATCACATGAGTGAGTGTCAAGAGTAAATTAACTGTTGAAATGAACATTTTATTGAGTTGATAGTAGACATCATGTTGACGTCATGTCATAGAAAACAGTTGTACATCTTGATCTTTCATTCACTTTCTTTCAAATCTATGTTAATGTTAAGTCAACTGATCATGAACATTGTAGTTAATTTTACACTTGATTGATCTCATGATTTGCAGTTGAGTACGATTACATTGTTCTATGCATCTCATTGACTAGTTACATACCTTCGCATTCTACATTTATTATATCTTCTCATGTCTTCTTATTTTCTTATCATCTCTCATTAATCTTTTCTGTCATCTTCATCTCATCTGTGTCACAGATCATTATTTTCAGAAACAAGAATTTAGAAAGCATTATATGAAAGTTGACTTTGTTGATTTCAAATTTTCGTAGATGTATTTCATAGTTCATGACAATCATGTTCTTCTTTGCTTGTGTGCTCAAAGTCTCTCATTGACTGTTTGCAGTTCTTCTGCTTGATCAGAATGATGAGTGAAATTCTACATTCATTGTGCGTTTGACGAGATTTAGTGCTCATCAAAAATGAGCTTGCGTAAGATTAAACTCTCTGTAATGAGTACTTTGACACATCGATTGCATGATGCATCTTCAAGTAGCTGCTGCAAATCAATTTCGTTACTGAAAAATCATTTTAGTACAACACGTCAGCAAAGTCAAATGTCAAAGCATAAAATTAATAACTTACTCAATGACATTCTGATGACAGACAGTCATGCTTTTTAAATGTAGTAAACTCTCATGTCTTTTGTTGTTGAAGAATGTTTCACATAATAATATTACATTGCTTGTGAAAAGAATATCACACAGAAAATCTTTAATAGTGAGAAACAAGTCTTTAATATCATAATCATCATTAAGTTCTGATTCAGATATCTTATTCTGTATACTTGTATGCACGAGATTTTTACGCACACTGAGTTTTCACGCACTCTAACTAGAAAGATTAGTTACAGATAGTATTTTAAAGCATGCTAAATTTCAAGATACTATCTGTGTCTTGAAATACTATCTGTAACTAATCTTTCTAGTTAGAGTGCGTGAAAACTCAGTGTGCGCAGAAATTTCATGCATACGAGTATACAGAATAGTGTAATTGTTTTACATCATCATCAAATTTTCAATTGCATTCAGAATAGTGCAGCATGATGACATTAAAATCTCAAGTATATCATGTATCTTTGAAGCATGTTCTGTGATCATGAATAGAAAATTGTAATGAGCAAAATAATGAATGAGCATTTGATGATCAAATTTTCGCTGCTGTTGTAGAAACTCAAACTCAACTCGAAACTCATCATCAGATGAGCATTCAAATCATAAGCTTGTCGTGAGTCTGTAAAGCATGTACTGTAATCATGAATAGAAAATTGTAATGAGCAAAATAATGAATGAGCATTTGATGATTAAATTTTCGCTGTTGTTGTAGAAGTTTAAGCTCAATTCAAAGCTCATCATCAGATGAGCATTCAAATCATAAACTTGTCATGAATCTGTGAAAACTGTTAAGTATTTACGATCGCAAAATTCTGAACGCATTGATTGATCAAAATAAAGTTGAAGAAAATTTAGAAAAAGATAGAAGAAAATTTTTCATGTGTGATCTGAAGAACATTTGAGAATACTCTGAGAATGCTTTAAAGATGATTTAAAAATAACGTGAATCTGCAAGAAATATGAAAGTGATTGAAAGTGCAGATGAAGAGAAGCAAAGAAAGATATGAAGATGATCTGAGAATGTTGTAAGATGAAAAAAATAATATTAACATTTTAAGCAGCAGAATTGCAATTGTTGAAAGTAATGTTAAATTAAAAGTTCAAGTCTGCAATTTGTTGATATTGAGTAATGTGATGAAAGCGATGCTAATTGACTTTCACAGAAAAGTTAGTTAACTGTTTCATGTATCAAATTTATGCTTACATTTCAATCTGCAAAAATGATGTTTTTATTGTTATCATTGCTGCTGCTGTTGCTGTTGTTGCTGTGCTGTGCAGTGATTGCTGTCTGTTTAGATCTGCTAATTTCAAAACATTGCTGATCGACAATGAGATTTATCTGTACAAGATGCTGACTACAAATCTTCTGCAAGCTATGCTTGTCAGAAGAGCTGAACAATCTCATCAACAGAGCAGTAACAGCGCGATATGCGCATGTTATGCTCACATACACAGATCAAGCATCACATTGCGATGCTCACAAACAACAAGATCACATAATCAAATGATTATGTGATTAAACAGCAAACAAAAGTTCACGTCGAAGTGATCAGCTTTCACAATACACAGATCAAGCATCGCATCGCGATGCTCACAAACAATTCAAAGCTCATTTAATCTGCTTAACTAAATGATTAAACAGCGAACGAAAGCTTACGTCGAAGTAATCAACTTTCACAATACATTGATCGTTCATCTAGCTCGCTCAGCTAGATGATCAAACAGCAAATTCAAAAGCTTACGTTGAAGTGATCAGCTTTCACATACATAGATCAAAGATCATCTACTCTTCAAATGATCAAATGCAAATTCGAAAGCTCATGTCAAAGTGATCAGCTTTCGCACATAGATCAAAACTCATCTAGCTCGCTCAGCTAAATAATCAAACAGCAAATTCGAAAGCTCACGTCGAAGTGATCAGCTTTCACATACATAGATCAAAGATTATCTATTCTTCAGATAATCAAATGCAAATTCGAAAGCTCATGTTGAAGTGATCAGCTTTCACAATTTCAAGTTGTTTATATGATCACTTGATTATATAAACAGTTCACATGCTCATATGCGCATTCTAACAATCTGACTGCTCAATAAGAAGATATACTGCATTGACTTTGACTAAATTACATGTAATTTAGCATACACACAGTGCTTCAGTGTCACTATCTAGATAAATAGCATCGTGTTTCATAGTCTTAAACTGCATAAGCACGTAAAACTTGAAGAAATTTTTTTTTTCTGAACACTTGATTTTGATTCTGTTGATTAAATTCTTTTATGATCTGTGTTTTTTGAAGCTTAAAACTTTGAATCATGATTCTGTTGCAAGTCTGTCAAAAATGTCTGAGCTTCATGATTACAATAAATAAAAGCAAAAGCACACATGTTTCATGACATTGAGAAAAAAAACCTCAAGAATGACAAAAGAGAGTTGAAAATGATGAAGAAATCTGAAGAAAGTGAAGAGATCTGAGAATGATTGAAGATCAAGAAATGATCGAGAATGATGAAAGATTTGAAAAGACTTGAAGACATTAATATGAATTGAAGATGACTAAATATGATGAGAATTTTCAAAGAATTGTAGAGAATTTCTAGAAAAGTGATTCAAGCATGTCAAGATCTTGAGATGCAATCATGATATTATATATTATGTTTGCAAGTAATGAGTCTGCTAAAGTGTCAACGAATGCAGTGCAATGAAAGTCAGATCTCAATTTATCGTTGCTTATTAAACATTGAATCATTCTAAATAATCAAGTCATTAATGCTTCGTGAATGCTGTCGTGTGCGCTTGACTTTTGCATGCATTGAACTTCAGCTGTCATGACTGTGATAGAATAAAATTCAATGAATTTTGAAAATTTGAAGAGCGAGATAGTGAGCTTGAATAGTGAAATTCAATCTTTGATCACTCATAAAATTTTCATCATTTCACTATATCATTTATTTCTACATTTAATTGTCTTGTACTTTAGATATATATTTCTGTAGTTCACTGTCTTCTTTGTCTTGTTATTTATCTGATACAATGTCTGACAGTCAGTAACGCTTATCTCAAAAAATTCTCACTGACAGTCAGAAATATGCAGCACATAAACAGCAACGCAAGATCAAAAAACTTACACAATGATGAAAAGTATGTTGCTAACATTATTGATCTTCTAATATAGACATCAATGTTAAAGAAAGAAAAAAACAAAGATCATTCATGAAAAAAAGTAGCAGTGAAGCTTATGTGATGTCTTTGAAATGATTTAAAAGAAGAAAACAATGAGAATTAAAATGCATTCATTGCAAAAAATGTACAGAAACTGAAGACATTCATACAACTGTTTAGCAAGCAGCTACAAACATAAGATAGCACACGCTTCTCATCAAGAATCATGTCATAAGTGAACATGATAAAAGAAGAAGTAACAATGAGAAAGTAACATTTCAAAGATGAATTATCATCACTTTGCAAAAGATGATAGATCATGATAAAGATAGCAGAAAGAAAGAAAATAAAGAAGATACAAAAGAAATCTATTGAACAGATTCTTCAAAAAATCATAAACATGTCAACAGCTCAAAAAAATCTAATCATGTCTCTTTGCAAGCTTGAAAGCAAAGACATCATACTTCACGCAGTGAGTTCAGAACTTTAGAAGCTCAAGCAAATCTGAAAAAATCTCAAACATGAGTAAAAGAAATCATGAACTTGATGTGTATAATGTGTTGAATCTTCACTGTGCTAGCACATAAGATACACATCACAATAAACACAAGTAATCAGAAAGTAATCATTAAAAGACTGATAAAAAATAACACAAAACTTCATAAAAATCTAAAGATTCTAAGAATAGTTTGATTCAAGAAAGTAGTTGAAAGTGAGAAGATTTACTCATCATTCATCATAGAAATCACAATCAAAGTAATGATGAATTGATTAATGAATGAAAGCATGTTAAACTTATATCAAGAATGCTCATGCAAACTGTTTGAAAAAAACTGTCACATCACTCAATGCTACAGATGCTTCAAATTTGATCATATGATCAGATTTTGCAAAAAGAAACAACGCTGCATTAAATGCACAGACAAACATCATATTAAAGAATGCATGATGTTTTTGAATAAAAGACATTGCATCAACTGCAATGAAAATCATGAATTTTGAAGACGCATTTGTCTCAAATGACAACAGCAGATGAAACAAGCATCAGAAATCTACAGAAACAGATTGATCAAATATTCAGAAATGTTGAAATACAATCATGCATCTCTCTCGCTGTTTCTGAATTCTCTAAGCTCAATGAATTTGTTAAGCTCAACAGACTTCATAGATTCAATGAATTCTTCAAGCTCAACAATCATCATGTTAAAAATATGTAATCAAGATGTTGAATTGACATGATAAATGATAAAAGTCAAGAAGAGATGAGTTGATCTCTTTTCATGTGTGACTAGCAACTCAAATGAGACAACATCTGAGCAAACTCAGAAATGCTCAATCAGAAAGTGCAAAAGATTCTCAGTAATTGAAAGCATACAAAGAGTCTTCTCAGCGCAGAGTCAACAACAGTTACAAATAACTTTATGATATAACAATTCGTTCTACAAATTCTACAGTACAACATCAGAAAGTTATTAAAGATTCAAGAATCATTCTTGATCAACAGAGAAATTCGCAAATTCAACATAGTAATTATACAGAAGCAAAAACACAACATTAATGACTTGCAATCATTTAGCTCAGCTCACAACTTCTTTCATTTAGTGAAAAACTCATCATCTTAGTCAAAAACATGTATATATGTTAATAAATGCTTAAGACTTGATCAGTGAACAGTAAAGATGATTGAATCAGACATCTGCTTAATCAGAATATTAACTTGCAACACAGATGATAAAATGCAGATGTTAAGACTTTTAAACATCTACAACTTAAGCTCACTATTCATTACATTCACAGAGAAATTCTTAACTATCTTTCGTATGAATGAACTACTCAAGAATGACTGTAAACAACTAGTCATAAAAGACTTCAATCTACATCATTCATACTGAGAGAAATGAAGATGCTTCACTCAACATATGATGATTAATACTTTACTAAACATCATTACAAATGCAAGATTGAAACTACTGCTGAAATTAAACATAATCACTCGCAAGATTCACAATCAATTTACAATGATAAATTTAAACTTTAACAACGAGAAAATACAGTTTATGACATGCAAATGCGAAGTACAAATCAATCTACATCAGAGATCAGATTATTTTTCAATTGTCACAGAGCTAAATTTATAAACAATCTCAGCGCAGTTCTCGACTCGTTGACTTTGAAAAAAAATGAACACAGAAGCATTGAGTGCTTATCTGCAAATACATCTTTCATCAAATCATTTTTTGAACAGTAAAGCTGAAATAAATGATAGAATGACAGAAATCATCAAAGTATTACAAGAGATCATTAAGAAGTTTACTCTTTGAGCAAAATCATCAAATTAAGCAAGAAACTTTTGAAATCAGAGCTGCTTTGAAGTAGTAATGAAATCAAGATAACTGTGAATTATATGAAAAATACAAAATACATTAAAGACATGAAATGAATATCTGAAACATAATGATCACAAAAACAAGATCATCAGACAAACAAAATGCATACACTTCAAATCACAGATGCGTGAGTTAAGCAACGCATCAAAATTGATATGATGCTTTGCAAAATGAGTCAAAATTGAAATTCAATTATTTAAAAAGCTTTCTCAGTTTTTATTGTTGAAATAAGACAATACTGATCATATGATAACAATGTTTGAAGAAAAAATCGAGATGCTGCGAGAAAAATTCTTTTCTTCACTTTCACAAGCAGACATTAATGACATTTCAAATTCATTCATATCTTTGACAGTATCATCAAATTTATGCATTTTAAAAAACAAAATGAAGCGAGCAATTAAATAAGTAAAAGTGAACAAAGCATCAGACATCTTTGAAATTTCAAACAAAGCACTTCAAGCAGATTTCACAAAACTAATCTCAATGCTGACGAGTTTATTCAATGCATGCATGATACATAAATATCACTTGAAGCAGTTCAAAAAGACTCAAACAATAGTGTTATGCAAATCAAAGAAAAGTAACTATATCAATTTAAAGACATATTGACTTATTGCTCTGCTTGATATCATGAGCAAAGCTTTAAAGTCAATTATGATCAAAAGACTAAGTAATATAACTGAGACTCATCACATGCTTTTGAATGCTCAAATGAAAGCGAGATGCAAGCAATTCATGATCTCAACATTAGATTTACTAGTAAATCAAGTTTACACTGTGTAAGACTGTGACATCAAGTACATGATCTTCATGCTAAGTTTAGATGTCATCAAAGCATTTAATCAAGTCTTGCACATTAGACTTCTGCATATGCTGAAAATAAGAAAAATGTTGAATTACATAGTTGAATGAGCATGCAGCTTTTTAAAGAACAGAGAGACATAATTGATATTCAATGAGCAAGCGAGCACTATGCATAAGATTAACGCAGACATATCTTAAGAATTTCTCATTTCATCGATTCTCTTTCTATTTTTCAACGCAAATTTAATTGAAAAATGCAAAGTATTGAAAATCAAAATTGAAGTACTTGACTTCATAAATGACATCAACATTCTAGTTTATGACAGATTCATTGAAGAAATTTGCAAAACATTAAGCAAGATACACAACATCTGCATGAAGTGAGCTTGAATTTATGACACAATGTTCACATCAGAAAAATACAAGCTCACACATTTCACTAGAAAATTGAGAAAATTCAACATGATGACTAGCATATAAATAAAAAGCTCAATGATTAAGTTGAAGTTCAACATGCAAGTTTTAAAAATTCAACTGAACATGAAACTGCAATGAAACGCGCATCTTCAACAGATAGAAGTGAGTCACGTCATAAGAATGCTTGCGCTTAATTATTTAAAAATCTTCACATGAGAAGCAATCTTCACAAAAGCAAGACAAGTGTACTTAACTGTAGTGAAATCAAAAATCACATTTGAAGCATTAATCTGACATCAGCGTAACAAAGAGAAAGAACTGTCAGATAAGAAATGCAAATTAGAAACTCTGTAAAATCAGACTTTACATTATGTTGCAGAAACATTCAAAAGAATAAGCATTGAAACGTTAAAGATTGAAATGTACATAAGTTCACTACATGTTCATCTGAACATGCTGCAGAATAAAGTCACATTATGCAGTTGAATCAACGACAGAATGCAAGAGATTAAATGAGCATATGAATTTATACACACTCAACTGATGAAAATTAATCATCTCATCTTTCATTTTTTTATCATCAAGAAAATAGTGCTTCTGAACACATTTATTCAAGAAGATGCAAGAATGCAGTTTAAATGCAGATGATTTGATCTTTTTATGATGATTTCAATAAGCAATAGCATCGTAATAGTGTTATATCACAAAGATCAATGAAAGCAATGATGAGAAAAATACAAGAAATGCATCGCAGACATTAATGCAATCTCAGCACAAAGATTTCATTTATTCAACAAGATAATAAAGATGCGTGATAATTTTCAAAAGATTAAAAATGTTCTCGTAACTTACATTAGAATTAAACACATAGATTTTAACATTTATCTGCACTTGAGAAACATTTCAAGCATGAATAGCTTGCGATGCAATTGCGAACGAAGTCATCAGACAGCGAAGCATGTACTCATGCATTGCTTGAACTGAACGCATCTGCGATCAAGAATGCTACACGACATTGACTTCTCAAACTATCAAATAATCATCATGATCACGAAAGATTTCAGAGCAGCAGCAAGAATAATAATAAAAACGAAGCTTCTGAAGCAATTTAAAGTGACTAGAACATTTATTCTTTAACATGTGATCAACGTGAACAAATTTGATACATAGTCTTAATCTTGTTGTTTTAACTGCGTGAAGCAGTCGTATAGAGAGCAAGTGATTTTCTACCTCAGAGAGTTTTGTTCACTCGACATACATAGCATAAAGTTTCTCATGAATTGATTTAATCAATGTTACAAGAGTGTATGAATTTATTATTATTAATCATCATGATTTATATGCAGAATCTCATTTCTTGTAACAGAGTCATTGAGTACATAGACTGCAAAATCACAACGTAGCAGTTCATTATTCTTTATACTTCATTTTGAAAGCTCATTCTTTTTAAATGTGAATCGTTGATGTTATTTTTCATTTGCAACAAAGACGTTTCTTTATTGTAACTTCAGCAATCACATGATCATTGATTCACTCATCTTCAAATAAAATTTCTTCAACTTCATAATTTAATGAATCAGAAGTTGAGATGACGCAGTATTTAGAATTCTGCAAGATTTAATGAGTATTCTTTCATTCAAACATATGATTCAAGTATTTGCAATGATTATGTCATTCAGTTGTATTATTAATGCTGCGAGTTTAACTGCTGTCAAAACTTCTTCATTCTTTAACAGCTCAGATTAACATTTCTGATTGCAAAGTTTGTTTTGCAGAGTAAATAAAAAAAAATCATTATTCTTCTTGCTATCATTCAATTTCATGATGTCAGATCTTCTTAATAATGCATTTGTAAAGTTTAATTTATCTTTGTGATACTTTATATTAAAGTTAAACGCAGTTAATTTCTCAGTTCAGCTCATCTGTTATGCATTAAGCTTCTTCATCATCATAAAGTAATGAAGATTATTGTGATCTGTTATTATACATATGAATCGCTTGCTACTTTGAAAATAGTGTCATCAGTTCTTAAAATCAAGAACTATAGTGTACAGCTTCTTATTATATATATCTCATCATACTTCAGCTCTTTTGAACTTGTAACTATAGTATGCAATGAAATGTCATTGATCAATTTTGCTCTTTTGACTAAGCACGTCTTCAACTTCGTGATTGAATGCATTAATCTTCATGCAATGATTTGCATTTCAATTGTAGTGTTTCAAAATGAAAGCATTGATAAAGATTATTTTCAATCTTTCAAAAGTTTTTCTTGTTTTTACTGTCATTGCAAAAAGTGAATGCATCATTTCTTTCTTTGTATTCTTGATTAAATCTGTCAAAAGCATGATGATTTGAAAGAATCTTCTTATAAATTGTCAATAAAATCTTGCAAATCTCAAGAATACAAGAATATTCTTTGCAGACGTGAACTCAGATCAGCTAGTGATTATGTTAATACAAGATTACTTCATTTGAAAATTTTTTCATTTTATCACAAAACTCAGAAAGATAACTTCACTGCAATTGAAAGTGCATTTTGATAACTTGATATATAGTTAATATTTCAGTAGCGTGCAAAGAATTTTGCATACATGCTTTCAATGCTGCTCTTTCTTCTCAAAATATACTAAAATGTGATTTAAATATATCATGCAATAAATATTCAAAAATGACTTAAGTGTGTAATTTACATAGAACTAAAAGATTGCAGAAGCATTTATCAGTTTAAAGAGCATCATCTGATATTTAAACTAATCATAGCGTGTGCAAAAAGTCGTTTTTCATTCATTGTTTTTACAAATTCAAATGCAATGATAAATGTTATGAATATCAATTTTGATAAAGTGTCTTGCATGAGCAAAATGATTCAACATTTCAGATAGTAGAAACAATGAATAATTGTTCTTTACTGTTGTTATTTCATTGAGATCATGATAGTTCACGCATAAATGAAGACTTTCATTCAACTTCTTTACAAATAACATGAATGCTTTTGCAGAACTACTTAATGAATGAATTCATTTCTTCTTTAACGCGCTGTTTAGATAATTTCATATTGCAGTGAACTCATTTCATATCATTTTATAAATAGATTTAATGCAAGACATTTTGATCTTCATTAAATCAATGAGATGTTTCATTTAATCATGCATGTTCAAAAAAAACTCTATCAAATCAAGAAAGTGCATGTGACGACAGCGACTTATCGAAGCGTATAATATATCAAATTGATCAACAAGTTAGAGAGCACAATTGTACGATCAAAATGAGCTCTCATTCGACTCAATAACTTCACAGATGACTGCGTCGCAAGATAAAAAACGAAAATCGAAATTTTTCGCGCTCACGCAGACCAAAATCGACGGCGAAACAAGAGTTCATCACAAGAAGAAAGAATCATCAACTCAAATCGTAATTTGAGTAACAAATCAAAGAGCAAGCTCAGATGAAAAGAACAAGTCATCAATTGATCTCAGAACAGCAAAGAAGACTACGTGCTGAAGCAAAAATCGAAATCAAACTCTCTTTTGCATTTGAAGATTGCACAAGAAACAATGTTGTTTCAGAGAAGTACAGCATTTCTTATCAAATCAATATCTGTTTTACCTTTTCTTGATGTGCAAGACAATAAGTCGAGATCAGTCGTTACTATTCTGAGCGAGATAACGCGACTACTTTGATATCTGAGATATAAAGCAATTGCGTCAAGCATCTTCTATCAAAAGTGTAATATAGACTCTTATAAACTAAATTTATATTATTTTCATCTGACATAAGTCAATAATAGAAGACAATTTATTGCAGATTTCGAAATAGAAATTGAGAAATCTTTACACTAAAGTTACTGTCTACGTGAAACACTCTGAGTAAGAGATTAAAGAGATATTTAAGCGATGTCAAGTGAATTTTTAGAAGTCAGAAGCTTGAAACGAGAAAAAATCTTTATGAAAAGAAATATAAAGAGTCGCTTTATGCGCTCTTTCTTGTCTCATTTCGCGAATGATAATGTGAAACTTAGCAGAAGCAATAGCTCAGAGTCAGAATTCAAAACGTCGACGACAGAAATCAAAAAGTCAACGTTAGAGATTGAAACAGATTTATGAAATGAACTTAGCATGAGTTCATCAACAAGCAAACAACTGCAGAACGACATTGTTGATTTATTTCGCAGTCAACAAAAATTGCTCACATCAGCAAATAGAAAAACGTAATACATGTTTAGTTCACTCGATGCATTGATGCTAAATTCACATGCAAATGCGCATAACAACAAGAATACAATCAATTTGCAAAATGCAAATTCGCAGCAAAAAGAGCAAACATGAGCGATTGTGAAATTCAAAGAAATGAAAAAGCGAAAAGCAATGAAAAGTTCGCAAAAAGAAGTTAGAATCGAAGTTAGTACTAGCAGGTGCTACGATGTCATCTCTAAAGAGATGCAGATAAAGAGACTGCGCGAAAGAATTGAATTCGCAGTCAATCAGCTAAGACAAGCACTATCAGAACAGAAAAAGACTATAAATCATAGCTTAATCTACATTCAAAGAGCATACGATAAAAACATAGAAAACTCGATTCAGAAGCAAATTAATCAACTTCAAAGTCAAACAAATAACAAACTGAAGATTATTCTACAATTGATTCAACAAAATGCTGAAAACATCAAAAAGAAAATCAATGCAAAGCAAATGACAAAGAATTTGCAAATCTCGCAGAAGACGCAGAATTCGCAAACGTTGCAAGTCATGCAAAATTCGCAAAAATCAACGCAGAAGCTCACATATGTGTAAAAAGCAGCTCAAGTCACAAGCGCAAATGCAAATGCAAATGTGAATGCAAATGCAGACGAATGAAATCTGATCATCAAGAAATTCTCGCCAAAATCACAAGAAATATCGTATCGCGAAAGAAGACTCATTGTCAATTTCAAAAATGAGAACTGAACTTTAAAGACGATGAAAATGCGAGATTCGATGAATAACACATTGAAAAAGGCGAAAATCGATCTAATAGTCATCATGATAGCCAAAATGCAAAAGAAAAACAACATTGCTTTGATGATCTTGAAAAAATACATCGCAGACGTCTTACTAGCGTAAAAACTAATATGAGAGCATGTTTTTGATGTTAAAAGCATTAAGAAAGACGAGAAATGACATAAAATAGTCATACACAGTCTGAAAATCGAAATCTTCAACACGAAAACTGAAATGAAAAATCTAAAAACTGAATTAAAGTTCTTCAATCTCAAATTAAAACTAATAATCAATTCTATATGATTATCTAAAAGCGAAAATCGATCACGAAATAAACACGCATCAACGATTTTAGCTTTCAAAATCAAGACAGAAGCACAAAAACATTTGAAAAAACGACTTTTAACTGCGAAATCAACATATCAAACAGTTGAATATAAAGACTATTAATCAAATGATCAATGTCAAAAATGTCAAACCTTTGAACATTTACAGAACAAATGTAACAGATCATCAAGATGCTTGTTTTTCTTCTTCTTCAACTTTTACGTGCTTATGCAGTTTAAGACTATGAAACACGATGCTATCTACCTAAATAGTAGCACTAAAGCGCTGTGTGTATGCTAAATCACATGTAATCTAGTCATAATCACTGCTGTATATCTTCTCATTGAGCAGTCAGATCGTTAACATGCGCATACGAGCATGCAACATGTTTATATAATCAAGTAATCATATAGACAAATTGAAATTATGAAAGCTGATCACTTCAACATGAGCTTTCAAATTTGCTGTTTGATCATCTAGCTGAGCGAGCTAGACGAGCGATCGATGTATTGTGAAAGTTGATCACTTTGACGTGAGCTTTCGTTCGCTGTTTGACCACATGATCATTTGATCACATGATCTTGTTGTTTGTGAGCATCGCAATGTGATGCTTGATCTGTGTATGTAAGCGTAACATGCGCGTATCGCGCTGTTACTGCTCTGTCAATGAGATTGTTCAGCTTTTCTGACAAGCATAGCTTGCAGAAGATTCGTAGTCAGCATCTCATACAGATAAATCTCATTGTCAATCTCAAGATGCTTGTACTGCGAGCGAAATCATCAGATCTGAAAGCATAAATGTCAATTATTTATGTGCAAAGATAAGCAATCATGCAATCACATGATTTCTAATTGCTGCAACTGTCAAAATGCGCACTTCGCAAATAGTGTAATGTGTAAAACATATCAGACAGCTCAGTCTATTAGCTCACAAAAAGATCATCTAGTTATGAAATTGTAATGAGTATCGCAGTCGAAATGTCACAAAACAACGCAAATGACGAAAGCTTTGTAAACACGTTGAATATTTGAATTCTACAGCACAATTGCGCAAGGTCAACGCAAATTATGCATGCATGCATGAAATTTGCGAAAAACAAGACAGATATTGTTATACTACAAGAATCATGAATGAAAGACGAAAATATAACAATTTCGCATTCGTCATTTATCTGCATCAAATCAAATGTTCAAAATACTCATGTCAGAGTACTGATATTTGTTGCGAAAAACGCAAAGAAATTTACATGCACATCAAGATCAGACATAGTCAATAGCGAACAATAAAATTCAGAAAGAAATTTTATTGTTCAATATTTACAACGAAAAGTCACAAAACGCAGATGACGAGCAATTATACATGATTGAGCGAGAATTAGCAAAAGTTATGCTAAATTCTGAGCAAAAAGTTATTATCGTCAAAGACTTTAATGCACATCATAGCTGATGAAACGCAAAAATTTCAAATTCTATTAAAACGAAAGCGTTAATAAATTGAGTAAATTTGCACAAGTGTGATCTGATTAACACTTCTGATATAGACACATATCACAGCTATTCAAATCAGTCACGCTCGATACTTGATTTAGCATTCGCATCAAAGAATATGCGCAATCACATCAAGAATTGACATATAGACGAGAATGCAAACACAGAATTCGATCATGAAGTAATTCTATTTACAATAGTTACGAAAAAGATGAAGATGATCGAAAATTCGTTGAACGCGTCATACAATCTGCAAAAAGTCGACTGAAAAGACTTTGATGAGCATTTGCAAAAGACGAAAGACAAAATGATTGTCAAGATGCAAAGAATCACGAGTTTAGAAGCAAAAGTCATTTATATGACTGAATGCATCAAGAATACAGTGAAATTATTCGTATTTAAACAGCGAATATGCGCAAAATCAAAACTTTGGTGAAACAATGAGCTCATCGAAATGCAAAAGACGTTGTCATCAAAAAAGCGAATCTGAAAAAGATGCAGAAATGATGATGCATGAGCAGAGGTAGTGCAAATGAGAAATTCGTATCATGATGCAATAAAGCTGATCAAAAACCAATTCTGAACCAATTTTTTGAACAACGTCAAAGAAAAAGAAGTGTTTCAGACATACAAGTTCACTAAATCACGTTTAATTGAAAAGCTATCTTTGATACAAAACTCACAAAAAGAATTGAAAATCAAATTCAATGAAAAGTGCGAGGCATTTCTGAAAGCAATGTACTCATCATCTTCGAAAATTCAAATCAATGAAGAATTACTATTGAACGAAAGTATACAGTGATCAAGAGTTATCGAAGGGAAAATCAAGCACGCTATTAACTTCTCAGCACTCAGAAAAGCATTTGAATCAGACGATATATCATTCGCAATCATACAGCGAGCGTACAAAAGCATATTGAAAATCTTTAATTTAGTGTACTCAGAATTGATTGAAAATGATTATCATTCGAAGATATGACGCGAAGGCACGAGAATTATTCTAAAAAAATCAGACAAGTTGAATTATTCAATTTCGAAGGCATACAGAATTATTACGCTGCTAGACAAAGTAGCAGAAAAAATAATAGCAGTGCAACTGTCTTACACAGCTGAAATTAATGACAAGCTGCTGAATTTTGATCAAATGAGAGACAGAAAACAAAGATCAGCTATAGACGCAGTACTAAACCTAGTACATGATGCGCAAATGACAAAAAGTCGCGAAAACACGCTTATCTGTTTACTTCTAGATGTCAAAGAAGCTTTTGACCATGTTGCGTTGAAACGACTGGTCAAAATATTGATTAAATTGAAAATATTGATCAATTTAATCAATTGAGTAAAATGTTTCTTACAAAATCAAGTTATTGACTTAGCATTTGATGATGAACGTCAGAAATCAAAGAAAATAATCACAGAAATATCGCAAGATTCATCTATTTCGCTCATTCTATTTCTAATTTATATTCAATACTTATTTTCGAAGATTCGCGCAAAGATCGAAAATCTACAGTCACTCAGCTACATTGACGACGTAGTACTATACGTGAAGAGAAAGAATATTGAGAAGAATGTAAAAACGCTGAAAAATGCCGCAAAAATCGCTTTTACATGAGCAAAGAAAAACGCAGTGCAATTCGATGACTCAAAATCTGAATTGATACACTTTGAAAGTCACAAGATGACACTCAACCAAATGATTATTCTACTCAATAACATGATCATAAAATCAAAGACATGTGTACAATGACTAGAAGTCTGACTGAATTAAAAGCTTAACTTCAAAGTTCATGTGCAAATGAAAATCGCGACAGTCACAAGAACGTTACACTCGTTGTTTAGATTAATGAATAGCGAGTGAAGACTGAATATCAAATCAGAAAAGCAGTTATATCTGACATGCGTCACATTTATTAGTGATTATGACGTTGAAATATGATGAAATAATCAAAAAGCTACTTAGTCAAATTTCGCAAACTGCAAAACGCTGCATTATGAAAAATTCTGAGTGTGTTTCGAACATCATCAATAGATGCTATGCAAATAGAAGTCGAAATTTCGTCAATGAAGATATGATTAGATCAAAAGTGCAAGAACTATGCAATTTGAATAGTTGAGTTATTGAAAAAACATTCTATCAGAAAAAAAACATCTATTACGTACTCATCTTAATACTTTATCAAATTGAATCTAGATCTGAACGCATTGAAATATCTGAACTGAAACGAGACGAAGATAATTTTTTTCTTTTTCTTTTTCTTCATTAAGTGCATGCAGTCTATGACTATGACACTATCTAGACGCTGTGTGTATTCTAAATTACACGTAATCTAGTCATAATCGCTGCTGTATATCTTTTTATTGAACAGTCACATCGATAGAGTGCACATACGAGCGCGTGAACTGTCTATATGATCAAGTGATCACCTAGACAACTCAAAATTGTGAAAGCTGATCACTTCGACGTGAGTTTTCGACTTGTCTGTATGATCATCAAGCTAAGCGAGCTAGGTGAGCTTTGATCTATGTAGATGAAAGCTGATCACTTCGACGTGAGCTTTCGAGTTCGCTGTATGATCATTCAGCTGAACGAACTAGGTGAGCTTTGATCTATGTATTTGCGACGCATGTAAATCGACCAGAAAACCGAAAAACCGATCGATTTACTGCATCACACGAGCGTGTAGATGCGCAAAAGCTGAATCGTGCCTTCGCAGTGTGTGTGTGTGTGACGTATATGAGTTGCAGCGCGTGCGCAAAGACGTTGCTGTCGTTCTGTGTATATGAGCAAAGACTGTGTCGTGTCTTTGCAGTGTATATGATTGCGATGCATGTACATCGATCTGATAAAGCGAAAAATCGATCGATTTACTGCATCACGCAGACGTGTAGATGCGCAAAAGCTGAATCGTGCCTTCGCAGTATATGTGTGTATGTCGTATATGAGCTTAACGTGTGAATAAAGCGCTGTTACTGCTCTGTGTGTGATTGCGCTGCGTGTAAATCGGCCTGAAAATGCGAAAAATCGATCGATTTACTGCATCACGCCTGTCTGTATGTGCGCAAAAGCTGAGTCGTGCCTTCGCAGTATATGTGTATATGTTGTATATGAGTCGCAGCATGTATGCAAAGACGTTGCTGTTCTTCTGTGTATGTGCGAGCTTCAACGCGTCGACGATCGCGTTGTTATTGTCTCGCTTTTCAACTGTGTGTGAGCTCAACGCGTGAGTAAAGCGCTGTTACTGCTCTGTCGATGTTGATGAGATTGTTCAAGACGAAGATGAATGTATCTTGAAAAGCTAAGAAGTGCAAAGACAGATCTATGCAGATAGATCGAATATTGAACACAGTGCAAAAAACACTAAATTCAATTAAAGAAATTGAAATTTCTCACTTCAAGAAATCGTGAGAGTAAGAAATCGAGCATTTAGCAAAACTTCAAACCGAATTTGCAAAAGGCGAAACTTGCGATACGATCAATACACACTATAGAAAATTAGAAAGAATTATCAAAAAGACGAAAAACATAGTGATGTACATAGACGCATCGCAAATTCGAAAAAAGACAGCAGAAGTCGAAATAGAAATCGAAACAACAGTTATATTTATGCATGAACTCGTTAGATGCAGCAAAGCGACAAGCGTTTCAGACAAAATCATCATAACGAAAGCGAAACTGCAAGCTATTAGCGATGCAATCGCAATGTGCAGCGAAAAAGCACTCAAAAACAGCGAAATTTGAGTGTACATGAACAGTCAAATAACTTTGCAAAGACTAAACGCAAAGAGCAACGTCAACGTGAGATTATTCAATGACATACGACAAAATTTGATCAATTTACGTCAGAAACAGTGTCAAATTTGCATACAGTGAATATCGAGTTGCAAGAGCATTATTAAGAACGAAAAAGCAGATCAATTGATCAAAATTGCTGCTCAAGAAGTATCAGTTATCGACAACATGAAAGCAATCATCATAAGCTTCGTCAAAAAGCGAATTTGCAAAGAGACGAAATTACAATGATTAGAGATTTGAAAAAGCAGTATCAAAAAGGAAAATCAGTATCAAAAGATCATATCAAATGTGAATCTAAGTCATAAATCACTAAAAGAGCTGAGAAAAATCGATAAACTAACGTTTTCAATCTTTATTCAGCTGAAAATGAGACATGACTATTTCAAGAGTTATTTGCATCGATTATCAGAGAATAATTCGAACAAATACTATGAAATATGCAATGCAAGGCAAACGTCGAAGCATTTACTGCTGAACTGCAGACATTATAGAGCAGAGCAGAGAAAGCTTAAGGAAAAAGCTCAGCTCAAAAACACAGACATAATATTGACACTGTTCATCATCAAGATTGAAAGAATCGCAACGCTAAAGTATTTGAGAAATACTTGAATTGCAACGAGGAAATGACTATTAGAAACGAAAGAGTAAAATGCAAAGAGTGCGAAGAAATGAAGAAAAACGAAAGTACGATTGCGAGAATTTAAGCGAGAGCGCTTGTATACGCAAACTATCGATGTGATTGATCAACGAAAAGATATAAAGCAGCGACTTTGACCAGATTACATGTAACGTAGCACACACACAGCGTCTAAACAGTGTCATAGTCATAGACTGCATGCACTTAATGAAGAAATAAAAAAAATCATTCTTTAATTGAGCAATAAGATTATCAGCTATTGTCTTTGATTCAAGAGCTTGAATAAAATCTTGAGTCATAAGATTGATGATGTGAGTCAAGTAATTAATAAAATTTTGTGTTCTATCTCATCGAAACTCATGATGACTCATGATCTTTTCAAGTTTCTCTTTCAAGATACTATTATTGCTTGCATTATTAATAACAATCTCAAAAAGCTTGTTCTTAATAACGTAGTTCTTCAGAATTTTCATTAGCTTCATCATCAATTGACGCTCAATATGCTCAATATTGAAAGACGTAAATTTAATAAGATGTTCACGACACTGAAATTCAACATTGATTCAGTATATTAACACTTTCAAGTACGCTACTCTTTAAGAACTAGATCATGCGTTCAAAGCAATAGAGATACATCATGACTTTGTAAGATTTAATCTGATCTTATCACAAATCTTCTTATAGTGTGAGAGAATCATGATTGTCATCTTTGTGCAATGTGCAATCTACAGATCTGAACGAAGCATTTGTAGCAGCTTTCGAAATTACTCGTTATCAACGATTCAAAAGAGTAGATTCAAGTCAACAAAGATCTTGCATAATTGATTTTTTCAATTCTCTTGATTGAAGACAGAGATTAACTCGATATGACTTTTCTTCTAATAGTTTGTCAATTTTGCATTATCAATTTGCATTATCAGATATGACTTACTCGTTCAAAAGTCAGTTCAATCTGTGATTGTGAATGTTTGCATTTTCGCTCTGTCGCTGTGCAAAAGTCTGATTCAAGATGCTTTTTCATAGCAGACGTGTTAAAGCTATCAAAAGCTGTTGAATAATTTATAATCTTATGACAGATTGTGCATGAGATTTTAGACAATTCTTCAACAATCGAAGTCAACTGTATAAAGTGATCTCATATATTGAATTGCTTATCGTCTTTGACTTTTTTGAATCAAAGTGAATTAACTATCTTTTTTTGAGTCTTGTTTTGAATACTCTCAACAACAGAGATTTGAGATTATCATCATAGAAAAGAGTCATCTGTATTCAAAGTTCATTGAACATACTCGCTATTCTTTCTTATCTTGAGCTGTGAAAAATTCTGATGAATTTTGTTCATTGCTTCTTGTTTAATCTTCTTCTTTTTGAAATGATGTGAAGAATTTATAGATCATTGAACTTAACTTGCAAAGTCTTCAGAATGAAGACTATCTGAAGATAAACTATGTGAAACACTTTCGTCAGACAGATTGAAAGTTGTCAACGAACTAGACATTTTATAGAATAATTTGTATTAATAACAATAGTTGTTAATAGCTTGAAGATAGTATATAGACGATGTAATGAGTAATGCGAAAAGATAATGCAATATAATAATAATAATAATAAATTCATACACTCTTGTGATATCGATTAGATTGACTCATGAGAAACTCTATGCTATTTGTATCGAGTGAACAAAATTCTCTGAAATAGAAAATCACTCGCAGTTTATACGACTGCTTCACGCAGTCGAAACAGTGAGTTTTGAGACTATGTATCAAATTTGTTCGCGTTGATCGCACGTTAGAGAACGAGTGTTCTAGTCACTCTAAATTGCTTCAAGAGCTTCGTTTTCATCATCATCTTCGCTACTGCTCTGAGACTCTTTGTGATGACGACGATTATTCGATAATTCAAGAAGTCAGCATCTTGTAGCATTCTTGATCGCAGGTGCAATCAGTTCGAGCAGTGCATGAGTACATGCTTCGTCGTCTGATGACTTCATTCGCAGTCGCATCGCAAGCTATTCATGCCTGAAACGTTTCTAGAGTGCAGATAAGCGTTCAGATCTATGCGTTCGATTCTGATGTGCATTGCGAGAATGCTTTCTGCTTTCTGAAAATCATCACGCATCTTTATCGTCTTATTGCTCAGATGCGACCTTTGTGCTGAGATTGCGTTGACATCTGCGACGCGTTCTCTGTACTTTTCTCATCGTTGATTTCATTGATCTTTGTGATACTGCGTTATTGCGATGCTATCGCTTGTTGAAATCGTTGTGAAGAAGGAAATGCGTCGTCTGCATCTCGACTGTATCTTCGCATCTTCTTGAATGAAGGCATTCAGAAGTACTATTTTCTTGGTGACGAGTGAGCGAGAAATGACGCGATTAACTTTCGTCAAATGAACGTGTATTAGTTCGCATGCTTGTTTGATCTCTTGCGTTCGATCGTTGACTCGACTGTGTAGCGTGATCTTGTCTTGTAGCATGTTCAGATGAACATGTAGCGAACTCATGTATGTTTCTGTCTCTACAGTTTCAATGTTTACTCTTTTGAACACTTCTGCTACGTGACACAGAGTCTGATTCTGAAGTGTTTCTAGTCTGCATTCTTTGCTTGACAGTTCATCTTTCTTGTCGCGCTGATGTCAGACTGACGCTTCGAATGCGATTTCTGATCTCACTACTGCTGAGTAGACTTGTCTCGCCTTTGTGAAGACTTCAAAATGACTAAGTGTCAGCATTCTTGTGACGTGATTCGTCTTTATTTGTCGAAGATGCGCGTCTCATCGCAGTTTCGTGTTCAGTTGCATCTTTAGAACTCGTACGTCTGATTTCGATTTAATAACTGAGCTTTCTATTTGTATGCTAGTCGTCATGTCAAATCTCTTCGATTTTCTAGTGAAATGCGTGAGCTTGTACTTTTCTGATGCAAACGTTGCGTCATGAGTGCGAGCTCATTTCGCGCAGACGTTGTGTGTTTTGCTCAGTGTTCTGCAGATTTCTTCAGTGAATCTGTCGTAGACTAGAATGTTAATATCGTTTACGAAGTCAAGCACTTCAATTTTAATTTTCAGTGCTTCGCATTTTTCGATTAAACTTGCGTTGAAGAATAGAAAGAGAATCGATGAAATGAGAAATCTCTGCGATATGTCTGCGTTTATCTCGCGCATGTCGCTCGTTTGTTCATTGAATATTAGCGACGTCTCTCGATTCTCTAGAAAGCTGCGTGTTCATTCGATTATGTAGCTCGACGTTCTTTTCATTTTTAGCGTGTGCAGAAGTCTGACGTGTGAGACTCGATTGAACGCTTCGACGACGTCTAAGCTTAGCATGAAGATCACATATTTGATTTCACAGCTTCACACTGTGTGAACTTGATTTATTAGTAGATCTAACGTCGAGATCACGAATCGCTTGCATCTCGCTTTTATTTGAGCATTTGATAGCATGCGATGAGTCTCGACTATGTCACTCAGTCTTTTGATCATGATCGACTTCAGCGCTTTGCTCATGATATTGAGCAAAGCAATGAGTCGATACGTCTTTGAATCGATATAGTCGCTTTTCTTCGATTTGCGTAGTACTATTGTCTGAGTCTTTTTGAACTGCTTCGAATGATACTTGTGTGTTACACATGCGTTGAATAAACTCGTCAATACTGAGATCAGTTCTGCGAGACTCGTTTGAAGCGCTCTGTTTGAAATATCTGAAGCGCTCGACGCTTTGTCTGCTTTTACTCGTCTGATTGTCTGCTTCACTTCATCTTCTGTGATGCGTGAATTGAATGAGACTGTCAGAGATATGAATGATTCTGCGATGTCGCTAACATTCGCTTGAGAAGATGAGGGAAAGAACTTTTTCCGCAGTATCTCGATTTTTTTCTCGAACGTCGTTGTCATATGATCGATGTCGCTTCGCTTCAGTGACGAAAACTGAGAAAGCTTTTTGAGTAGCTGACTTTCGATTCTAGCTCATTTTGCAAAGCGTCATGTCAATTTGAGTGCTTCGCTCAGCTCATGCATTTGTGACCTGAAGTGTGTGCATTTCGTTTGTCAAATGATCTTGTTTTTATGATCATTGTGCTTCAGATATTCATTTCACGCTTCTAATGTGCCTTGCGTTTTTCATATGATTCGCAGTCGTCTTGATTTCATTACTACTTCGAAGCAGCTTTGATTTCAAAAGTCTCTTGCTCGATTTGACAATTTATCGAAAATATGTTGCATATGTTGCATGCAACATACATAAAACATGATCTCTATGCTGGTTTTCCCCTTAGCGAGAGATAGTTTCTCGCAGCAGATTCACAGTTCAAGGCGAGCAAAATCTCTCACTGCTCAGATTTCGACAGTTTACTTCTTAAGCATGAATCGCAGACGTTTCGCCAGCGATACGCATGCATATCGCAGTCAATTTCTTCTCTAATCACATCAACATGCGCTACTGTTCTCTTGAACTATACAGACGATGTCTTCGACTAGAGATTGATTCTATCATCAAGGCATTCGAGAGTCAGAGCTCAGTGAAGAAGTGAGATTCTCGAGGTCGACAGTCGTCGTCATTGTATATCACGCCTCGCAGACGCTCGCTTCGCTTGTAAGACGTGCGACTCATCTGTTTCGCGTTATCTGTAGAGATCTTTCTCGTGCAGATCGATCGTGTCTTGCAGAAATGTTCGTATGCTACACTTCTAATCAGGCAGCGTAGTTCGATTATTCTCTACTAACTCGCTTGTGTCTCTCTTCTTTTAACGAAGTCTTCTCGCCAGCGTACTGCTCACGTATAGAATGTCTGTGTCTGAACGTCTGTTAAACAATATTAACGAGATTCTCGAGTTTGCTCGTGTCGAACTTAACAAGTCTTGTGATTTGTTCATGTCGTAGTAACAAGCACGCAGTCTTAACAAGATCTATACGTAGTTAGCACGTAAATCTAAAGAATGTTCGTGATTCGAGTTTTTTCTGCTAATTATTCTCAACAGATCAAACGCGAGAGTGTTCTGTCTCAGTTCTTGTCATCGCGACGACAAGGTACTAAATCGAATGATTTTCATAAGCGATTTTCCTCGTAGTTCTGCGTTCTATTTGACTTTCTCATCTGCGTGCAGATTGCTTTTGTAGCATGCGCATTGAGATTATCGAAGTCTGCGCGATCGCGAAAACTCTGCACGCGATCAACGCATAGCGCTTCATCATCACGCAGCGCTTCGATGTCATTCAAACTTTTGATAATCTCTAAACTCTACTGTAGCTAGACAGTAGGTTCGTAGTCAGCATCGCGTACAGATGAGTTTCATTGCTGATTGATAATGCAATATATAGACGATGCAATGAGTAATGTGAAAAGATAATACAAAGAATAAGCAAACATGTTGTTTTATGTTTCTATTCTTAACGCTCTTGACGTCAAGTTCAAGTTCTTGATAAGTTGAGTTGAGTTGACTCAATTTCTAGTTGAGTCGAATTGCGTCAAGTTGAAAATATGAGCAATTCGACTTGAATCAAGTTGAAAATGTGAGCAACTCAACTCGATATCGATTTGAGTTCAAAATGTCAACTCGAAACTCGACTTGATAATCAGTCTAAAGAAAAGAGCAAATTCAGTGACTTTTATTTAATATTTCAACGTCTGTTCTTTTATTTAAAATATCATGAAAAACAATTAATCATTGATTTACAAGACAAGATAATTTATCATCTTCA